>Ga0209792_1001344_pt1 | contig 12135 bp, 10 predicted proteins | sample EBPBio142005_DNA_FD_185860 | JGI IMG/M metagenome (GOLD analysis project Ga0209792, IMG submission 185860) | Wastewater treatment Type I Accumulibacter community from EBPR Bioreactor in Madison, WI, USA - Reactor 1_6/14/2005_ DNA (SPAdes)... | ecosystem: Engineered > Bioreactor > EBPR >...
CGGCCCTGCGGATCGCGCCACTGATGCGTTGTCGCCATGGCGCGCACCCGCGCCTGATCGTCCGGGTGCATGGCCTCGCTGCCCAGGTTGCAGCGGCGCAGAAAATCGCGCTCTTCGTTGAGCTGGCGCTGCCTGCCCTGCAGCTCGGCCTCCAGTTGAGCATCCGCCACGGCATCGGCCTGCGGGCGCTGCGCCAGCTGCTGGCGCAGCATGGCAATCTCGGCGTCGCGCTTGAGCACCTCAAAGCGCGTATCGACCAACTCAATGCGGTCATGGATGGTCTGCAGCTTGGTGGCCTTGTCCACCACATGCACGGGAGTGGTGATCTTGCCGCAGTCGTGCAGCAGGCCGGCCATCTTGAGCTCATAGCGATCACGCTCGGTCATGGCAAACGCGGCCAGCGGGCCTTCGGTGGTGGCGTGCGATGCCTCGGCCAGCATCATGGTCAATGCCGGCACGCGCTCGCAATGACCGCCGGTATAGGGCGACTTTTCGTCAATGGCCACGTTGATGAGGTTGACGAAGGACTCAAAGAGGCGCTCGTGCTGCGTGATGAGCAGGCGGTTGTTGAGCGCAATCGCCGCCTGCGAGGCCAATGACTCGACAAGGCGGCAGTCTTCGCGCGAGAAGGCCTGCACGTCGCCCGTCGCCGGGGCGATGGCGTTGATGAGTTGCAGCACGCCAAGCAGCTCATGGTCGTGATTGCGCAAGGGCACGGTGAGAAAGGAGCGCGAGCGATAGCCCGTGCTCTGGTCAAATGCACGCGCGCCGGCAAAGTCGAAGTCGACGCTGTCATAGGCATCGACGATGCTGACCGTGCGGTCATGCACGGCCGCGTGTACGGCAACAAGGGAGTCGTTGGGCCGGCCATCGGGCAGTTGCAGCGGCAGATCGGGGAAGTCCACTTCCCGCTCCGAGCTGCCGCCCTGATGCAGCCCCAGCGAATGCGTGCGTACCAGCGCAAAGCGCAGCGCCTGGCCATCTCCGGTCACGCGGTAGAGGGTGCCGGCGTCGGCATGGGTGAGCATCTGCGCCGCATCCAGGATGCGTTCAAGCAGCTGCTCAATGTCACGCTCGCGCGACAGAGCGACTCCTACCTCATTGAGCTCTTGCAGACGCTGCAGCAGTTTCTGCAATGCATTGGGCATGCAGGCTCTCCCCTTGATCTTGCGGTGGTTGTGGCGGCGGGGCCACCCCGGCAGGAGCCAGCCCGTCGGCTATTGTCGCAGCATTTATTTACATTTGAGAACGAGCTGCGACATTCGCAGGAATTTCAAAGATTGGAGCGCGCCAGCACCATCAAACCGGGCGCCGACGCAGCAACAGCACCAGCAGCACGAGGGCAAACAGCAGGAACCAGATGAACGACCAGTTGGCGATGGAGCCGCCCAGAAAGGTCCAGTCGACCGCCGTGCAGTCGCCCGAGCCGCGGAAGATCATGGGGATGGCGCGGCTCAGGGAATAGTTTTCGATCATGCCGTAGAAGTCGCGGCCGCAGGTGGCCACCTCGGGCGGAAACCACTGCAGCCAGCTCTGGCGTGCGGCCGTAAAGGCGCCGAAACCGGCCATTGCCAGGGCCAGGACACTCCATCCCATCCACCAGCCTTTTTGCCCTCTAACGCTTGCCAATCCAGCGAGAACAGCTACACTAATAAGAGCATAGCGCTGTACGATGCACATGGGGCATGGCTCCAGGCCCACCACATATTGCAAGTACATGCCAAAGCCCAGCATGGCTACGCAGGCGGCACTCATCAGCGCCAGGGTACGGCGCGGGACTTCAGTAATCCAGTTCAGCAAAATTTTTCCTTTTTCCACGGGTCCGGCCCTCCCCTGCCGCGCCTCATGGCTGCGATCAGATGCCGGCGGCTTCGTCCAGAAACACCTTGGCGCGCCGTGGCGTGACCACCAGCATGTCCCCATCGCGCAGCCCCATGTCGTGGAACTGCTGCGCCGGGATCTGCGCCTCGATCAGCGTTTCCGGGGCCGCATTGTCCGCCGATTGGGTGCTGCCCTCGGGAATAAGTTCCAGCCGCGCAATCGGCCCAACGACAATGGCGCGCGCCAGCTGCACCACGATGCCGCGCGGGCGCCCGTGCGCGTCCAGCGCCTGGCCCGGGCCGTCATAGCGCTCCACGTCCAGGTCGTGCGGGCGCACGTAGGCGAAGGCCTGGGCGCCGTCGGCATGCTGGGCCTCGGGGCTGTCGAGCTGCATGCCTTCGTCGAGGTGGATGCGGCCATCATTGGCGCGGCCCTTGAACAGGTTCACGTCGCCCAGAAAGCCATACACAAACGGGCTGGCCGGGTTGTCCCAGACCTGCTGCGGCGTGCCCTGCTGCTCGATGCGGCCCTGGTTGATGACGACCACGCGGTCGGCCACCTCCAGCGCCTCCTCCTGGTCGTGCGTGACGAAGATGCTGGTCACATGCAGCTCGTCGTGCAGGCGGCGCAGCCAGCGCCTGAGTTCCTTGCGCACCTTGGCGTCCAGCGCGCCGAAGGGCTCGTCGAGCAGCAGCACCTTGGGCTCCACGGCCAGCGCGCGCGCCAGGGCAATGCGCTGGCGCTGGCCGCCCGAGAGCTGCGAGGGGTAGCGCTCGGCAATCCAGTCGAGCTGCACCAGCTTGAGCAGGTTCATGACCTTGTCGCGGATCTGCGCTTCGCTGGGCCGCTCCTTGCGCGGCTTCATGCGCAGGCCGAAGGCCACGTTGTCGAACACCGTCATGTGGCGAAACAGCGCGTAATGCTGGAAGACAAAACCCACGCCGCGCTCACGCACATGCACGTCGGTGGTGTCCGCGCCGCTGAAGTGGATGCTGCCCGTGTCCGGCTGCTCCAGCCCGGCGATGATGCGCAAGAGCGTGGTCTTGCCGCAGCCCGACGGCCCGAGCAGCGCGATCAGCTCGCCGGATCCAATGTCCAGGCTCACGTCGCGCAGCGCCTGGAAGCTGCCGAACTGCTTGCTCACGTTACGGATTTCGATGCTCATATATCAATAGCTTATTGCGCTTTATCCATGCGCCTTAGGAGCCAACAGGACGCTCAGGCGGCAAGGCCGCGGCGGCCTTGCGCTGCTGCTCGTTCTGCCACTCGGCAATGGTCTTGATGACCAGCGTGACCAGGGCCAGCAGCGCCAGCAGCGAGGCGGCGGCAAACGCGGCCACCGACTGGTACTCGTTGTAGAGAATCTCCACATGCAGGGGAATGGTGTTGGTTTGCCCGCGGATATGGCCCGACACCACGGACACGGCGCCAAACTCGCCCATGGCGCGCGCGTTGCACAGGATCACGCCGTACAGCAGGCCCCATTTGATGTTGGGCAGCGTCACATGCTGGAAGGTCTGCCAGCCGCTGGCGCCCAGCACCACGGCGGCCTGCTCCTCGTCGTTGCCCTGGGCCTGCATCAGCGGGATCAGCTCGCGTGCGATGAACGGGAAGGTGACGAACACGGTGGCCAGCACGATGCCGGGCACGGCAAAGATGATCTTGATGTCGTGCGCATCCAGCCAGGGGCCCAGCCAGCCGTTGGCGCCGAACACCAGCACGTACATCAGGCCCGCGACCACCGGCGAGATGGAGAACGGCAGGTCGATCAGCGTGGTGAGAAACGCCTTGCCCCTGAACTCGTACTTGGCAATGCACCAGGCCGCAGCCACGCCGAACACCAGGTTCAACGGCACGGCGATCAGGGCCGTGAGCAGCGTGAGCTTGATGGCGGACCAGGTGTCAGGCTCGTTCAGACCCGCCAGGTAGGCATCCACGCCCTTCCTCAGCGCCTCGGTGAACACCGCCGCTAGCGGAAGCACCAGGAACAGCAGCAGAAAGGCCAGCGCGATGGTCGTGAGCAGCCAGCGCACCCATGCTGCCTCGGTGGTGCCGGCGCGTGCGCGCGGGGCGACGTTTCGGGAGGAGGTAGCGCCGCTCATGCCGGCATCCCCGCGTGGCGTCGCTGCCAGGCCTGCAGCGCGTTGATGACCAGCAGCATGACGAAGGAGAAGAACAGCATCACCACGGCCACGGCAGTGGCGCCGGCCACGTCGTACTGCTCCAGCTTGCCGATGATGATGAGCGGCGTGATCTCCGACACCATGGGCATGTTGCCGGCGATGAAGATCACCGAGCCGTATTCGCCGATGGCGCGCGCGAAGGCCATGGCAAAGCCCGTCAGCAGCGCCGGCATGATGCCCGGCAGGATGACGTGGCGAAAGATCTGCCAGCGCGTCGCGCCCAGGCTGGTCGCGGCCTCTTCCAGCTCCTTCTCGCTGTCTTCGAGCACCGGCTGCACCGTGCGCACCACGAAGGGCAGGCCGATGAAGATCAGCGCAATCACCACGCCATTGGGGTTGAAGGCCAGCTGTATGCCCAGCGGCTCGAAGTACTGGCCCACCCAGCCATTGCCCGCCAGCAGCGCCGTGAGCGAAATGCCGGCCACGGCCGTGGGCAGTGCGAACGGCAGATCCACCAGCGCGTCCACGATCTTCTTGCCGGGAAACGGGTAGCGCACCAGCACCCAGGCGATCAGCAGGCCGAACACCAGGTTCACGCAGGCGGCGATGAAGGATGCGCCGAAGGTCAGCCGGTAGGACGCCAGCACGCGCGGCGCCGTCACGGCCTCCCAGAACTGCGGCCAGCTCATGGCGAAGGTCTTGAACAGCAGGGCCAGCAGCGGGATCAGCACGATCAGGCTCAGGTAGAACAGCGTATAGCCCAGCGTGAGGCCAAAACCTGGCAGCACGCGCCTGCGCGTGCGCCTGGGCCCCTGGCTGGCGGAAGGCTGGGCCGTGTCCAGCGCAATCGCGGTCATGAGCTTACTTGCCGGGCTGATACAGCTTGTCGAACTGGCCGCCGTCGTTGAAGTGCACCTTCTGCGCCTCGCTCAAGGAGCCGAAATACTTGGCCACGGTGAACTGCTGGATGGGCTTGAACTGGTCGGCATGCCTTTTGAGAACTGCCTCTGAGCGCGGGCGAATGGCGTGCCGCGCAGCGATCTCTTGCGCCTCGTCGGAGTACAGATAGTCCAGGTAGGCCTTGGCGAGTTCTGCCGTGCCCTTCTTGGCGACGGTGCGCTCGACCACGGCCACGGGGTTCTCGGCCGTGATGCTGGTCGAGGGGTAGACGGCATCGACCTTGCCCTTGCCAAATTCGCGCTCCACCGATACCACCTCGGACTCGAAAGTGATCAGCACGTCGCCGATGTTGCGCTGCAGGAAGGTGGCCGTGGCATCACGCCCGCCCTTGGCCAGCACGGGCACGTTCTTGTAGAGCTTGGCGACAAAGTCCGCCGCCTGCGCGTCCGTGCCGCCCTTCTCGCGCACCGAGCCCCAGGCGCCCAGGTAGGCGTAGCGGCCGTTGCCGCCGGTCTTGGGATTGACGACGATGACCTTCACGTCGGGGCGCGTCAGGTCGTTCCAATCCTTGACGTTCTTGGGGTTGCCGTTGCGCACCAGAAACAGCATGGTCGAGGTGGTGGGCGATGCGTCATGCGGAAACTTCTTGGCCCAGTCCTTGGCTACCACGCCGTTGTCGGCCAGGAACTGCACGTCGGTCGTGGTGTTGAAGGTCACCACGTCGGCGGCCAGGCCGTCGTTCACGGCGCGCGCCTGGGCGCTGGAGCCGCCATGGGCCTGGTCCACCTTGACCTCCACGCCCTTGGTCTTCTTGTAGTGGGCGATGAAGGCCTGGTTGTAGTCCTTGTAGAACTCGCGCGCCACGTCATAGGAGACGTTGAGCAGGGAGTTGGACTGCGCCGAAGCCAGGGTGTTGATGCCCAAGGCCAGTGCGGCAAAAAAAGTTTTGAGTTGCGTCTTCGGTGTCATGAGTGCCTCTCCCAATGCAGGAATCGGCGCATTGTCGAGACAGCCACTTAAAACTCAAACGAATATATGGTTTTGAATTTATAGAAAAATCATCTATCAAACCGAGGCGCATCAAAGCCAAAGAGTCATTACGACAAGAGCCCAGGCCCTCCTCCACCCAGGCGATCGTCTCACTGACAGGACAATAAAACGAAATTTCCACGATCAATGCCGCAGCAGCGTCGAAACTAGAATCCAACCCATCCAAATATCCGGGTTAACACCAGAACAGGACTGACCATGCAACTGCTGCACATCGATTCCGCCATCACCGGCAAGCAATCCGTTTCGCGCCAGCTCACGGCCCAAATCGTCGAAGCCTGGAAGGCCTGCCACCCTTGGACCCAGGTCGACTATCTGGATCTGGCAGCCGACGCCCCGGCCCACTACACCATGGACGCCATGGCTCCGCGCACCGGCCAGACCGAGGGATTGAGCGAGGCCCAGCAGCGCGAGAACGCCGTGTCCGAACGCCTGGTGCGCCAGTTCCTTGCGGCCGACGTACTGGTCATCGGCGCGCCGTTCTACAACTTCTCCATTCCCACCCAGCTCAAGGCCTGGATAGACCGCATCGCCCAGCCCGGCCACACCTTCCGCTACACCGCCAACGGCCCCGAGGGCCTGGCCAAGGGCAAGACCGTGATCGTGGCCTCCAGCCGCGGCGGCATGTATTCGACCAGCGAAGCCGGCTGCGCCATGGAGCACCAGGAGAGCTACCTGCAGACCGTGCTGGGCTTCTTCGGCGTGACCGACGTGCGTTTTGTGCGCGCCGAAGGCGTGGGCAAGGGCGCCGACGCCAGGGCACAGGCCATGGCCTGCGCCGCCGAGGCCATTGCGGCCCAAGTGCAGATCGGCGCCGCCAACCAGGAGCGCATCAGCCAGGCCGCCTGAACCCGTGCCGCACCAATAAGCCCGCCCGGCTCACGCCACGGCGGGTTTTTTGCATGGAAAAATGGCACTGGCGCTTACAGGACAACCCATGAAAGCTATATTAATAATAGCAATTCAATGTGTGCGCCGCGCTTGTCCCCAGGCACGCAACCGCTCGGGGGCCGGCACACGCGCTCACCAGCCGGCCAGCACCGAGCCCTTGAACTGCGTGTCGACGAACTGGCGTATTTCCTGGCTGTGGTAGGCCTTCAGCAGCTGTGCAACCCAGGGCTTGTCCTTGTCCGCCGCGCGCACCACCAGCAGGTTCACATAGGGGCCGTCCGGGCTCTCCTGGGCGATGGCGTCGGTCTTGGGGTTGAGCCCGGCCGAGATGGCAAAGTTGGTGTTGATGGCCGAGGCGTCCAGGTCGTCGAGCGAGCGCGGCAGCTGCGCGGCATCGAGCTCTATGAACTTGAGCTTCTTCGGGTTGCCCACCACGTCCAGTGGCGTGGCCTTGAGGCCCGCGCCGTCCTTGAGCTTGATCAGCCCCAGTGATTGCAGAAGAAGCAGCACGCGCCCGCCGTTCGTCGGGTCGTTGGGAATGCCAAAGCGTGCACCCTCCTTCAGTTCAGAGAGCTTTTTGATCTTCCTGGAATAGATGCCAATGGGGAAGTTCACGGTGTTGGCCGCCACGGCAAACGGGTAGCCACGGTCCTTGATCTGGGCGTCCAGATAAGGCTTGTGCTGGTAGCTGTTGGCATCCAGGTCACCCGCAGCCAGGGCGGCGTTGGGCTGCACGTAGTCGCTGAACTCGACCACCTGGATCTTCAAGCCCTGCTTCTCTGCCACCTTCTTGACCTGCTCCATGATCTGCGCGTGCGGCCCGGCCGTGACGCCGATCTTGAGCGGCTTGTCCTGCGCCAGCGCGCTGCCGCAAAAGACCGCAGCAACGGCCAAGGCCAGGGTGGATTGGAGCAATGAACGCTTGGAAATCATGGGTGAAGCCTTGTTGGTCTATGGACGCAATGATGCAAACCTGCGATCGTAGGCCCGACAAGCCGCCCGGCGAACGAATTCTTCTGCATATCCAAACAACCGGACGTCATCACAGCATGACATAGACCGCAGGCACCCGCCATGATTCGACCAGACCGCCCCACCGTGTTCCGTGACCGCATAGACGCAGCCCGCAGGCTGGCACTGCGGCTGCAGGTCTACCGCGGCCACCAGCCTCTGGTGCTGGCCATACCGCGCGGTGCCGTGCCCATGGCCCAATCCATTGCATCTGCCCTGCAGGGGGATTTCGACGTGGTGCTGGTGCGCAAGCTGAGCGCACCCATGCAGCCCGAATTCGCGGTCGGCTCGGTCGACGAAAGCGGCTGGGCCTATTTTTCACCCCACGCCGCGGCGGCTGGTGCCGATGCCGACTACATCAGCACCGAGAAGGCCCGCCAACTGGCGCTCATCCGCGAGCGGCGCGCGCTGTACACGCCCATGCGCCCGCCCCTTAACCCCATGGGCCGCATCGTCATCGTGGTGGACGACGGCCTGGCCACCGGCGCCACCATGATCGCCGCCCTGCACAGCCTGCGCCAGCATGGGCCGGCCCGGCTGATCTGCGCCGTGCCCGTAACCTCGCCCGAGGCGCTGCCCCTGGTGCGCCCCCTGGCCGACGACGTGGTGTGCCTGCAGGCGCCTGCCAATTTTCAGGCCGTGGGGCAGTTTTATCGCGACTTCGATCAGGTCGAGGATGAAGAAGTCATCGCCATGCTCAGATAGTCCCTGGAGCAAACAGATTTGGATGCGCCTGTCCGCTCCCCTCGGCGTCGAGCAGCACACACAGGAAAAGCACGCTCTGCCATGCGTGCCCCATCGGCTTGGGTTGGCGCGCCAGCCTGCCAAGAGGGTCAGTCGCCTGCGTCCATGGGCGGCGCGGCGTGAGCCTCTGCCGAGGACGATGACAAATCAGGCTCAAGCGGCAGGTACACCGACAGGATGGCACCGCCCTCCGGGCGATTGCCCGCCTCGACCACGCCCTTGTGCTCGTCCACTATGCGCTGGACGATGGCCAGGCCAAGCCCCGTGCCATTGCGTCGCCGAGTAAAGAACGGCACAAATACATTTGCCAGGGTATCTGATGCCAGGCCGGGGCCGGAGTCTTTGACGCAACATGCCATCCAGGGCTTGCCCTCCCGTCCCGTGACCTCCCTCGCTTCGACGATGATTTCGGATCCGCGCGGCGCATGCTGGATGGCGTTCTCGATCAGATTCACGAATACCTGCACCAGACGCCCGCGAACCAGCGCCAGCGTGCTCTTGCAATCGACAGTCCGGTTGTCTATCGTCACCCCTGCCGCGGCGGCAGAGGGGCCGCAGACATGCACAGCCTCGCCGATGATCCTGCTCAGACGGATGTTGGAAAAGCCATTGCTTGGCGGGCGGCCGTACTCCAGCAGATCGGTCATCAGCTTGTTCAGCCGATTGACCTCGCGACGCAACACCGGCCGGTAGCGATTGGCGGCGGCACCCGTGGCCGCGTTCGCCTCCATGGCATCCAGCGTCGAAGTGATTCCGAACAAGGGGTTGCGCACCTCATGGGCTACCCCGGCCACCAGGCTGCCCATGGCCGCCATGGCTTCGCTGCGCCGCAGCTCGGCTTGCAGCTTGTCCCTGGCCTGCTCCGACAGCTGGCGCTCCGCAATCTCCTGGCGCAACTCGGCCACGGTATGGCGCAGCTTTCTCTCGCTGTCCTCAAGCAGGCCCTTGGACACCGTGCTTTCCTGCAGGCGTTCCACCATTCGGTTGAACTGCCGCGCCACGTCACCGAATTCATCCTTGCCACGCTCGGGAATGCGGTAGTCCAGATTGCCTTCGCCGATCGCCCTGGTGCCACGCGCCAGGCGTCCGAGCGGACGGAGGAACACGAGAATCAGCAATGCGCCCACGCTCAACGCCACCAGAGCGTAGAGCGGAAGCGCATAGCGCAGCGTCTTGAGCACTCTCACGGCGGTGCGATCGGCCTGCTCCTGCCGCTCGGTCAGGCCCTTGGCCGCCAGCGGCTCGACCTGCTCATCGGAAACATCGTCGATATGGGTCTGCAGCCGGACGACATCCTTGAGCATTTCCCCGATCGCGTCCTCGCCGGCCAGCAGTTCGTCGATCCCGTCCTTCACCTTCACCAGGTGCGCCGCCACGGTATCCCCCAGATTGCGCAGTTCCGGCTCCAGCTTCAGGCTGCGGTATCCAGCCAATGCCTCTTCGAGTTCAACCACTTTTTCCTGCAGCCGCTGGCGCGCCAACGCCGTAGGCCGGCGAATGAACGCCGCCAGCCAGAAGCCGATTTCCGCCGCCTCGGCCTCCATGTTGGCGGTCGCAGCCAGGGTCTGGCTGCGGATCGGCTCCAGGTCTGGTGCCGCGGGCTCCATCTGGTGGTCTATGACGTCGTCAATATCCTCCAGGTAGCCCGCCACGCGCTGGAACGTGATGTCGACCGCGTCCCTCTTGTCCATCAGGGCGCGGCCGACGGTGGTCAGTTCCTGGAAATCGGCGGCCAGGTGGCGCCCCAGCTCGCGCCCGCGCTCACTGGTGCTCAGGCGCATATAGGTGGCGTGGTACTTGAGAAAGTCCACGCTGTCGTTCTCGGTCTCTTCACGGATCTCGGGCAGTGGATAGGCAACGTAGCGCAGCACGCCAAGCGCGTATTCCCCGGCGTTCTTCTCCATCTCGATCGCCGCGATGCTGAACGGCGCATCGACTTCCTCCAGGCGCGCCAGATGGCCCGCGACATCGTCCAGGCCGCGGTACACGTACAGCATCAGCGCCACGCCGAGAAGGACGATCAGGGAGATGCCCGCGTAGACCTTGGTCTTGACCATGTCGCGTACTTTGGTTGTTGCCCGTGCATATCCCTGCGAGTGAGGGTCGATCCTCAGCCCGGCTCGTTCAGCCCGATCACGATGCCGTGCGTCTTGATCTTCTGATAGAGCGTGCTGCGGGGAATGCCGAGCCGCTGCGACGCCTGCTCGACCTTGCCCCCCACTTCACGCAGAACCCGTTCGATGTAGCGCAGCTCCACCTGCTGCAGGGTCAGGCTCGTGTCCTGGCCCTCAGCGTCAACCACCGGGGCGGCCTCGAAGCGCAGATCATCGCGGGTGATGGTGTCGTCCTGGCACAGCAGCACGGCGCGTTCGAGCACGTTGCGCAGCTCACGAATGTTGCCGGGCCAGGCGTAGGCGGCCAATGCGCGCTCGGCGTCGGGCGTGAGCGTCATGGAGCGGCCCTGATCCGGAACCAGCCGGCGCAGCAGGTTGCGCGCCAGCAGGGCGATGTCCTGCCTGCGCTCACGCAGCGGCGGAATCGTCAGCGGGATGCTGCTGATGCGGAAATACAGGTCGCTGCGAAACAGGCCCGCCTTGACGCGGGCCGCAAGATCCTGGTGCGTGGCCGCGATCAGCGCGATGTCTACCGCCCGTTCGCGCACCGCACCCATGCGGCGAAAGCGCTTTTCCTCCAGCACCTTGAGCAGTTTGGGCTGCACGCGCGGATCGACGTCGCCGATCTCATCGAGGAAGGCCGTTCCCCCGTCGGCGATCTCCAGCAGTCCCTGCTTGACGCCCGCCGCACCGGTGAAGGCGCCCTTCTCGTGGCCGAACAGCTCGGCCTCCAGAAACTCGGGGCTGAGACCGGCGCAGTTGAGATCGACGAACGGCTCCCTGGCCCGTGGCCCGTGATGGTGCAGCCATTTGGCCAGCGCCGTCTTGCCGGTGCCGGTCTCACCCAGGATCAATACGGAGCTGTCACTGCCGGCGACCTTGCGAACCTGTTCGGCCAGCGCCTGTATGGCTGGACTCACGCCGGCCAGCGGGTTCACGAGATCGCGGCTTTCGCGCGTCGCGGACACCTGCTGCTGGCGCTTGAGCTTGCGGTTGGCCAGCAGACGCTTGAGGATCACCTGCAGCGTGGGCAGCTCGATCGGTTTTGTCAGGAATTGCTCGGCACCTTCCTTGACCGCCTGCACCGCGAGGTCGATGGAGCCATAGGCCGTCAACACCACCAGCGGGACGTCCGGGTCGAGCTGCTTGAAGTCTCGCAGCAGATCCAGCGCCGTGCCGTCATGCAGGCGGTAGTCGATGACCGCGATGTCGGGCGACGACGCCTGGAACAGCTCCCGCGCCTTTTCGCAACTGTCCGCATCCACCACGCAGTAACCCCGCCCTTCGAGGTACTCGCGCATGCCGAAGCGGATGCTCTCCTCGTCATCGACGATCAGGATTCTTGCTGCAGCCAATGCCATATCTCCGAGAGTTCACTGCGCAGGCACCGGACTGGCGGTGCGCATGGCGCCGCAATTTTTGGTGCTCGGGTGGATCGAGTCTTCAACGCAGGACACCAAGAGCGTGTTCACGCTCTAAAA
>Ga0209792_1001345_pt1 | contig 12126 bp, 8 predicted proteins | sample EBPBio142005_DNA_FD_185860 | JGI IMG/M metagenome (GOLD analysis project Ga0209792, IMG submission 185860) | Wastewater treatment Type I Accumulibacter community from EBPR Bioreactor in Madison, WI, USA - Reactor 1_6/14/2005_ DNA (SPAdes)... | ecosystem: Engineered > Bioreactor > EBPR >...
CATCCGCGCTCGCCCGGGCTGCGCAACCCTGACCAGCTCCGCCCGGGCGAACGCTGACCGCCGCGCATTACATAAGGGGGTCAAAATTGGACGCCGATCCGGGGTCAGTTTTGGAAGCCGTTTGACAGATTGCAGACACATTCGACGCTCTCTTGCGAATCGCACAGATAGAATCTCAGGATAGAACGGCCCACTTCACCTTGTTCGATCTGAGCGCCTTGGTCGCCGACATCCATGAAACGTATTGGATCATTGCGACTGAGGCAGGATACGAACTCACTTTAAGCGATCACACCGCCGCGCATTGGGTTGGCGGAGATCCCAATCTCGTCAGGCAGTTGCTCGCAAATCTGATCGAGAATTCGATGCGACATACCCCGGTCGGCTCGCACATTGCGCTAGAGCTGTTCGCAAAGCGCGAATGGATATGGCTAAGCGTTTCGGACAATGGTCACGGCATTCCGGTCGAAGAGCGTGAGCGCGTGTTCGACCGCTTCTATCGGCTCGAAAAGAGCAGAACCACGTCCGGCTCCGGGCTCGGATTGAGCTTGGTCAGAGCGATCGCGGAGCTTCACGGGGCAACGATCCGACTCCTCGATAATCGCCCTGGGCTTCAAGTCGTCATCGAGTTTCCGAAGGCCGCACTGTAACCGCCGGTGGATCATTCATCGAATCGCCCCGCAAACGACCTCAATGGCAGCGATGCTCCCCTCGGCCGGGTATGCTGTGCCGGCCGATTGCTCTCACCCGTATCGCACATTCGGTGACATTTCTTCGATTGCGATTTGTCGCCGTGTTGACCATGTGTTGACCAAGCCGAAAAAGGGAAGGGCCACCTTGCGGCGGCCCTTGCTTAAACCCTTGATTTCTCTAGGAAATCTGGAGCGGGCGAAGGGATTCGAACCCTCGACCCCAACCTTGGCAAGGATCGGCACTTATGCTGCTGTCCGGAAAAGCAAGTTAAGATGGGTGCATGCTCCCGCAACCATCTTTACCGGCGCCGATCGCAAGTCATGATCGACGCCGGTCCCCGCAACCATCTTTACTTGCTCGGGGCGCAAGTGAAGATTAGATCCTGCCCCCGCAACCACCTTTTACACGCCAGACTACTCTAATCTACGACCCTGTACGACACGCTATCCCCTTGAACCGATAGGTTCAAATCAGGTTCGGAGCGCTTTTGGCTGCCGTCGACCGGCTTCTCGCGTGACCTGGGTGATGGTGGCTCCTCCGAAAACGAGAACGCTTGACCGTCTCCGCGGTTTTCACACGGGGCGATGGCAGCTTTGCAATGTCGCCGTTCGGAGCAGGTCAAGTGTTTCCCAAAACCTGCCATCCCTTCTAGCTATACGATTCCTTCCACGAGGGGCCCGTCCACTTGCCATCCTGGGCGCTGAAATGCGGCGAACAGCCAGTCGAGAACATGCTCATCGAGCAGGCCGGAGAGAAAAACCGAAAGCCAGTTGTTCTTACTTCTATGTGTGTCGTCCTGACGATCCAGTTCATAGGACAGGATGTCGAGAAGCTCCTGACGAGACGCTGGGGCATTTCGCAATTCAGCAGCCGTCAGGCTCGGCCGGCGAAGCAAATTCGTCCAGCTCGACCGGATATGTCTTAGGATCGAGGTGCGCTCCACCACATTTGCCATATGAAATCGAACTGCCGCGATGTCGGGGTCGTGAGCGTCGAGAAGTAGTCTCAGGGTAATCCGTGGGACCGGGCCGAGATCGTCAAACCTGGCCACGAAGAGCCGCTCGCGTAAGATGTCGTCGAAATAGGGATGGAGTATGCGCTCCCCAGGATTCGGTCCAACAAGCAGCGCGGTCCTCTTGCTGTTGCACTTGCATGCCGGGACGAGATTGCAGCTGAAGATCGCGAAGACCGCATAGTGGGTCTTGGGGAGAAGATGATCGAGTGTGCCGCTGTGGAACGATCCGCACATTGGGCAGCAATCGACGTCGCTCTCTTCGCGGATTTGGTCGATGTAAGCGATGTCAGCGGGCGGCGAGGCGTACAGGGCTTTGAGATGACCCCGGATCACCGCCGGCAGCGGGTTCCGTTGATTGAACGTTCCCCTGCCGGAGACGATGGTCAAACCCGTCCGCTCTGCTGTAGATTGAATAAGCGTTGCGGCAGCTCGGCTCAAAGCATGAAACACTCAAGAAACGTCATATCGGTACGGCTATCGAAATCGGATATGGCGATGATTGAAGGCGCAGCCGAACAGTGCGGTCTGTCGCTGTCGGAATTTGTGCGTAGCGCTGCCCTGCGATCTGCCGCTGAAATAGCAGATGGCCGACTGATTGCCATGAGCCCTGAAGGGTTCTCGGATTTTTGCTTGGCCATATCGGCACCGGGCGTGCCGATTCCGGAAATGGCCGCATTGGCAAACCGGCCAGCGCCTTGGGAATCAGGACACATCACCGACAAGTGACGTCGCCGATGTCAGGCTTCAATGCCCTGGGCGACCTGCGAGTCTCATATGCAGTGCTGCGGCAAACGGCTGCAAGCAAGTCTTCTTTACAACATCGCCGCCAATAAGCTGACCGTCTGGAAATGGCCCCAAGCATGGTATCTGAAGACTAACCAGATGGGGCGGCTTCGATGCTACAGCGCCGTCCAAGGCAAGCTGCCAAGTTGGTGCTCGTCGGCTATGCCGTCATGGAGCACAAGGAGTTGGGTGGGCTCCGATACGAACCAGGCGAACGAACCCCAAGCGAGCTGTGCCACGGTTTTCTTGAAACCCGCAGATTGACGATCCTGATAGGCCGTCAGGAATGCGATCTGCTTTCGGCCAAACCCAGCCGCGTCGGTGATAGCGTGGATAGCATCACGTCTGCGATCTGTGATCGCACCATCCGTCGCCACCACTTCAACGAACAGGATCAAGGGTTCTTTGTGGCCGAGGTCGGCGAGAATGAGGTCAGGCAAGTTCTTATCCGTCTCGATCTTGAGACCAATCGCATTGGCAATGGCATCATCGCGAACGACAACCTTGTTGCCACTCTCACTCAGCCAAAGAACTGCTGGTGAGGTGAGGAACCTCTTGGCGAAGACCTCAATGACGGCCTGAGTGATGATCGAACTTGGCCCAGGCGCAAGGAGCCTCGTCTCACCGTTCGGAAAGGTGACGCGAATGCCGGCCGCGCCAGCGGCGGCGCCCGCGCGCATGATGGTAATGCGCGTCAGCGCGCCCTTGCTGAGATGCGTCTCCCGGAAGCGGGCTATCGCGGCCTCGAGCGCCTCGCCGTCTAGCGCCGGATCGAACAGGGCGGCGAAATCGGCCTTCAGGGCATAGCGCGGCTGGCCCGAGGTGGTCGGCAGGTCCTCGCGGCGCAGCACCGCGCCGATCGGGACCAGGCCGTCGCGCAGCGTCTCGTCGCGGATCGGCTCGCGGGTGTTGTCGGCATACCAGCGTGAGCCTTCAACGGTTCCGTTCTTGCGCTTCAGGATAGCCACATAGGTCTCGCGGGCGATATCGTCCGCCCGTGAGGCCTGCACGGGGGTCATGCGATAGACATGCACCGGGCCGAAGAACCGCCCCGAGCCCTCGATGGCGCCGATATAGAGCGCGGCGAACACCGTGCTGGCGGCGAGCTCACGCACGCAATAGATCCGGTTCGGGGTGCCTTCGGGAAAGATCAGCGGCAACCGCTCGGCGATCAGACCGCGCGTCGCATAGGGCGGCAGCGCCGTCATGCCGGTTCGCCATAGAGCCGCGTACATTCGGCTTCGATCCGGTCGGCCGGCGCGCCGGCCGCGACGAGCCTGGCCAATGTCCTGGCGCTCGCGGGCGAGGGCAGGGGGAGCGCCTCCAGCTCGAAGGCCGAGACGGCGACGCTGCCGCTGATGCAGCGAAAAAGATCGTCGACGACACGGCTGTTCAAAAGCGCTGCAACGACTGCTTCTGGCAGCTTCGGCTTGCCGGTCGCACGGACCATGTTGAGATGGTTCTCGACCACTACTCCCTCGTGGGTATCTACGAACTCTTTGGGAAGCTCTGCCGCGATCAGCCGACGGGCCTGCTCCTTGGCGGTGGTGCGCTGGACCAGAACACAGGGTTCATTAACAAGCAGCCAATCGTCTCCCGCCTCCAGCTTGAAATAGGGTGCATGATTCTTCTTACGTGCCCGATAAGCGAAACGACCGTCCGACGTCACGGCTTCCGCCCAGATCAGGGGATACACATCCTTACCGCCGGCACGGTCGCGCAGTTGGTCTTTGAAGCGGTTCCATACAAGTGGACCAGTAGAAACCGCGTAGCCCCAGTCGGCGAGACGATGTGGCATAGCCTCGGCTCGCGATATGAGCCGACTGTGCGCCGGCGTCCGGGGAGCCAGCCATGGCGCGGCCATATCCGAAGGCAAGCCTATCGTGCCGTTGCGCGTCACCCTGGCTTCGGCCTCGGAGACGACGGTCAGGTAGTGGATTTGCGTGCGCTGCGGCTTGGCGCCGCGCTTGTAGACGGCAAGCAGCGTCTCTTGGAGCACGTCCTCAAAAACGCCACGGCGCGCATGCACGAAATCGATTGCGATCGGTGGAGCCTCTTTCGCCAGCAGGCTGCGCAGGGCCGAATAGTATTGGCCGCCGAGAAAACTCGTCGGGGTCAGATAGGCGATGAGACCTCCGGGCTTCGTCCAGCGCAGCGCGGCATCGGTGAAGACGCCGTACAGATTGGCGTGACCATAGAGGCTGCGGGCATAACGCTCCCGTAGCTCAGGCGATAGCGTGATCCGTCCATAGGGCGGATTGCCGATGACAAGGTCGAAGGTCGGCGATGCAACTGCCTCCAGCGTATTGCAGGCCGTGATGATGATGGGTGCGGGACGTCCAGCCATTTTGGCGATGTCGGCGAGTGCGATTTCAAGGGCGCCTTGGGCGAGCCTTGCCGCGTGCCGGTCAAGTTCGAAGCCTGCAAGCCGCGAACCGATATGACTGAGCGCGAAGACTGGCTCACAATCGCCGAGTGCGTCGATCATCTGCCGCGCGGCATGAAAGAGGAATGTTCCGCCACCTGCGGCCGGGTCTAATACGCGGGCGATGCCCCAGTCGAGCCCTTCTTCCTGCACCTGATGGAGAAGGCGGTTCACCAAGGCGGGCGGCGTATAGTAGGCGCCTCGTTCGCCGCGCTCCTTGCTAGGCAGCAGGGCCGGATAGAGGCTGGTGACGTAATGCAATGCTTCCAAGAGCGGGAGGTTGGCAGCGACTTCGCCAATGGCAATGGCTAGCGCTGAAGCTGGCTCGTCCAGTGGCTCTGCATCATCTGTATCAAAGGCGAGAGAAGGACAAAGCACGGCCGAGATGTCGATAGCTTTCGCCAGTGCTCCCATTGCATGACGTGTCAGAGACGCCGCATAAGCCTCGCGATCTTCGTCATCGATCGTTTCGGACCACGCCTTCGCCAAAAGTCGAGATTTCAGCAATTCGTCACGGACTTTACCCTGCCCACGCGCGTCCAAGGCGGACGGCAATGCGTCGCGTGGTTCAAAGCGGCGAATCTGTGAAACTTCTCGCATATCCTGACCGTAGCTTGACAAAGCCCTTCATGCGATAGGCTATCATATGTTCTTGTTGTGTTCTACGTGGATATTGCCCAAACCGTGCGCCTACCGGCAAGAATTTTCGCGTTTCCGAGCCGCGAAGACATTCCGGTTCCGACCGCTTACGCGGAATGTTAGGCATGCGGGTAGGCTATGAGAATTGTCTGTGATGGTTGAGGAAGGACGCGGTCCATATCCGATTCTTCGCATCGGCAACGACTAAACGCGTCCCTGCGGGTTGCACCGCGCGCTGACAGAGAGCAGCGAGCCTATTTAAGGGAGCTTAAGTTAGCGTCTCAGTTATTTAATATTCGGCACCATTGTTTAAATAGCGTCATGCTCCATGATCGGCTCTGAACCCCGTCAGCTCCTGGGCCACTATGTCGAAACCCTTGTCGCGGCGAGACCGTGTGCGCCTTTTGGCAGTCAGCATATCGGCATGGGGCGGGTACTCGGGGTGGCTGCAAGTTCAGATAAATCTGACTGGCCTGGTGCCGATGGTCAAGGATATGTCTCGTCGGGCGAGAATCAAAAATCATGTGCTCAGGCTACAGGAATCGAAATTCATTGCATATGATTGCTTTTCAAGCGATGCTCTCACAAGGACGGCTTTTCAAGCATGAGTATCGCGAATCATGGAACAAGGGCAGAAGAAGCCATTTTCAGGGAGCGTCAGCGTTCTTCACGGCCGCTGGCTGCCGGAAACGGCTCTGCCTGTCGGCTATGCCGCCCTTATCGACGCCTTTGATCTGGCTGTCCCGATCCCTATCACCCTCGCTGCGATTGGCCCCCGGCATAAGGTCTATCAAGAGGCGGGCTGGAAACTCTATACGCCCCGCCATGAGCCTGAAGTCAGTCTGGTCGGCCACCTGACCTTTGCATTGCGCTACGAGGGGCTGGACCTCGCCGTACTGAAGATGCTCTTTCTCGCGACGGGTCCGGAAGCCATCATCGAGATGGTTCGCGCGGCTCCGACTGGGACCTATGCGCGGCGGCTCTGGTTCCTTTACGAATGGCTGCTCGACGAGCGGCTCGATCTGCCTGACGCCACCCGCGGCACTTATGCCCTCGTTGTCGATCCTGAACGGCAATGGGCATCTCAGGGTGAGACCTCTTCACGCCATCGGGTGAAAAACAATCTGCCCGGGACACGCGCCTGGTGTCCGATGATTTTCCGCACGCCGGAATTGGAAGCCTTTGTGGCCCGGAATCTGGCCGAGGAAGCTCTGCGCGTGATCGCCGATGTTCCGGCGGACCTTCTGGCTCGCACCGCTGCCTTCCTCCTGCTCAAGGACTCGCGATCCAGTTTCCAGATCGAGGGCGAAGACCCGCCCCAGGATCGCATCCAGCGGTGGGGACAGGTTATTGGCGAGGCGGGGCGGCGCCTGGTGGATCGCATGGAACTGGAGCGATTGCAGCGCATCGTTATCGGCGATGCCCGCTTCGTTCACCTCGGTCTGCGTCAGGAAGGCGGGTTCGTCGGCGAGCACGACCGTGTAAGCGGTGCGCCTATCCCCGACCATATCAGCGCCCGGCATGAGGACCTGCCTGACCTGACCGATGGGCTGGCCGCTTTCGATCGGGGGGCGGCCCGACATCTCGATCCGGTTCTCGCCGCTGCCGCGCTGGCTTTCGGGTTCGTCTATATCCATCCCTTCGAGGATGGGAACGGTCGCCTCCACCGCTATCTCATCCATCACGTGCTCGCCGAGCGTGGTTTCAATCCGCCCGGGCTGGTCTTTCCAGTCTCGGCCGTCATCCTCGACCGCATCGATGAGTATCGCCGGGTGCTTGAAAGCTACTCGCGGCGCTTGCTGCCCCATGTCCGCTGGCGGCCGACCGACCGTGGCAATGTCGAGGTGCTGAACGACACCGCGGATTTCTACCGCTATTTTGATGCGACACCGCATGCGGAGTTTCTGTTCCAATGCGTGGCGCGGACGATCGATGTCGATCTACCGGAGGAGGCCAAGTTCTTAAAAGCCTATGACGGGTTCAAGGCCAGCGTGTCACTCATGATCGATATGCCGGATCGTCTGCTCGATCTTCTTTTTCGCTTCCTGCATCAGAATGACGGCAAGCTCTCGAGGCGAGCACGAGAGAAGGAATTCGCTGCGCTGACAGAAGATGAGATCGCAAGGATTGAGGCGCTCTACGCGGATCAGTGGGATGATTGATGTCACTCCGCGTCGTCAGCAGACCTGTGGAAGGTGCCCGATCACAGATGGCGTGGGGCTCGGCCGGCTTCAGCGCGATCGTCAGGCCGTCACCGCAAAGAGTGCATGAGTTTGAAGCGATCTGTTCGCTGGTTGGATTTGCTTCGCCAATTCAGCTATAAATGACAGGGTCGAGTTGACGCTTGTGTGGCGACCAGAACCTGCAACCAAATTGATCCAAAAACCCCGGCAAACTCAATGAGTTGCTGGGGTTTTATTTTGCTCGGATTTCTGACCTCAATAAAATCAACAGCTTAGCCCCGCAGGTTCAAACAGAACCCGCAATCGATTGATGATCAGCTCCGGCTCTGCCGCCAGCTTGCTGAGCGGCAGGGATGGGAGGTCGTTGGCTGCTATAGTGACGAGGCCGTTTCCGGTGTGAGCATTCGCGATAGGGTGGGGATAGTTGGGCTCCTGGCAGATGCACGAGCGGGTCGGTTCGATGTCGTCTGCGCTGAGGCGCTCGATAGGATTTCCCGCGACCAGGAAGATATGGCCCATGTCTACAAGGTTCTATGCTTTGAGGGCATTGCCTTGGCCTCGGCGTGGATACAGGGCGCGGCCAATTTCTGTCGCTATTGTTATGTCAGGATCCGCCATTTCCATAAACTGACGGGGAGGAAGGCGCGCCTTCGTCGGCAACGAGACGCTTGATGAGATCGCCGAAGAGCGCAACCCAGTCCACACGCGTGAGGAGACCTGGAAATGACGGGTAAGGTTGATGGCCGCCGTAACAATCGGCGCCCATAGAGAACCAGTTAAAGCCGGCAATCAGGCAATCCGCTGGGCCGTCCGAAGTATGTGTCTTCGAAATCAGCAGGTCGTAGACTGTCAGCGCGCGACATCGCGTAGAACCTTCGCGAACGCACGTGTCGCCAGTGAGAGCGGTTCGCCCGCTAGGGTGGCAACCGCGAGGTCTCGGCTAAACGTGGGAGTCAGCGGGATCGCGACGAGGTCGTCGTCTCGGCCGGGCTTGAGAACTGACTTTGGCATGACAGTGTACAGTCCGCGCGAGCGAACAAGTTCCGTCATGATGTGCGGCCCATCGATCTCGATCTGAGGTTCGAGCGTGAACCCGAGCGAAGATGTTGCGATGTCGATCAGCCGCCGAGAGCCGTAGGAGGCGAGCGGCAGAACGAGCGGCAGATCGCGCAACACTGCGAGCGGAACCGCGCCGTCTCCCATCCACGAAAGACGCTCCCTTCCAACGAGGTACATATCCTCGGTGAGGATATTTTCCTGTATGAGCGAACTCGATCGCGCGGGTGCGACGACGATGCCGATGTCCGCTTGACGGTCCAGCAGCCAGTTCTCGATGTTCTGCGTGGCGGCAATCATCACCCGCAAATGGACCTCGGGGAAATCCGCAGCAAAGATTCCGAATATCTTCGCGAGATAGCTGTCGGCAAAACTTGCCGGCACAGCAAAGGTTACGACGCCTTTCGGCCGCAGGCGCATGTCGTCGAGAAGTCCTTGTGTTTCCCCCAACAGGTCGAGGATGCGTTGTGCGTGTTCAAGCAAGACGACTCCAGCCTCGGTGAGCTTGATGCCGTTGGCGTGGCGTTGAAACAGGACGACGCCGAGCGCGCTTTCCAAAGCCTGTACATGACGCGAAAGGGCAGATTGCGCGATCCCAAGATGCAGTGCGGCCTTGCGAAACGACATGAACCGCGCGGTCTCAGCAAAATGGCGCAAGCGGCGCGTTTCGAGTTCGTCCTGCATCCTGCGCCTCCCTAGTCGCGGGTGATTGCGACGGCATGACGGTGATGCCGGACATGCATCACCTGATGCGTCTATGTAGCCGGTCAAACAAGAAACACAATGGGACGGAACGCCTTGCTCTCTAGAACCGCCATCCTCCGCGGGCCGGAAGCGATCGAACTCGCGGAGGTCGAGATCGACCTCGCTACCTCGCCGCATCTCGTACTGCGGACATTGCTCGCCGGCATCGACGGCACGGAGATCGCCCGCTACTTCGGCAATCTGCCCGCCTCTTACTTCCACAAGCTCGGTGGCCGCGCCTGCGTCATGGGCGACGAAATCCTCGGCGAGGTCATCTCGATCCCAGCCGGGTCGGCGAACTGGTCGCATCTCGAGATCGGGGACCGCGTCGTCTTGGAGCCCAAGCACGCCTGCAATGCGTGCAAATACTGTCTGTCGGGCCATGACATCCATTGCGAGCAGCAGCGCGGCTTCGGCGTGATCCCGTTCGAGGAGAGCCCCGGCCTATGGGGCGGGTTTTCGGAACTGGTTTGCGTGCCGGCAGGCGCCAAGGTGCACAAGGTGCCGGAGGGTGTCTCGGACGAGCGCGCGTTGCTCAGCGCCGTGGTGCTGGCCGACGGCGTGCGCTGGGCGCAGGACAAGGGGCAAGTGAAGCCCGGCGACGACGTGCTTGTCATCGGTCCCGGTCCCCAGGGGCTCGCGGCTGTCGCCAGCGCGGCCTGGGCCGGCGCGTCGCGGATCATCATCGCCGGCCGCAGCCAGGATGAGGCGCGCATGAAGCTGGCGGTCGCACTAGGCGCCACCGACGTAATAGACGTCGACGCGGCGAGCCTGCCGACCGCGGTCGCCGCCCTGACGGATGACGGCCTGATCGACGTCGTCATCGACTGCGGCTCGCGCCAGTGCCAGGTGGCTTCGCTGGTGCCGCTGCTACGAAAACTCGGCCGCTTCGTGGTCATCTCCGTCGGCGTGCAGTCGACCGAAGTCTTCCCCACCGCGCTGATCCAGAAGGGCGAGATCATCGTCGTCGGCGGCCGCGGTCCGCGCTCCACGACGGTCGTGACCGCTCTCAGCCGCGTCGTCAGCTCCTCCACGCCGGTGGAGCGGATCATCACGCACCGTTTCCCGCTGGAGCGGGTGAGCGAGGCGCTGTCGGTCGCAGGACGACGCATCGCCTCCGACACCGACTGCATCAAGGCGATCATCGACTTCCGAATGGCCGGAGCCCGACATGTCTGAATCCGGCGTTTACATCGGCGTCGACATCGGCGGGACGTTCACCGATGTCGTCGCGTTCGACAAGGCAAGCGGCGAGCTGACCTTCGCCAAGGTGTCGACCACGCTCTCCGACCGGTCCGAGGGTTTCGTCCAAGGCATCGACGCGCTGAAGGCCGACGCGCGCTCGGTGCGCCGCATCGTCCACGGCACCACGGCCGCGACCAACGCGCTGCTCGAACGGCGCGGCGCCCAGATCGGCATGATCACCACGAAGGGTTTTCGCGACGTGATCGAGATCCGCCGCCGCGACCGGCCGCATCTCTTCGGCCTCGGCGGACAGTTCGTACCGCTGGTACTGCGCAACATGCGGCTCGAGGTCGACGAGCGCGCGCTGGCGGATGGTTCGATCGAGCGCCCCGTCGACGCCGACGAACTGGCGGCGAGGGCCCGCGAGCTGGTGGAGGCCGGCGCGACAGTGATCGCGATCGCCTTCCTGCACAGCTATGCCAATCCGGCCAACGAGCGCGCCGCCAAAGCGATCCTTGGCGAGCGGTTCCGCAACCTGCCGGTGGTGATCAGCAGCGAAGTGCTGCCGGAATTCCGCGAGTTCGAGCGGTTCACGACGACGGCCGTGAATGCCTACCTGCGTCCCGTCCTCGAGGGCTATGTCGGCAAGACCTACAGCAAGCTCGCCGCGCGCGGCCATCGAGCGCAGCTGCTCATCCTTCAGTCGAACGGCGGCGCGGCCGACCATCGCATCATCTCTGAACATTCCGAGCGGACGCTGCAGTCGGGACCCGCCGGTGGCGTGCGCGCCGCAGCCGAGATCGCCCGCCACATCCAGGCGAACGAGCTGATCACGCTCGACATGGGCGGCACCAGCACCGACGTCGCGCTGATCCGCAACTACTCGCCGACGTTGCGCTTCCGGAAGGACGTGGAATACGGCCTGCCGGTGAGCGTCGCGACGCTCGACATCGAGACGGTCGGCGCGGGCGGCGGCAGCATCGCCTCGATCGACATGTCCTGCATCCTGCAGGTCGGCCCGCGCAGCGCCGGCGCGATGCCTGGCCCGGCCTGCTACGGCCGGGGCGGCACCAGCGCGACCGTGACCGACGCGCAGCTCGTGCTGGGGCGCCTGAGCGGAACCACGAGGCTTGGGACGACCGGCCAGACCCTCGACGTCACCGCCGCCGAAGCGGCGATCCGCAAGGACATCGCGGAGCCGCTACGCATCGGCCTGCCGGAGGCGGCGGCTGCGATCATCGCCGTCGCCAACCGCAACATCGCCTCGCGCATCCGGCTGATCTCCATCAGCAAGGGCCTCGATCCGCGCGGCTTCGCGCTGTTCCCCTACGGCGGAGCCGGCGCGCTGCATGCCGCCGACCTGCTTGAGGAGATGGGCATGAAGTCGGTGATCGTGCCGCTCC
>Ga0209792_1001347_pt1 | contig 12107 bp, 11 predicted proteins | sample EBPBio142005_DNA_FD_185860 | JGI IMG/M metagenome (GOLD analysis project Ga0209792, IMG submission 185860) | Wastewater treatment Type I Accumulibacter community from EBPR Bioreactor in Madison, WI, USA - Reactor 1_6/14/2005_ DNA (SPAdes)... | ecosystem: Engineered > Bioreactor > EBPR >...
CGCCGATCGTCACCATCAGGCTGAGCAGGGCAGTGATCAACAACGCGACCAGCCACGACAATCCGGCCCAGGCTTGCAAGGCCGCGATCATCGCCGCCATCAACAGCAGCCAGCTGGAAGCGCCGAAGGCGATCGCCACCGCGGTGAATGCCAAGGTGCGGCCCAATGCACTGCGCGCCAGCGAAATATCGGCGGCGATGAGGATGCGCAGCGCCTTGGCCACGTCGCTGGCGGACTTCAGGCCGGCGCGGGCTTCCGCGCCCAGTTCGTGCAGCGCTTCCTCGATGCCGGGTGCCGCCGACGCTTGCTCCTGCCGGGCATCTGCCGCCGGTTCTGCTTGCGGGGCGTCCTCGCCGGGACTCATCGGGCCGGCTTACTTCTCGCCGCGGCCGAGCTTGCTGATGATCCAGCCGGCGGCGAAGGCCACGCCGAACGCGGCCAGCGGGCGTTCGCGGATCAGTTCGGCGGCGCTGTCGATCAGGTCGCGGCCTTTTTCCATCAAGACGTCGACTTGTTCGCCGGTGGCCCCGCCCAGATGCTCGGCGGCGTTGATGCCTGCCAGCGCGCCATCGGCCAGTTCGGACTTCATCTGCGCCTTGCCCAGCTTCATCTCGTCGCCAGCGGCGCTGGCGGCGCCCTTCAACGCATCACCGGCCGCGACCGCTGCCTGCTTGAGGTGGCTTCCGGCTTCGCCCAGGTTGGTTTTCAACGCTTCGGTATTGGTGCTCATCGGGAATCCTCGAACATGGGCAGAAAATGCATTTTTGCAGTTTCCACGTGATGCGCCCGTTACGGCGCGATGGTATCGCTTTGATGCAACGTTCAACGCATCTGCAACTGGCCACTGTTGCGGCCGCGCAGCACGCGCAGCACCAGTTGCTGTGGCGATGTGGCGAACGAAGCGCGGAAGCCGCCAAGATCGGTGAACTCGCCGCTGCTCGCGGCCAGCACTACGTCGCCCTGCTGCAACCGGTTCTGCGCCGCGCGGCTGCCGCGCGCCACGTCTTCGACCAGCACGCCGGACAAGCCCTGCCGGCGCAGGGATTCCGGCAATTCCGCGAAGCTCGCGCCTTCCAGGCGCGCGTCCAGCTGGCTGCCGGACAAGGCCTTCGGCGCCTCGCGCAGGCCGGTACTCAGTTGCAGCGGCTTGCCGTCGCGGCGCACGTCCAGCGCGATGCGCGCATCGACCGCTTGCAGGCCCTGGAAATTGCGCAGGGCTTCGGCGTTGTCGATCTGCCCGCCGTTGGCGGCCAGGATCACGTCGCCGACCTTCAACCCTGCGGCGGCGGCGGCAGAGCCCGGATAGACGCGGGTCACCACTGCGCCGCGCGGCTCGGCCAGGCCCAGCCCCTGCGCGATGCGCGCGTCCACGTCCTGGGTATCGATGCCCAGCGTGCCGCGACGGACCACGCCGCCGGCCAGCAGCTGGTCCTTGATGTTGCTGGCCAGGTTGGACGGAATGGCGAAGCCCAGGCCGATGTTGCCGGCCATCGAGCCGCGCGGATTGAAGCTGGCGGTATTGATGCCGATCAGCTCGCCATTGAGGTTGACCAGGGCGCCGCCGGAATTGCCGGGATTGATGCTGGCATCGGTCTGGATGAAATTCTGGAAGCCGGCGCCGGGCAGGTTGTTGCGGCCCACGGCGGAAACGATCCCGCTGGTCACCGTCTGTCCCACGCCGAACGGATTGCCCACCGCCACCACGAAATCGCCGATCTGCAGCTGGTCGCTGTTGGCCACCGGAATGGCGGTCAGGTTCTGCGCGGGAATGCGCATCAGCGCGATATCGGTATCGGCATCGTTGCCGACGAATTCGGCCTTCAGCGTGCGCCCGTCGGCCAGGGTCACCGACACCTCGTCGGCATCTTCGACCACGTGGTTGTTGGTCAACACCAGCCCGCGCGTGGCGTCCACGATCACCCCGGAACCCAGCGACTGCGCGATGCGCTCCTGCGGAATGCCGAACATGCGGCGGAACACCGGATCGTCGCCGAACGGCGTGTTCACCCGCACCCGCTGCTTGGTATTGACGCTGACCACCGCCGGCAGCACGCGCTTGAGCATCGGCGCCAGCGACGGCATCGGCGTGCCGTTGACCACGTTCGGCAATGCGCCGGCGGCCGGTAGCGTGGCCACGCTGGGCGCGGGTTCGGCCGATGCCGGCTGATCCAGCAGGTAGTTGAGCGAAGTCGCGGCGAAGCCGCCGAAGGCAGCGGCCGCGGTCAGGGCGAGCAGGGTCTTGGAAGCGGTTTTCATCGGTATCGCGCAGGCACGGCAAGAGTTGCATTCAGTTTCAGTGCGGATCGTGCAATCCCCGCTGAAGGCCGGCGAGACGGGGTTGGTGGCCGGCGTCTGCTGCACCGCAAAACGAATGCAGCCGCGGCCGGGTCCATGAATCGCATTCAGTTTTCCGGCACGAAATTCGCAAATCCCGTGGAACACCGATGGCGTCGCGCTCTGCCCTGTGGAACACAGGGTGAGTGTGATCTTCAGGTGATTTTTTCGTTGACTCCGCCCCGGGGCCTCGTTAAGGTCATTTCCCGCGATTCCACTACATCTTGTGGTTGGAGTCGTGAAGCAGGCCCAAGCCTTGTGTCTCACGAATTAAGCAGATCGGCGTCCGTTGGGGAGCGGCGCAGACATGGAAGACGCGACATAACACGAACAGCACCGGCAGCGCGCCATCGGCGCGGGGCCCCGTCGTCGCCCTCGCGACGGCGAAACGGACAACACGGATCAGCACGGCTCGCGGCTTCGCCGCGGCACAACACGGACAGGAGCAAGGTGGCTATGGCGGGGACGAACACGGTGAGGTTGGAAGCGGTGGCCACGGACGCGAAGCAGGACATTCCGATGCAGCCGGCATCGACCGACATCTGGGACAAGAAGTACCGCCTGAAGACCAAGCAGGGCGAAGCGCTGGATGCCGATATCGACGGCACCTACCAGCGCGTGGCCAAGGCGTTGGCCGAAGCCGAACCCACCGCCGAGCTGCAGCAGCGCTGGATGGAACGCTTCACCTGGGCGTTGCGCCGCGGGGCGATCCCCGCCGGCCGCATCACCTCCAATGCCGGCGCGCTGGAGCACAAGCCCGCCACCAGCACGATCAACTGCACCGTGTCCGGCACCATCGAGGATTCGATGGACGGCATCCTCGACAAGGTGCACGAGGCCGGCCTGACCCTGAAGGCCGGCTGCGGCATCGGCTATGAATTTTCCACGCTGCGGCCGCGCGGCGCGTTCGTCGCCGGCGCTGGCGCGTACACCAGCGGCCCGATGTCCTTCATGGATATCTACGACAAGATGTGCTTCACCGTGAGCTCCGCCGGTGGTCGCCGCGGCGCGCAGATGGGCACCTTCGACGTGTCGCATCCGGACGTGAAGGACTTCATCCGCGCCAAGCGCGAGGACGGCCGCCTGCGCCAGTTCAACCTCAGCTTGCTGATCACCGACGGCTTCATGGATGCGGTGAACAACGACAACGACTGGCCGTTGCTGTTCCCGATCAACGACAAGGAGGTCGGCGACATCGACCTGCAAAGCGCCGAACAAGTGGTCTGGCGCGAATGGCCCACCCACAAGAACTACATCGTGCGCGATGACGGCCTGGTGGCCTGCAAGGTATACGGCCACATCCGTGCCCGCCACCTGTGGGACATGATCATGGTTTCGACGTACGACTACGCCGAGCCGGGTTTCATCCTGATCGACAAGGTCAACGAGATGAACAACAACTGGTGGTGCGAGAACATCCGCGCCACCAATCCCTGCGGCGAGCAGCCGCTGCCGCCGTACGGCGCCTGCCTGCTGGGTTCGGTCAACCTGACCAAGTTCGTCAAGCACCCCTTCACCGACCAGGCCACGTTCGACTGGGAGGAATACAAGGAAGTCGTGCGCGTGTTCACCCGCATGCTGGACAACGTGGTGGAAGTGAACGGCCTGCCGCTGCAGCAGCAGCGCGACGAGATCATGCGCAAGCGCCGCCACGGCATGGGCTTCCTCGGCCTCGGCAGCACCATGACCATGCTGCAGATGAAGTACGGCAGCGTCGAATCCTGCGAGTTCACCGAGCGCATCGCCCGCGACATGGCGGTGGCCGGTTGGGAAATGGGCCTGGCCCTGGCGAAAGAGAAGGGTGCCGCGCCGATCATGGGCGAGGTGTTCACGGTCACCGCCGAGATGCTGCGCAAGCGTCCGGAAATGGCGCTGGACGGCTGGAAGATCGGCCAGGAGATCGAAGGCAAGACCCTGCACGCCAAGTACAGCCGCTACATGCAGAAGGTGGCGGAAGTGGCACCGGAACTGGTGGAGGAACTGGCCGAAGTCGGCGCGCGTTTCACCCACCACAGCTCCATCGCCCCCACCGGCACGATTTCGCTGAGCCTGGCCAACAACGCCAGCAACGGCATCGAGCCCAGCTTCGCCCACCACTACAGCCGCAACGTGATCCGCGAAGGCAAGAAGTCCAAGGAAAAGGTCGACGTCTGGTCGTTCGAGCTGCTGGCCTATCGCGAACTGGTCAATCCGAAGGCGATGCCCTTCGCCGAGGACGCCGCGGCGAAGCTGCCGGACTACTTCATCAGCGCCGACGACATCAGCCCGAAGGAACACGTGGACGTGCAGGCCGCCGCGCAGAAGTGGGTGGATTCCTCGATCTCCAAGACCGCGAACGTCCCCACGGACTACCCGTACGAGGACTTCAAGGACATCTACCGCTACGCCCACGAAAAGGGCCTGAAGGGCTGCACCACCTTCCGCTTCAACCCGGCCGCCTTCCAGGGCGTGCTGGTCAAGGAAGCGGACCTGGAAAACACCACCTACCGCTTCGAGCTGGAAGACGGCAGCGTGGTCGAGGTCAAGGGCAACGAACAGATCGAATACGACGGCGAACTGCATACCGCCGCCAACCTGTTCGATGCGCTCAAGGAGGGTTACTACGGCAAGTTCTGATCCGCGCCGGCATGCGCCGCGCGGCGCGGACGGTGGCCCCGTTCGACACGCTGCACGCATGCCATCTGCGGGTATAGGATCGCGCTGTGGTACCCACCAACCAACGCCCATCCAAGGAGGGGCATATGAGCAACGGAAATGGAGTGACGGCGACGCTGTCCGACGCCGCCGAAAGCATGAAGGAAAAAGCTGCGGAGATCGGTGACGCTGTCGCCAGCACTGCCAGCGCCACCGTCAAGAAGGCGAAGAAGGCTGCGAAGTCCGCCGAAAAGTCGGTGAAGAGCGCGGCGAAATCCGCCGAGAAGACGGTGAAGTCCAAGGTTGCCAGCGCCAGGAAGGCGGTGGGCAAGACCGTGGCAAGCGCGAAGAAGAAACTCGCCAGTGCCAGCGCCGATGCCAAGAAGGAAGTCGCCAGCCTGAAGAAGAAAGTGGCCGGCAAGAAAGCCGCCACCAAGAAGGCGGTGAAGAAGGCCGTCGCCAAGAAAGCCGCGCCGAAGAAAGCCGCGAAGAAAGCGGTGAAGAAGACCGCGCCGAAGAAAGTCGCGAAGAAGGCAGTGAAGAAAGCCGCGCCGAAGAAAGCCGCGAAGAAAGCGGTGAAGAAGGCCGCGAAGAAGAAGTAAGCACCTCGCCCGCCCGGCGCAGGCCGCCGGGCGGGTGGCATCGAACATCGACACCCAGAACCACAACACAGCACAGCAACCGGAACGCACATGGCCGTCAGGATCGAAAAGAAAATCAAGGGCTACGCCGTCGTCACCCCCGAGGACAAGGCGAAGGAAGCAGCGGTCAAGGCGGATTCCATCAGCCGCGCCCAGGCCGAGGCGGAACTGCCCAGTGCCGACGTGATCCAGATGCACGAGCGCATCGAGCGCCCGGAAGTGCTGATCGGCTCCACCTACAAGATCAAGAGCCCGCTGGTGGAACACGCCATGTACGTGACCATCAACGACATCGTGCTCAACGCCGGCACCGACCACGAACACCGCCGCCCGTTCGAGGTGTTCATCAACTCCAAGTCGATGGACCACTTCCAGTGGATCGTCGCGTTGACCCGCATCATGTCCGCGGTGTTCCGCAAGGGTGGCGACGTGACCTTTCTGGTCGAGGAAATGAAAGCCGTGTTCGATCCCAAGGGCGGCTACTTCAAGGCCGGCGGCGTGTACATGCCCAGCCTGGTGGCCGAACTCGGCATGATCATCGAAGACCACCTGAAGTCGATCGGCATGATGCACGACCCGGAGATGAGCGAGCACCAGCGCGCGCTGATCGCGGAAAAGCGCCGCGCCTACGAGCAGCGCTCAAAAAAAAACAGTGATGTAGGCAGCGCCGGGGAAATGGGCGGCGCGATGAGCAGCGCCGCCGAGCATCCCGAAGACATCGAAGTGACCGGCGATGGCGCGACCTTCCCGCCCACGGCGACGATGTGCCACAAGTGTTCGACCAAGGCGCTCGTGCTGATGGACGGGTGTGCTACTTGTTTGAATTGTGGGTATAGCAAGTGCGGGTGAGGATTTGAAGCGAGGCGATTGATGGCTGGTTGGAGGGTCAGGTGCTTGAGTGAACCTGGCCTTTTTTGATGCCCTCGGAGTTGGTTTCAGAATGTTGGTCAGGGAGACCTCATGGGTGACGGAGTTTCGGTAAGCCTTCCAGGGCTGAGTTGGTTCGATGAGCCTATTAAATCTTCGATTAACTCAGTGTTTGGTGGAATAAACACCAAAATTGAGTCCGTTGATCTTTTTAGAAAATACAGAACTGCTCACTTCTCCTACCTTCGTGAGTTGGTAGGAAAGGTGAAGGTGCTCGGCATGGCGAATGCCCTTCCTCTTGCGGAAATTTATTACCCGACTTGTGTGTCAGGTGGGATCAGGCGTCGTCTCTATACATCCGAGTGGCATTCGATCCAAGCTGGCGATCATCCAGCAAAACTGACAAGTGGAAAATCCAAAACACTAGACGGCGCAGAGCAGCTTGAAAAGAGCAGTAGGCTTGTCGTGCTGGGAGGCCCGGGTGCGGGAAAGACCACGTTCTTGAAGTTCATTGCGCTTGCGTACTTAGATAAAGCGGTATTTCAATCAACGAAGCTGAAAGGTTCTAGGCTTCCATTCTTTGTCGCACTTCCCGATCTTGCTAAGAATGATGCAAGTCTCCTGGACTTCTTATCTTCTCCACTCGTTGCGAGGGAGGGGGCATATGCTTATTCGTTCATTGAGCGAGCCGTAAAAAAGGGCTTATGCACCATTCTTCTTGATTCGCTGGATGAGGTTCCTGAGAACGGAAGAAAAGGCGTGATCGATAAGGTCGCAGAGTTTTGCCGTCTCTATCCGCAAAACAAAATAGTGATTTCTTGTCGGGCTGCGGATTACAAAGAGGTTCTTCCCAATTTTGACGAAGTTGAACTGGTTCGGTTGTCAAAAAATGCAGTCGAAAAAATTGTTAGATCCTGGTTCAAGGACGATCGACAGATGGCTGAGCGACTCATCTCTGTCATCAAGTCAGATAGCAGCATCTCAGAATTAACGGAAACACCACTTCTCTTGAGTCTTCTGTGTATTCAATTCAAGCATGATCTCGCGTTGCCACGCAGAAAGGTTGAGGTATACAAGAGGTGCGTAGAGGCGTTGCTTAGAGATTGGGACACTACTCGCGGATTTAGGCGAACTTCCTCGTATGAGGCTCTCTCTGATATGCATAAAGAGCGACTCTTTGAGCATGTTGCGGGCGGGGTGTCGTCGCCAACCCTTGTGTATGCTTTTTCTGACGAAAAATTGTTTAGTGTTTCTGCAGAGTACCTTGAGAGGCTGGGGATTGATGTCTCTGAGGTATCTCAAGTTATAAGTGAAGTTGAGCGTCATCACGGCATTCTAGAGAAGCACTCGCAGGAAGCCTATTGTTTCAGCCATGCATCAATACAGGACTATTTCATTGCCAAGAACGCAATCAATTCAAGGAATGATTATGAGCTTGTCAAAGATCACTTAGAGGACGAGTCGTGGTCTTCGGTCATTGAGTTCGTTTGTGGCATTCATGCTGATCCGGAAAACATTTTCAAATTGATGACGACAAGAGCTGCGCTTAAGGATCTGAAAAATTACCCTGCGATCGAGCGTCGTGCCAAGCTTTTGTACCTAATGTATCGCTGTCTCTCAGTTGGGCCGACGATGAGAAAAGACAGTGTGCAAAAGGCGAACAAGCACATCGTTGACTCTCTACAAGGCTTTGTTAGAAGGATGGCCGAGACTGGCGTATATCCGATGTGTGCAATTGGAACGGACGGCGTGAGGCATCCCTACTACTACAAAGGGAATCGAAGACCGTCGCTTCATTCGGCATTACTTCCCTATAGAAAGCTCACCAACGAAATATTGGTGAGGCCGGCCCCCGGCTTTTTTGATGTCGCTCTTGAGAGCTGCAAGGAGTTGCTTGATGTGGGGCGATTGGATGTGACTGACATCGCGGTAATCTTGAATACAATCATCCCTCTGTCGCGCGCGAACCCTCTCAATGCGAGGTTCATTTTGGACAAAACACGAGAGCAAATCAGTCCTGAAATTTCGTGGCTCACGATGCTTGTTGATGAGTCTAGGAATTTCATAAAGGTCTGATCCGTTTTCGGCAAAACGGAGGGAAAAAGATGTCAGGAAAAAGGTGTCAGGGGAAAAAGGTGTCAGGGGAAAAAGGTGTCAGGGACAATTTCCAGGGACAATTTCCTAGGAGCGAAAAGGGAAAAACCGAAAAGGGGCCAGAGAACATTTCCGTTTGAAACGCGACGCGCGGTGAGTGTTCGCGAGGAAATGTTCTCTGACCCCTTTTCACTTTCGCCCAGCCACAAAAAACCCCGCACGTCGCCGTGCGGGGTTTCGTTTTGCAGCTGATGCTGCAAGAGTCCGTCAGGCTTACTCGGCCTGCACTTCCTCGGCCTGCAGGCCCTTCTGGCCCTGCGCAACCTTGAACGAGACCTTCTGGCCTTCCTGCAGGGACTTGAAGCCGCTGCCCTGGATGGAACGGAAGTGCACGAACAGGTCGGCACCGCTTTCCGGGGTGATGAAGCCGAAGCCCTTGGCGTCGTTGAACCACTTGACGGTACCGGTTTGACGATCAGACATGGTGTTACTCCTTGGAACAGTTGAAGGAACCCGGCCCGCGCATCGCGGGATCGGGACTGTATCGAGCAAGGGGTAACGCGAAGCGATGAAGCGGATCGTCTGGAGTGGTCGTCTTCGACCATGGAACCGGTTGATCTACAGCACCGGAGTCACGATGTACCGTGATCCCGCCTTGGACAGTGCGCGCACACTAGCGCAGTTTCCGGCTCAAAGGGGGCGTGAAGGCGTAATTCGTTCAGAAATGGACGAAAAACGGAAACGGGGCCGGGTTCACTTCCCGGCAGGGCAGGCATTCCCGCCTTTCGCGTTTCCGGGCGAAGCAGCGCTTCCGTCTGCCTTCATCTCACGCTGCCGGCTCCTTCGCGGCGGACTGAAAGCAGCGGGCCGACAGCAACCACAGTGCCGAGAAGACCCCGTTGAACAGCACGGCCTTCAACACGCCATCCGCCACGCTGGCGGTCACCGGTGCCGTTGCGGTCAAGGCGCCGAGCACCGCCTGCATGACCGCCACGCCAAGCATGGCGCGCGCCATCCCCGTAGGGCGGAACCACGCCGCGAATGCGCCCACGCCGGCCGCCATGACCAGCATGAGGGAGCCGGCGCCGCTGCCATCGTCGCGAACGATCGTGGTCCACACGATCAGCAGCGACGTGGCGACTGCGAGCACAACCCCCGCGCGGTAGGAGCGGCTTCCAATGCCTTCTTTGTTCGATCCGGTCATGTGCCCAGTGTCCCCTGATCCCTTTTCACACCTTCGCACACCTTTTCACAGCACCCTTTTCACGGCCGACTAAACTATTCGCCACAAACACCAACAAGCCTGACAAGGAACCTCCCATGCCCTTCACCACCATGCCCTCCGGCCTGCAATTCGAAGACACCGTCGTCGGCAGCGGTGCGGAGGCCCAGCCCGGCCGCAACGTCGTCGTGCATTACACCGGCTGGCTGTTCGATAACGGCGAGCAGGGCAGCAAGTTCGATTCCAGCAAGGATCGCGGCGAACCCTTCATCTTTCCGCTCGGCGGCGGCATGGTCATCAAGGGCTGGGACGAAGGCGTGCAGGGCATGCGGGTGGGCGGCCAACGCACGCTGATCATCCCCGCCAACCTGGGTTATGGCGCGCGTGGCGCGGGTGGGGTCATTCCGCCCAACGCGACCTTGATGTTCGAGGTCGAACTGCTGGGCGTCTGAGTCCGGCAGCGGCGGATTGCCGCTTCCGTTCGCCGTCGAAAGAACGCCCTGCACTGCGGATGTGGCTGCATGTGCGGCGACGTCATTGCGGAATGGCTGGCGTGATGCAGCTCGCGATGCTGTGTGGCATCGCCATCGCCTCTTCGATGAACTGGCGGCTGCCTTGCATGCGGATCAAGGCGACCATGCAACCCCAAAATCAGAAACTAAATGAGAGGCATTTTCGTTTGAGCTGTTGGCAGTAAATTCTTACGCATGAAATTCCGCGAATGTTCAATTTGCGCGTAGCATTTCACGTTGCTTTCATTAGTTCCGCCGCACGCTAATCATGTTTACAGAGGAGCAGTGAAATGACCGCCAAAGATCCTTCCCGTCGCCGTTTCATCAGCATGGCCTTGGTCGCCGCTGCGACCCCCGTGGCCATTTCGCTGATGCCTTCCCAGGCAAAAGCGGCTCCGGCCGCAGCACTTCCAAAATTGCCGTTGACCAATCCGCAGGCGAAAGCACTCTCGTACACCGAGGATGCGAAGACCGCCAAGAGTCCGGCTTACAAGGCGGGCACTTCATGCGCCGATTGCATCCAGTACAAGGGTGCCGCCGGCCAGGCCTATGGCCCTTGCACCCTGTTCCCCTCGAACACCGTGGCCGCCAAGGGTTGGTGCGCCGGCTGGGGCAAGAAGCCCTAAGCGCTTCTTCAATATCGGATTCGATGAAAGGCGGGCTTGTCCCGCCTTTCGCGTTTTGAAGGCGTGCAACACGGTGTGCGTGGGTCATGCACATTCCAATTCTTCCAATGTCGACGCGCGTGTCATCGCGGTGCTGTTCTGTAGGAGCAAGCCATGAGCCAGCGAAAAATTGAAGCAGTCGTGAGTTCGGATCGTGTCATCGATGATGGCGACATGTTGTTGTTCCGCGCCTTGCCGATGGACGGGCAAGAGTCGCTGGGGCCGTTCGTGTTCCTTGATCATTACCGCCACCAGAGCCGGCGCGGCATCGGCGACAAGCCGCATCCGCATGCCGGCATCGAGGTGATCAGTTATCTGCTGGACGGCGGGGTTGAGCATCGCGATAGCGTTGGCTTTCGCGATCGCCTCGGGCCCGGTGACGCGCAGTGGATCCGCGCCGGGCGCGGCATGCTGCATGCGGAGCAACCGGACGGCGGGCGCCACGGCCTGCAGCTATGGACGAGTTTGCCGCCTGCGATGAAATTCGCGGATCCGGATTACGCCTCGTTCCGCGCCGCCGACATCCCGGAACTCGACCTGCCGGGCACCAGCGTGCGAATCATCGCGGGCACGGTCAACGGCACGACGGGTCCGATGCGCAATGCCACGCACACGGTGTTCGCACATGTGCGCCTGCAACCCGGTGCGCGGGTCGAGCTGGAGGTCGATGCCACGGAACTCGGTTTCTATGTGCTGGAAGGCGAAGCGCAGGCGCCTGCGGGCGAAGTGTTGGGCCCGGGCACGCTTGCAACGTTCGGCCCCGGTACCGAGGTCACGTTGCAGGCGGCGGAAGGACACGCGGCCAGCATCGCGTTGGTGGGCGGCGATCCGGTCGAAGGCGAGTTGGTGTTCGCCGGCCCCTTCGTGATGGACACGCCGGAACACGCGCGGCAGGCGCAACAGGATTTCATCGACGGCAAGATGGGCCGGCTCGACGGCGTGCCGTTCTGAGGCTTTTTCACCCGCCATCCACATGCTGCGCAAGCCCGGCAAAAAGCCCTGATCGCTCGCCATTTGTGTCCCATCCGCATGGACTGCACCGTTCCATGCGTGGAGCGAAGTGCGAATTGTGCGCGGTGCTGGTATCCCCATGTCATCGGGTAGAAGATTCAATCCCGCTCGCAAGGAGCACGTCATG
>Ga0209792_1001348_pt1 | contig 12101 bp, 13 predicted proteins | sample EBPBio142005_DNA_FD_185860 | JGI IMG/M metagenome (GOLD analysis project Ga0209792, IMG submission 185860) | Wastewater treatment Type I Accumulibacter community from EBPR Bioreactor in Madison, WI, USA - Reactor 1_6/14/2005_ DNA (SPAdes)... | ecosystem: Engineered > Bioreactor > EBPR >...
GGGTGAAGTCCTCGTTCGGGCCGAACTGGGTGGGATTGACGAATACGCTGGACACCACCCGATCCACCTGCTGGCGTGCGAGCGCCACCAGCGAGTAATGGCCGGCGTGCAGGTTGCCCATGGTCGGCACGAAGCCGACGCGCAGGCCCTCGCGCTTCCAGCCGCGGATGCGCGCGCGCAGCGCGGAAAGGTCGGTGATGGTTTCGATCATGTCAGCGTCAGGCGTAGGCGTGGTCGGCATCGGGGAAACTGCCGTTGCGCACCGCATCGGCATAGGCGCGGATCGCGCCGGCGACGGAACCGCCTTCGGCGAGGAAATCCTTGACGAATTTCGGCTTGCGATGACCGGTATCCAGCCCCAGCAGGTCGTGCAGCACCAGCACCTGCCCGTCGCAGCTCGCGCCGGCACCGATGCCGATGGTCGGGATTGGACTGTCAGCGGTGATTTGCGCTGCCAACGCGGCCGGCACGCCTTCCAGCACCAGCAGCGATGCGCCGGCTTCGGCCACCGCCAACGCATCCCGGCCCAGCTTCACCGCGACCGCATCTTCGCGCCCCTGCACCTTGAACCCGCCCATCCGCAGCACCGATTGCGGAGTCAGTCCCAGGTGCGCGCAGACCGGGATTTCGCGCTCGACCAGGTAGCGGATGATGTCCAATTTGTAACCGGCGCCCTCCAGCTTGACCATCGCCGCGCCGGACTGGATGAAGCGCACGGCGGCGGCATGCGCCTGTTCCGCCGTGGCATCCGAACCGAACGGAAAATCCGCGATCTTCAATGCGCGCCTGGCACCACGCGCAACGCAGCGCGTGTGGTACGCGATGGCATCGACGGTGACCGGCAGCGTCGATCCCAAACCCATCACCACCATGCCCAGCGAATCGCCGATCAGGATCAGGTCCACGCCGTTGTCGTCCAGCACGCGGGCGAAACTGGCGTCGTAGCTGGTCAGCATCACCAGCTTGCGGCCTTCTGCACGCGCCTGCGCCAGCATCGGCACCGTCCACGGTTTTTGCGGCGTTTCGCTCATGCGCGGCTCCGGTCGATCAATTGGCTAAGGTAACGCTTCGATGCCGTCGGCCGCCATGTCGGCGGCGATCGCGGCGACATTACCGATGCCGGGGATGACCAGCTGCGGCGCGATCTCCACCAGCGGGAGCAAGGCGAAGGCGCGTTCGTGCAGGTGTGGGTGCGGCACGCGCAGGCCGGGTTCGTCGATGACGGCATCACCGAACAGCAGCAGGTCGAGGTCGAGCGTGCGCGGCCCCCAGCGTTCGCCGTCCACTCGCACGCGGCCGAAGTCGCGTTCGATGGCAAGCAAAGCATCGAGCAGCTCGCGTGCCGGAACGGCGGTCTCCACCAGGATCACCGCATTGATGAAATCTGGCTGCTCCGTGCGGCCCCAGGCCGGCGTGCGATACAGCCGCGAGGCGCGCAGCAATTCGGTGTCCGGCAAGCGCGCAAGCTCGGCGATGGCTTCGCGCAGTGTGGCCGCGGCATCGCCCAGGTTGGCACCCAGCCCGATGGCCGCGAGGGTCATGCCGGCTCTTGCGAAACGGGGCCTTGCGCGGCGGATCTTTCCGAATTCGATCCATTGCGGCGGCGACGGCGGCGCTTCTTGCGTGGCGCGCCCTCCTCGCTCGTTTCCGCTTCCTGCGCCTCGTGCTCGCTGGCGGCCACGGCTTCGGACGGATGCAGCTGCGCTTCGCGCCAGAACGCCACGTCATCCGCATGCGTATCGGAGGCCGACAGGCGCAGTTCGAGGAAATCGAACGCTGCGCGGAAGCGCGGATGCGACAGCAGGCGGAACACGCGCTTGCGCTGGCGTAGCGAGAAGCGCGGCTGCAGCAGCCAGATTTCCTGCATCGGCAGCGAGAAGCGACGCGGCAAGGCGGTGCGCCCGACCTGGTGCAAGGTCACGCGATCGGCGGCCCGGCGCTGCGCCTCGGCGGCATGCACGCCCTGCGCCTGCAGCAGTGCCAACGCGCGGCAATACGCCGGCCACAGCAATACGGCGTACAAGAACGCGGGCGATACCGATTCGTCGTTGGCCACGCGGGTGTCGGTATTGCGCAGCCCCTGCACCAGCATCCGCCGCAAGGCGCCGGACTTGTTCGAGGCCAACGCTTTCGCGGTTTCCGGCAGCAGCGCCGGCAGCAGGCCGGTCGACTCCAGCAGTTCGAAACTGGCGACCGCATGGCCGGACAGGAACAGCTTCAGGGTTTCCTCGAACAGCCGCGCCGGCGCGGCTTCGGCCAGCAGCGGGGCGAGGCGTGGGATCGGCTCGGCGGTGGCGGCCTCTATGGTGAAGCCCAGCTTCGCCGCAAGGCGAGCAGCGCGCAGCATGCGCACCGGGTCTTCGCGATAGCGGGCTTCGGGATCGCCGATCAGGCGCAGCAGGCGCGCCTGTACGTCGTCGTAGCCGCCGGTGTAATCGCGCACCGAGAAATCCTCGATGGCGTAGTACAGGGCATTGGCGGTGAAGTCGCGGCGGATCGCGTCCTCCTCGATGGTGCCGTAGACGTTGTCGCGCAGCAGGCGGCCGCCGTCGTCGGTCTCGCGGTCGTCGTTGTCGTTGGCGCTGTTGGCGCGAAAAGTCGCCACTTCGATGATCTCGCGCCCGTACACCACGTGCGCCAGGCGGAAGCGGCGGCCGATCAGCCGGCAATTGCGGAACAGCGCCTTGACCTGCTCCGGGGTGGCATCGGTGGCCACGTCGAAATCCTTGGGCGCGCCGCCGACCAGCAGGTCGCGCACCGCGCCACCCACCAGGTAGCCGCCAAAGCCGGCTTCACGCAGGCGATACAGCACGCGCAGGGCATTGGGACTCATCTGCTTGCGCGAGATGTCGTGCACGTCGCGCGGGATGACGCGCAGTTCGGGCGTGGGCTGGATGGGTTGTACGGAGGTATCGGTCATGCGCTGCGGTCGTGCCGCGTTCTTCCCTTGGCTGGCGGACGCGTTGCCAGTGGCCGACGCGGCCCTCTATACTAGCAAGCTCGGTGCACGGCTTTGCCGTTGCCGGGCCGGCCGTCCAACCGGCGAAGCTACGTTCCACCCTGCTCCCATCGTCTAGAGGCCTAGGACGCCGCCCTCTCAAGGCAGCAACACGGGTTCGAATCCCGTTGGGAGTACCAATCATGAAAAAAGCCCGAGTCGAATGACTCGGGCTTTTTTCATGACCCGCCCTTCGGGATAAGAACCCGTAGGGTTCGACAGATTCGCCTGGAGCGAATCTGGACAGCCGAAGGCTGCCCGTAGCGTAGCGAAGAGCGCGGCACAGGACGTGCCGCGTCTATCCCGTGGCCCGCAGCGTTAAACTACCCATACCGCACCACGGATCACGCCCCATGCCCTTCGTCGTCACCGAGAACTGCATCAAATGCAAGCACACCGACTGCGTCGAGGTGTGCCCGGTCGACTGTTTCCACGAAGGCCCGAACTTCCTGGTGATCGATCCGGACGAGTGCATCGACTGCACCCTGTGCGAGCCGGAATGCCCGGTCAACGCGATCTACCCGGAAGAGGACGTGCCGGCCGGGCAGGAAGGTTTCGCCGCGCTCAATGCCGAGCTGTCCAAGGAATGGCCGGTGATCACCGTGCGCAAGGATCCGCCGGCGGATGCGGCGGAATGGGACGGCAAGCCGGACAAGTTGCCTTTGCTGGAGCGCTGAGCCGCTTCGCCGCAAGCAAAAGGGCGCCTTTCGGCGCCCTTTGCATTCAGTCAATCAGGAAATTACGGCGCGATCGCTGCCTTCAACGCCGCGATCAGCTTGGCCGGCGCGTCGCCGGTCGGCGGCAGGCCGCGCGGATCGACCGCGGACACGTACGCGCCGTCGCCCACCTTGGTCACCCGCACCAGGAACTTGGCGCCCATGTAATCGACATCGTAGGTACCCAGGATCTGCGCCTTGTTCACCACGGTCACGCCCGAGGTCGCGCCCAGCACCTCGCCGACCTTGGCGAAGATGGCATCGCGATCACCGGTCGCGTTGAAGCCGATCGGCGCAGCGACGCCGCTGGTGTCCATGCCCGAGGCGGACACGCTGCCGCCGCCGGCCGGCAGCGCCATGGCGCGGTCGGCGCTGGGACGGTCGAGGTCCGGCGGCACTTCCAGCGGCCGGCTCTCGGCGCTCTGGGTGTACAGCTCGCTCTTCTTGCCGAACATGCTGCAGCCGGACACGGCGGCCACCAGTACGACGGCAGCCAGCGGTGCGGCAAAGCGGGAGGCTTGGGAAAAACGGGGCATCAGGAGCTCCTGTCAGGCCGCGCGGGCGCGGCAGCGTTGTTCGAGTTGGAGGATGTCCGCATGCAGGCGCTGGGCCTCGGCGGCATGTGTCGATGATAGCGGCTGCAGCGGCAGGCGCAGGCCATGGCCGATTCCGTTCAGCGCCAGTAGGGCTTTCACCGGGATCGGGTTCGGCTCGATGCCGAGGAAGTGGTACAGCTCATCCAGGCGCGCATCGAACTCCTCTGCGCCTTCCGCATCGCCGCCCAACGCGAGTTCGCACAGGCGCCGGAACGCGTTAGGCACGACGTTGGAGGCGACCGAGATGACGCCGTCTGCGCCGGCCAGCATGGCCCGCGCGGCGGTCGGATCGTCGCCGCTGAGCACGGCGAAGCCATCGCGGCGCAGCGGCAGCAGAGCGTCCATGCGCTCGGCATCGGCGCGCGCTTCCTTGATACCGACGATATTCGGGTGCAGCGACAGTTCGCCACTGGTTTCCGCCGCCAGGTCGCAGCCGGTGCGGCCCGGCACGTTGTACAGCACCACCGGCAGGTCGCCCTCGTCGGCCACCGCGCGATAGTGCGCCAGCAGACCGGACTGGGTAGGGCGCACATAAGGGGGAGTCACCACCAGCGCACCATCCGCGCCCAGCGCAGCCGCGCGGCGGCTGGCCTCGATGGTCTTGGCGGTATTCGACTGGCCGGTGCCGGCCAGCACCGGGATGCGCCCGGCCACCTGTTCCACCGCGCTGCGCAGCAGGGCCTCGTATTCGGCATCGAACAGGGCCGCGGCCTCGCCGGTCGAGCCTGCCACCACCACGCCACGGGTGCCGGCATCGAGCTGTTCCTGCAGCAGGCGTCGCCAGGCGGAAAGGTCGATTTCCCCGGCCACCGTGAACGGGGTGGCCAGCGCGGTGATGCTGCCGGAAAGTTGCAAGGGGGATGCTCGTGGCTAGGCACCCGGCGGGCTGCCAGGGCGTGAAGAGAAGGAATCCGAACGCCGACGATCTTACTTGCGGCGCGAAAGGGCCGGCAAGTATGCTGGCGACAGCGCGGCAGCTGCTTGCAGCCGCCGATTCTCAGCCAGACGCCCCAACCGCTTCGGACGCCCCCTTGACCGACACCGCCGCACGGCCAGCGCCGAACGAAAACCACCTGCTGATCAACGCGTACAGCACGCATCCGCAGTCGCCCCTGCTTGCCGTCACCCGCCGCATCGCCGACTCCGGCTGCAACCTGGTGGATACCCGCCTGGCCACGGTTGGCCGTGACGTCTCGGTCACCGCACTCGCCACCGGCCCGTGGGACGCGGTGGCGAAGCTCGAGACCATGCTCACCAAGCTGGAACGCGAGGAAGGCCTGAAGCTGATCTGGTACCGCACCGGGCCGAAGCCCGTGCAGTCCAGCCTGCTGCCCTACGTGGTCGAGGTGATCGCCTCCGACAAGCCCGGCATCCTGTTCCAGCTGGCGGACTTCTTCGACCGTCAGGGCATCACTATCGAAAGCCTGCACTGCTCGCGTTACCGGGCGATGCAGACCGGCGCGGACATGTTCTCCGCCCAGCTGACCATCGGCGTGCCGTCCGACATGCACATCGCCGCGCTGCGCGACGATTTCCTCGAGTTCTGCGACCATCTGAACCTGGACGCCATCATGGATCCGATGAAGTACTGATGGCAGAACTCGGCGACCGCATCCCCGATCTCCCGCTCACCCTGTCCAGCGGCAAGTCCGCGACGCTGGGCGATTACGCCGGCAAATGGCTGGTGCTGTACTTCTACCCGAAAGACTCGACGCCGGGCTGCACCACCGAGGGCCTGGAGTTCAACGCGCTGCTGCCGAACTTCAAGCGCGCCGGCGCGCAGGTGCTGGGCGTGTCGAAGGATTCGTTGAAGTCGCACCAGAACTTCAGCATCAAGCAGGGCTTCAAGTTCGATCTGGTCAGCGATGCCGACGAAGCCGTCTGCAATGCGTTCGGTGTGATCCAGCCGAAGAAGCTGTACGGCCGCGAGTATGTCGGCATCGTCCGCAGCACCTTCCTCATCGATCCCACCGGCGTCATTCGAGAGAAATGGCAACCGGTGAAAGTGGCAGGCCACGCCCAGGCCGTGCTCGACGCATTGAAGGCCGCAAAGCGCCAGTGACCAACCTTGTTTCCACCAACCTCCACCACCCCGCCCCGCGGGATGTGGTGGCCCGCCGCTGTCCGACTGCAGGAATTTCAGCATGACGCGAAGCAAGCGCATCTACGTCCTCGACACCAATGTGTTGATGCACGACCCGACCGCGCTGTTCAAGTTCGAGGAGCACGATGTCTACCTGCCGATGCAGGTGATGGAGGAGCTCGACAACGGCAAGAAAGGCACCAGCGAAGCCAGCCGCAACGCACGCCAGGTCAGCCGTTTCCTCAACGAATTGATCGAGGCGCACGGCAGTGCCGACGTGCACAACGGCATCGCCCTGGTGCGGCCGAACGGGCTGCAGCTGCGCGGCGCGGAAAGCGCCGGTCGGCTGCTGTTTCAGACCGCGGATTTCGATGCCGGCAAGCGCTTCGGCACGGTGATTCCGGACAACAACATCCTCGGCGCGATCCTCGCGTTGAAGGAATCCGATCCCGGCGCGCCGGTGGTGTTCGTGTCCAAGGACATCAACCTGCGGATCAAGGCCTCGATCGCCGGCATCGTCAGCGAGGACTACGAAAACGACCGCGCGCTGGACGATTTCAGTCTGCTCTACACCGGCGCCACCGCGCTGCCGGAGGATTTCTGGACGCGCCACGGCAAGGACCTGCGCTCGTGGACGGACAAGGGCCGCACCTACTACGAAATCTCGCGCAGCGAGGACGACGACTGGTATCCGAACCAGTTCCTGTACCTGCCGGGCGACGACGACGCCGAGATGAAGGTGGCGAAGGTCACCGCCGACAAGGTCATCCTGCAGATCGTCGATGATTTCCGCCACAGCCAGCATGCGGTGTGGGGCATCCTGGCGCGCAACCGCGAGCAGAACTTCGCGCTGAACGCGTTGATGGATCCGGAGATCGATTTCGTCACCCTGCTCGGCACTGCCGGCACCGGTAAGACATTGTTGGCGTTGGCTGCGGGCCTGGCGCAGACCATGGATGCGCAGCGCTATCGCGAGATCATCATGACTCGCGCCACCGTGAGTGTGGGCGAGGACATCGGCTTCCTGCCCGGCACCGAAGAGGAAAAGATGACGCCGTGGATGGGCGCGCTGACCGACAACCTGGAAGTGCTCACGCACAACCAGGACGGCGGTGCCTGGGGGCGTGCGGCAACGAACGACTTGCTGGCATCGCGGATCAAGATCCGTTCGATGAACTTCATGCGCGGCCGCACCTTCCTGTCGCGGTATCTCATCCTCGATGAAGCGCAAAACCTCACGCCCAAGCAGATGAAGACCCTGATCACCCGCGCCGGCCCCGGTACCAAGATCATCTGCCTGGGCAATGTGGAACAGATCGACACGCCCTACCTCACCGAAACGACCTCCGGCCTGACTTATGCGGTGGATCGCTTCAAGAACTGGGCGCATAGCGCGCACATCACGTTGCGGCGTGGCGAGCGTTCGCGGCTGGCGGACTTCGCCTCGGAAGTGTTGTAACGCCGCGGCGGATTCGCGATGGGAGTGGCGTTGCCGCGCTGGGTGTGGGTCGGCGCAGGCCTGTTGGCCTGCGTCGCCGGCATGGTCAACGTGGTCGGCTATCTCGGCTTCGAGCATCAGGCGATCACCCACCTGACCGGCACCACCACCCTGCTCGGCGAAGCGGTGGCCAAGCGCGACCTGCGTGCGATCTCGCATCTGGCCGGCGTGGTATTGGCCTTCATGGCCGGCGCCGCGTTCAGCGGAATGATCATCCAGGACAGCACGCTCAGGCTCGGCCGCCGTTACGGGATTGCCTTGGTGCTGGAATCGCTGCTGCTGTTTGCGGCAATCCCGCTGTTCCGCCACGGCCAACTCGCCGGCGCCCTGCTCGCGGCGATGGCCTGCGGCCTGCAGAACGCGATGGCCACCACCTACAGCGGTGCGGTGATCCGCACCAGCCACCTGTCCGGCATGTTCACCGACCTCGGCATCGGCCTCGGGCATGCCATTCGCGGCATGCCGCTGCAGAAGCGTCGCCTGCTGCTGTGTGGGTTGATCATCAGCGGCTTCTTCACCGGTGCGGTGTTGGGCGCGTTGTTGTTCGTGCGTTTCAGCTATGCCGCACTGATGGTGCCCGCCGTGGTCACCGGCAGTATCGGGCTGGGCTATGCGGTGTACCGCCAGCTGCAATTGCGACGCCACACGGACGCCACGTGAACCGGCATCATTCGCAACCCGGTTTGGGAATTCGTTCGTGAACGATCCACGCCCCATCAGCGTCCTCACCATCGCCGGCAGCGATTCCGGCGGCGGTGCCGGCATCCAGGCCGACCTCAAGACCTTCGCCGCGCATGGCGTGCATGGACTGTCCGCGATCGCCGCGCTGACCGCGTAACGCACCCGGCGGTGACACCGTGCACGTGCCGGGAGCCGCTTTCCAGCGCGCGCAGATCGACGCCTGCTTCGACGATTTCCGCATCGGCGCGGTCAAGCTGAGCATGCCGGCCACCGCTGAGGTGATCGAAGCGGTGGCCGATACGCTGTGCTCACCCGCCTGTCACAGTCCGAGGATGACCACCTTGCCCGTGGAAGGCTTGATCGGCCACTGCGGATGGGCAGCGCCGGACATCAACGCGATTCGCTGCTTGCCGTTGGTGGAATACGTGATGATCCCGCCGAACAACGCGCCTTCGAAGTGATGGTTGAACAGCTTGGTGCCATCGCCTGCGTTGAGCACGTAGAAATTGCCGCCGATGTCGCCGAACATGACGATGCCGCCAGCAGTGGGGGTCACGGCGGCCATGATCGGATAAGCGGTTCGCGCACGCCATGCCCACTGACCGGTATCGGCATCGGAGGCATAGAACCAGCCGGCCCACTGGCTCTTGTCGTCCTGCTTACCAGTCTGCGCATAGGGGCTGAAATAGGCGGAACCGAACCACGTGGCGCCATCCTTGGCACGTGCCGCCTTGGAATCCGGCTCGATCTTGGCGGTGGTGCACCATTCGTTCTCGCCGGTGAACAACAGGTTGTGCGACGGATCGTAGGCCACGCTGTTATATTCGCCGCCGCCCACCGAACCGGGGCAGAAACGCACCGGCTTGCCGGGCTCGAACTGGACATCGGCGTTTTCGACGCGTGTCACCGGGTTGCGATACAGCCTCTTGTCGGTGGCCATGTCGTAACTGTAGAGGTGGCCGTCCTTCGGGTGGAACGAGAGCTGCTTGCGCCCGCTGCGCGAGACATAGAGCGCGGGTGGATTCGACATGTCCCAGTCGTGCCAGTCGTCGGGCATGATCGAGTAGTGCTTGACGTAATCGCCGGTGCGCGAATCCAGCACCAGCAGCGTGTTGGTGAACAGGTTCGCGCCAGGACGCAGGGTCTTGACGAAGTCCGGGGCGGGATTGCCGATCGGCACATAGAGATACCCGGTTGCCGGGTCGAGCGTGTAGGACGTCCACATGCCGCCTCCGGTGACCGGGACGTCGGGCGGATTGCCCCAGCTGCTACGCATCTTGTCGGTGGGCATCTTCCCTTGCGGCCCGACGATGGTGTCTTCGGGGGACTTCGGGACGGTGAAGGTCTGCCAGGCCACCTTGCCGGTGGCGGCATCGACCCCGACGATGCGGCCACGGACGTTGTGCAGGTCGCCGCCGGCGGTGCCGACGAAGATCATGCCGTTCCATGAAATCGGCGCCGAGGTGAACCATTGCGCCTGCTTGCGGTCGCCGACGAAGGTCGTCCATGCGCTTGCGCCCGTCTTGGCGTCGTAGGCGCGCAGGTTGCCGTCAGCGGTTAGCCGCACGATCTTGCCATCCACGTACGTGGCACCACGATTGACCGGGAACAGCGGGATGCCGGATTTCTCGTGGACCAGCCAGTTTTCCTTGCAGTTGTCGGGGTTGAGCGAGAAGGTGTCTTCGGCGGTCGTGCCAATCAGCGCGTCGCCCACCATGATCAGACCGGTCTGCGAGCCTTCCAGCCGCTTGGTGTCGAACGTGCACAACACTTTCAGCTGCGCGGCGTTGTCGGTATTGATCTGATCCAGGCGCGAATAGCGATCCGATGTCACGGTCCGGTTGTAGCTGGCCCATTCGTTCGGATTGCTGGCACCAATATCCTGCGTGCCGGCTGGCAGGTCGGCCTTGCTTGCCGCACCACTCACTTCGACATTGATGGCGGCGGCAAGCTGATCCGTCTCGCTTGCCGACTTGCGCACCTCTACGTCGATCGAGCCTGGTGGATTGCCTTCGCTGCGGAACAGGTTCATGAAAGAAGCGCCAATCATGATTGGCGACGAACCGATCGCATAGCTTCCGGCAATCCCGACAACGCCGAGTGCCGCCAGCCCACCGATCCAGTACAGGACTTTCTTGCTCATTGCGACTCTCCCAAGAATGATGCAAGTGGATGTGTCTTGGCCTAAAGCCGACACCACAGCGCCCTGTCCCCATAGCAGGGTATCGATTCCTAGTTCCGCTTCCGCAACGGCAATTGCTCGTTGTAGGTGTAGGGGCTCATGCAGCGCCTTTTTCGACACGGGGCTTCGGTAGCTGCGGTTGCGATGGTGCTCTGCGGATTGCGCGAACGCAGGTTTCAAGCTGCGTCCCCATGCAGGCAAATGTAGGACCCGGCTGCCCATGGTTACGATTGGGCGTTTTGTCCTATGGCGATGCCGTCCTACGCGATGCAATCCTGATCTTGACCCCGCCGGATCCCTTCGGTCTGCTGACTCCTTCGGACGCGGCTGCCAAGATGTCCACATCTCCCGCTAAGACGCTTCACGGTCACGATTGAATAGTAAGTCTTGCGTGAAACTGTCGGAACGCCCCATGTGGGGCTACGCCACCCCGCAACGATCAGGTGAGGCGCCATCCCGGTCAAACCGCCGAATCAGGCGATTGCGCTGACTTCTCTGCCATCCAGCCCGATCTGGAATATGTCGCCGGACAGCGCCGTCACGTACGCCACTCCCGCGCCCTCGCACACGACCAAGCCGATCGCCTCTCCAAGGCACCTCGACAAGAGCCCGGCAGCGTCGGGCTGGGCTATGACCCTCTACCGTCACAGTTGCACCGGAGCCGCACAGACGCCGCTTGAACCGGCATCATTCGTAACCCCTGTCCGGGAATCCGTTCGTGAATGATCCACGCCCCATCAGCGTCCTCACCATCGCCGGCAGCGATTCCGGCGGCGGTGCCGGCATCCAGGCCGATCTCAAGACCTTCGCCGCGCATGGCGTGCATGGACTGTCCGCGATCGCCGCGCTGACCGCGCAACACACCCGCGGCGTGACCGCGGTGCATGTGCCGCCGGTCGAGTTCCTGCGCGCGCAGATCGACGCCTGTTTCGACGACTTCCGGATCGGCGCAGTGAAGCTGGGCATGCTGGCAACGTCCGATGTGATTCATGCGGTTGCCAATGCACTGGAACGCCACCGCCCGCCATTCGTGGTGCTGGACCCGGTCATGGTGGCGACGTCCGGCGCCAAGCTGCTGCAGGACGATGCGCTGCACGCGCTGCGCACGCGCCTGCTGCCATTGGCCAGCATCGTCACGCCGAATATTCCGGAAGCCGAACTTCTGCTCGGCCACGCCATCGCCGACGATGCCGCAGCCGAGGCGGCATTGGCCGAATTCGTCGACGGCCTCGGCGCCAACGCAGTGCTGCTGAAGGGTGGACACCTGCCGGCTACGGATTGGGTGATCGATCGCTATTGGGATGGCGATTCCATCGCGCTGTACGGACACGAACGCCTGGCCATCGA
>Ga0209792_1001350_pt1 | contig 12093 bp, 13 predicted proteins | sample EBPBio142005_DNA_FD_185860 | JGI IMG/M metagenome (GOLD analysis project Ga0209792, IMG submission 185860) | Wastewater treatment Type I Accumulibacter community from EBPR Bioreactor in Madison, WI, USA - Reactor 1_6/14/2005_ DNA (SPAdes)... | ecosystem: Engineered > Bioreactor > EBPR >...
TCGAGGCGAGGGATGCCACATCCAGCGTCACCGCGACGACCTCCGCCCCGGGTGCCGCCCGCCGCAGGGACTCGAGTGCCGCGGTCGCGTCGCCGCGCGTGGTGATGATCACGCGGGCGCCCGCAACGGCCAGCTGCTCGGCGGTGAAGTAGCCCACACCGCGTCCCGCACCGGTGACGACCACCGTGCGACCTGCTTGCGAGGGGATGGCCGCCGGATCCCAGGCCGTCACGGCTGGGTCTCGATGGTGCCCGTGCTCGCGATCTGCTCGTGGTGGTGAATGACCTCCGCGACGATGAAGTTCAGGAACTTCTCCGCGAACGCCGGGTCGAGGTACGACTCCTCGGCGAGCGCCCGCAGCCGCGCGATCTGCACCCGCTCGCGGTCGGGATCGGAAGCGGGCATGCCCGTGGCCGCCTTCAGTGTGCCGACCTGCTGGGTGAACTTGAACCGCTCGGCGAGCAGGTGCACGAGGGCGGCGTCGATGTTGTCGATGCTCTGTCGCAGGCTCGTGAGTTCGGCCTCGGGGCCACGGTCGCTCATGCGCACAATCTACCGGTGCAGCGTTACGGGGTCATTGCCGAACGCCGCGAGCCGCGCTTGAAGGCCTGCCCTCACGTCGGGCCACTCGTCGATCAGGATCGAGTACACCGCTGTGTCGCGCCAGCTGCCGTCGGCTCGCGGCCGGTCGCGGCGCACGATGCCCTCGAAGCGGGCACCGAGCTTGGCGATCGCCGCACGCGAGCGGTCGTTGAGGGAGTCGGCCTGGAGCTTCACCCGACCGAAGCCGTGCTCGAACGCCTCGCCCAGCATCAGGAGCTTGGCCTCGGGATTCACGGCGGTCGCCCACACCTCGGGTGAGTAGGCCGTCCAGCCGATGTGCGCGTGCTCGTTGGCCTCGTCGAAGTCGCCGAGGGTCGACGTTCCGACGAGCGCCGAGGCATCCGGGCCGCTCGCGATGCGCACGGCGTAGACGTTGGATCGGCCCCAGGCGAAGTAGCCCCGCGCGAAGTCGACGAACTCGGCTTCGGTCGCGCGGTGACCGGCCGGACCGCCGCCCCATCCGCCCGCGAACACCTCGGGGGCGCCGATGGCCCGGTAGAGCTCGGGCAGGTGCTCGTCGAGAAGCGGTTCCAGGCGGATGAACCGCCCCTCGATCACGCGGGGTTCGGGTCGCTTCGCCGGCACCCGTCCACACTACAGTTGCACCATGACCGGATCGTGGCGGGACTCCGCACTGGTGAGGGTGGCGGGCTCGGCCGCATCCTGGTTCCTGTTCTCCCTGAGCTTCTCGCTGCTGTTCCAGGTCACCACGACGGTGATGGCGCTGGGCGGCTCGTGCGCGAGCGGCGGACCCTACGAGATCGCCGTGGAGTGCCCCGACAACGTGGCTGCCTTCGCCCCGTTGAGCATCTTCGGCGGGCTCGCCGCGGTGGGCATCGCCATCGCCTTCGCGCAGGGCTTCGGCACACCCCTCACGACCTGGGCGTGGCCCACGCTGTTCGTGGGTCTCGGTTCGGCGTTCCTGCTCGCGTTCATCTTCGGCCAGGACATCGTCGGCCTCATCATCGGCGGGATGTTCCTGATCATGGGTCTCGTGCCGCTGGTGCTGGAGCTCCGGGGCAGCCCGCAGCGCGTGTTCCTCGGACAGTTCGCCGCCAACGGCCAGCAGTTCTACGAGGGCGACAGCGCGCGACGCTCCCTACTCTCCCCCACAGCGCCCAACCCGGAGGACTCGATCCGACCCACGGCGGGACACTGGGCGCTCGCCCTGGGCATCACGATCGTCGCAGTGCTGGTCGGCTACCTGACTGCGGTGGCCTGGTTCAGCTAGCCAGCAGGTCGTGACGCACCACGATCGCCTCGCGGTCGGGACCGACACCGATCGCTGAGATGCGGGCACCGCTCATCGCCTCGATTGCGAGCACGTACTCCTGCGCGGTCTTCGGCAGGTCCTCGAAGCGACGCACGCCCGAGATGTCCTCGTCCCAGCCGGGGAACTCCTCGTAGATCGGCACCGCGTGGTGGAAGTCCGACTGCGACACCGGCACCTCATCGACGCGCACGCCCTCGACGTCATAGGCGACGCACACCGGGATCGTCGTGAGCCCCGTGAGCACGTCGAGCTTGGTCATCACGAAGTCGGTCACGCCGTTGACGCGGGCCGAGTAGCGCGCGATGGGGGCGTCGTACCAGCCGGTGCGCCGTGGACGGCCCGTGGTCGTGCCGAACTCGAAGCCCTTCGAGCGCAGCCACTCGCCCGACTCGTCGTGAAGCTCGGTGGGGAACGGTCCAGCGCCCACGCGCGTCGTGTACGCCTTCACGATGCCGATCACGCGGTCGAGGCGGTTGGGGGCGACGCCGGATCCGGTCGCGGCACCGCCGCTCGTGGAATTCGAGGAGGTGACGAACGGGTACGTGCCGTGGTCGACATCCAGCATCGTCGCCTGGCCACCCTCGAAGACGACGGTCTTGCCGGCGTCGAGCGCCTGATTCAGCAGCAGGCCGGTGTCGGCCACCATCGGGCGCAGGCGGTCCGCGTAGCTGAGCAGGTCGTCCACGATCTCGTCGACCGAGATGGCGCGACGGTTGTAGATCTTCACGAGCAGGTGGTTCTTCTGGTGCAGTGCGCCCTCCACCTTCTGGCGCAGGATGTTCTCGTCGAACAGATCCTGGATGCGGATGCCCACCCGGTTGATCTTGTCGGCGTACGCCGGTCCGATCCCCCGACCCGTCGTGCCGATCTGGCGCTTGCCGAGGAACCGCTCCGTCACCTTGTCGAGGGTGCGGTGGTACTGCGTGATGACGTGGGCGTTGGCGCTCACGACGAGCTTCGAGACATCCACCCCGCGGCTGGCCAGGGCGGTCAGCTCGTCGAACAGCACCTCGATGTCGATCACCACGCCGTTGGCGATCACCGGGATGACACCGTCGGTGAGAATCCCGGAGGGCAGCAGGTGCAGCGCGTACTTCTGGTCGCCCACCACGACGGTGTGGCCGGCGTTGTTGCCGCCGTTGAACTTGACCACGTAGTCGATGCGGTCGGCGAGGAGGTCGGTGGCCTTGCCCTTGCCCTCGTCACCCCACTGGGCGCCGATTATCACGATTGCTGGCATGGGCTATCTCCCTGGTAGAGGTGGTGGGGGATTACGCCCCAGTCTATCGGTGGTAGCCCGGTGGTCGAGCTTGTCGAGACCTACCGGTGGTCGAGCTTGTCGAGACCTATCGGTGGTCGAGCTTGTCGAGACCGTGCTGCGTCACCCACACGTGCATCACGATCGCCGCTGCCGCCGACGCGTTGATGCTGCGGGTCGACCCGTACTGGGTGATCTCGACCGTGAGGTCGGCCGCGGCGAGCGCCTCCGGGCTGAGCCCCGGGCCCTCCTGCCCGAAGAGCAGCACGCAGCGCTCGGGCAGGGCGGTCGACTCGATCGGCACGCTGCCGGGGAGGTTGTCGACGGCCACGATCGGAAGGTCGTGCTCGCGGGCCCAGGTGACGAAGGCCGCGACATCCGGATGATTCAGCACGTGCTGATAGCGATCGGTGACCATCGCGCCCCGCTTGTTCCACCGGCGTCGACCGATGATGTGCACCGTGTCGGCGAGGAAGGCGTTCGCGCTGCGCACGATCGAGCCGATGTTCATGTCGTGCTGCCAGTTCTCGATCGCGACATGGAACGGGTGCCGGCGGGTGTCGAGGTCGGCGACGATCGCCTCGATGGTCCAGTAACGGTAGCGGTCGATGACGTTGCGGGTGTCGCCCTTGGCCAGCAGCTCGGGATCGTAGTGCGCGTCTGTGGGCCACTCCCCCCGCCACGGTCCGACGCCGTGCGTCGTCAACTCGTGGCTCGGGTTCGGCTCGTCGGTCACATCCGTCAGGCTAGCGGCTGTTAATCTCGCCCCATGCCCTGGACGCCCGACGGACCCAACCTCGTGGTCGGCGGCGACAATCTCACCGTGACGGCTGCGCTGCCCGACGAGAGCTTCCGGTTGGTCTACCTCGACCCGCCCTTCAACACCGGGCGCGTGCAGCGGCGCCAGGCGATCGCGACCAAGCAGAGCGCGGATGGCACGCGCACGGGTTTCAAGGGTCGCAGCTACGAGACCGTCAAGGGCACCCTCACGCAGTACGACGACCGGTTCGCGGACTACTGGGAGTTCCTCGAGCCTCGGCTGATGGAGGCGTGGCGGCTGCTCGATGACCGCGGCACGCTCTACCTGCACCTCGACTTCCACGAATCGCACTACGCGAAGGTCGCCCTCGACGCCCTGTTCGGCCGCGACAACTTCCTCAACGAGCTGATCTGGGCCTACGACTACGGTGCCCGCGCCACCCGCAAGTGGCCAGCCAAGCACGACACGATCCTCGTCTACGTGAAGAACCCCAAGACCTACCACTTCGACAACGCCGCCGTCGATCGCGAGCCGTACATGGCTCCCGGGCTCGTGACCCCGGAGAAGGTCGAGCGCGGCAAGCTGCCCACCGACGTGTGGTGGCACACCATCGTGTCGCCCACCGGCAGGGAGAAGACGGGGTACGCGACGCAGAAGCCGGAGGGGGTGCTGCGCCGCGTCATCCAGGCGTCCAGCGCACCCGGCGACTGGGTGCTCGACTTCTTCGCCGGCAGCGGCACGACCGGGGCGGTCGCGGCGAGCCTCGGGCGGCGCTTCATGCTGGTGGACGAGAATCCGGATGCGCTGGCCATCATGCGCGCCAGGCTCGGGTCGGAGGTGGTGTTCGAGTGATGCACCTGAGGGTGATCAGCCCGGCCGACCAGACGGAGGAGGTGCTGGCCTACCTCGTCGCCGAACCCGCTGTGGCCAACCTCGTGGTGCATCGCGGCGCGGCCGTCGACCCGGCCGGCGATGTCGTGATCGCGGATGTCGCGCGGGAGTCCGCGAACGAAGTACTGCGCGAGCTCAAGCAGCTCGGCCTCGACAAGAGCGGGTCGATCGCCCTCGACGCAGTGGGGGTGGCGCTCTCCAGTCGGGGCAGCGAGGCTGAGAAGGCCGCGCCCGGTATGGGCGACGACGCCGTGGTCTGGGAGGAGATCGAGCAGCGCACCGGCGAGGAGTCCCGCCTATCGGCCACGTTCCTGCTGTTCCTGTCGATCGCGACCATCATCGCCGGCATCGGTGTGCTCCTCGACCAGCCGATCCTGATCGTCGGCGCGATGGTGGTCGGCCCGGAGTTCGGTCCTCTTGCGGCGTTGTCGGTGGGAGTCATCCGCCGCAGGCCGCGCGTGATCGGGCGCTCGATGCTCGCACTCGCGGTGGGCTTCGCGGTCGCGATCGTGGTGACAGTGCTCTCGACGCTCGCCCTGACGGCGGGAGGCCTGATCAACCGCGAGATGCTGCTGGCCGAGCGCCCCCTCACCGACTTCATCTGGCGACCGGATGCGCTCTCCTGGGTCATCGCGTTCCTCGCGGGCATCGCGGGCATCCTGTCCCTGACCACCGCCAAGTCCGGGGCACTGATCGGCGTGCTCATCTCCGTGACCACGGTCCCGGCCGCCGGTAACGTCGCGGTCGCGATTGCCTACGGCGTTCCCGACGAGGCCTGGGGGTCGGCACTGCAGCTGGGGATCAACCTCGGCGCGATCGCGACGGCGGGCATCCTCACGCTGGCGGTGCAGCGCTTCCTGTCGCGCAGGAGGGCCGCCGCAACCTCACCGTAACCGCGCGTCGCTAGCATGGGCCCATGAGCAAGCGATCGGATGTCGAGTGCTGGCTGACCGACATGGACGGCGTTCTCGTGCACGAGAACCGGCCGATCCCGGGCGCCAGCGAGCTGCTGCAGCAGTGGCGCGACCAGGACAAGCCGTTCCTGGTGCTCACCAACAACTCGATCTTCACGCCCCGTGACCTCAGCGCGCGGCTCAAGGCCTCGGGCCTCGAGGTGCCGGAGGAGAGTCTCTGGACCTCGGCGCTGGCGACCGCAGACTTCCTGCATTCGCAGATCCCCGGCGGTTCGGCCTTCGTCATCGGCGAGGCGGGCATCACCACCGCACTCCACGAGGTCGGCTTCATCATGACCGAGAGCGAACCCGACTACGTGGTCGTCGGCGAGACCCGCAACTACTCTTTCGAGGCGATCACCAAGGCGATCCGCCTCATCGGTGACGGGTCGCGCTTCATCGTCACCAACCCGGATGCCACAGGCCCCAGCCCCGAGGGTCCGATGCCGGCCACGGGTGCCGTCGCGGCCCTCATCACCAAGGCCACCGGCAGGGAGCCCTACGTCGTGGGCAAGCCGAACCCGATGATGTTCCGCTCGGCGATGAACAAGATCGGCGCGCACTCCGAGAACACCGGCATGATCGGAGACCGCATGGACACCGACATCGTGGCGGGCATCGAGGCGGGACTCCACACGATCCTCGTGCTCACCGGCATCAGCGACCAGGCGGAGATCGAGCGCTACCCGTTCCGGCCCGACGAGATCATCAACTCCGTCGCGGATCTGCTCGAGAGCGAGCCGGTGGAGACCGAGAACTAGGGGGTGTCTCCCCACTCACGTCCGGAGATCCTCTGCCTTCCGAAATGACGGAGATCCCGTACCTCAGACCCGGACCTGCGCCCTGCGGTACCTCATCTCCGCGAGAACTCCGTCATTTCGGAACAGGAAGGCGAGTTGGCAGACACGCCCTAGGCGTTCTCAGCCGGCCGGCGCTGGCGTCGGGGTCGGCGCCACCTGCGGGATCGCGATCGACTGGGTGAGATCCTCGCCCCCCGAACGACTCACGAAGCAGAAGAAGGTGCGGTTGCCCGAGTTCCAGTCCTCGGCATCGACGGGGAAACTGGCGGTGACCTGGATGTCGGTCGCCGAACCCGCCTTGGCGTAGTCGATGATCGTGGGCGCCGTACACAGCAGGTTGATGCGCTTCTGGAGCTCTTCGAGACCCGGGTAGGCGACGGTGCGGTCGTCACCGAACTCGCCGCGGTAGACCATCTGCGCGGGGTGCGGCACCGTGCAGTCGACCACGGTGTAGCGGTCCTGCCAGGCCGACTCGAAGGGCTTGACGCACTCGCCGCCGAGCAGCTCGTCCCACTGGTAGTCGCCGGGCGCGACGGGTCCGATCGGCAGCACGATGAGGCTCGGGCTCGGGCTGGGCGACGGGGTCGAGATGGCGGGCGAGGGGCCGAAGACCGCCGAGAGCTTCGTGCCCGCTAGGAAGAGCGCGACGAGCGCCAGCACCGCGAGCACCCCACCGGCGATGCCGAACAGGATCTTCTGGTTGCGTGGAATCGATCCGCGCTGCCCCTGCGGAGGTTTCTTCGCTCCGCCGCCATCACCACCGGTCGGGCGGGGCGGCGGCGCAGCGATGATCTCGTCGGCGTACTCCTTGAACTGCGTCTCCCCGAAGAGCGAGTCGATGGCGGATGCCTCGAGCCCCTCCCCCTCGGGCACCGCGAGTCCCACGATCTCGGCCTCGATCACCTCGGTCACACCGTCGAGAGCGGAATCGACCGGAGCCGACAACCACCTCGACGGGTCGGGCGGCAGGGTTTCGAGGTCCTGACCCTGCACCGGCATCGCCTGCGTCGCTCCCGGGTCGAAGGGTTGGGTGAACGCGACGGTCGGCGGAAGGTCGGGCTGGGCCGGTTGCACGGGCTGGGCCAGCGGCGGAGTGACGGGCGCGGCCGGCGACGGGACGTAGGGGAACGCCTGAGTCGCGAACGGGTCCGCGGCCGCGGGCGGGGTGAGCGGCCAAGCCGCTGGAGTCGGCGGGGGTGCGGGTGCCGACGGGTCCACGGGTGCCGGGTCGGGGGAGCCGCCGGGCGTGAGTCCCCACTGGAACGGTGCGCCCGAGGAGGCGGGCGGGATCACCGGAGGCGGAGTGATCACGGGCGGCGGGGTGGCCGCGGGGGGCGGCAGCAGGGGCGGCTGCGGGGGTGCGGGGGCCGTGGCATCCGGGGCCGGAGGTAGGACTGGGGGCACGACTGTCGGGGGCACTGCTGTCGGGGGCACGACGGGAGCGGCTACCTCCGGCGCGGGATCGGGGGCACCGAACTGGCTCGCCAGCCAGTCGCTGGGATCGAGTTCGTCCTCCGGGTCGCGCGCGTCGGTCATCCGGGCAGTCCCAGGTCGGCCAATCCGATCGCCGCGAAGTAGGGGTAACCCTCGGCCTCGATGCGCTCACGCGCGCCGGTGTTGCGATCGACGACGACGGCGACGCCAGCGATCTCGGCGCCGACCTTCTTCAGGGCCTCGATCGCGGCCAGCGGTGAGCCGCCGGTCGTGGAGGTGTCCTCGAGCACGATGACCCGCTTGCCCTCGAGGTCGGGGCCCTCGACCTGGCGGCCGCGGCCGTGGTCCTTGGGCTCCTTGCGCACCACGAAGGCGTCGTAGGTGAGTCCGCGGGCCGCGCCCTGGTGCAGCACCGCAGCGGCGATCGGGTCGGCGCCCATGGTCAGGCCGCCGACGGCGAAGACATCAGGCACGTCGGCGATGAGGTCGAGCATGACCTGGCCGATGAGGGGGGCGACGCGGTGGTCGAGACTCACCTTGCGCAGGTCAACGTAGTAGGTCGCCTTCGTGCCGCTAGTGAGCGTGAAGTCACCGTGGAACACCGCTTCTGCCGCGATGTAATCGATGAGCTGCTGCCTGGCGTCGGTCACCCGACCAGCCTAGCGACTCGATCCGGGGCTCGATTCAGCCGCCGTAGCCGCCGATGACCACCATCAGGCTCGCGACGAGCACCAGCGCGAGGGATGCCGCGCTGATCACCACGGCGCGGCGGGCGTCCCGACGATTGGCGGCCGCGGCATCCTCGTCGAGAAGCTCATCATGGTCCACCACACTGGCACTGTAGGGGTGAGAATGTCTCGCTGTCTTGTCCCAGTACGGGGGCGAACCGGTCGTGGTTCGAGCGTCAGTTGAAGCTTGTAGCGTTGTCTCATGCGCGTCGCCACCTGGAATGTGAACTCGATCAGAAGCCGGGTCGGCCGGGTCGTTGACTGGGCGATGCGCGAGGACGTCGACGTGCTCGCCATGCAGGAGATCAAGTGCACCGAGGCGCAGTTCCCGTTCGAAGCGTTCTCCGAGGCAGGTTACGACGTCGAGCTGCACGGCCTCAGCCAGTGGAACGGCGTCGCCTTCGCCAGCCGTCTTCCCATGACGGATGTCTCCATCGGCTTCCCGACGGCGCCCGGATTCGGCAAGCCGCTCGATGATGGAACGCTCCCGCAGGAGGCGCGCGCGATCGGCGTCACCGTGGAGGGCGTGCGGCTCTGGAGCCTCTACGTTCCCAACGGCCGTGAGCTCGACAACCCGCACTACCCGTACAAGCTCGAGTGGCTCGCCAACCTCGCGACCGAGACCCGGGGATGGCTCGCCGCCGACCCCGAGCTCCGGCTAGCCCTCATGGGTGACTTCAACATCGCCCCCTTCGATCACGACGTGTGGGACATCGCCGCCTTCGCGGGCAAGACCCACGTGAGCCAGCCCGAGCGTGACGCCTTCGCGGCGCTCGAGGCCGCAGGACTCACCGATGCCCTCCGCTCCCGTGGCGTCGAGGGCTACACGTACTGGGACTACCAGCAGCTGCGCTTCCCCCGCAACGAGGGCATGCGCATCGACTTCATCCTCGGCTCGCGAGCGTTCGACGACCTGGTGACGGATGCCCGGATCATCCGCGACGAGCGCAAGGGGGACGCGCCCAGCGACCACGTGCCCGTCGTCGTCGACCTCGCGATCGACACCGAGGACGACGACGACCGGCCGATGTTCCTGTAGGCGGCTACCCGACGAATGAGCCAGTTGCTGCCAGTGCGAGGAGCAGCAGGCCGACAAGCGCTGCGCCGGTAGCACTCAAGAAGATCGCGCTCCTGCTGTAGACGCGCTCGGCAGTGCGGGTCCACTGCTTCATCGGAGATCTCGACATCAGATAGTCCGCTCTGCTGGGCCGCGCGAACATGAACACCGCGAGCGCAGTCAGTGCGATGCCCGCGAGCGCCGCGAGCAAGTCGTGCAGTCCGTAAGCGTTCAATCCCTCTGGATTCTCGGCCGTGCGCAAGTGCTGGGATCTGGGCGACACGCCGTGCCGTGACATCCGGTCGGCGGCGTGTCGTCGGAAATCTCCGCAGTTGTGCACGCCGACGGCCAGGAGGCGCCCCGGGATACGAGCCGCGGCGCCGGATACGACGCGCGGCCCGCGCGAGCCTCAACCCGCCGGCGCGAGCAGTGCCGCCACGACCAGCAGCGTGGGCAGCGACAGCGCGGTCGTGATGAGCACGATGTCGCGGGCCATGACCACTCCACGGTCGTAGCGCTGCGCATAGTTGAAGACGTTCTGGGCAGCGGGCAGGGCGGCGAGAACGACGACCGCGAACAGCGCGTGACCCTCCAGCCCAAACAACGGTCCGCCCACGAGCCAGGCGACGACGGGCATCACTGCGAGCTTGAGGGTGCTCGCGAGGATGACGTCGCGGCGGGATGACCCGGGGGCCAGCGGGCGGCTGCCGTGCAGCGACATCCCGAAGCTGATCAGCACCACCGGGACCGCGGCGGCACCGATCAGGTGGAAGGGCTCCATGACCGCCTCGGGCAACCGCACCTGGAACACCGAGAGCAGCACGCCGAGCACCGAACCCAGAATGATCGGGTTGGTGACCGGTCCGAGCAGGATGCGGCGGATCGAGACGTGGCCGCGCGACTGCGCGTCGAGGATCGTGAGCGTCACCGGCGCGAAGACGAGCAGCTGGAACAGGATGACCGGCGCCGAGATCGCCGCGTCACCGAGCACGTAGGCGGCGACGGGCACACCGATGTTGTTGGCGTTCACGTAGCCCGACCCGAGCGCACCGACGACAGTCTCGGCGACGGGACGCTTCCACAACACGCGGGCGATGAGCACGAACAGCCCCGCCGCCGCCCCCGCCGCGATCACCGACACGACGAGCAGCGACGAGAACAGCGCGTGCACGTCGGCTTCGGCCAATGTGGTGAACAGCAGGCAGGGCATGAGCACGAAGAAGGCGAGTCGGCTCAGCGTGAACCCGGCTCGCTCGCCGAGCACGCCTGATCGCCCGACGATGTATCCAGCAAGGATGACCGTGGCGATGATCGCGAACCCCACGAGCACACCCAGCATGCGTCAAGTCTGGGGCATCACGCGGGTTGTCGCGTTCCAACCCCGTTTCGCGCACGTTTTCCTCGTCGATCGCAACCAAACGCCACGACCGTGCGAATAGTCTCGAAATGATGCACGTTTCCTGACATTCACGGATCGGAGGTGAACCATGTCCCGAGTCACTGCCAGCCCTGCGCGCGACGCGATCATAGGAGAGCCCGAGGTCGTCGAGCGCCGTACTGAGCCTGTCGAAGGAGATGTCGTCAGCCTCCCCGCGTGGCATCGCCTCAAGTCCGCGGTGAGCTCGCTGCGCGAGCACCAGGTGAAGGACGGCAGCATCCCCGACGCCACAGTTCACGGCGCCTGCCGCGCACTGGTCGCGACGATCCGGGATGACATCCGCGAGCTCGCGGGGCACTTCCCGCACGACGCGGCTTACCTCACCGCGCTCGACGCCGACCTTGCCCGCTGGGCCGAGGGCGGCTTCGTCGAGCCCGACTTCCTGGACTCGCTCGTCGCGTTCCAGCCCCAGCGCGACCGCGTCGACGGGATGCGCCATCTGGTCGTATTCCCCATGTACACCCAGAACGGCAGCAGCGACCGTCGCCTCGAAGCGGTGCTCGTCGAGGTCATCTGGCCCGAGTTCGTTGCCGAGCTCGAGGCCGGTGAGTACGCGAACGCCCTGTTCGTGCCGATCCGCTTCCTCGACTTCACCGCCGGGTACGACACCAACTCGGCCGTGCTGTTCCCGGAGACGGTCGCGATGCGTTCCATCCCCACCTTCACGTGGGGGGCGATCTTCGCCGACCGCGAGGCCGCACGGTTCCGTCGGGTCGTGCGCGCGGCATCCGAGATCACGAAGCTCGATCTGCCCGAGGACGCCGCGGCCCTGCTCGACGACCGGGCGCTCACGGAGGAGACCTTCGTGATGTGGGACCTCATCCACGACCGCACCCACATGCGCGGCGACCTGCCGTTCGACCCGTTCATGATCAAGCAGCGCATGCCCTACTTCCTC
>Ga0209792_1001351_pt1 | contig 12089 bp, 11 predicted proteins | sample EBPBio142005_DNA_FD_185860 | JGI IMG/M metagenome (GOLD analysis project Ga0209792, IMG submission 185860) | Wastewater treatment Type I Accumulibacter community from EBPR Bioreactor in Madison, WI, USA - Reactor 1_6/14/2005_ DNA (SPAdes)... | ecosystem: Engineered > Bioreactor > EBPR >...
TATCCGGTTAAGGCCAGAACCATGGGGACGCGCGTATCCTGCAAACCGCGCAGCGCGCCGGCCAGCACCGCCTGCACCCCATCGAACAGCTGAAACGCCGCGGCGACCATCAGAAACTGCACCGCATGGCTTACCATCGCGGCATTCTCAGGCGCGGCAGGATCAACATAAAGCCGCAGGACGAACAGCGGCGCGAAGATCATTAGTGCGGCCGGGATCACCATATAGCGCAGCGCCATGGATAATGCCGCCCGCCCGGCCCGGCCGATCGCAGCCTGGTCTCCCGCACCATAGAAATAGCCGACCCGGATCGTCGTCGCCTGCCCTATCCCGAACGGGATCTGAAAAGCCAGCGCGGCAACCTGCAGCGCCACGGTGTGACCAGCCAGCTCAGCCCGTCCGATCAGCCCCATCAAGAAGGCTGCGCTGGAAAACAGTCCCCCTTCAGCGAGGATGATCAGCGCGATCGGCAAGCCGATCACTATCACCTCGCGCAACCGCCGCCACTCTGGGCGCCACCAATTACCGAACACCCGGTACCGGCGCATGCGCCGGTCCGTCACGATCGCCAGCGCATAGGCCGCCAGCATCGCCAAAGCAGTAATCACACTGGATATCGCCGATCCGTCCAGCCCGAGCGCCGGCGCGCCGAAATGACCAAACACAAAGATGTAATTGCCCAGGGAATTCACCGCGATTGCCAGCACCGTGATCGCGGTGGCGAAGATCGGACGCCCCAGCGCGGACACGAAATTGCGCAATACACTGGCCATGATGTTGGGGATCATTGCCCACAGCAGGATCATCAGGAATCGTCCGGCCTGAGCTGAAACTTCCGCATCCTGACCCGTCAGGAGCAAGATCGATTCGCCCTGGCTAGCGACGGCCATGCCGATGATCCCGCAAGCTGCCGCCAGCCACAATGCCATCCGCAGCGTGCGCCGGACTTCACGGACCGCATGGGCACGGCGCCCCAATTCGGCAGCTATTAATGGTGCACAGGCCCCGGTCAGCCCGGAAAAGCACCACATCATCAGACCGAACACAGTGGTCGCGAGCGATGCCGCGGCCAGCGCAACCTCACCCAGCCGCGCAACGAAGATCACATCGATCGCATAGACCAGCATCTGCAAAAGGTTCGCCGCCGCCAGCGGCGCCGCCAGCCGCAACGTTTCGCGCTGTTCGGTGCGCCGCAGATCTGCTTCGGTGTGGTCGGTCATAGAAGCCGGCCCGGATAGGCGGCGGCGCACGGCCTTCCAAGCGAAATCCCCCCACCGGTCGCCAATTGCCGCTGCGCCGTGCACTTCGCGCAACGGCTGATGCAACAATGACACTTCCCGGCGCTTGCGAAAACAGGCACAAAGCCGCTGTAATTAGACGGTCGCGCGGCGGAGCCGGGAAAGCGTCCGGTTACTGTTGGAGGGATCTGATACATGCGCTTGCTAACTGCCACAGCCACCACCTTTGCCCTGGCGCTCACCTTGTCCGCCTGTGGCCAGCCCGCGGAAGAGAATGCGGCAGAACCCGCCGCGCCGGCGGTGACCACTGGCAGCCCGGCCGCAACGACAGCTGCCACCACCACCGCTGCAACGGACGGCAAACCTGCGGCTTTCGCCCAATGCGCAGCCTGCCACGCCGTCGAAGCCGGCAAGAACGGCGTTGGCCCCAGCTTGGCCGGAGTGTTCGGCAAAAAGGCTGGCGGGGTTGCCGGATTCGCTTATTCCGATGCCAACAAGAATTCGGGTCTGACCTGGGACGAAGCGACGCTCGACACCTACCTGACCAATCCCATGAAGATGGTTCCGGGCACCAAAATGACCTTCGCCGGGTTGGCCGATCCGGCCCAGCGCAAGGCGGTGATCGACTATCTCAAGACGCTGAAATAGCCCGAGGATCCCAGACAACGAGGACTTCGGGTCGCACGAGGGTCGGGACGAACATCCCGGCCCTTATTGTGTTGTGGCTGTTTTCAGACCCTGGGCGACGCCGCTCTTCCCAGGGCAGCCCCCACGATGTCACGAAAACGAGCCTTCAATGGAAAAGGGCGGCCCCGAAGGACCGCCCTTTCCTGTTCGTTCAAGAAAGCGAGGCTTACTTGACTTCGACGGTGCCACCGGCAGCGGTGATCTTCGCCTTGATGTCTTCGGCTTCAGCCTTGTTGACGCCTTCCTTGATCGCCTTCGGAGCGGCTTCCACCAGCGCCTTGGCTTCGGTCAGACCGAGCGAGGTGATCGCGCGGACTTCCTTGATGACGGCAATCTTGTTGCCGCCGTCACCGGTCAGGATGACGTCGAATTCGGTCTGTTCTTCGGCGGCTTCAGCAGCACCGCCGCCAGCAGCCGGAGCAGCAACGGCAACAGCCGCTGCAGCCGAAACGCCCCACGCTTCTTCAAGCGCCTTGGCAAGGTCAGCCGCCTCAAGGACGGTCAGCTTCGAAAGTTCTTCAACCAGCTTGGCAATATCAGCCATGATGTTTCACTCCATTGATGTGATGGCCGAGGCAGATTGCCCCGGAAAATCGTTGAATTGCGTCTTATCAAGCAGCCTTGGCGTAAGCGCCGAAGACGCGCGCCAGCTTCGCCGCCGGAGCGGTGGAAAGCTGAGCGATCTTCGTCGCCGGAGCCTGGACCAGTCCGATGATGGTGCCGCGCAGTTCGTCGAGCGAAGGCATCGAGGCGAGCGCCTTGATCCCTGCCGCGTTCAGAACCTGGGCCCCCATCGAACCGCCGACGATTTCGAGCTTGTCGTTCGTCTTGGCGAAATCGACCACAGCCTTGGCGGCCGCGACCGGATCGACCGAGCTGGCAAGCGCGGTCGGGCCGGAAAGCAGATCGCCCAGGCCGACATAGTCGGTGTCCTGGATGGCAAGCTTGGCAAGACGGTTCTTCGCAACCTTGTAAGTCGCGCCCGCTTCACGAATCTTCGTACGCAATTCGGTGGACTGTGCCACCGTCAGGCCGAGGTTGCGGGTGACAACCACCACGCCAACTTCCTTGAAGACCGCGTTCAGCGATGCGACCGATTCGGCTTTCTGCGAACGATCCATGCCTTACTCCTTCTACATGACCGCGTGGGAAATGCCCCGCGCGGCCGGCTACGTTTTGTCCGTGGAGCCGGAGCACCACGGGCGAGTCCGTTGGCGAAGGGGAAGGAGGGCGCGTGAAACGCCAAGCCGGGTCTGGCAGGTGCACAGGCCGGAAATTACTCTGTCCCCGTCTAGGCTGCAAATTAAGGAGGAAGCCTCCAGCAACTGTCTCGGACGGATGAACGGACGTGAAACGCCCGGTCGGGGCGCGCCAATGGCTGACCGCTCGGTCAAAGTCAAGTCCGGGCGATCAAACGTCGGCCCACAGGGCAATGCTGTCCTTGTCATGCCAGCCCCCCACGGCAATGATTTCGCCAGACGATGTCATGCGCGGCGCGGCGAAGGGATAGTAACCTGCGCGCCAATGCCCCTCAAGATTGCTGCCCGGCGGGTTTTCGTAACTTGCCCCGCCGCCCAGATCGATGTGCATCCACTGCGCCAGACCGGTTACTGTCCCGCCGGTCGCGCTCAAATCACATTGCGCCCTGCCCTCCATTGCCGCAGCAACCGAAAAGTCGAAACTGAACAGGTCTGCTGGTGCGCTGCGCAGCGCGAAGCGCGGCTGATACGGGCGGCGAACGAACCCGGCTTTGACGTGACGGTTGAACAGCGACAGGTCGAAACCTTCGACCATGCGCAGGGGCCGGTGCGGATCCGGATCATCGGCCAGGGCAACCCGAACCGATGCTTTCGCGGGGACAAGTATCACGCCGGGTGCCGCCAGTTCGGCGCGGGCATGTGCCAGGGCCGGAAGAACCTGCTCGCCTATACATCGTGCGCGAGAATCTCCGACACGATCAAATCGGCGCCGCCGCCCAGATCGCGGTTCCGGTCAAGCCGACTGGAATGGCAGGAATGGACCGTGATCCGATCAGCGAAACCGTTGGCGGCTATTATCTCGCGGGCCGTACGCGCCAGCCGCGGCTCGAATTCGCAGGCATGAACATGCGCAGCCCCTGCACGCGCCGCCATCATGGCCAGCAATCCGGATCCGGTGCCGATGTCGAGCACGACCCGCCCCGGCGCGAAGTGTTCGATCGCCCGGCGATAAGCTGCGCTGCGCGCACCATCGCCCAGCATGGCATGATGATAGGCCGGGATACTGGCATATCCCAGCCGCTGCGCAACGGCAGTGACCACCGGATCGTCCGGGCGGCCAGCGAGCGCCTGTGCGGCAAGCGAGGCAGCCTTGTCTCCCTGCCCGGCGCGGATCAGATCAAGTCCCATTCGCAGCAATTGTGCGGGACGGCCAAACAGCGCGCTGTCTTTATTATCGGGCATCATCACATCCTGGCGGGCCGCCCGCTTCAACCCATTGTTAACCATAGGGTGCGAAACCGCCAGCGAGGCATGCATAAGCAGGTGTACAGTCATGGACAGCGGTGTAGTTGAAATCAAGCCCGGTGGCGGCTCGAAATGGCTCACGCCGGCCCGGCTTGACCGGATCGAACAGGGCGCGATTCTGATCCTGTGGGCTTTCCTGGTCTGGCGCGTTGCGGACAGCGCCAATCCAATGGCCCCGCTGCTGCTGGTGGCCGAAACCACTGTAATGTTCTTTGTCATGATCCGGCGCCCTACCGAGGCGATCTCGGTCCGGCCGGTCGACTGGTTGCTCGCCGCCGCCGCGACCGCCGCGCCGATGCTGGTGATGCCTGGCCCCAATCCCTGGCCCGCCCTTGCACCGTTGGGCATTGCCTTCGTGGTGCTGGGAAACCTGTTTCAGATTTGGGCCAAATTTTCACTACGCCGCAGTTTTGGCGTTGCCCCAGCCAATCGCGGGGTCAAGGTGGGCGGGCCCTATCGGTTTGTCCGCCATCCGATGTACGCTGGCTATTTCGGCACGCACATCGGGATCATGTTGCTGATGCCGTCACTGCTCAATCTTGCGCTCTACGCATTCTGCTGGTGGGTTCAAATTCTCCGCCTGCTGGCCGAGGAACGTCTGCTGGGCGCTGACCCGGCCTATCGCAGCTTTTCGGAAAACACGCGCTGGCGGCTGCTGCCCGGCGTATTCTGAATTCGCTGTCTCCTTGGGGGGCACAAGCGGGGCCGCGCGATCCGGGGGGAGCCCGCGGCCCATTTTTTAACCGGCACCCTCGGGCGCGGCTGCTTTGGCCGCCCTGATCGGTCCAAATTTGCGCCACACGATCGTCCAGGGGATGATCGGAACATAGATCAGGATCGGCACACATTCCCAGAACAGCCCCTCGATCTCAGGCGTGAGGGTGCCGTTCACCCAGCCGGGAAGTGCGATCCTCAACATCAGGATGAATTTCCAGCCCAGTTCGAACAGCAGCACCGGCAACATCATGATCGGTCGGAGCGCGCCAAACAGGCACAGCAGCGCAAGAGAACCGAGGAAGCTGGTCAGGGCCGCACCCTGATATGTCAGCGCCTCGGGAAGCCAGATCAGGCGCGGGATGATTGCAATTCCAAGACCGATTGCGATCGCAAGATAGCACAGCCGCAGTAAGACGATGCGCCATGTGGGGAGGCGATTCATTGTGCGCTCTCCCCGGCTGAATAACCCAGCAGATCGCCCGGTTGGCATTCCAGCACTTCGCAGATCGCCTCCAGGGTTGAAAACCGGACCGCCTTGGCCTTTCCGGTCTTGAGGATCGAAAGGTTGGCGAGGGTAATATCCACCCGCTCAGCCAGTTCGGTCAAAGTCATTCGCCGGGCGTGAAGCAGGTCATCGAGTTTGACGGTAATCGGCATCACACGGTTCCTTCCACGTCGGCTTCCAGTGCGGAGCCGCGATCGAACACCCGGGCGAGAACGAACAGCAGCATGGCGGTGATCAGTCCTTCAAGTGAAAGGCTGAAATCGACCCGGCCGTCGGGCAACTTGTCGCTTATCCACTCACCCAGCGGCATGGCCAGCAGGCCCAGCAGTTCAGCCGCCAGCACAATCCACCCCATCTCGCGCAGGCGGCGGGCATTGGCGGGAATGAAAGGCGAACCTTCCTCCACCGACCCGACGATCGCCAGCAGCCGGCCAACGAAGGCCAGCGCAAGACTGAGCATCGCCAAGGCGCCAACCAGAATCAGCGTGATTGCCACCAGACTGTCGCGGCCATAGGGTCGGCCGGCCTGTGTCGCCAGCTCGGCCAGGATAAAGTCTTGCTTGACCCACAGAACCGGGATCATCAGCGCGATGATGACGGCCGCGAATATCGCGATGAATTGCACGGCGCGCAGCGCAAACCGCGTCGCGAGCAATAGCTTGTCGGATTCTTTCAGGCTCATTTTCATTCTCCCCATCGATCTGTTCAGGCCAGTTCCGCGATCCGGAAGGCGGACGAATTGGCTGTGACCGGCATGGTCAGCGTGGGAACCCACAACAGTGCCAGCATGACGGCGGCAAATATCGCGGCAGCGGGTCGGTTGGTCTTGGTCATTTCTCGAACTCCGATATGGTCAATATCGATAATCAATAATCCGATTCGGTCATATTGTCAAACGAATATATCGATATTCAATGCATACCTTATCGATATGCGGAAAATCACCGAACTTCCGCACCCTGCGCAGCTAGGCACCATCGACGTTTGACACTGTTGGATTTCGTACCTATATGCCCGTCTCGCTCGGCGCTTCGAGCAAGTGCGGCCCATGCGTGGGGGCCGAACAAGGAAGGAAGCGGCGGGTTTTCCATCTGACGCAACAGGCTGCGGGCTGCCTCTCTATTGGGGGCATTTGCCATGCGGCCTTTTTGCCGTCGGGTGGGCCCAGCGCCGCGCGCGAATTTTCATTGCCGGATCTTTCCGGCTTTCTAGCGAAGAGGCAACACCCTCCCATGGCCCAGCAGGCTCCCGCTCTCGGCGGCACCCGCGTTTCTGCCAAGAAGCGCATCCGCAAGATCTTCGGCGATATCCATGAAGTCGTGCGCATGCCGAACCTGATCGAGGTTCAGCGCGAAAGCTACGAGCAGTTCCTGCGCTCCGACCCGTCGGTGGGTTACGTCTCGGGCCTGGAAAAGACGCTGCGCTCGGTTTTTCCCATCCGTGATTTTGCTGGAACCAGCGAGCTGGACTTCGTTCACTACGAACTGGAAGACCCCAAGTACGACACCACCGAATGCCGTCAGCGCGGGATCACCTACGCCGCACCGATGAAGGTCACGCTGCGCCTGATCGTGTTCGAAGTCGACGCTGAAACCGAAACCCGCTCCGTCCTCGATATCAAGGAACAGGACGTTTACATGGGCGACATGCCGCTCATGACCGAGAACGGCACCTTTATCGTCAACGGTACCGAGCGCGTGATCGTTTCGCAGATGCACCGTTCGCCGGGCGTCCTGTTCGATCATGACCGCGGCAAGACTCACTCGTCGGGCAAATATCTGTTTGCGGCCCGCGTTATTCCTTATCGCGGCTCGTGGCTCGACTTCGAATTCGATGCCAAGGACATCGTCAACGTCCGGATTGACCGCAAGCGCAAGCTGCCGGTCACGGCCTTGCTGCACGCGCTGGGCCTGGATGACGAACAAATCCTTAGCCACTTCTACCAGACCGTCACCTGGAAGCGTGGCGAAGGCGGCTGGCGCTTGCCCTATGCCGCGGAACAGTGGCGTGGGTCGAAGCCGGCGTTTGACATTGTGGACGCCAAGAGCGGCGAAGTAATCTTCGCAGCTGGCACCAAGATCACCCCGCGCGCCGCTAACAAGGCGGAAAAGGACGGCCTCGCCGAGCTGCTGATCCCGACCGAGGAAATCTTCGGCCGTTATTCCGCACGCGATCTGATCGACGAATCCACTGGCCGGATCTGGATCGAGGCCGGCGACGAAGTTTCACCGGAGAACCTTGAAGCGCTCGACAAGGCCGGGATCGATCAGCTTGAGCTGCTTGATATCGATCACGTCTCGACCGGGCCGTGGATTCGCAACACCCTGAAGGCCGACAAAGCCCCGGACCGCGATCACGCGCTGGCTGATATCTACCGCGTCATGCGCCCCGGCGAACCGCCGACGCGCGAAACAGCCGAAGCGCTGTTCGAAGGCCTGTTCTTCGATGCCGACCGCTACGATCTGTCTGCGGTGGGCCGCGTCAAGCTCAACATGCGCCTTGGCCTTGATGCCGAAGACACCATCACCACCCTGCGGACCGAAGACATCCTTGCAGTTGTCAAGGAACTGGTCGATCTGAAGGACGGCAAGGGCGACGTCGATGATATCGACAACCTCGGCAATCGCCGCGTTCGCTCGGTCGGTGAACTGCTGGAAAACCAGTACCGTGTCGGCCTGCTGCGCATGGAGCGCGCGGTGAAGGAACGGATGAGCTCGGTCGACGTGTCGACCGTGATGCCCAACGATCTGATCAATGCAAAGCCAGCTGTAGCTGCGGTGCGCGAGTTCTTCGGTTCTTCGCAGCTGTCGCAGTTCATGGACCAGACCAACCCGCTGTCCGAAGTGACGCACAAGCGCCGCGTGTCGGCGCTTGGGCCGGGCGGTCTGACCCGCGAACGCGCCGGCTTCGAAGTCCGCGACGTTCACCCGACTCACTATGGCCGGATCTGCCCGATTGAAACGCCGGAAGGCCCGAACATCGGTCTGATCAACTCGCTCTCGACCTTTGCCCGCGTCAACAAGTACGGCTTCATCGAAACGCCGTACCGCAAGGTGATCGACGGGAAGGTCAGCGGTGAGGTTGTCTACCTTTCCGCCATGGAAGAGCAGAAGCACACCGTCGCGCAGGCGTCGGCGGAAACCAATGCCGACGGATCGTTCACCGAGGAGCTGGTTTCGGCCCGCCAGAACGGCGAATTCGTGATGGCCCCGCGTGAGCACATCACGCTGATGGACGTCAGCCCCAAGCAGCTCGTTTCGGTCGCAGCCTCGCTCATCCCGTTCCTGGAAAACGACGACGCCAACCGCGCACTGATGGGCTCGAACATGCAGCGCCAGGCCGTGCCGCTGGTCCGCGCCGAAGCGCCGTTCGTCGGCACCGGTATGGAAGCCACGGTTGCCCGCGATTCGGGTGCGGCGATCGGTGCGCTGCGCGGCGGGATTGTTGACCAGGTCGATGCGACCCGCATCGTGATCCGCGCTTCGGGGGATATCGAACCCGGCCAGTCGGGCGTCGACATTTACCGTCTGCAGAAGTTTGAGCGCTCCAACCAGTCGACCTGCATCAATCAACGCCCGCTGGTGAAAGTCGGCGAAGTGGTTGAAGCGGGTGATATCCTGGCGGACGGCCCCTCGACCGAGCTGGGTGAACTGGCACTGGGCCGTAACAGCCTGGTCGCCTTCATGCCGTGGAACGGCTACAACTACGAAGACTCGATCCTGATCAGCGAACGCATCGTCAAGGACGACGTGTTCACTTCGATCCACATCGACGAATTCGAAGTGATGGCCCGTGACACCAAGCTGGGGCCGGAAGACATCACCCGCGATATCCCCAACGTGGGCGAGGAAGCGCTGCGCAACCTCGACGAGGCTGGCATCGTCTATATCGGCGCCGAAGTGCACCCGGGCGATATTCTGGTCGGCAAGATCACCCCGAAGGGTGAGAGCCCGATGACGCCGGAAGAAAAGCTGCTGCGCGCGATCTTTGGTGAAAAGGCCAGCGATGTGCGTGACACCTCGCTGCGGCTGCCGCCGGGCGTTTCCGGCACGATCGTCGATGTCCGCGTCTTCAACCGCCACGGTATCGAGGTCGATGACCGGACCCGCGCAATCCAGAACGAGGAAATCGAACGCCTCGCCAAGGACCGTGAGGACGAACGCGCGATCCTCAACCGCGCCACCTACAACCGCCTGCGCGATATGCTGGTGGGTCAGGTCGCCGCTGCTGCGCCTAAGGGCTTCAAGAAGGGCGACACCATCACCGAGGCCAACATGGCCGAAGTGGAACGCCACGAATGGTGGAAGTTCGCCGTGGCCGACGACAAGGTCCAGGGCCAGCTCGAAGCGGTCAAGACCCAGTACGACGCAACGGTCAAGGCGATCCAGGAGAAGTTCGAGGACCGCAAGGAAAAGCTTGAACGCGGCGACGAACTCGCCCCGGGCGTGCTCAAAATGGTCAAGGTCTTCGTCGCGGTGAAGCGCAAGCTGCAACCGGGTGACAAGATGGCCGGCCGCCACGGCAACAAGGGCGTCATCTCGCGGATTTTGCCGCAGGAAGACATGCCGTTCCTTGAAGACGGGACCCCGGTCGATATCGTGCTTAACCCGCTTGGCGTGCCAAGCCGCATGAACGTCGGCCAGATCTTCGAAACGCACCTCGGCTGGGCCGCGCGCGGTCTCGGCCAGCAAATCACTGCCGCGCTTGAGGATTGGCGCCATGCCAACCCCAACCCGGAAGCTGCCGCGCCGCCGAGCGTGCTGATCGACAAGCTGAAGGACGTTTACGGCCCGAACTACCATGACCAGATCGACAGCCGCTCGACGGATGAGATCGTCGAAATGGCCGGCCTGCTCAAGAACGGCGTGCCGATGGGCACTCCGGTATTTGACGGCGCGAAGGAAGCCGACGTGTCGGCGATGCTGGAAAAGGCCGGGCTCGACACCTCGGGACAGGTCACGCTGTTTGACGGACGGACGGGTGAGGCCTTCGACCGGAAGGTCACTGTGGGCTATATCTACATGCTCAAACTGCACCACCTGGTCGATGACAAGATCCACGCCCGTTCGATCGGACCGTACAGCCTCGTCACCCAGCAGCCGCTGGGCGGCAAGGCGCAGTTCGGTGGCCAGCGCTTCGGCGAAATGGAGGTCTGGGCGCTCCAGGCCTACGGCGCCGCTTACACGCTGCAGGAAATGCTGACGGTCAAGTCCGACGATGTGGTCGGCCGGACCAAGGTTTACGAAGCGATCGTCAAGGGTGACGATACCTTCGAGGCCGGCATTCCTGAAAGCTTCAACGTGCTCGTCAAGGAAATGCGCAGTCTCGGCCTCAATGTCGAGCTGTCCAGCCTGACCGACGAGGACGGCGACGATTACGCGGAAGCAGCCGAGTAACAGGATCGGGCGGGCCCCTCGGCTCGCCCATCCCGGCTCCGCCCACCCAATTCACCCCTAGAGGGACATGAACATGAACGACCTGACCAAGTTCACCAACCAGATTGCGAAGCCCGAAACCTTCGACCAGATCCAGATCGGCCTCGCTTCACCCGAACGCATCCGTTCGTGGTCCTTCGGCGAGATCAAAAAGCCGGAAACGATCAACTACCGTACGTTCAAGCCTGAACGGGACGGCCTGTTCTGCGCCCGTATCTTCGGGCCGGTGAAGGATTACGAGTGCCTGTGCGGCAAGTACAAGCGCATGAAGTACAAGGGCGTTGTCTGCGAAAAGTGCGGCGTCGAAGTCACCGTGACCAAGGTTCGCCGCGAGCGGATGGGCCACATCGAACTGGCCGCGCCGGTGGCGCACATCTGGTTCCTGAAGTCACTGCCGTCGCGGATCGGCCTGCTGCTCGACATGCAGCTGAAGATTCTGGAGCGCATTCTCTATTTCGAAAGCTATGTGGTGATCGAGCCGGGCCTGACCCCGCTTGAGAAGTACCAGACGCTGACCGAAGACGAGCTTTACGACTATCAGGACGAATACGGCGAGGACGCCTTCTCGGCCGGGATCGGGGCCGAAGCGGTCAAGCACATGCTGATGAGCCTCGACCTCGTTCAGGAACGCGATGACCTGCTGAAGGAACTGGCTGAAACCAAGTCGGAACTGAAGCCGAAGAAGATCATCAAGCGGCTCAAGGTGGTCGAAAGCTTCATTGATTCGGGCAACCGCCCCGAATGGATGATCCTGGATGTCGTGCCGGTCATCCCGCCAGAGCTGCGCCCGCTGGTGCCGCTGGACGGTGGTCGTTTTGCGACATCGGATCTCAACGATCTCTATCGCCGCGTGATCAACCGCAACAATCGCCTCAAGCGCCTGATCGAGCTGCGCGCGCCGGACATCATCGTCCGCAACGAAAAGCGCATGCTGCAGGAAGCAGTTGACGCGCTGTTCGATAACGGCCGCCGCGGCCGCGTCATTACCGGTGCCAACAAGCGT
>Ga0209792_1001352_pt1 | contig 12075 bp, 13 predicted proteins | sample EBPBio142005_DNA_FD_185860 | JGI IMG/M metagenome (GOLD analysis project Ga0209792, IMG submission 185860) | Wastewater treatment Type I Accumulibacter community from EBPR Bioreactor in Madison, WI, USA - Reactor 1_6/14/2005_ DNA (SPAdes)... | ecosystem: Engineered > Bioreactor > EBPR >...
TAGGCCCGGAAGCCCGCCCAGAACGCAAAAAGCCCAGCCTTGTGGGCTGAGCTAAGCGCTTGTACTACTAGGAATTTTCTGTGGCTCCCCGACCTGGGCTCGAACCAGGGACCTACGGATTAACAGTTCGCAAATAATGGCATATTTCCGCGTTGATCGATATGCACGCGAATCCGCTACAGCGCTGTGTTTGCAGTCGTTTTAAGAAATAGAGATTGCTTCACGTTGAACAGCATTGCTATAATTTGGCTACATGGTGGCTACATGGATTTCCCGTGTAGCCAAGACAGGAGCCAACAGCATGAACCGCGAACGCCTGACGCCCGACCGTATCCGCCGCCTGAAGCTGCCCGCCGAAGCGGCACAAGCATTTCTCTGGGACACCGACGCGCCGCGCTTGGCCGTTCGCGTTACTGCCGGCAGCAAGGCCTTCATCTTTGAAGCCAAGCTGAACCGGCGAACCGTCCGCACGACGATAGGCGACGTGCTTGCGTGGAATCTCGACGACGCCCGTAACGAGGCGCGACGACTCCAGACCGTCGTTGACCAGGGGATTGACCCACGCGAGCAAAAACGCGACCAAGTAGCAGCCGCCGACGCCAAGCGGGAAGAAGCGAAACGCATCGACGCGCCGGCCCTTGACGCCTGGCAAGCGTACCTCGTGGCCCGTGCACCGAAGTGGAGTGCAAGAAGCCTGCTTGACCATCAGCGGCTTGTCGATCCTGGCGGGAAGCCCAAGACGCGAGGCCGCCGGCCTGGCGAGGGCGACACGACGATGCCCGGCGCGCTGCTGGGCCTGCTGAATCGCCCGCTGGAACGGATATCCGCCGACTGCGTGCGCGCCTGGCTGAAAGACGAGGCCGCCAAACGACCGACACAAGCCGCGCTTGCTTTCCGTCTGCTGCGTGCCTTCCTGAACTGGTGCAGCGATCGCCCCGAGTACCGCGATCAGGCGCACGTGGACGCCTGCGGCAGTCGTATGGCGAAAAACGAACTACCGAAGAAGTCCGCCAAGGACGACTGTTTGCAGCGCGAGCAGTTGCCGTCGTGGTTCGCCACGGTGCGCCAGATACAGAACCCTGTCATTGCCGCCTATCTGCAAACGGCGTTGCTGACGGGAGCGCGCCGGGAAGAAGTGGCGGGCATCCGGTGGGAAGATGTCGACTTCCAGTGGAAATCCGTGGCCATCGGCGACAAGGTGCAAGGCAAGCGCACTATCCCGCTCACGCCCTTTGTCGCCTCGTTGCTGGCCACCCTGCCCCGCCGTAATGAGTGGGTGTTCAGCAGCCCCACCGCCGCATCTGGAAGGCTGCAAGAGCCGCGTATCCAGCACAACAAGGCACTGACCGCCGCCGGCCTGCCAAACGTCACCATCCACGGCCTGCGCCGTTCATTCGGCACGCTGGCGGAATGGGTGGAATGCCCCGCCGGAGTCTCTGCGCAAATCATGGGACACGCGCCGAGCGCGACCGCCGAGAAGCATTACCGCGTTCGCCCGCTCGACCTACTGCGCAAGTGGCACACGACGATAGAGGCCTGGATTCTGACCGAAGCGGGTATCGAGCAGCCCGGCGAATCCGAGGCGGGTTTGCGTGTCGTGCGGAACCGATTGTAAAGCGGCGATATACAGACTATGATTACTTCGTTCCGCCACAAAGGGCTGGAAGCGTTCTTCCGCTCTGGCACGCAAGCCGGCATTCAGCCGATTCACGCCAAACGCCTACGGGAAATGCTGGCCGCCCTGCACGCCGCCGCCGCGCCTGACGACTTGGCCCGCCCATCCTGGCGTCTGCATGGCCTGTCCGGGAAACTCGCCGGCTTCCATGCGATGACGGTTCAGGCGAATTGGCGGCTGGTTTTCCGGTTCGACGGAACGAACGTGGAGCTACTCGACTACATCGACTATCACTGAGGCCCGACACATGGACATGCACAACCCCGCGCCACCCGGAGAACTGCTTGCCGGCTGGCTGGAAGACCTTGACATGAGCGTGACCGCGTTCGCGGCACACGTGGGCATCAGCCGCGTCATGCTTTCGCGCATCGTGCACGGACACGCGGCCATCACCGCCGACATGGACCTGCGCTTGCACGAAGCATTAGGCACCTCGCCCGGCTACTGGCTACGGCTGCAGGCGCAACGTGACTTGTGGACCGCTGGCGAGCGCGCCAAGGCCCGCGCGCCGGTGGCACGGCTGGCCGCCTGATCGAGTTTGCCGCGCCTATCCCGACGGGGAGAAAACCGGGCACCTTCCCCGGCTGGCGCGGCACCCAATTTGAAGGAGCGCATAGAAGGAGCGCCAAGTATGAACGTCGTATTCCGCATCAGTGGCCGCGAGGCTATCCCGGTTCGTGCCATTCCCTACATGGCCGGCACAACAGTATCTGCCGATATTCTTGTTCGCGGGCTTTTGTCTGTCGATCCAACAAACCCGCTTCACGGCTTATCCGCCTATGAGCTGCTCAACTATGATGTCTGCCGAAAGGTATCGCCGTGGGAATGGAGCCGCTTCGCAGTCGAATTACAGGCACTGACCGACAGGCTCAATCGACAAGAACGCGACGGTGAACTGACTACAGCCGAATGTACTGCGAAGTGGAAGCAGAATTCTGTGAAGCTATTGCCGGCACAGGTATTTCTTTGGAAAGACGAATTCCAGGCTGAGCACATAAAGAGCTACCGCCGGTTATCCAGCGAAGAATTGGTCAAGAGTAGCGCCGACTGGATAGCGCGGATGAACGAATTGATTTCTTCCCCGGACGATAGCTATACCGCTGAACTAATGGACGCTCAGGGGGCACCAGAGAACTGGCGGGAAGTGATTCAAGAGGGAATTGATGCAAGGGCGGCAGATCGCCCGTTCAAGCCGGAGCAGTTCTACGCCTATGCGCCTAACTGGTCCGCGCCAAAGGATACCGACACCCCGACCCACGTAACGTTCACTCCGATGATCGACCAAGTCGAATCGGCCGCCGTGATGGAAGGATTCGAGGAAGCAATCACGGCCAGCCCAACGAGTGAGAATGCATCAACGACACGCGCAGAGGACGGCGGAGAGCTAGTGCAGATTCTGAGCGAGTGGTTCGACAAACCGCTATCCGAACTGCCGAAACAGCAGCAGGATATGGCTGAGCTTTACATCCCAAGATGGCTCGAACTATCCGCTGTGGAGCGACGAGCTTGCGCAATTGCTTCGGGCATGGCTGCACAGGATGCCATGCGAAGGGGCTTCAACAAGGTTGTGCGAGAACGGGCGGGCGAGCGTAACTTCGAGTCGAAAACAGAGGAAGCCAATCTGTTGGACGATCGATGTATTGAGTTTGCGCAAATGCCTGAACTGGAGATTGCAGAATGGATTGAACTGACCGGTGTATCTCTCGGCGAGATAGGACCGTATCTTGTTACGCCCGATAGCGTTGGCTTTGTAAGATGGGAGCCGGAGGAAATCAGAACATACCCCAAAGAGTTTCAAGTCGACATGCTGAGGCGAAACAAGCACGAGCCACTCAAATTTCCATGCACACCTGCAAGGCTTCTGGATTTCATCGACTCAGAGTTTTCTGAGACATACGGATGTTTTGAGGTGCCGGCTGCGTTTCGGCAGGCTGTGGCCGAAGGCGCGCAGATAACCGACGGTACGCCGCTGGCGTCGCGCCCGGGCGTGGCAAGCAAAACGAAGTCTAGGCCGCTCCCGCAACAACGCCATCAGGAACAGGAGATCTTGCGCGTAATAGTTGAACTCGGATATGAGGCAACCGCCCTACCCAAATGGATTCCAGGAGGGTATGGCGTAAAGGCTGAGGTGAGAGGCAAGCTTAAGCTCTCAGAAAAGGTCTTCAATTTGGCATGGGAGCGTCTAAGAGCAGGAGGCATTATTCAGGACAAAGCTTAGTCCCTCAGGACCACTCCCTCAAATTGAGGGATAGAGGGACCTTGTGAGGGAGTATATATAGGGAAATAGTATTTCATTCGCCCGAGGGGTTTCATGTTGAAGCTCCGAGGTTTTCCAAATGGAGAACTAGCGAATGGAAAGCAACAAGACTCAAAAGTACGACCAGAGCGCCGAGCAATTCGCCGCTTTGAATCAAGTTAAAGCGCAATCAGTACGCGCTCGACTGTGCCGCACGGGAAGCTATTTCGGAGTCATTCCGCGAAAACTTGCCAACGGTCGCTTGGCCTTTCCCTGTGTTCAAGTGGAGGGCAAATAATGAATAGCGCCCCCGACCGCAAAGCAATTGAGAGCGCCATGGACCCGCGCCCTGATTATACCTCTTTCCACGAAGTTGCTGAAGCTGCCACAAAACTCGTAGTCGCTGCTGAATGCCCGCGACCCGGCACCCGTGCCGACCAAGTCTTGCAGGCGATTCTGAGCGGCCCGCAGAATCAATATGATATTCACGGGTGTGGCTGGCGATTGGCTGCGAATATCCAGAAACTTGAGGATTTGGGCTGGCGCTTCATCACGCGCGAAATCATGCGCCCAGCCTGCCGCCGAACCATCAAAGAATATCGCATTGACCGGAGCGACCCCGGCACAGCCGCCGCTCTTTCTGCGCGAGGTCTTTTATGATGCGCGACGCTTTCACAGAGGTCGATCGCGCCCGCTCTGCTCTCTGGAGCTTGGACTCCGGCACCGACCGCGACAGGTGGGTGAAAACCGGCATGGCCGCCAAGGCTGCGGGGCTCGACTTCGACGACTTCCATGACTGGAGCGCCAGAGCCGGGAACTATAAGGGTGAGGCCGAATGCCGCTCAGTCTGGCAGAGCATCAAGGACGGTGGCATTGGTGCAGCCTCGTTGTTCGGCGCCGCGCGCGCTGCCGGCTGGACGGATGGGGAGGAAGCACCCGCCAATCGTCCACAATCGCACCAAGATAAGCGTAGACCAGCCGAGGCAAGCAAACCCCCGTTGCATGACCCGCGCATCATCTGGGACGCCTGCGAACCGCCGCCAATCGATCAGGAGTACATCGAACGGAAGATAGGGCTTCCCGATAGCCTGCGCGTATACGCTGGGGGTTTGACGATAGCCGGCAACGCCTGCGACGGTTCGCTGGTGCAGCCCGTTTTCACTCTTGCCGGCGATCTAGTCTCGCTGCAATTCATCACGCCGCAAGGCAAGAAGCTGTTTCTGCCGGGCTGCACGCTGCCGCCTGACGCCTGCCTGATTGTCGGCGGGCCGATTAAGCCGGATGGCGTCGCCTACCTCGTTGAGGGCATCGGCCAAGCCTGGAGCGCACACCAAGCGACACGAGCGCCCGCGGTGGTGGCTTTCGGCGCCGGCAGGATGGCAGGTGTTGCCCAAGCACTGCGCCAGAAATACCAGGCCGCACGGCTGGTTGTCGTGCCCGACGTGGGTAAGGAAGACCAGGCTGCTGCTATTGCCAAGGACGTTCAAGGAGCGTGGGTAGAGCTGGCGCCGGAGCTTGGGAAGAACGGTGACATAAACGATCTGCACCAGTCGCAAGGCATGGAAGCTGTGGCCGAACTACTTGAGCACCTCAAGCGACCGCCTTCGCGCTTCAATTTGGCAGAACGCACGGCAAACCGCCTGTTCATTGGAGAGCCACCACCGGTAAATTGGCTGGTACGCGGCATATTCCCGCTGGGCGTATGCTGTCTGGTCGCATCGCCGCCAAACGTCGGCAAGAGCTTTCTTTCGCTCGACATGGCCGCGAAGGTGGCCGGGCGATCCGGGCAGCTATATGCTTTTGGCGCCGCCGTAGCCGCACATGGCCGCGCTGTCTATGTCTCGGCAGAGGATGACGAACCAGAGATTCATCGCCGCTTGTGGAGCCTTTGCGGTGGCGTCATGCCGGAACGTTTGCATGTGCTGAGCCTGCCCGACGTGGGACATTTCGGCATCATCGAGTGTGACCGCCAGTCGCGGGAGTACAAGCCGACTGAGACATGGCGCGATCTGGTTGCAGAAATTGGCGAATTGCCCGACGTGAAGCTTATTCTTCTCGACACCCTGCAAGCATTGACGACGGGTGACACAAACACGGTCGAGGCAACGCAGCCCCTTATGAACGAGGCGACCGCCTTAGCCGCCACGACCGGCGCCTGTGTGGTCTTGATACATCACGTGGCCAAGCGAAGCACTCAGGAAATCAAGACCGCTCTTGACGCCATGGAAGCCATACGCGGAAGTGGCGCCATTGCCGGAACCGCACGCGCCGCTTACGTGCTCTGGCCGCCTTCTGACGGTGGGAAAGCAGTATGCGAGGTGCTCGGGGAACCGTACCAGGAAGGAAAGATTGCCTTGGGCATCGTGGCGAAGAAATACGGCGATGCGCGGAAGGACCGCAGTGTATTTGTTCGCGATAAGGCCGGTATCCTGCAGGACAGGACGGAGCAGTACAACGCTCTTTCCGGTGCCGACGACAGCGACATACTGCAGGCCCAACTGTTGCAAGCTATCTGCGAACAATGGGCGGACGGACAGGCGTTTACAGCCAGCAACGGCACTAACGGGCTGCACGCTCGCCGCCATGAGCTTGCCGAGTGCTTCCACGCACAGACCCGAGCATGGTTTGAAGAAATGGCAGGCAAGTTGCTGGTCGAGGGCAACATCAAGCGTTTTACCTACCGGGGTGGAGCGCGCTACGTGCCAGCCGACGCGACGGAAGCGGTGCCCAAGGACGCACTAGCGGCAAATGCGGAAAGCATAGTTCCAGAGGGTGGACATGACGCACGGGTGGCAGCATGAGCACCCTTAGAAATGACAATGGAACTTGGCCAAGATTTGAACTTGGCCGGCCAAGTTTGACCGCTGCCAAGTTTGCGCGCCAAGGAGGAATCGAGCAACGGCAAGAGATACAAGCTAGTTTTTATGACATTGAAACTTGGCCAAAATCGAACTTGGCCAAAGCTCTGCCAAGTTTGCAAGCTATTGAATATAAAGCGGTTTTAGAACTTGGCAACTTGGCCCCCCTAAAGGGGGATAGCGAAACCGGCCAAGTACCGGTTTTCGCATCCCTTACGGGCGTTGCGATGGTGGGGAGAAAACGCTTCTTCTCTGGCACGAAAAGGGGTGAAGCATGAGCGCCGATCTGTTCGGGTTCGAGTCCCCGCCAGCACCGCGCACCAACGAGCGCCCCGAAGCCGCTGCCCTGGCGGAAGTTCTCAAGACCCTGCGGCATCACTCGGCTGTCGCATGGATTGAGCGCCAGAATTCCGGGATGGCAAAGATGGGCGGGCGGTTTGTCCGCTTCGGCTGGAAAGGTTGCTCGGACCTTCTCGGCATGATGAGGGATGGCCGATTGCTGGCGGTGGAGTGCAAAGCCGCCAAGGGAAAGATGCGAGCAGAGCAAGCGGAGTTTCTTTCTCTGGTACGCCGTTTCGGTGGTGTGGCCTTTGTGGCGCACGACTGCCGCGACGTGCTGCGCGAACTATCCGCGACTGATCGGGGGCGGCATGACAACGTTACAGCGTAACGCGTTGGGACTTACGGAACGTCGAATGTCCTTCAGCGCGCCGCTACAGCCTCTTTACGGTCCGACTCATAGCAGAACACCAGCACGACACCGGTCGTTCATCCTGGGGCGATTCCGTGGCCTTTCTGGTGCTTTTCTACAAGCAACGGAGGGTCAAATAGCGTGCGGCGCACAATGCCATAGACAATATCAAGCAGAAAGCGTGCCGCGCCTTGTTTTAACAAGCCTTACAGCCAATTGGCCAGCAATGGGCGCGAATATTGCTAATATGGCGCTGCACAATGCCTACGGAAAGCCTAACCGGCGGGGGCGTCTATGAACGATTCGACGCCTGACAAGCGGCGACGACTACGAGAGCACTACGGCTTGTGCGCTGCTGTTCATCGGCAATGGCAGGAAGGCGGCTATCAGCACCCGCCACCAAGAAGCCCGGCATATCCCGACGACCTAATCGGGCTGGCGTGTAGCGCTAAGACTAAGGCCGGGACGCCCTGCAAGCTCATATCGATCTACGCGAACGGGCGCTGCAAGTGGCATGGTGGCTGCTCGACTGGCCCGAAGACTGACGCAGGGAAAGAGCAGGCACGTATCAATGGGCGACTTGGCGGCAGGCCGAAGAAACCGGAGTCTTAGTGGCTGAAAAATGCTTAGTTTCGGCGATGCTCATCGTCAGCGTAGAACCCGGGGTTGTGAGATATGCGGAAACTTCACATTACGTGCTCTTGCTGCCGGCTGATGTGCGCTAAGCGCCTCATTCCAATTTCGCTGCAGCCAACTATTCGCGATGATGCATTGCAAAACCTTTGACTTCTAGAAAGGTGACCATGAAACCCCGCCCGTCCTCCCATCGCCCGGCGATTCGAACGGTCGTCGCGGAACCCGGCGGCACGTCAACGTTGGCGAAGTATCTTTCAGAGTGCGCCGGAGATGTCGTCTTTCCCATGTATACGTCCACGTATTGCTGAGTGTCACTCACGGTGATTTCTACTTCCGTCGCCCGCCAGTCGTTGGATGTGTTCACGATCGTGGCACGAAGGGAACCGTCATTCTGCATCAATATCTTCTCGACAGAGACGCCCGATTGCGCCGGAATGATGACTGCTGATGCGGTGCCATCCAGTGGTTCCAGCGTGTTGGAAGCACCGGTTTGCGCTTTCGGAACTAGGTCAGCGAACGGACCAAATGCCTGTTTTGACGCATGCTGTGCGTCGAACTGTTCTGCCTTCAACTCCTGCTTTAGAGCCTGCTTGTTTAATGTGGTGAGCACAAGCATACCCATTAGCAGGAAAACGCTTGCCGACGCGCCCAGCAAGAAGCGAAAAGCGCCTACGCTGGACTGTGTGACCGACGATCCAACTCTATCGTCCCAAGGGGAGCTGCCAGTCTTCTTCAGGGTCTTGTACCCTCGCCACCAGAAAAAAGCAGGCGCTGCGGGAAAAGCGAGATAGCACCCGTTACCGCTGGCCCATGCCCAGAAAGCCCGCTGAAAGGCGCCCCCTATGTTCAAGAGTCCGCCTTCTTTGGCGCCGACGCGAAGGCCAAACGTGATCTTGCCTATCGTGGTGCCGAACATGGAAAGGACGACGGCCTCATATCCGAGCAAGGCCACTCCAAAAACCAAGAAACCCGACCAGGCCCACGCCAAGGCGCCAATCTTCCAGGCTGGCAGCGATATAGCCATAGCCACACCGGCACCGAGAACGAACACCGTGATGACGCCCAGATCGATAATTCTGGCGAAGAATCTGGCCCAAGGGCTGGCTTCGGGAAGATGCCCGGCATTGCCAGATGGTTCAGCTTGCCACTTTGGCGGGATAGGTCCGGCGGTATCCCTCTTGCGCTCAGAAGCTTTTCCGCTGGCGCCGGTCGCGGCCTGTCGATTGGCCATAGCGTGCGCCCGTGAAGCAACCGTCTGCGCCACTCGCTCGGGACAGCCATCGGCAACAAGCGCCCGATAGATGCTGATCGGATCGTCACCGCGCAAGGCCATGTTGAAAGCCAAGTCGAGGACTGTCGCCAAGAATGTCGAGAAGGCTTCGTCGGCAGTGAATCCGTTGCGCCCTTCGTCAGCAGCCGCCCTTCCGTCGATCGCGGCTTCGTCATAGGTCTGGCGCTTGACGGGATCGGAAAGAACACTGTAGGCGTGGCCAATTTCTTTGAAGCGTAGCTCCGCTTCAGCCCGGTTGTCAGGATTCCTGTCCGGGTGCCACTTCATCGCTTGCCGACGGTAAGCCTTCTTAATATCCTCCGCTGAAGCCGTCCGACTGACGCCAAGAATATCGTAGTGGATTTTCATTCTGACTTACCGAGTGAATTGGACCGGTCTTGAAGGAAGGATGCGGGACTGAGCGCTGCTGCCGACAGTGTAGGTGCCTGTATCAAGAGGAGTCAATCCGAGACGGGATAAAGAAAGGATGTCGCCTTGTAGGCGAACGGGAAAGCCGCATGGCACGTCTTCAGTCTAAGTGCTCGATGCGTAAGCCGGGGAACATGCTTGCCAACGAGCTTACCAGCGTAATCGCGGTTGCCAACCTGAAAATGTTGCGCATAAATGCGATTCGATTACACAACATTTGTCATATTTTGGCGCATCATTGCCGGCAAAGTGGCCAGTCCTCTGGGCGCAGATATTGCCCCTGAGAACAGATCGATAACAGAACAGCGGCAGGCCAAATACGCCAATAAGGGGCGTCTGCAGCCGCTGATAGCAGCAAGAAAGCAGCAGCGAAGGTAGTCTTCCGCAGTACCTGCTAGCAGATAGAAAACAGGCGACGCGCGCCAACTCTCACCGGGGACGCTGCCATCAGGGATGCTTGCCAAAGCGCTTGACAACAGGGGCGCGCAACAACGCTGGCCGGGCGATAGTGCTCTGTAAAAGTCGAGCGCGATGCGCCCCCGAGATTCTGCATGCTGTGTTCAACCTGGGGCTATTTCGCGGCGAGGTTTGGAGAGGCCGCAATCGAGCTGATGCTTTCCACAGGCGAGGTTTACAGCAAGGTTTCCAGGCAGGCCCTGGCGGTCGGCGCACACGCTTGTGGAGGGTATGAGAAGGCACGAACTGGTTACGTTACCAGATAGGGCTGGGGAAGGCAGAGCTTCTGATGGTGCTTGCCAAAGCAGAGCTTGCCGACGAGCTTACCAGCCAGGCCGTGACCATCAGCCCACACGCGTGGAGGTAGTTGGCAGGCACTAACTGGTAATATTACCACCCCAAGAAGATGACAAACGCAAAAGCAGGGAATGGCTCGACGCCAGCAGGCGGCGGTCGCTATCACCGTGCAAGGAGGACGTCGACATATGGCAGAAATCGGTGTACGGACGAAGATGGCTGAACGCCCATCATCCGGATGCCATTCGAGACGCGCTTTCATCGTGCGCCCGGAGTGCTTTGAACGGGCCTTGGAGGTTTAAGGATGACAACTTCGGATTTGTACGCAGTGCTTGGCATTCTGCCAGACGCGGAGGACGTTGTAATTATTGCCGCTTATCGCGCCTTGGCGCAGCGGTATCACCCGGATAAATGGAAGGGCGATCCAGTCGTAGCGCACGACAGGATGGCGCTCATCAATCACGCCTTTTCCATTCTTGGTGATCGAGCGCGTCGAAGTGAGTACGACAGATCGTGTGCTACCGACGGTCAACCCGACTTGACTGCAGACAGTGACGAGGATCGTACGGAAGCGTTCGCATCCGCTCTTGCCGAAGTTGAAGACCGTTGGCGCGTAGCCTGCTCTGTTTTTCCCGACTTAGACGCCCTGCGTGCCCGCCTTGCGCGTGCCTCTACTTCACTATCCTTCGCATTCGTCTCTTCGATGCTAGAAGCCAAAGCCTTTGCCGATAGAGTTGAGGTCGCTGAACACCTTGAACACGCGTTTCTACAGCGATACTTTGGCACGAACGCAGAGGTGATTAAGTACGCTCGCTCCCTAGTACAGATTGGGCATAAGCCAGCTGCCAGAGCGCTCAACAAGCTTGTTGATGTTCTCGGGTCTAGTGTCGATTCGGCCCTGCTAATCGACCGAATTGAACAGGAGTTTGGCGTTCGGCGGGCGACGAAGTTTGCGCTGATAAAGAGCGTACGCGCTGAGGAGCTTGCACGGGGCATAGTAGAAGGAAGCCTGCTCGACTGCGGGATCTTCCCAGATGCGCGAAAGCTTGCAGGCTTATTGGGCTATACCGTTTCTGAAGCGGGCGGAGGTATGTTTAGCGCACCAGAGGTGCTTGTAAATACGCCGAAAGATGGGTGCCGGCGCTTCAAGACCAGGACGGATTTCGTTCGCTGGGTTAAAGAAGCTCTTTGCGTCGGTGATTAGCCGAAAGTCGTCACGTCCAGCCACTGCTGACAGCACGACGCCGACGCCCCGCGGAGCAAATGGACTGTGGAAGTCACGGAGATCGCCACTGACCGACGTTGCTGCTCGCAGCGTAAAGCCTGGACGCGGACCGGGTTTTTCTTGAGCGGGATTGATTCGGATTGCCCGCATCTGGCTACATGGTGGCTACACAAACGCCAGACAGCAAAAAGCCCACTCCGAAGAATGGGCTAAGTGCTTGAATTTTCTGGCTCCCCGACCTGGGCTCGAACCAGGGACCTACGGATTAACAGTCCGACGCTCTACCAACTGAGCTATCGAGG
>Ga0209792_1001353_pt1 | contig 12068 bp, 7 predicted proteins | sample EBPBio142005_DNA_FD_185860 | JGI IMG/M metagenome (GOLD analysis project Ga0209792, IMG submission 185860) | Wastewater treatment Type I Accumulibacter community from EBPR Bioreactor in Madison, WI, USA - Reactor 1_6/14/2005_ DNA (SPAdes)... | ecosystem: Engineered > Bioreactor > EBPR >...
GGCCTGCGCGTGCTTGATCTGCAGGCGCTGCGCAGCGGCCAGTTCGTGCGCTGACCCTTGAAGCCGGGTTTTTTGCCCCCAGATGCGAGGGCGTTCCGGCGTTGCCGGATAGTCCCGCCTTTGCAAATTTCTGTTCCGATTTCATTGATCACCCATGAGCAAGCACACCCATTCCTTCCAGGCCGAGGTCGCACAGCTGCTGCACCTGGTCACGCATTCGCTGTACTCCAACAAGGAAATCTTCCTGCGCGAGCTGGTCTCCAACGCCTCCGACGCCTGCGACAAGCTGCGCTTTGAGGCCCTGAATGACGCCGCGCTGTACGAGGACGCCCCCAACCTGGAGCTGCGCCTGTCCTTCGACAAAGAAAAGCGCACGCTAACCATCACCGACAACGGCATTGGCATGAGCACGCAGGAGGCGATAGACCACCTGGGCACCATCGCCAAGAGCGGCACCAAGGACTTCATGAGCCGCCTCTCGGGCGACCAGAAGGCCACGGCCACCGAGCAGGGCCAGCTGATCGGTCAGTTCGGCGTGGGCTTCTACTCGGGCTTCATCGTCGCCGACAAGATCACCGTGGAAAGCCGCCGCGCCGGCCTGAAGGCGGGCGAGGGCGTGCGCTGGACCAGCGCCGGCGCGGGCGACTTCGAGGTCGAGCAGATCGAGCGCGCGCAGCGCGGCACCAGCGTCATCCTGCACCTGCGCGAAGATGCCGAGGACTACCTCAATGCCTGGCAGCTCAAGCAGATCGTCGGCAAGTACTCCGACCACATCAGCCTGCCTATCCTGATGGAAAAAGAGGAGTGGAAGGAAGGCGAGAAGGAGGGCGACGCCGGCGCCATGGTCAAGACCGGCGAGTGGGAGACCGTGAACAAGGCCAGCGCCCTGTGGTCGCGCCCCAAGAAGGACATCACGGCCGAGCAGTACCAGGACTTCTACAAGAGCATCTCGCACGACTTCGAGGCGCCCTTGACCTGGAGCCACAACCGCGTCGAGGGCAATACCGAGTACACGCAGCTCTTGTACATCCCGGCCAAGGCCCCGTTCGACCTGTACAACCGCGACAAGAAGGCCGGCGTCAAGCTGTATGTCAAGCGCGTCTTCATCATGGACGACGCCGAGGCGCTGATGCCCGGCTACCTGCGCTTCGTCAAGGGCGTGATCGATTCGAGCGACCTGCCGCTGAACGTCAGCCGCGAGCTGCTGCAGGAAAGCCGCGACGTGCGCCTGATCCGCGACGGCTCGGTCAAGCGCGTGCTGTCCATGCTCGAAGACCTGGCCAAGCATGACAAGCACGAGGCCGGCACCGATGCCGAAGGCGTGACCGATGTGGTGAGCGACGACGACAAGGCCAAGGAGGGCAAGTACAGCCAGTTCTACGCCGAGTTCGGCGCCGTGCTCAAGGAGGGCCTGGGCGAGGACTTCGCCAACCGCGAGCGCATCGCCAAGCTGCTGCGCTTTGCCTCCACCACCAGCGACACGGCCAGCGTGTCCCTGGCCGACTACAAGGCGCGCATGAAGGAGGGCCAGGAGGCCATCTACTACATCACCGCCGACACCCTGGCGGCCGCCAAGAACAGCCCGCAGCTCGAGCTCTTCAAGAAGAAGGGCATCGAGGTGCTCCTGATGACCGACCGCGTGGACGAGTGGGCGCTGAACTACCTGCACGACTTCGACGGCACGCCGCTGCAGAGCGTGGCCAAGGGCGCGGTAGACCTGGGCAAGCTGCAGGACGAGGCCGAGAAGAAGGCCGCAGAGGAGGCCGCCGAGCAGTTCAAGCCGCTGCTGGCCAAGCTCAAAGACGCGCTCAAGGACAAGGCCGAGGACGTGCGCGTGACCACACGCCTGGTGGACTCGCCCGCCTGCCTGGTGGTCAAGGACGGGGACATGAGCCAGCAGCTTGCGCGCCTGCTCAAGCAGGCCGGCCAGAGCGCCCCCGGGACCAAGCCCGTGCTGGAGGTCAACCCCGAGCATGCGCTGGTCAAGAAGCTCGACGGCAGCGTGCATTTCCACGACCTGGCGCATATCCTGTTCGACCAGGCGCTGCTGGCCGAGGGCGGCCTGCCCGACGACCCGGCCGCCTACGTCAGGCGCGTGAATGCGCTGCTCGCCTAACCGGTGCAAAGGCCCATCATGACTTCAACACCTGCACTGTCCGGCGCAGCATTGGCACTTGCCATCCTGCTGCCTGGCTGCGGGTCGGTGGGGGCTGGCGTGGGCTGGCGTGGGCATTGGCATCCCCGTAGGGCCGCTGTCGGTCGGCGTGGGGGTGGGCACGGGTGGTGTCAGCGCCGGCGTGGGTGCAGGTGTGGGGCCGGTGGGCGTGGGTGTGGGCGTGAACCAGCGCGGGCAGGTCACGGGCGGTGTGGGCGTGGGCGTTTCCACCGGCGTAGGTGGCGCCCGCGTTGGTGCGGGCGTGGGTATATCCACCGTGCTGCACGACCCGGCCCGGCCGGCTGCAGCGCCTGCCCAGCCCGCAGCGCCAGCGGGTGCCGGCGGCGCGACAGAGTGGCGCGACTCCAGTGGCCGCATCGTGCCGGCCTGCAAGGTCGAGGGGGGCTGCTGAGAGCTCTGGGGGCTCTCAAGGAAACAATTTAACAAACCGCAATTTCATAACCGAAAGTTTGTTTCCTTTGTGAACGCCTGCCCCGCCCGCGCGCGGGGTTGGGAAGCTCAGAGGCTGAGAAAAAATCCCCCATGCCCGCTATGTACGCCAAAACACCCCCACTCATCGTTGGAAATACTCGCCATAGCCCGAGCTATGGCTGCGTTTTGCGCCTCGATTGGGCGTGTTTTGACGCACCTCTCGGGTACGGCCAATTTATTCTCAGCCTCTCAGAGCCTCGCGCACCAGCATGTCGCCCGAGATGTCGGCCACACGGGCCACGCTGGTGAGCGTCATGGCCACGCGCATCTCCTTCTCCAGCAACTCCAGCAGATGCTTGACGCCGGCCTCGCCCGCGGCGGCCAGCGCGTAGATGTAGGCGCGGCCGATCATGGCGCAGTCGGCGCCCAGGGCGATGGCGCGCACCACGTCCAGGCCGTTGCGTATGCCCGAGTCGGCCAGGATCTTGATATGGCCCTTCACGGCGTCGGCGATCGCCGGCAGCGCGCGCGCCGACGACAGCACGCCGTCGAGCTGGCGCCCGCCGTGGTTGGAGACGATGATGCCGTCGGCGCCAAAGCGCACGGCGTCCCTGGCGTCCTCGGGGTCGAGGATGCCCTTGATGACCATCGGGCCCTTCCAGAAGGCGCGTATCCACTCCAGGTCTTTCCACGAAATCGACGGGTCGAAGTTCGCGCCCAGGTAGCCCATGTAATCCGCCAGGCCCGTGGGGCTGCCGCGGTAGGCCGAGATGTTGCCCAGGTCGTGCGGACGCCCGAGCAGCCCCACGTCCAGCGCCCAGCGCGGGTGCAGCATGGCCTGCACATAGCGGCGCAGCGCGGCGTTGGGGCCGCTCATGCCCGAATGCGCGTCGCGGTAGCGGGCGCCGGGCACGGGCATGTCCACGGTGAACACTAGGGTGGAGCAGCCGGCGGCCTGCGCGCGCTCCAGCGCGTTCTGCATGAAGCCCCGGTCCTTGAGCACATAGAGCTGGAACCACATCGGCCGCTTGATTTGCGGCACCACCTCCTCGATCGGGCAGACCGAGACGCTGGACATGGTGAACGGAATGCCGTGCGCGTCGGCCGCACGCGCCGCCTGCACCTCGCCGCGACGGCGGTACATGCCGGTGAGGCCCACGGGCGACAGCGCCACGGGAATGCTGAGTCTCTCGCCGAACAGCTCGGTGCTGGTGTCCAGCTCGCTCATATTCTTGAGCACGCGCTGGCGCAGCGCCACGGTGGCAAGGTCGTCCACGTTGCGCCTGAGGGTCTGCTCGGCATAAGCGCCGCCGTCGATGTAGTGAAACAGGAAGGGCGGCAGAAACTTCTCTGCCGCTGCGCGGTAGTCGGCGCTCGATGAAATGATCATGGCAAGGATCTCAGGTAGCAGGGTGGGTATCCGGCAGCAGCGAGGGCGCCAGATCAAGCGGCAGGCGCGTGGAGCGCTCGCGCCGCGCGCGGTCTTCGTCCAGGCGCTGGATGGTGGTGCGAACATGCTCCAGGTGCTCGCCTATGCAGTCGCGGGCGCGCTGCGGGTCGCCGTCCAGGATGGCCTGCATCAGCGCCTGATGCTGTTCGGTCAGCGTCTGCACGGTCACGGGGGTGCTCAGGTGGAACATGTCGTGGCGGTTGCTCTCCACGGTGGACAGCACCACCGTGAACAGGCTGTGCATGACCTGCACCAGTACCAGGTTGTGCGATGCCTCGGCAATCGCCAGGTGGAACTGCGCGTCGGCGCGCGCGGCCAGCTCGGCGTGGCCGTTTTGCTGGTGGCCGACCATGACCTCGAAGCAGTGCCTTAAGCGCGCCCTGTCCTGCTCGGTGGCGCGCTGTGCGGCCAGCCAGGCGGCGCTGCTCTCCAGCGCGTGGCGCGCCTCCAGCACGTCGTAGCGGTAGTGCGGGTCGGCGTCGATCAGCCCGGCCAGCGGCTGCATGGCCTCCTGCAGCCAGTCGGCCGTGGGGCGCGGCTGCAGGTAGGTGCCGTCGCCGCGCCGTGCCGATAGCAGGCCCTGACTGGTCAGTTTCTGAATAGCCTCGCGCACCGAGGTGCGCGACACCCCCAGCTCCTCGGCCAGCTGCCGCTCGGCGGGCAGCTTCTGGCCGGGCTGCAGGCCGCGGGCCTGCACCAGGGTAAGGAGTTTTTCGACGACATGATCGGCCAGGCGCATGGTGGGCTCTCGGGAAATCAGTGACCAGGAATCATCCATGTAAACACATAGGCCTGCAGGGTCGTCATGATGCCGATGATCACGGCGAAGATCAGGCTGTGCCGGACGGTGAAGCGAAACAGGTCTGACTCCTTGCCCGCCAGGCCCACGGCCGCGCAGGCGATGGCAATCGACTGCGGCGAGATCATCTTGCCCGTCACGCCGCCCGTGGTGTTGGCGGCCACGGTCAGCACTTCGGGCAGGCCCAGCTGCTGCGCTGTGGTGGCCTGCAGCGCACCAAACAGCGCGTTGGCCGAGGTGTCCGAGCCCGTCAGGAACACGCCTATCCAGCCCAGGAAGGGCGAGAAGAAGGTGAAGGCCTGGCCCGTATGGGCGAGAGCCAGGGCCAGCGTGGCCGACAGGCCCGAGTAGTTGGCGATGAAGGCGAAGGCCAGCACCATGCCGATCGAGTAGATCGGCACCAGCAGCTCCTTGAAGGTCTCGCCCAGCGTGGCCATGGCCTTGGCGGCGGGCAGGCGCGTGAAGACGATGGTGATGATGGCGGCGATCAAGATGGCCGTGCCCGTGGCCAGCAGCCAGTTGAAGCTGTAGACCGCGCCGTAGGGCGCAGCGGCGGACACCACGGGCGGCATCTTCTCCACCAGGTTGTGCAGCATGGGCACGGGAAGGTTGATGACCGTGGCGGCCAGCGGGCCGCCGGCGGCGAACAAAGCCTTGAAGGGTTTGACGCTCCAGATCGTCACCATGGCCGTGAGGATGATGAAGGGCGACCAGGCCTTGGTGATGGTGGCGGCGGTCAACCTGTGGTGTGCCGTGGCGGGGCTGGCTGCGGGCTTGGCGCCCTGGGCACTGCCTTCGGCCTCAAAGCGGAAGATGCGCTTGGGTTGCCAGACCTTGAGGAAGGCCGTGAGCGCCACCAGCGAGACGATGGCCGAGGTGATGTCGGGCAACTCGGGGCCGACGTAGTTGGCCGTCAGGAATTGCATCAGCGCGAACGAGCCGCCACCCACCAGCACCGCGGGCCAGGTCTCCTTGACGCCGCGCCAGCCATCCATGATGGCCATGAGCCAGAACAGTACGATGATGGTCATGAACGGGAGCTGGCGCCCCGCCATCTGGCCGATGGCAAACGCGTCCACGCCCGACACCTGGCCGGCAACGATGATGGGGATGCCCATGGCGCCAAAGGCCACGGGGGCGGTGTTGCCGATCAGGCACAGGCCGGCGGCGTACAGCGGCTTGAAGCCCAGGCCCACCAGCAGCGCGGCCGTGATGGCCACGGGCGCGCCAAAGCCGGCCGCACCCTCCAGAAACGCGCCAAAGCAAAAGCCCACCAGGATCAGCTGCAGCCGCTGATCCGGCGTGACCGACAGGATGGACGCGCGGATCACGTCGAACTGCCCGGTCTTGACCGAAATCTTGTAGAGGAATACCGCCGCCACGATGATCCAGGCGATGGGCCACAGGCCATAGAAGAAGCCATACACGGCCGAGGCCAGCGCCGCGCTTACCGGCATCTTGTAGAACAGCAGCGCCACGCCCAGCGCCAGCAGCACCGTGACGGTGCCGGCCTGGTAGCCCTTCAGGCGCAGCCGGGTGAGCGCGAGGAAGAAAAAGATGATGGGGATGAGCGCGACCAAGGCCGAGATCCAGATGTTCCCGGCAGGGTCGTAGTTCTGTTGCCAGAGGGTTTGCATGGCCGTTGTGCGAGGTGCGTTGTGCGGGCCGTGAGGGCCTGCGGTTTCAGTGGCCTCCTGCCGGTGCGCTGCCCAGGAGCAGGATAGGCGGGGAGGTGTGCATGCCCGCGCATGACGGTGCTGTGAATTGGTATAACCAATAATGGTGCCGACGCGGTGTGCGTGGATTCTCTTGGGGTATTGGCGTTAAATGTCTAGGGTAAACACCTAATATCACAACCAGTTACGTAATAATATTTTATTGGTAATACCAATATGCAAGAAATCGGCAGGTCGGAAAGGGCGGGATGCGGCTGTGAGACCCCGCCTACAGGCTCGCCGCCATCGCTGTAGAAAGGCTTAGGCAGCGCTGCCTGTTGCCCCCTGCGATCCCGCGTTCGCGAGAATGGCGGTGAGTTTTGCGGGCCTTGCGTGCAGCCAACAGTGATCGCTGTTTGAGCCTGCTGAGGCCACCGGTTTTGATAGCTATCAGCGCTTGTTGAGTAAGGCATACAGCCTGATTCGGCGTGATTTGATGCCTGTCTCAGACTACTTTCCCCGCGGGACGCCGAACCGCCCTCGGCCCTGGCGGTGATGGGGCCGGGAGCGCCGGCATCTTGCCGGCCCCCTGACGGCGCAAGCCTTGCCTTGCAGGTATCCCCTATTGGTGGCGCTCTGGTTGCACCCCCATCATCGACCCCGTTTTGACAACAACCATCAGGAGACGAAGCATGAGGATCAAGATCGCACTGGCCGCATTGGCCCTGGCACTGGGTTGCACGGCGGCCGCGCAGGCGCAGACCGGCAGCTACCCCAGCCGCCCCATCACCCTGGTGGTGCCGGCCGGCGCCGGCGGCGGCACCGACGTGGTGGCGCGCGTGCTGGCCGATGAGCTGGGCAAGCGCCTGGGCCAGGCCGTGGTGGTGGACAACAAGACCGGCGCCTCCGGCATGCTGGGCACCCAGGCCGTGGCCCGCGCCGCGCCCGACGGCTACACGCTGCTGGTGGCCTATTCGACGCCGGTGTTCTACGCCCACCACATCTTTGCCAAGGTGCCCTACAACATCCAGAAGGACTTCGCCTTCATCACCCAGCTCGCCTCCACCAGCGTGGTGATGATGGTCAACGCCAAGGTGCCGGTGAAGAACATGCAGGAGTTCATGGCCTGGGCGCAGCAGAACAAGGGCAAGGTCAACTACGGCTCCTACGGCCAGGGCTCGGCCGGCCACCTGATGAGCGCCTACCTGAGCGAATCGCGCAAGCTCGACATGACGCACGTGGCCTACAAGAGCGAGGCGCCGCATATCCAGGATCTGGCGGGCGGCGTGGTCTCCTGGGGCCTGGGCACCATCGCCGCGGCGCAGGGCGTGCTCAAGGACAATCGCGTGCGCCCCATCGCCGTCTTCGGCCCCAGGCGCCTGGCCGAGCTGCCCAACGTGCCCACCATGGCCGAGCAGGGCTTTGCCGACCCCGAATTCAACACCGTCGCCTGGTTCACCCTGCTGGCGCCCGCGGGCACGCCCAAGCCGATAGTCCAGCGGTTGGAGAAAGAGGCCTTGGAGATCATCCACTCCACGCCCATGAAGGCGCGCTTCCAGGTCTTTGGCCTGGAGGCGGTCAAGGGCGGGGCGGAGCAGTTTCGCAAGGACTTCGACGCCGTGGACCCGGTGATCCAGAAGCTGGTGAAGATCTCCGGCGCCAAGATGGATTGATATGGCCCCTCATGTCAATAGGCGCAGTCGTTTTCCTGCGAACACATTCGCGTTGGTCGATGAGTGAAGGGCACCCGATGGGCAGCGCGGCACACGCGCCTGGAACGACGGTGGATCAGTCTGATATCCGCGGGCTGGCTACCGCATGTCAACGAATCATCGCGGGGCTGCCTCTGTCTGAGAGTCGGAGGCCGTCACGAGGACGCTCACGCAATCGAAACGAGGATTCCCCTGGCCGTGCTGGTGTGTCGCGCTGCCCATCGGGTGCTCAGCTTGAATGGCTATCTCCTGGCGAACGCCATGTCATCTCAGGCGGGGTAGTCCACGAGGCGGCCGGCTTCCCACAGGAATGCGGCGAGTTCGCGCGCGACAGCCACGCAGATCTTGTTGGAATGCATGCCTCTCGCTGCCAGCCGACGATAGCGAGTGCACAGGCGCAGCTGTGCGCGCCAGGCGACCTCGCAGACGCTGCGAGGCTGTCCTTGCTGTCGTTCGGTGACCGGCCGGCTCATGCGTGCCGAGTAGCGGTAACACCAAGCGGCCTCCACCAACATCCGGCGAACGTGCGAGTTGCCGGTCTTGGTGATACTGCCTTGCGAGCGCGAGGTGCCGCTGCTGAATTCGCTGGGCACGAGCCCCAGGTACGCCATCAGCTGCTTGGGGTGCTCAAAGCGGTGCAGGTCGCCCAACTCGGCCACGAGCGTCACGGCAGCTACGAAGTCGATCCCCTTGAAGCACATCAAGGCCTGCACGATCTTGCCCAGGCGCCAGTCGAGAACCTGCTCGCGCAGCGCCTGCGTGATCCGATCAACCCGCTGGCCGGCCTCCAGCACCGCACTGCGGTACTCGGCCCAGGCAATCTGCTGCGCAGGATGATCAAAGGCGATGCGCGAGAGGAACCGCTCGTGCGTCGGCCCCCAGGAGGTCTTGCCGGTGTACGGCTTGCCGTGGCGCAGCAGTATCGCCTTGAGTTGCTGGCGCGCCTTCAGCCGCGCACGCACCGCATCTTCGCGCGCTCGCGACAAATCACGAATGGCCTCGTCGCGGGCGTCGGGCACCGTCACGGGCGTCAGCTCACCCGCTCTGAGGTAGCCCGCCAGCGACAGCGCATCGCGCCGGTCGGTCTTGATGCGCTCGCCCGGGCGTCGCGGCGTCTTGCTGACCGCAATGACCTGACAGCGCCAGCCGTGCGCATCCAGATCACGCGCCAGCGCAAAGCCGGTGGGCCCGGCCTCGTAGGCGAGCAGCGCGTGTGCAGGCTTGCCCAAATGCGCCAGCGTCTTGCCCAGCTCCTTCATGTTCGGCGCGCAGGTGCCGATGAACCTCGGTGCGCCGCGACCGGCATCGGCTGCCGCCACCGCAATGGAGTCCTTGTGAACGTCCAAACCGATGAACACAGTGATATCGTCTTCCATGGTCTGCCTCCAGCAAGATTTGCAGATCAGGCCTGCTGGCCTTCTGCATGTGGCTCTACGCACGCCCGTGCGCAGCCCACGATAAGCCCGGAGGCAGACCACTTTCAACCCCCTAACACCAGTGGCCCCTCCCGCTTCACCGCGGGCTGGGGCCATGTTGTCTGATTGCGGCGGGCTTTCAGGGCGGCCAGCGGCTCATCCCGCATGGCCGCTTGCTGTTTATGCAGCATGGCCACTTGGCCGCGCCAGCCAGGTGCTGTAGTGGATCAGGCGCAGCGTACACAGGGGCGCGATGGGCGCTAACAGCTATCGAAGATATAGCGTGCAGAGCTCCGGTGGAGTTGTGCTTCTCTGGGGCTTGTTTTTATGCGCTGGTGCCAGCTAGATTGCCAGTTTTAAGGTATGGCTGAGATTGGAGTGGAGCCGCTGCAGATAGATAGATGCAGATAGATGCCTTAATCTTACTGTGTCATAAATATGGCATCATGATTTCCTCTCAATTTTTGGTGAGGGAAGATGAGTGCGAGTAAACGGTTTGACCAATACATGGAGCATTTGTCGCAGGCGCTGGGACACGCAGATCGCCATGCGGGGCTCAAGGGCTACTGCACAGGGTTGATGCTGCCGCTGGCACGCAAAAGTGTTGAGCCGATGGCCGCACGTGTTGATCCGCTCCATGCCAGTGCCAGACACCAAGCGCTGCATCACTTCGTAGCCAAGGCCGAGTGGTCGGATGCCGAACTTCTGCGCCGGGTCTGCCAGTGGGTTGTGCCGCACATGGATTTCAGCCGAGGGGGTTGGTGGATCATCGACGACACGGGCTTTCCCAAGAAGGGCGTGCACTCCGTGGGCGTCGCCCGTCAGTACTGCGGCATGCTGGACAAGCAGGACAACTGCCAGGTGGCGGTGAGCGTCTCGCTGGCGTGTGAGCAAGGCAGCATTCCTGTGGCCTGGCAGCTGTATTTGCCTGAGGACTGGGCGCAAGACGCCGAGCGGCGCAAGCGTGCCGGCGTGCCAGAGTCGGTTCGCTTTGCCACCAAGCCAACGATCGCCTTGCAGCAGTTGCGCACCTTGCTCAGCGAGGGCGCGCCCCGCCACTGTGTGTTGGCTGATGCCGGTTACGGCGTGGACACGGCGTTTCGGCAGACGCTCAGCGACATGGGGCTGCTGTACGCCGTAGGGGTCACCTCAGCGGTTGTGGTCTGGCCTCCCGGCATCGAGCCACTGCAGCCCAAGCCTTACGCAGGAATGGGGCGTCCGCCTGTCGTTCCACGGCGCACCGCTCAGTTGCAGCCGACGAGCGTCAAGGCCTTGGCGCTGTCGTTGCCGGCGCAGGCATTCCAGGCAATCAGTTGGCGCGAGGGCACCAATGGGCCCTTGACCGGTCGGTTCGCAGCGGTACGGGTGCGTCACGCGGGTGGCAACGCGGGCAAGGCACGCCTGCGCCCACAGCAATGGCTGCTTATCGAATGGCCGCAGGATCAACCCGAGCCGGTCAAGTACATCCTGTCGACTCTTCCCGAGGACATTGCATTGGGCGACCTGGTCAGTTGCGCCTACCAGCGATGGCGCATTGAGCGTGACTACCAAGACCTGAAGCAGGACTTCGGATTGGGGCACTACGAGGGACGCGGCTGGCGAGGATTTCACCACCATGCGAGCCTGAGCATTGCGGCCTATGCTTTCTTGATGGCCGAGCGACTCATCACCGACAAACCTGTCGGCGACAAAAAAAACTTTATCAAACGCCAAATGCCTGCCCTTCCCCAGGATTACCTCCCCAGAGGCAGTCCTGCGCGCTCAACGACACGTGGCCAATTCGATCACGACGCTGCGCCACGAGCTCAGCTACGCGCTACTCGCTCGCCTCGGCCAGTGTCCTTGTTGCGGACGAGCAAGCAAAAAACTACTTTTATGACACAGTAAGATTAAGGGTCTGTTATCCACGCACTGCAGACCAAGCCCGCGCTGCGCGGCGACAACGGCTCCACGCTCAAGGCCACCACGGTGCTTGTCATGCTGTATTGGCTGGGTGCTCCTGCGATTTTTTCATGTCGATCACCATGGGGTAGATGGTCGAAGCGCTGCGCCCATGGGCTACCTATCAGCCCTTGTGCAGTCCCTCCCGCGCCACTTCTAGGCTCATACCTCGTTGGAGAAGACTTTACCTTGACGCTCGTCGTAACGGTCACGATACTCATGGCTCGGGGCATGGGGTCACGGATTCAGGGGGTGTAACGAACACACTTCGTGAAGCCGGCGTCTGGCAAGACGGCACCAGAATGCTGGGGACCGGTCGAGTAACTGCATCACCAAGGACGGTTCATCATGGCATTCGACAGTCATAACTCCTCCCTCGGCATCGCCGGGCTGTTGGCCGCGCTTGCACTGACAGCCTGTGGCGGCGGTGGCAATTCACCAGCACCTGCACCAGCACCAGCACCTGCACCTGCACCAGCACCAGCACCTGCACCTGCACCAGCACCAGC
>Ga0209792_1001356_pt1 | contig 12037 bp, 13 predicted proteins | sample EBPBio142005_DNA_FD_185860 | JGI IMG/M metagenome (GOLD analysis project Ga0209792, IMG submission 185860) | Wastewater treatment Type I Accumulibacter community from EBPR Bioreactor in Madison, WI, USA - Reactor 1_6/14/2005_ DNA (SPAdes)... | ecosystem: Engineered > Bioreactor > EBPR >...
GTGCGCACCTCGGGCAGCAGCGAAGACCGGCACAAGGGGCTGTCGCAGGTCATCGTCGATCTGCAGCTCCCCGGCGTCACGGTGCGCCCCATCGAGGATCTGTCGGGCGACCGCCATTTCTGCGAGGTGTTCTTCGACAACGTGCAGCTGGGTGCCGACGCGCTGATAGGCGCCGAGGGCCAGGGCTGGGAGCAGGTGACGGCGGAACTCGCGTTTGAGCGCAGTGGGCCCGAGCGGCTGTTCTCGTCCATCGTGCTGTTCGACCAGTGGCTGGATTACGTGCGCACGCCGCAGGGGCGCAGCGCATCGGCCCAGCGCCTGGCGGGCAAGGTGCTCACGCAGCTCAGCCCCCTGCGCGCCATGTCGGTGGCGATTCAGGAAAAACTGGTGCGCGGCCAGAGCCCCATCGTCGAGGCCGCGCTGGTCAAGGAGCTGGGCACAACGCTGGAGCAGATGATTCCGGCGGCGATTGCCGACGACCTGTTTGCGCGCGAGGCCGAGGATGTACCCGTGGAGCTGCTGATGACGCTCAAGTACATCACCGAGGCCTCGCCCTCGTACTCGCTGCGCGGCGGCACGCGCGACATCCTGCGCGGCATGATTGCGCGCGGCCTGGGCTTGCGCTGAAACCAAAGGCACGGAACATGCATCAAGACAACGATCTCTTTGCCGACGCGGCCCGCCAGGTGCTGGCGGCCGAATGCACGCCCGCCGTCGTGCGCGCCATCGAAGCGGGCGGGCGCACCGCCCCCGAGGCCGCCGCGCTGTGGGCGCAACTGGAAGCGACGGGCCTGGCCGATGCGCTGCTGAGCGAGGCCGATGGCGGTGCGGGCCTGGGCCTGTCGCAAGTGTTTGGCGTGCTGGAGCAGTGCGGCGCCCATGCACTGCCGCTGTCGCTGGGCGACACCCTGCTGGCGCGCGCGCTGCTCGCTGCCGCTGGCGCAGACCGGCCCGAAGGCGCGATTTCGCTGGCACGTGGCGAGCGGCTGGCAGACGGCGGACTGCGTTGCGCCCTGGTGCGCGGCGGGCGCGTCGCGGCGTGGGTGCTGGTGCAGGCGGGCGATGAATGGCGCTTGCTGCCCGTGGCCGGCGCGCAGGAGGCGCCCCAGGCGCTGGCGCTCGATGCCGCGCTCGGCTGGACGGCCGCGCAGCTGCAGGCCGCGCCCCGCATCGCAGTGACTGCGGACGCACGCACGCTGCAGGCGGCGGTGCTGGCGCCGCAGATGGCGGGCGCGCTGCGCGAGGTGTTTCAGCGCACGCTGCAGTACGCCAACGAGCGCCAGCAGTTCGGCCGCCCGATCGGCAAGTTCCAGGCCATACAGCACCAGCTGGCGGTGATGAGCGAGCATGTCTTCGCCGCGCGCATGGCGGCGCAGCTGGGCTGCAGCGGCGCCGGCTGGCAGCCCGACCGTTTGCGCGTGGCCACGGCCAAGGCGCGCTGCAGCGAGGCGGCGCTGGCCGTCAGCGAGCTGGCGCATTCCATCCACGGCGCCATAGGCTTCACGGCCGAATTCGACCTGCAGCTGTTCACGCGCCGCCTGCACGCCTGGCGCCAGAGCGCGGGCAGCGAGTCGTATTGGCACGACGTGGCGGGCGAGGCCCTGCTGGCGCATGAGGGCATGACGCTGGACATGGTGCGCCGCATTACCGACGTGGAAGCTGTGCTTTGAAAACCATAGCTGCTTGCGCCTGTATTTATTGGGTTAATGGTCAAAAATACCTGAAGCCCATGAATGACAAGCGCCAGCAGCTCCTTTTTTGATAACGGAGTGACCCATGGCCTTTCTGACCCAAGAGCGCGACGGCGCCATCCTCACCGTCACCATGAACCAGCCCGAGACGCGCAACGCGCTCACCGGCAACACGGCGGTGGCGGAGTTCGTGCAGCTGTGCGACGACGTGCGCAAGGACGCCGGCGTCAAGGTCGTCATCCTCACTGGTGCCGGCCCCATCTTCAGCTCGGGCGGCAACGTCAAGGACATGAAGCGCTTCTTTGACGACGCGCTCACGCCCGACCTGATCCGCGAGGAATACCGCCAGGGCATACAGCAGATTCCGCTGGCCATGCAGCAGCTCGACGTGCCCGTGATCTGCGCCGTCAACGGTCCGGCCATAGGCGCGGGGCTGGACCTGACCTGCATGTGCGACATCCGCATCGCCAGCGACACGGCCAGCTTTGCCGAGAGCTTCGTGCGCGTGGGCATAGTTCCCGGCGACGGCGGCGCCTGGCTGCTGCCGCGTGCCGTCGGCATGGCCAAGGCGGCCGAGATGGCCTTCACCGGCGAGGCCATCAACGCCCAGGAGGCGCTGGCCTGCGGCCTGGTCAGCCGCGTGGTGCCGCAGGATCAGCTGCTGCCCACGGCGCGCGCGCTGGCCGCAAAAATAGCCGCCAACCCCGGCGCCGTGATGCGCATGACCAAGCGCCTGCTGCGCGAGGGTCAGCAGGGCAGCCTGGCCAGCGTGCTGGAGCTGTCGGCCGCCTGCCAGGCCGTCGCGCACAAGACGGCCGACCACCGCGAGGCCGTCACCGCCTTCATCGAGAAACGCGCGCCGCGGTTTCTGTAGAGGTTGAGCGATGAGCGTTGAGCGTTTTGCGGGTATCCACGCTCAAGGCCAAACCCTCAACGCCCAACCGTCCCATCGGGCTTGATAATCGCCCCATGGCTCCCCACAAACGCTTCTCGATGATCCGCGAGTTCCACCTCGCGGACTGGTTCACGCTGGGCAATGCCGTGTGCGGCGTGGGGGCGCTGTTTTCCTGCATGAGCTATCTGCAGTCGCAGGACGCACGCCATGTGCTGTTCGCCTGCGCGCTGGTGCTGGCGGCGCTGGTGTTCGACGTGCTCGACGGGCGCATCGCGCGCTGGCGGCAAAAGAGCTCGGCCATGGGGCGCGAGCTCGATTCGCTGGCCGACGTGATCTCGTTCGGCGTGGCGCCGGCCATCATCGCCTACGCCTGCGGCATGCAGGGCCTCTACGACCGCGTGGTGCTGGCCTTCTTCGTGGCCTGCGGCGTGTCGCGCCTGGCGCGCTTCAACATCACGGCCGAGACGCTGGCCGAAGGCCCATCGGGCAAGGTCAAGTACTTCGAGGGTACGCCCATCCCCACCTCCATCGTGCTCGTCGGCCTGCTGGCGCTGGCCGCCACCATGGGGGCGGTGCGCGAGCAGCTGTGGCTGGGCAAGGTGGTCATCGGCGGCTTCACGCTGCACCCGCTGGTGCTGCTGTTTGCGCTGTCGGGCTCGCTGATGATCAGCCGCATCCGCATACCCAAGTTCTGACACGTCCTGATGCAGTGCCGCTGCTGCTGCCGGGTACACTTTGCGGTTTTGAGGGGCCGCCGCGCGGTGCCTTTTTCCATCCCCCCATCGCTCCATGGCCGTTGATACGGCGGGCCAGGCCCGCACCCATCTAGACCTCAAGAGTGCCCAACTGTCCGCCGTGGCACTGGTGCTCAAGACCGTTGACGTGTCCTGCGTCGCCGCGGAGTTGGCGGCCCGCTGTGCCGATGATCCGGAATTCTTTGACAACGACCCGGTGCTGATTGACCTGTCGGCCGTTCAGGCGGAGGAGCAGCCCCTGGACTTTGCCGCGCTGGTGCAGGTGCTGCGCAGCCATCGCACGCAGCCCGTGGCCGTGCGCGGCGGCAGTCCCGCGCAGATGGCAGCAGCCTATGCCGCGGGCCTGATTGCCGCGCCCGACGTCCCCGCGCCACGCTCGCAGCCGCGCGAGGTGGTCCGCGAAGTCGTGCGCGAGGTGCCGGTAGAGGTGCCCATGCATGCGCCCGCGCCCGGCTCGGTGGTGGTGGACAAGCCGCTGCGTTCGGGCCAGCAGGTCTACGCAAGGGGCTCGGATCTGGTGGTGATGGCCGTGGTCAGCTTTGGCGCCGAGGTGATTGCCGACGGCAATATCCACGTCTATGCACCGCTGCGCGGCCGTGCCATTGCCGGTGCGCGCGGCGACACCAGCGCCCGCATCTTCACCACCTGCCTGGAGCCGCAGCTGGTCTCCGTGGCCGGCATCTACCGCACCACCGAGACCGAACTGCCCGACAACGTGCGCGGCAAGCCGGCCCAGGTGCGGCTCGATGGCGAAAAGCTGCTCATAGAGCCGCTGTAAGCCCCTTGACTTTCACTTTGAAGACCGCAACGCAAGGATTTCTCAGAACATGGCCAAAATCGTCGTCGTGACCTCCGGCAAGGGGGGCGTGGGCAAGACCACCACCAGTGCCGCCTTCGCATCGGGCCTGGCGCTCGCCGGCCACAAGACCGCCGTCATCGACTTCGACGTCGGCCTGCGCAACCTGGACCTCATCATGGGCTGCGAGCGCCGCGTGGTGTATGACCTGATCAACGTGATCCAGGGCGAGGCCAACCTCCACCAGGCGCTGATCAAGGACAAGCAGTGCGAGAACCTGTTCGTGCTCGCCGCCAGCCAGACGCGCGACAAGGACGCGCTGACGCACGAGGGCGTGGAGAAGGTGCTCAAGGACCTGGCCGGCATGGGCTTCGACTACATCGTCTGCGACTCCCCCGCCGGCATCGAGAGCGGCGCGCTGCTGGCCATGCACTTTGCCGACGAGGCGCTGCTGGTGACGAATCCCGAGGTGTCCTCGGTGCGCGACTCCGACCGCATCCTGGGCATGCTCGGCAGCAAGACCAAGCGCGCCATCGAGGGCCTGGAGCCGATCAAGGAGCATCTGCTGATCACGCGCTACAACCCCAACCGCGTGGAAGACGGCCAGATGCTGGGCCTGGAGGACATCCAGGACATCCTGCGCATCAAGCTGATCGGCGTGATCCCCGAGTCCGAAAACGTGCTGCAGGCCTCCAACCAGGGCCTGCCGGCCATCCACCTGTCGGGCACCGACGTGTCCGAGGCCTACAAGGACGTGGTGGCGCGCTTCCATGGCGAGGACAAACCCATGCGCTTCGTCGCGGCCGTCAAGCCCGGCTTCTTCAAGCGCATCTTCGGCGGGAGGTAAGCGGCCATGTCCCTGCTGTCCTTTTTGCTTGGCGAGAAGAAGAAGACCGCCGCGGTCGCCAAGGAGCGCCTGCAGATCATCCTGGCGCACGAGCGCAGCGGCCGCAGCCCCGGCAAGCCGGACTACCTGCCCGCGCTGCAGCGCGAACTGGTGGCCGTGATCTCCAAGTACGTGAAGATCAACGCCGAAGACCTCAAGGTGCACTTCGAGCGCCAGGACGACCTGGAGGTGCTCGAAGTCAAGATCGAGTTGCCCGAGGCCGCCAAGTAACGGCGGCTTGCACGGACTATTTGCCCATGGGGCCTGCCGCCTTGGGTGACAGGCGGCCCAACGGGTGCTCGGTATAGAACATGCCGCCGTGGTACAGCAGGGGCGAGGCGCCCCGGCGGTGGCTGCAGCGCAGCACCTCGCCCACGAAGATGGTGTGGTCGCCCTCCGCGTACTGGCTGCGCGTGAAGCACTCGAACACCCCGGCCGCCCCCTCGATCACCGGCACACCGTGCAGGCCGGGGTGGTGGGCCACGCCGGTCCAGCGGTCTATGCCGCGCGTGGCAAAGCGTTCGGCCAGCGGGCGCTGCTCCGCCGTCAGCACATGGATGGCGCAATGCCGGGTTGCCGTCAGAACGCCCAGGAGCGACGAGCGCTGCGCCAGGCTCCACAGCACCAGCGGTGGGTCGAGCGATACCGAGTTGAATGAGTTGATGGTCATGCCCACCGGCACGCCGTCCTCGCCGCGCGCCGTGACGATGGCCACGCCCGTGGCGAACATGCCCAGCGCGTCGCGAAACTCGCGCGGCGAAAAGTTGAGCGGACTGGCGGCTGCGGGATTGGGCGGGGATTGGGTCACGAAAGGCACGGCGCGCAGGGTGCCGTAGCGTATGGCTGGGGGGCTATTATCGGCCGGAGCGCCCAGCCTGCAGGCCAGCCATGTCTTTGCTACCCACCTTCTCCCTCCTGGGCAGCGGCCCCACCGTGCTGCTGCTGCACGACGCCGATGGCGACCACCTGAGCTTTGCCCCGCAGCTGGAAACCCTGGCCGCGGCGGGCTGGCGCGCCGTGGCCTGGGACATGCCCGGCTATGGCCGCAGCGCGCCCGTCGAGCCCTACGGCTTCAAGGGGCTGGCCCAGCGCTGCCTGCTGCTGCTCGATGCGCTGCAATGCGACGAGGTCACGCTGGTCGGCCATGGCTTTGGCGCCATGCTGGCGCTGGAACTGGCCTTGCGCGCACCCATGCGCGTGCGCAGTCTGGTGCTGTGCGCGGGCGGCCCGCCACTGGATGCCGCCGCCACGGCCGCCTGGGTGGCGCCGCGCCTGGCGGGGCTGGATGCGGGGCTGGATATGGCCGGTCTGGCCGCGCAGATCGTGGCGCGGGATGCGGGCAGCGCGGCCCTGCCCGAGGGCCTGCAACTGGCCCGTCACGCCATGGCGCGAGTGCCTGCCGCCACCTATAGGCGTGCCCTGCAGGCGCTGGACAGCTTTGTGCGTGGTGCGCCGGATTTCGTTCGGCTGCATGTGCCCACGCTGTTCATAGGAGGCGAGCAGGATCGTTGTACCCCGCCTGAAGCGCTGCTGGCCCTGGCCCATGTGCTGGCCGATGCGCGCGTGCAGCTGCTGCCGGGCACGGGGCACTGGCCGCAGCTGGAGAACCCTGATGGCTTTGAAGAAGCCCTGCTGGAGTTTCTGGCCGAGCCGCGGCGACGGCTGCATTGATAGGGCTCCGCGCAGGGTTTTTGGGGTTATCCCAGTCTGGCTAACATGCATTGCATGAACAGCTTGCTGCCCGCCCGTCCGTCCTTCAAGGCGCAGATGCATAGGGCGCGCGAGGACGCCATCGTCGAAGCCGCCAGCCGCCTGCTGGGTGAAAAAGGCTTTGAAACCATGACCGTCGATGAGGTGGCTGCTGCCGTGGGCATCGCCAAGGCCAGCCTGTACAAGCATTTCGCCGGCAAGGATGATTTGTGTGCGGCCGCCATGGTGCATCTGGTGGAGCGCCTGCAGCGATTTCTCGACGGCCTGCCGGCCGAGCTCACCGCCCTGCAGCGACTGCAGGCGCTTCTGCGCTGGTCGCTGGAGCAGCAGCTCGATGACGAGACGCAGTTTCTGCCGCAGCGTAATTCGGCCCTGGCCCAGGCGCTGCGCAGCTGCGATGCCTACCAGGTGTCCATGCAGGAGGTCAATGCGCGCATTCTGGGCTGGATCGCCGAGGCCCAGGCCAACGGAGAGTTGCGCAGCGAGCAACCGCCGGACGTGATCCTGTGCGCGCTGCTGGCGCGCTCGGCCGATCCCATGCTGGACATGCTGCGCGAGCGCGGCTATGGCCACGCCCAGATCATCGACTGGGCCATGGCCACCTGCCTTTGCGGCCTGGCGGCCTGAAGATCAGCGTACCAGCAGCACCGGCACGGTGCAGTTGGCCAGCACCTGGGTGCTGACCGAACCCATCACCAGCTTGCCCAGCGAGCCATGGCCATGCGTGCCCATGACGACGAGGTCGAACTTGCCGGACTCGGCCACCTTGGCTATGGTCTCGCCGGCCGGGCCGACCTTGGTCATGGTCTTGAGCTGAACGCCGTGGCGGGCCAGAAACTTTACTACCGGCGCCATCACCTTTTCGCCCTCTTCGGCGTAGTAGCTGTCCACCGTTTCCTTGCCCAGGGCAGCGCGGGCGCGCGGGGGCAGCGCGGGCTGCACGGTGATGGCCGTGTAGCTGTGTGCCGTGCCCAGCATTTCCTCATGCGCGGCCAGGTAGGCCAGCATTTTCTTGGTATAGGTGCTGCCGTCGACAGCAAGCAGGATGTTCATGTGTGGTTACTCCGTAAGCGAAATCTCGGACTGATCTGCGCCTGCGCCTGTTGTCTTGACCAGCGTCATCTTTGTCGTGCCATGCGCGCCTGGGGTCCGGGGCATGCGCATGCCCCTTTGCCTGTGTACATCATACGGTGAGCACGCAGTGGCGCTGGAATGCCTCCTGCTCGCCTTTGCGCGCATAGCCCAGGGGGTTGGCCACCACACGGCAGCTCCAGTGCCTGCCGTTGGCCTGCGTGCCCTGCGCAAGGTAGTCGCTGGGCGCGTGCAGGTGGCCGTGCAGCCATAGCCGGGCATGGGGCAGCAGCGCGTCCATGGCGTTGCAAAAGCCTGCCGTGCCGGGGCTCAGGCCGTAGCGCGAGTCGGCGCTGCGCAGGCTGGGCGCAAAGTGGGTGATGACCACCGTGGGGCCGGCGAAAGGCTGGGCCAGCGCCTGGCGCAGCCAGGTCTGGCAGGTCAGGCCCTGCTGGCGCATTTGCGCCGCCAGAAAGGGCTCGCCATGGCGTGTGCTGCCGGTCTTGGCCAGGTAGAAGTCGGCGGCGCGAAAGGCCTTTTCACGGCGCTTGAGGCGCTGGGCCAGGTCGGTGATGTCATAGTGGTCGGCCAGGGCGTCAAAGTCGCTCCACAGCGTGGTGCCCACGAGGCGCACGCCCTGCAGCACCAGGCTCTCGCGTTCCAGCCAGATCAGCCCGAGCCGGTCACAGGTGCGGCGCAGGCGCTCGTCTGCGGCATCGAAGTCCTGTGCGTCGTACTCATGGTTGCCGGGTACGAAGACCACCGGTGTGGGCCAGCCCGCAAATTGCGGCAGCGGCGAAAAGCGCGCCAGGCCATAGTCTGCGTCCGTGATCAGCGACCCTGGCTGGTAGGAGCCTATGTCACCGGCCAGTACCAGGATGTCGGCGCCCGGCGCTGGCTCAGGTGCGAAGTTGGGATGGGCCTCCAGGTGCAGATCGGACAGCAGTTGCAACTTCATGGCGGATGGGGTGCGGCCTTCAGGTTGCCGATGTATGGCGGGCGGCGCGCATCACGGTCTCGCGCAGCCAGCGATGGGCCGGGTCATGGCTGCGCCGGCCACGCCATAGCGCATCCACATGTACGGGCGGCAGCAGCATGGGCAGTGGGCACCAGACCAGGCTGTGGTCCACATTGGCCAGGCCCACGAAGTGCAGCGGCAGCACGGTGAGCAGGTCGCTGGTGGCGATCACCCGGCCGGCGGCGAAGAACTGGTTCACGGTGAGCACGATGCGCCGCTCGCGGCCCAGCGCGGTGAGCGCACCGTCGATGAAGCCGTAGGGCTTGCCGGAAAAGCTCACCAGCAGATGTCGCGCCGCGCAGTATTGGTCGAGCGTGAGCGGCGCCTTGGCCAGCGGATGGCCGGCGCGCATCACGCAGACATATTCACTGGTGTACAGCCGCGTGCTTTCATGCGTCACCACGGTGTCGACCTGGGCGCGTGCCGTCAGATCTGCCAGCGCAGCCGGGAAATAGCCCACGGCCAGATCCACGCTCTCGTCGTCGAGCAGGGGGCGGGGGTCGCGCGTGGTCAGGGGCACCAGGCGCAGCGAGATGGCTGGGGCCTCGCGTGCCACGATCTCGATCAGCGGCGGGATCAGCGTTGCGCTCGTGGCGTCGGCCATGGCCAGCACGAACGTGGTTTGGGCCGAGGCCGCATCGAAGTCGCCTGGCGCGAGAGTTTCCTGCAATTGCGCGAGGGCTTGGCGCACGCTGGGCCACAGGGCCAGGGCGCGCGGGGTCGGCTCTACGCCATGGCCGGCGCGCACCAGCAATTCATCCCCTACCGAGTCACGCAGCCGGCGCAGTGCATTGCTGACCGCCGGCTGGGTGATGGCCAGCTTTTCGGCCGCGCGCGTGAGGTTGCGCTCGGCCATGACTTCATCGAAGACGCGCAACAGGTTCAGATCCAGCGTGCGGAAGTTCAATTGGGACATGGCCAATCATCACATATATGAATGTCGGAAATTCAAACTATCAATTGGACATGTTTCAGGGTTAACCCTAGTATTACCTCCGTTGCCAGGCACAGTCGCCATCAACGGCAACAAGGCTACCCAACATGACGAAATTTGCAGCTATTGACTTTCCCGTTGAACATCAGGGCGTTGTGCGCATCGAGCGCGCTGTTTGCTATCTGCGCGAAGGCGCCGCGCGCTTGCTGCGTGGCCCGATGCAGTCCTGGGCCCATGCAGGCCACTGCGCAGCGAACGACGATAAGGCCCGCAACGCGACCTTGCACGACGCGCGCGTCATGGCTGACCTGAGCCGCGCCATGAACGGCATCGCCGTCGAAGACTTGCGCCGCTATCGCTGATTCCGGCCGGCCGCTTGGCGCAGCAAGCGCCAACCAGCAACGGGGCACCTGCGGGGGCCCTTTTTGCTGCCCGCGCGCTTGCTGCGACGCAGCAGCTTGGACGCAAAAAAGCCCTGCCCCATGCGCCGCACGGGGCAGGGCTTCATGCCCTGGTCAGCCGGCGAGACGCTTTTCCAGCGCCGCCTTGGTGGTCAGCAGCTCCTGGGGCAGGCCCTGTGCCAGTTGCTCGAAGTGGGCCTGGTGCAGCTTCAGTTCCTCGGCCCAGGCGGCACGGTCAATGCTGGTCACGGTTTCGAACTGCTCGGCCGTGAATGCAAGACCGTTCCAGTTGATCTCGGCATATTGCGGGGCGATGCCAAAGGCCGTTTCCTGGCCCGAGGCGCTGCCCTCGATGCGGTCGATCATCCACTTGAGAACGCGCATGTTTTCACCGTAGCCGGGCCAGACGAACTTGCCCTCGGCGTTCTTGCGGAACCAGTTGGTGGTGAAGATCCTGGGCAGCGTGGCGCCCTGGCCGGCAATCTTCGCGCCCAGGTTGAGCCAGTGCTGGAAGTAGTCGCTCATGTTGTAGCCCATGAAGGGCAGCATGGCGAAGGGGTCGCGGCGCACCACCCCTTGTGCGCCAAAGGCGGCGGCGGTGGTCTCAGAGCCCATGGTGGCGGCCATGTAGACGCCCTCGATCCAGTTGCGTGCCTCTGTCACCAGCGGTACGGTGGTGGAGCGACGGCCACCGAAGATGAAGGCGTCGATCTTCACGCCGGCCGGGTCGTCCCAAGCCTCGTCCAGCGCCGGGTTGTTGGTGGCGGCGACGGTGAAGCGCGCATTGGCGTGCGCCGCCTTGCGTCCGGCCTTGCCGTCGGCGGGCGTCCAGTCCTTGCCCTGCCAGTCGATCAGGTGCTCGGGCACCACGCCGGTGTCCGCCTCCATGCCTTCCCACCACACGTCGCCGTCGTCGGTCAGCGCGACGTTGGTGAAGATCACGTCACGGTCCAGGCTGGCCATGCAGTTGGGGTTGGTGTGGTAGTTGGTGCCGGGGGCGACGCCGAAGTAGCCGGCCTCGGGGTTGATGGCGCGCAAGGACCCGTCGGCCTGGGGCTTGATCCAGGCGATGTCGTCGCCGATGGTGGTGACCTTCCAGCCGTCAAACGCCTTGGGCGGCACCAGCATGGAGAAGTTGGTCTTGCCGCAGGCGCTGGGGAAGGCGGCGGCGACGTGGTACTTCTTGCCGGTAGGCGCGGTCACGCCCAGGATGAGCATGTGCTCGGCCAGCCAGCCCTGATCCTTGCCCATGGTGGAGGCAATGCGCAGGGCCAGGCATTTCTTGCCCAGAAGGGCGTTGCCGCCGTAGCCCGAGCCATACGACCAGATCTCGCGCGTCTCGGGGTAGTGGACGATGTACTTGGTGTTGGGGTTGCAGGGCCAGCTGGTTTCGTCCTTCTGGCCGGCGGCCAGCGGCGCGCCCACGGTGTGCATGCAGGGCACGAACTCGCCGTCCGTGCCGATCACCTCGTACACCGCGCGGCCCATGCGCGTCATGATCTTCATGTTGACGGCCACGTAGGCGCTGTCGGACAGCTCCACGCCCACATGGGCGATGGGTGAGCCCAGCGGGCCCATGGAGAACGGCACCACGTACATGGTGCGGCCGGCCATGCAGCCGTCGAACAGCGGCGCCAGCGTGGCGCGCATCTCGGCCGGGGCCATCCAGTTGTTGGTCGGGCCGGCGTCATCCTTGTTCTCGGAGCAGATGTAGGTGCGGTCTTCCACGCGCGCCACGTCCGAGGGGTCGGACCAGGCCAGGTAACTGCCGGGGCGCTTGGCGGGGTTGAGCTTCTTGAAGGTGCCGGAGTCCACCAGTTGCTGGCACAGCTGGTCGTACTCTTGTTGCGAGCCGTCGCACCAGTGGATTTTGGCAGGCT
>Ga0209792_1001357_pt1 | contig 12031 bp, 10 predicted proteins | sample EBPBio142005_DNA_FD_185860 | JGI IMG/M metagenome (GOLD analysis project Ga0209792, IMG submission 185860) | Wastewater treatment Type I Accumulibacter community from EBPR Bioreactor in Madison, WI, USA - Reactor 1_6/14/2005_ DNA (SPAdes)... | ecosystem: Engineered > Bioreactor > EBPR >...
GCAATGTGATCGGCGATGCAGCCGAAGACTGGGCCGCGATCCTGGGCGATCCCGCCAATCACCTGCACCTTTATGGCAAGGCCGCGGTCCGGCCGGGACGCAAGATGGGCCACGTCACCCGGTTGATCTTCTGAAATGGACCGGCCTGAGATCGTGCTGGTCGTTGCCGTTGCCGACAACGGGGTGATTGGCCAGGGCGGCGGGATGCCGTGGCACATTTCTGCCGACTTCCGCCGGCTCAAGGCGCTGACCATGGGCAAGCCGCTGGTAATGGGCCGCCGGACCTTCGATTCGCTGCCTGGCATTTTGCCCGGTCGGCGGCATATCGTGATTACCCGCGATGCCAACTGGGAAGCCGATGGGGCCGAGCGCGCCGGATCGCTGGCCGAAGCGCTGCGGCTGGCCAATGCGCCGCATATCGTAATTTTCGGCGGCGCACAGATTTACGCGGCGGCGCTGCCGCTGGCCGACCGGATCGAATTGACCGAAGTTCATGCTTCACCCGCCGGCGATACCGTATTTCCGGCGCTGGACAGGAATGCCTGGTCCGAAGCCTTTCGCGAACATCACGCCGCCGAAGGGCGCAACCCATCATTTGATTTCGTCACCTTGCTGCGTAAGGATCGGCACGAACGGGCGGAGTAGAGGGGGCATAACGGCAATGCGCAGACTGATCCTGATACCTTTGATGATGCTGGCCATCGCGGCATTTGGCTTTTTCGGGTTCGTGCCGGGCTATCTTGAGTCCAGCATGAACCGGATCGACGGCAAGGAACTCATTCCAGTCAGCCCCGAAGCAGCGGCGCTCCACCAGAGTCTGGTGATCGTCGATCTCCACTCTGACACGCTCATGTGGAAGCGTGATCTGACTCAGCCGTCCAGCCGGGGTCATGAAGATCTGGCACGGCTGCAAAAAGGCAATGTCGCGCTGCAGGTGTTCTCGTCGGTTACCAAATCGCCGAAGGGTCAGAACTATGATTCGAACACGGCGGAGACAGACAATATCACCCCGCTGGTAATCGCCCAGCTCCAGCCGCGGCGGACCTGGTCGTCCTTGCTGGAACGCTCGCTGTTCCACGCCGTAAAGCTCGATCATGCGGTAGACGCTGCAGACGGGCAATTGCTCAAGGTCAGCGATCAGGCCGGTGTTGACCGGCTGCTGACCGCCCACAAGCCGGGCGGCACGGTCGGCGCGCTGCTCTCGGTCGAAGGGCTGCACAACCTCGAAGGCAAGGCCGAAAATCTCGACAAGCTGTATGCCGCCGGGTTCCGCATGGCCGGGTTTACGCATTTCTTTGACAATGAACTGGCCGGGTCGCTGCACGGTGTCGGCAAGGGCGGACTGACGCCGCTGGGCCGGCAAGTGATGGGCCGCATGGAAGAGATCGGCATGATCGTCGACATCGCCCATTGCAGCCACCAGTGCGTCGGCGATATTCTGGCCAGCGCCCGCCGTCCGGTGGTCTCCAGCCATGGCGGTGTCCAGGCGGTGTGCAGGGTCAACCGCAACCTCTCTGACGATGAAATCAAGGGCGTCGCCAAAACCGGCGGCGTGGTCGGGATCGGCTATTGGGATGCGGCCGTGTGCGATACCAGCCCGCGCTCGATCGCCAAGGCCATCCGCCATGTCCGCGATCTGGTGGGGATCGACCACGTCGGGCTGGGCAGCGATTACGATGGGGCAACCACGGTTCGGTTCGATACCTCGCATCTGGTGCAGATCACCCAGGCGCTGCTCGACGAAGGCTTCACTGCAGAGGAAATCCGCGCGGTCATGGGCGGCAATGCGCTGCGCCTGATCCGGGCCGGGCTGGTGCCGATGAGCGCCGCCGAACTGGAGCCAAAGCGCCGGTCATGACGATCCCGCGGCTGTCCGCCACTGCCCCGATGCCCCCGTCGCTGCGCGGCGCGATTATCGCGCTGGGCAACTTCGACGGGTTTCACCGCGGCCACCAGGTCGTCGCCGCCGAAGCGATCGAATGGGCCAAGGCAGAAGGCCGCCCGGCGATCATTGCCACCTTCGATCCGCATCCGGTCCGCTATTTCGCGCCGGATGCAGCGGCGTTTCGCCTGACCACGCTCGACCAGCGCCAGGAACTGTTCGAAGCAGCCGGCGCTGATGCCATGCTGGTGTTCGGCTTTGACGGCATCCTCGCCGGGACCAGCGCCGAGGACTTCGTGCATGAACTGCTGGCAGGGCGGCTGGCGGCCGCGGGCGTAGTCACAGGCGGCGACTTCACCTTTGGCAAGGGCCGCGCCGGCAATGTCGAAACGCTGGCGGAGCTCGGCCGCGCTGTCGGCGTCGCAGCGCGCGCCGTCAGCGCCGTCAACGACGGCGGCGAAGTGGTCTCGTCCAGCCGGATCCGCGACGCCTTGCGCAGCGGCGATTGCGCCAAGGCCACGCATTTGCTGACCCGCCCCTTCGCGATCCGGGGGACCGTTGAACATGGTGCCAAGCTCGGGCGCAGTATCGGCTATCCCACCGCCAACCTGACGCTGGGCAGCTATCTGCGCCCGGCTTACGGGATCTATGCCGTCACCGGGACACTGCCGGGCGGACAAGTGCTGCATGGGGCGGCCAATCTGGGCATTCGCCCCAGTTTCGATCCCCCGATCGAATTGCTGGAGCCGCACTTCTTCGATTTTTCCGGTGATCTCTACGGGCAAGAGATCGAAGTGGCGCTGCATCACTATTTGCGGCCGGAGGCGAAATTCGATAGTTTGCAAGACCTTACCGCGCAGATGGAACTGGATTGCACCCGCGCACGCGATCTTTTGGGGGGACAAGCGGCATGAGGCGCTGGTTGATCCGGATTGGAACGGCCCTGGCCTTTCTGTTCCTGGTGCTGACTTTCATCAATGCCAGCTGGCTGGTCAAATCGCCCGGCGGCTATCCCAAACTGATCGCGCACCGTGGGGCGCATCAGCTGTACAGCGATGCGGGGCTGACGCGGGACAGTTGCACCGCCAGCAAGATCTTCCCGCCGACGCACGATACCCTTGAAAACACCATGGCCGGGATATTCCACGCTGCGCAGCTTGGCAGCAAGGTGATTGAAATCGACATCGCCCCGACCCGTGACGGCAAGCTGGCGGTGTTTCACGATTGGACGCTGGACTGCCGCACCAATGGCAAGGGGCCGGTCCGCGACGCCACCATGGCCGAGCTCAAAGCGCTGGATGCCGGCTATGGCTATACCGCCGATGGCGGCAAGACTTTTCCCTTTCGCGGCAAGGGGATCGGCCTGATCCCGGAACTTGGCGAAGTGCTCGCCGCATTTCCCAGGCAAGCCTTGATGTTCAACTTCAAATCGAAGGACGCGGCCGAGGCGGATCTGCTGCTTGCCGCGCTGAACGCGGCCGGACGCGATCCGGTCGCCCTTGGCGACGGCTTTTATGGCAGCGTCGAGGCTGGCCCGGTCGCGCGGATGCGCCAGCTGCTGCCGCAGGCCTGGGTATGGAGCAAGGAGAGCGCCAGGGCCTGCACCAAGGCTTATGGCTGGCAGGGCTGGTTCGGGATGATGCCGGATGCCTGCCGCGGCGCCACCATGATGATCCCGCTCAACTACCAATGGGCCTTTGCCGGTTGGCCCAACCGCCTGATGGCCCGCGCCGATGCCGCTGGCACCCGCGTGATCGTGATCGGCCCGCAGGATGACAAGGACCGCCCGATGGGGCTCGACCTGCCCGAGCAGCTGGGCGAGGTGCCCGCTACCTTTGGCGGCTATATCTGGGTCGATGATATCTATACCATCGGCCCGGCGCTGCGCCCGGCCTATAACAAGCGCAACCCCGTGCTGGAGGCAGAGCTGGCGCGCGAACTGGACCGGCGGCGCAAAATGCGCGAGTGACCCGGCGCGCGAACCAGAAATTGCGCAACCGCGCCGCCGCCGCTAAGGCCCGCGGGCTATGACTGAACCGCTGCGCCCAGAATCGAGAGATTACCGAGACACCGTCTTCCTGCCGAAGACCGACTTTCCCATGAAAGCCGGATTGCCGCAGAAGGAGCCGGGGATTCTGGCGCGCTGGCTGGATGCGGACCTGTACCGCCAGCTGCGCGATGCGCGCGCCGGGCGCGAGAAGTTCATCCTCCACGATGGCCCGCCCTATGCCAATGGCGATATGCACATCGGCCACGCGCTCAACCACATCCTCAAGGACATGGTCTGCCGAACCCAGAACCTGCTGGGCAAGGATGCGCCCTATGTACCCGGGTGGGATTGCCACGGCCTGCCGATCGAGTGGAAGATCGAGGAACAGTACCGCAAGAAGAAGCTCGACAAGGATCAGGTCGATCCGATCGAATTCCGCGCCGAATGCCGCGCCTATGCGCAAGCCTGGGTGGATGTGCAGCGCGAACAGCTCAAGCGCCTGGGGATCATGGGTGACTGGGACCATCCCTATCTGACCATGGACCCGCAGGCCGAAGGCACGATCGTGGCTGAACTGCTCAAGTTCGCGACAAGCGGCCAGCTTTATCGCGGGGCCAAGCCGGTGATGTGGTCCCCGGTTGAAAAGACCGCCTTGGCCGAGGCGGAGGTCGAGTACGAGGATATCACCTCGACCCAGATCGACGTGGCGTTCGAGATCACGGAATCGCCGATTGCCGAGCTGGTTGGCGCGCATGCGGTGATCTGGACGACGACGCCGTGGACGATCCCGGTGAACCAGGCTTTGGCTTATGGGCCGGATGTTGAGTACGAAATCGTCGAATTTAGTGGTCGCCGATTCGTCGTAGCTGCGGCGCAACAAGGTGCATCGATGAAACGCTGGGGTTACGACCCCCAAGTTGATCGGGGCCAGAGTCACGGCACCTATTTGGGCAGCCAACTTTTCAAAGACACCATCGCCCGCCACCCGATGCATGCGCTGGGCGGCTTCTTCGCCAGGCCGCGTCCGTTCCTGCCCGGCGATTTCGTTACCACCGACAGCGGCACCGGCCTCGTCCACATGGCGCCCGACCACGGCGAGGACGACTTCCTGCTGTGCAAGGCCCACGGGATCGAGCCGGTCTTCGCGGTTGAGGGTGACGGCAAGTACCGCGCCGACTGGGCCTGGCTCGGCGGGCAAGGCTCGGTCATCAATCCCAAGTTCAACGCGCCGGACGGGCCGATCTGCAGCGACCTCAAGTCCGCTGGAGGTTTGCTGGCGGCGAGCACGGACTACCAGCACTCCTACCCGCATTCTTGGCGTTCCAAGGCCAAGGTGATCTATCGCTGCACCCCGCAGTGGTTCGTGCCGATGGACCGCACGATCGATCGGCAGACCCCGCTGTGCGCGACCGAAGCCGGCATCCGCGCCGATCAGGCCCAGGGCGAGACCCTGCGCGAAACGGCGATGCAGGCCATCGCCGCCACCCGCTTCGTCCCCGAAAAGGGGCGCAACCGGATCGGCGCGATGGTTGAAGGACGGCCGGACTGGGTGCTCAGCCGCCAGCGCGCCTGGGGCGTGCCGATCACGCTGTTCGTCAACCGCAAGACCGGCCAGTACCTGTGCGATCCGGCGGTCAACGCGCGGATCGTCGCGGCGGTCATGGCAGACGGGGTCGATGCCTGGTCTGACGAGCGGGCGCAGGAATACCTGGGCCCCGATCATCGGCTGGAAGATTACGAACGCGTCACCGACATTCTGGACGTGTGGTTCGATTCCGGTTCAACCCATGCCTTCGTGCTGGAAAGCGGGCGCTGGCCCGATCTGGCCCGGCCCGATGGCTGGACCGGCCCGCGTGCCGATCTCTATCTGGAAGGCAGTGACCAGCATCGCGGCTGGTTCCAGTCGAGCCTGCTCGAAGCCTGTGCCACGCGCGGCCATGCACCGTACAAGGCGGTCCTGACTCACGGCTTCACCATGGACGCCAAGGGCATGAAGATGTCCAAATCGCTGGGCAACACCATCGATCCCTTGAAGGTGATGGAAAGCTATGGCGCGGATATCATCCGGTTGTGGGCCCTGTCGGTCGATTTCACCGAGGATCACCGGATCGGCGATGAAATCCTGAAAGGGGTGGCCGATCAGTACCGCAAGCTGCGCAACACCTTCCGCTATCTGCTGGGCGCGCTGGACGGGTTTAGCGATGCGGAGAAGGTCGCTGTCGCCGATATGCCCGAGCTGGAACGCTATGTGCTGGCGCTGCTGGCCAGGCTGGACGGTACGCTGAAGCAGGCGGTCGCCGATTTCGATTTCAACACTTACGTCCGCGCGCTCACCGATTTCTGCAACGAGGATCTTTCCGCGTTCTTCTTCGATATCCGCAAGGACTCATTGTACTGCGACGCGGCGAGCGATCCCAAGCGGATGGCCTACCGCACCGTGCTCGACACGCTGTTCCATGCCCTGATCCGCTATGCCGCGCCCGTGCTGGTGTTCACCGCCGAGGAAGTGTGGGGGACGCGCTATCCCGAAGGTGGGAGCGTGCACTTGCTGGAGTGGCCGGTGCTTCCTTCAACGGACGACGGATTGCTTGAGGTCAAATGGAGCAATATCCGGGACGTCCGGGCCGTTGTGCTTGATGCGATCGAGCCGATGCGTCGTGAGAAAATTGTAGGATCGAGCTTAGAAGCCAATGTCGCGCTTCGCTGCAAAGCGGCAAGCCAAGTGGATGCCGCTCAGTCTATCGACATCACGGAAATCTGCATTGCCGCCGACGTACAGATTGCTGGATTTGCAGATGACAGCATTCCAGACATTTGGGTCGTAGATCACTGCGAAAAAACCACCCACCACAAATGCGGCCGCTGCTGGCGGCACTTGCCCGAAGTGACCGCGGATGGCGCACTTTGTTCACGCTGCGATCAGGTGGTGACGGCCATGGACGCCGGCGCATGAGCCTGATTTCCGCCCGCCCCCGCATCGTTGGCCTGGTTCTGGCCGGCGTGGTCTATTGGCTGGACCAGTGGCTCAAGCGGCAGGTTTACAGCTCGTGGGGGCTGCTTGAAGTGGGCGATCACCGCGATCTGCTGCCGTTCTTCGATCTGACCCGGACGCATAATTATGGCGTCTCACTGGGTTTACTGACGGCCAATTCGATGGAAATGCGCTGGGGTCTGGTGGCGCTCACGGCGGGAATCGCGGCAATCGTCTTCATCTGGCTGCTGCGCGAACGCAAACTGGCCGATATCCTGCCGCTGGGGCTGGTGCTGGGCGGCGCGCTCGGCAATATCCAGGATCGGGTCCGGCTGGGCTATGTGCTGGACTATGCCGATTTCCACATCGGCGATTTCCGCCCGTTCCTGATCTTCAATCTGGCCGATGCTGCGATCACCATCGGCGTTGTGATAATCCTTGCCCGCAGCTTCCTGATCCGCGAAAAGAGCGACAGTGAACCGGCGGGCGCGCCCGCCTCGGAGAATTGATACCATGCGTAAGCCTGCCCTGATCCTGCTTGGCACTTCCGTGCTGCTGTCCGCCTGCGGTGGCGGCGGCCTGTTCAACCGCCAGCGCCCGGACGAATTCGCGGTGCAGCGCCAGGCGCCGCTGGTGGTACCGCCCGATTTCGCGCTGGTCCCGCCCACCCCCGGCGCGCCGCGTCCGACGGAGCAAAGCGCCGCAGCCCAGGCCCAATCGGCCCTGTTCGGCCCGCCGGCACAGCGCTCCGGCGTGGAAACCACGGTCGGCCAGCGCTCCGGCCAGGCCGCCCCCTCGATCCGTTCGACCGTCGGAGACAGCGGCACACAGACTGTCGCCAAAGGCGATGTGACCCGCGATATCGTCGCCGCGCCGCAGGGCGATGGCCGCGAAGCGCAGACCTCGGTCGGCGGAAACTGAAGCCCGCCCGATTCGCGGGTTAAAAGGGGCTCGCCGTCCGGCGGGCCCTTTTTTGATTCACGCCGGGCCTGCTTCCGATACGGGCGCCATGTGCTGCACGGCGCTGACCAGCAGCTTGTCGATCTTGCGGCCATCCATGTCGACAACTTCAAACCGCCAGCCCTGATCGACGAAGTATTCCCCCTCGTGCGGCAGTTTTTTCATGACCGACAAGGCAAAGCCGGCAGCAGTGGCATAGTCGCGGTCTTCGGGCAGCTCGATCCCCAGCCGATCGGCCATGGCATCAGCCGGTAGCGAACCCGCCACCAACAGGCTGCCGTCCGCGCGCTCCACCACCATCGGTCCGTCGCCTTCATCGAGGTGGCTGGCAAAGTTGCCGACGATCGCATCCAGCAGATCCGCCGGGGTCACCACCCCCTCCAGGTGGCCGTATTCATCGTGAACCAGCGCCATCGCCACATCCGACTGTTGCAGCAGCCGCAGCGCGTCCATCGCGTCCAGCTGGTCGGGGATCACCTCGGCCTTCTTCATCAGCCGCGCCAGGTTGGGCTTGCGCCCGGCCAGCAGCACAGCCAGCACTTCCTTGACCTTGACCACACCGACGATGTTATCCGGACTGCCATCGGCCACCGGCAGCAGGGCATGCGGGCTGTCCTTGATCGCAGCACGAACCTCAGCCTCGGTGGCCTTGCGATCGATCGTATCCAGCTCGGTCCGGGGGGTCATCAATTCCCGCACCGGGCGGGTCGCCAGGCGCATGATCCCGGTCATGATCTGGCGCTCTTCCTCTTCGATCACGCCGGATCGGGTGGCTTCGGCAAATACCAGGTGCAGTTCCTCTGCCGTCAGGGCGTGTTCGCCCTTGGCCCGTACCCCCATCAACCGCAGCAGCAGCGCACTGGAGCGATCAAGCAGCCAGACAAATGGCGCAGTCACCCGCGAGACAACCGCCATGGGCAATGCAGCGACCATGGCGATCGGTTCAGCCGCGCGCAGCGCGACCTGTTTCGGCACCAGTTCACCCACCACCACACTGAAATAGGTAGTCAGGGCAATCACGATGGCAAAGCCCGCTTCCTCGCCAAACCGTTCAGGCAGGCCCAGGGCGATCAGGCGCTCGGCGGTCGGTCCGCCCAGGCTGGCTCCGGAATAGGCCCCGGCGATGATCCCGACCAAGGTGATCCCGATCTGCACGGTAGAGAGGAACTTGCCCGGGTCGGCGGCCAGCGCCAGCGCCGCAGCGGCACCGCGATGTCCCCGGTCCGCTGCCACCTTGAGCGTCCCGGTACGGGCTGAAACAATCGCCAGTTCCGACATCGCGAAAACGGCGTTGAGCAGGATCAAGCCTGCGATGATGAAAACGTCTGTCCAGGGAAATGGGGTCACGACCAAAGCTGCTAGCAGGTTTAGCCTGAAAGGCGAAGCGCGCAGTGGATTTCAGCCCGTCCGCCTTACCGCAGGGATGGAACCATCCAGGGGCTAATTCGTTGACATTGCGACTTGTCTGTTCTCATTCATGTTGGATCGGATAGGGTTAATACGGTTTCCTGTAACGGAAGGGGAAGAATGATGAACAAGACCCGCCTGCTCGCTTCGAGCTTCATGGCTGCCGCACTGCTGACCACCTCGGCCTGCGTGACCGACCCCAATACGGGTGAGAAGAAGATTTCGCGCACCGCGATCGGCGGGGTTGGCGGGGTGGTTGCCGGTGGTCTGCTGGGCGGCCTGATCGGTGGCAAGACCGGACGGATCGTCGGGGCCGGAATCGGCGGCGTCGCCGGTGCCGCAGTCGGTTACACCATGGACAAGCAGATCAAGCAGCTGAAGGAACAGACTGCCGGTTCGGGCGTGGACGTGACCGAAACCGACAACGGTCAGGCAATCCTGGTCAACCTGCCCGATGGCGTGACCTTTGACGTCGGCAGTGCCAGCCTCAAGCCCGCATTTCGCGATACGCTGGACAAGGTGGCGCAAAGCCTGATCGAATACCCCAACAGCCTGGTCGACGTTTACGGCCACACCGATTCGACCGGTTCGGACAGCTCCAACCAGACACTGTCTGAAAATCGCGCACGGACGGTGATGAATTACCTGATTTCGCGCGGGGTTCCGGCAGCGCGGATTCGCAGCCAAGGCTTTGGTGAAACCATGCCGGTGGCCGACAACGGCACGGTCGATGGCCGCGCCAAGAACCGCCGGGTCGAAATCAAGATCGTGCCGGTGACGCAGGAAGACGTGAACGCGGCGCGCGCTGCCCAGTAATCATACGGCGGTGAAATTGAAGGGGGGCTCGCCGGCAAAGCGGGCCCCTTTTCCCTGCGCGTCAGCCGTGCGCCGCCAGCTCTGCCGCACGGTCAGCCAGCCGGTCGACCACCGCCTGGTGAATCGGCGGGGCGCAAGCCAGCACACCGAACGCGCGCGGATCGCGTTGGTTATAAGCCAGCGGCCGACCAAAGGCGTCCGTGACGGCGGCACCGGCTTCGCGCGCGATCAGGGCGGCAGCACCAATGTCCCACTCATAGCCCCAGCGCAGCGTCGCCACCAGATCGGCCTCATCCGCCGCGACCATCGCAATCCTGAGCGCGATCGAATTGGGTTGGTCAACCGCCACCAGATCGGCGTCAGACTTGGGCAAGGCGGCCGCAGGCACACGCGCGCCAGCCAGAATGGAGCGGGTGCTCGCCATCAGCCGCGCCCCGTTACGCCATGATCCCCGGCCTGCCTCACCCAGCCAGAATTCGCCGCGAGCCGGAGCGTCCAGCAGGCCCAGCAGCGGACGACCGGCACTGACCAGCGCCACCGACACCGCCCAGCCGGTCCGCCCCCGAATGAAGTCGCGCGTACCGTCGATCGGATCGACCAACCAGATCAGCTCGCCGTCCAGCCGCGCCGGATCATCGATCGTTTCTTCCGAAAGCCACCCGGCCGAGGGCAGCAGCGCATGCAATTCCTGTTTGAGAAAGGCATCCACCGCCAGGTCAGCCGCACTGACCGGGCTGCCGCCGTGCTTCTCCCAGGTGTTGACGGCATGCCCATGACCCGGCCAGGCCGCCATTGCGATCTGCCCGGCCTGCCGCACGATGGATTCAAGACGAGCCCGATCAATCAAGACCCGGCTCAAGTGCTGAGAATGACTCGCAACTGGCGTTCATAATTATACCTTTGTCTCCCCTCCTGGGTCTTTTCAAGCCTGTCAGGCTGTGCTTAGGCGCTCGGCAACCGCGGTGCCAGCACCGCCCGTCACGGAGCCGTAATCCATGAACATTCACGAATACCAGGCCAAGGAACTGCTGGCCAAGTTCGGCATCGCCATTCCCAAGGGCATTGCCGCGATGACCGTTGCCGAAGCGGTTGAAGCCGCCAAGGCGCTGCCTGGTCCGCTTTATGTCGTGAAAAGCCAGATCCATGCCGGTGGGCGCGGCAAGGGCAAGTTCAAGGAACTGGGCGCTGACGCCAAAGGCGGCGTGCGACTGGCCAAAAGCCTGGACGAGGTGGAGGCCCACGCCAAGGACATGCTGGGCAATACCCTGGTGACGATCCAGACCGGTGATGCGGGCAAGCAGGTCAATCGCCTGTACATCACCGACGGGGTGGATATCGGCAAGGAATACTACCTGTCGATGCTGGTCGATCGTGCCACCGGGCGGATCGCAATGATCGCCAGCACCGAAGGCGGGATGAGCATCGAGGATGTGGCGCACGATACCCCGGAAAAGATCGTTACGATCACGGTCGATCCGGCGCAGGGCTTCATGCCGCACCACGGCCGCGCGCTGGCCTTCGGGCTCAAGCTCAAGGGCGATCTCGCCAAACAGGCCCAGGTGCTTGGCAAGCAGCTGTACGATGCCTTCATCGATCTTGACTGCGCGATGATCGAAATCAACCCGCTGGCCGAATGCGATGGCAAGCTGATGGTGCTCGACACCAAGATGAGCTTCGATTCAAACGCGCTGTACCGTCACCCCGATGTCATGGCGCTGCGCGACGAGACCGAGGAAGATCCCGCCGAGGTCGAAGCCAGCGAATACGACCTTGCTTACATCAAGCTCGACGGCAACATCGGTTGCATGGTCAACGGCGCGGGTCTGGCCATGGCGACAATGGACATCATCAAGCTTAACGGTGAGTTCCCCGCCAATTTCCTTGACGTTGGCGGCGGCGCTTCAAAGGAAAAGGTCACCGCAGCGTTCAAGATCATCCTCAAGGATCCGGCGGTGAAGGGGATTCTCGTCAATATCTTCGGCGGGATCATGAAGTGCGACATCAT
>Ga0209792_1001359_pt1 | contig 12006 bp, 10 predicted proteins | sample EBPBio142005_DNA_FD_185860 | JGI IMG/M metagenome (GOLD analysis project Ga0209792, IMG submission 185860) | Wastewater treatment Type I Accumulibacter community from EBPR Bioreactor in Madison, WI, USA - Reactor 1_6/14/2005_ DNA (SPAdes)... | ecosystem: Engineered > Bioreactor > EBPR >...
TCGCCTTCGTGGCCAAGCCGGCATCCTATATGGCATCGGACGGCAAGCGTATCGAGGCCAGCTCGATCGACCTGCTCGCACGCATCTTCTCGATGGGGGTGCTGCACCATGCCATGACGGGCACCGGCGCGGTCGCCATTGCCGCCGCCGCAGCGATCCCCGGCACGGTCGTCTCGCGTGCGGCGCCGGCGGGCGCCGACGGCCGCGTCCGCTTCGGCCACCCCTCGGGCACACTCTCCGTTGGCGCCGAAGCGCGCGAGGAGGCGGGGCAATGGAAGGTCGCCAAGGTGATGATGAGCCGGTCCGCACGCCGCCTGATGGAAGGCTGGGTGAGGGTGCCTGCCGAGTGAGTCGCTGGCATTCCCCGGGCGGGCCATGCAATTGATTGCACGATGAAGAGCGATGTCATTGTAATCGGCGGCGGCGTGATGGGATCGTCCGTCGCCTATCATCTCAAGTCCGATCCGGCGTTCACGGGCAAGGTGACCGTGATCGAGCGCGATCCGACCTATGCGCGAGCCTCCTCGGCGCTGTCGGCAAGTTCGATCCGCCAGCAGTTCTCGACACCGCTCAACATCCATCTGTCGCGCTATGGCATCGGCTTTCTGCGCCGCGCCGGCGAACTGCTGGGCGTCGAACTGGGGTTGCGGGAGCCGGGCTATCTCTTCCTGGCCAGCCACGCCGGCGAGGCTGTCCTGCGGGCGAACCATGCGATCCAGAAAGGGGAGGATTGTGCGGTAGAGCTGCTCGACCCGGCCGCGCTGGTCGGACGCTTCCCGTGGATCTCGACCGAGGGCGTGACGCTCGCCTCGCACGGCACAGCCAACGAAGGCTGGTTCGACGGTCCCGCCTTGATGCAGGGATTTCGCCGCAAGGCGCGCGACCTGGGTGCGGTCTATGTCGCCGACGAGGTTGTCGGGTTCTCGGGCAGTAGTGTCATGTTGCGCAACGGCGGCCGGCTGGAGGCCAAGACGATCGTGCTGGCAGCCGGCCCCTGGTCCGGCGAAGTGGCGGCGTGCGCCGACATCGCATTGCCGGTCGAGCCGCGCCGGCGCTCGGTCTTCGTCTTCGACGTGCGCGAACCGCCGGGGATAACGCCACTCACCATCGACCCCTCGGGCACCTGGTTTCGGCCGGAGGGCCGTTTCTATATCGGCGGCACGACCCCCGCGGAAGGCAACGATCCGCCCGGAGCACCGCTGGAAGTCCAGCATCAGGAGTGGGATGAGATCGTCTGGCCGACCCTTGCGGCCCGCGTGCCGGCCTTCGAGGCGGCCAAGGTCGTCAACGCCTGGGCGGGCTATTACGAGTACAACACGTTCGATCAGAACGGGATCGTCGGCCGTCATCCGGAGATCGAGAGCCTGATCTTCGCCACCGGCTTCTCGGGCCACGGTATCCAGCAATCGCCTGCGGTCGGCCGTGCCGTCGCCGAGCTGATTGTGCATGGCAGCTATCGCACCTTGGACCTCAGTCCTTTCGGTTATGAACGCATATCCGCAGGCCGGCCTATCCGGGAGCTGAACGTAGTGTGATACTCTCCGCCTCATGTGAGGAGAGAGTGCCGTGCCCGATCAAGCGTTGGTGAATTCAGATCTGCAGTCCGCGCTCGCCGAAGCGAAGCAGGCCTACATCGATCGCAACCCCAAGAGCTTTGCTCGCCACCAGGAAGCCTGCGAGGCGATGCCGGGCGGCAACACCCGCACCACGCTGCACAACTCGCCGTTCCCGCTCACCGTCGTGCGCGGCGAGGGTTGCCGCCTGTGGGATGCCGACGGCCACGAATACATCGACGTGCTGGGCGAATATACCGCCGGCATCTACGGCCATTCTCATCCGGTGATCCGCGCCGCCATCGACCGCGCGCTGAACCACGGCTGGAACTACGGTGGCCGCAACGCCAACGAAGGCAAGCTCGCCAAGCTGATCGCCGACCGCATGCCGTCGATCGACCTGGTGCGCTTCACCAACTCCGGCACCGAAGGCAATGTGATGGCGCTGGCTGGCGCCAAGGTCTTTGCCCAGCGCAAGGGCCGGGCCAAGGCCACCAAGGTCATGGTGTTCCACGGCGGCTATCACGGCGGCGTGCTCTACTTCGTGAGCGGCGGCAGCCCCGTGAACGTGCCCTACGAATACATCGTGGCGCCCTATAACGACATCGAGGGCACCAAGGCCCTGATCGCCAAGCATGGCGAGGAGCTGTTCGCCGTCCTGCTGGAACCCATGCAGGGCAGCCATGGCTGCCTGCCGGGCGATGTCGCTTTCCTGAAGATGGTGCGCGAGGAGACGGCATCCCGCGGCATCACCATGATCTTCGACGAGGTCATGACTTCGCGGCTCTCGCCGGGCGGCCTGCAGGGGCTCTACGGCGTCATTCCCGACATGACGACGCTCGGCAAGTATATCGGCGGCGGCATGTCGTTCGGCGCGTTCGGTGGCAAGCGCGAGATCATGGAGCTGTTCGACCCGACCAAGGCCGACTCGCTGCCGCATGCCGGGACGTTTAACAATAACGCGCTCACCATGGCGGCGGGCGTCGCGGGCTACGGCGAAGTCTATACGCCGGCAGCCGCCAAGGAGCTGAACGAGCGTGGCGAGCGCATCCGCGAGCGGCTGAACGCCATCTGCACCAAGAACAAGGTGGCGTTCCAGTTCTCCGGCATCGGCTCGATGATGACGGCCCATGCCACGACGCGGCCGATCAAGTCGGCGGCCGACATTGCGGCCGGCAACCAGGACGCCAAGGAGCTGTTCTTCTTCGACATGAGCACCGCCGGCATCTGGATTGCGCGGCGCGGCTTCGTCGCCCTGAACGTCATGATCGGCGATGCCGAAGGCGACCGTTTCGTGGCGGCGGTCGAGGAATTCGTTTCGGCCCGCAAGGCTCTTTTGCAGCCGTAAGGAGTGCCTAGATAGGTGGCATGAACGACACCAGCAACTTCCCCCAGCCGGTCGCCGGCACGGTGGTGCCGCGCTTCGGCGACGTCGCCACCTTCATGCGCTTGCCGCTGTTCCGCGACCCGGCCGAGGTCGAGATCGGCATGGTGGGCGTGCCCTGGGACGGCGGGACGACAAATCGTCCCGGTGCCCGGCACGGGCCGCGCCAGATGCGCGACCTCTCCACGATGATGCGGCGCATCCATCACGTGACCGGCGTGGCGCCCTATGAACTGGCGAAGTGCGGCGATCTCGGCGATGCGCCGGTCAATCCCGCCAGCGTCGACGATTCGCTGGAGCGGATCGAAAAGCACTACGCCAGGATCCATGCTGCCGGTGTCGTACCCCTGTCGGCGGGCGGTGATCACCTGATCACGCTGCCGATCATGCGCGCCATCGCGAAGGGCGGGCCGTCGCTCGGCATGGTGCATTTCGACGCCCACAGCGACACCTGGGACACCTATTTCGGCGGCTACAAGTATACGCACGGCACACCGTTCCGCCGCGCCGTGGAGGAGGGGTTGCTCGACCCCAAGCGGGTCGTGCAGATCGGCATCCGCGGCTCGATGTACAAGCGCGACGACAATCAGTGGGCCGTCGACCAGGGCATGCGCGTGATCACCATCGAGGAGTATTTCGACCTCGGCGTCGAAAAGGTGATCGCCGAGGCGCGCCGGGTCGTGGGCACAGGCCCGACCTATGTCAGCTTCGACGTCGACGGTCTCGATCCGGCCTATGCACCCGGTACCGGCACGCCGGAAATCGGCGGCTACACCCCGCACGAAGCGCAGCGCATGCTGCGCGGCCTCCGCGGGCTCGACCTCGTCGGTGGCGACGTCGTCGAAGTCTCGCCGCCCTTCGACATGAGCGGCAACACCGCCCTGGTCGGTGTCACCATGATGTGGGAGATCCTTTGCCTGCTCGCCGAGTCCGTGGCGAAGCGCAAGGGCAGGATCTAGAGGCCACGTAGCCTAACGGCGCACGTTAAGAATGCTAGATTGTACGGGGAGAGCGTCATGGCCGCGAGCGGGCCGAGCATCACCGATATAAAGCTCCTGTTTGCCCGATCGGGTAATCGTTGTGCGTTCCCTAAATGCACCGCCCCAGTGGCGCTTAATGAGACGCTCACTGGCGAAGTTTGCCACATTAAGGGTGTGCGCCCCGGTAGTGCGCGGCATGACCCAATGCAGCCGTCCGAGGAGCGCCACCAGTATCAAAATCTCGTGCTAATGTGTCCGACGCATCATACGGTTATCGATGACGATGAGACATCGTATACTGTTGAGCGACTTCAGCAGATGAAGCGAGAGCATGAGCAAGGAATCTCGCCAGTCTCTGACGCTGAGTCATCGATCGTGGCACAGGCGTTCGTGCAAAACGTATCAAGCACTGGACAGATCGGTGGTCTTTCAGCTCATACTGTAAATGCATCTACCATTACGGTGCACAATGCATCGCCCGTAAGCCAAGCTACTCATAGCCGTCAAATTCAAGCCATTGAACATCTCTGGCAGGTGGTACTTGCGCTACGCAATGAATTCAGGCTCTTGACGTTCATCGATACTGTGCTCTTACCGACGGAGATTGACGCTTATTTTAAGGATAATGACGCAAACAGTATTATGGATGCGGTAGTCGAGTATCGGGATCAACGACTGGTTCTGCGAAAGCTTGCGAGCGCTGGCGCAGATGTTGCAGACAAAGAGCGCCCGTTTGTCAATCATCGTCTTTGGTCAGTCTTTTTTGTGATACAGGGGCTCTACGCTCGGACTGCGTTGCTGCTGACCAATTCGTTCAAGGAACGAAGATTTGTGAATTGGCGAGATGATGGAGGGTGCGAGCAGTTATTGAGAGCGGTCCTTTCAGCCCAATCAATTGATCATCTGAAAGGCCTGCAAACGCATGGGCTTCAGACAGCAATTGATATCCTCGAACGACAGTTTCTTGCAGAGGCCGGACTGAACAAGCCTCAGACCTAGCATAACTTGTCCGCAATCTAAGTTGCTTCGACAGCTGCTGGGCAGTCGTTTGCGTGCGTCATAATACCTATGCCGCCAGCTCCAGAATCTCCTTCACTTCGGCGGGTGTCGGGATCGGCCGCGGATTGCGCGGAACCCACGGCGTGCCCATCGCCTGCTTGGCAATCCGGTCGAAGTGCTCGCGGCCGATCCTCACGTCGGAGAGGCTGCGCGGCATGTCGAGGCCGCGGATGAACTGGTCGAGCACGTCGCTCGCGTCCTTGCCGGGATGGCCCATTGCCGTCGCGATCAAGGCCTGGCGGTCGGCATTGGCCGGCTTGTTCCAGCGCATGACCGACGGCAGCATGATGCACGACGTATGGCCGTGCGGGACGTCGAACACGGCGCCCAGCACGTAGCCGATGCCGTGGCTTGCGCCCATCGGAACGCCGGCGGCGATGCCGGCCATCGAAAGCCACGAGCCGGTCTGGCAGTCGAGCCGCGCGGCCATGTCCGACGGATCAGCCTTCACGCGCGGCAAGCCGCGGGCCAGCAGGGACAGGCCGTGCAGGGAGGAGGCGTTGCTGTACTCCGTCGACTCGTTGGAGCACACGCCCTCGACACAATGATCGACGGCGCGGATGCCGGTCGAGAGCAGGAGCCACATCGGCGTGTGGCGCGTCACCTCGGGATCGAGGATTACGGCCTGTGGGATGGTGAGGGGATGGCGGAACATCTCCTTCACCTTGGTTTCCTCGTTGGTGACGCCCGCGATGGCGGAGAATTCGCCCGCCGACAGGGTGGTGGGGATCGAGATTTGCCGTACGGTAGGCGGCTTTACGTCGGACTGGCCGCGGATTCGATCCATGTCCGCAGGCGTGCGGATGTCGTTGGCGAGGCAGAGCTGCACCGCCTTGGCGCCGTCGGTGATCGAGCCGCCCCCCAGGGTAACGATCAGGTCCGTGCGCGCCTCGCGGGCCTGCTCGGCGGCGGCGATCACGGCCGAGCGTGGCGAGTGGGCCGGCATGCGGGCAAAGGTGCCGACGCACTTGTTGCCGAGTGCCTTGCGCAATTTCTCGACCTCGTCGGTCTCGCGGTCGAGCGTCCCGCTCGCCATGAGGAATACGCGTTGCGCGCCGTGGCGCGAGACCAGTTCGGACACCGCCTCGGCGGCGGGCTTGCCGAACACGACTTCGTCCATGCGACTGAATACGACTCGACCGGATGACGGCATTCTCTCCTCCCGCGCAGGGGTGCTATCGTGGCCGCGAAACACCTCGAGGGAAAGCATGACCGGGACACGGGATGGCGCCATCGGCCGCGCAGAGAAATATTTCGACGAAGGCGGATTCCTCGAAGAACTGCAGCGGCGGGTGGCGATCCCGACGACCAGCCAGGAAACGGACTCCATGCCGGCGCTGCAGGAGTACGTCTCCGGCGAGATGACCGATTCGCTGCAGAAGCTCGGCTATGACTGTACCGTCCTGCCCAACCCGCGTGCCGAATATGGTCCGTTCCTGATCGCGCGCCGGGTCGAGGACCCTGCCAAGCCGACGGTGTTGACCTATGGCCATGGCGACGTGATCCGCGGCCAGGAGGAGCAATGGCGGTCGGGCCTGTCACCCTGGAAGATCGTCGTGGAAGGCGACCGGCTCTACGGGCGCGGCACCGCCGATAACAAAGGCCAGCACACGATCAATATCGCGGCTCTGGCCTGCGTGCTGCAGGAGCGCGGTTCACTGGGCTTCAACTCGACGATCCTGATCGAGACAGGCGAGGAAACCGGCTCGCCGGGCCTCGCGGATTTCTGCAAGGCCAACAAGGCCGCCCTCAAGGCCGACGCCCTGATCGGCTCGGACGGCCCGCGGCTCGATCACCGCCGGCCGACCGTGTTTGGTGGCACGCGCGGCACCATGAACTTCAACCTCAAGCTCAACCTGCGCGAAGGCGGGCATCACTCGGGCAACTGGGGTGGACTGCTCGCCAATCCCGGCATCATCCTCGCCCATGCCCTGGCCACCATCACCGACGAGCGTGGCCAGATCAAAGTGCCGGAGTGGCGGCCGAAGACTCTTACCAACTCGGTGCGGGCGGCTTTGGCTGACGCCCATGTCGATGCGGGCGAAGGCGCGCCGGAGATCGATCCGGAGTGGGGGGAGAAGTCGCTGACGCCGGTCGAGCGGGTGTTCGGCTGGAACAGCTTCGAGGTGCTGGCGTTCAAGACCGGCAATCCCGACCGTCCGGTGAATGCGATCCCGCCCAGCGCGATCGCCTACTGCCAGCTCCGTTTCGTCGTCGGCACCGATCCGCACGACATCGTGCCGGCCTTGCGCCGGCATCTCGAAAAGCATGGCTTCGGCCAGATCGAGGTCGAGCCGGCGCGCGACGTCATCATGAACGCGACGCGCCTCGACCCCGAGAATCCCTGGGCCAAGTTCGCTGCGGCGTCGATCGAGAAGACGGCAGGCCAGAAGCCCAACATGCTGCCCAATCTCGGTGGATCGCTGCCCAACGAGGTGTTCACCGACATTCTCGGCATGCCGACCGTTTGGGTGCCGCACTCCTATGCGGCCTGCTCGCAGCATGCGCCCAACGAGCACCTACTGGCGCCGGTGGCGCGCGACGGGCTGCGGCTGATGACAGGCCTGTTCTGGGATCTCGGGGCGGCCGGACGCGTGTAGCCGGTCCCACGACGCGTCGGGCGCTGCGTATTGACGACGCGCCCCAGCCCAATCACGGCTATGATCGCGCGAGCCGCGCGAAGAGGAGAACAGATGCCGCGTATTCCGTACTACGAAGTCGAGAACGCCACCGGCAAGCATGCCGAGTTCCTGGGCAAGCTCGACCCCATGCTGAACATCTATCGCATGCTGGCGAACTCGGAGCAGGGCGCGAAGGGCTTCCTGCGCATGGGCAATGCGCTGCTGCATCGCTGCGAACTCGATCCGGTGCTGCGGGAGCTGGCGATCATTCGCGTGGGGCGACTTTCGCGTACGGCCTACGAAGTGTTCCAGCACGAACGGATCGGCCGCGACGTCGGCGTGACGGAGGACAAGATCGCGGCTCTGCGCGAGGCCACCATCGAGGCGGCGGCCTTCACCGACAACGAGAAGGCGGTGCTGCGCTACACCGACGACGTGGTGCGCAACGTCCGCGCTTCGGACAAGACGCTCAAGGCGATGCAGGCTTTCCTGACGCCGGGCGCATTGGTCGAGCTCACGCTCACCATCGGCTACTACATGATGGTCTGCCGCTTCCTCGAGTCGATGGGTGTCGACGGCGAGGAAGGCCAGGCCGAATGGCTGAAGACGGCAAAACTCTGAGACGGGATGGAATAGGAGAGTTCGAGAGATGGCGTATCGCGTACTGGTCGCGCAGTTCATGCACGAAACCAACACCTTCAGCAAATTGCCGACCACGCTCGAAGACTATCGCAAGCGCTGGCTGATCGAAGGCGAGGCGATGGTGCCGCGCTTCACGGGCACGAAGAACGAGATTGGTGGTTATATCGATTCCGCCAAGAAGTACGGCTGGGAGCCGGTATGGGCTGGCGCCGCCAACGCGACGCCCTCGGGCAAGCTCACCAAGGAAACCTGGGAGCATATCCGCGACATGATCGTCGGCGCGGCAAAGAAGGCCAAAGCAGCGGGCAAGCTCGATGCAGTCTGCCTCTCGCTGCACGGCGCCATGGTGACGGAGACCGAGGACGATGCCGAAGGCGCGCTGCTCGAAGCGCTGCGCGGCGTGGTCGGCCCCGACGTGCCGCTGGTCGCCACGCTCGACCTGCACGCCAATGCCACGGTGAAGATGGCCAAGAACGCCAATGCACTGGTGAGCTATCGCACCTATCCGCATGTCGACGGCTACGAGCGCGCCGTGCAGGCGGCGGCACTGGTGCAGGAAGCGCTGGAAGGCAAGAAACAACCGCGCTGCCTGCTGGTGCAGCCGGCCATGCTGGAAGGCGCCGACCATGGCCGCACGACGCAGCCCGGCCTGATGCGCGACCTGCTGGCCAAGGCCGATGCCTTCGAGAAGGAGCCGGGCATCAACGTCGTCAGCATCCAGGCCGGCTTCACCTGGGCCGACATTCCCTACACAGGCCCGTCGGTCGCCGTGAGCCACGAACCTGCCGCCGAAGCGCGCGCCAAGGCGGTGGCGGCGGCGATCCTCGACGAGATCTGGAAGCGCCGCGACGAAAGCTCGTCGGACTATCGGCCGATTTCCGATGCCATTGCCGCCGCGCGTGCGGGCGTTGGCAAGGAGGGGCCGCTGGTCGTGGCCGACGGCACCGACAATCCGGGCGGTGGCGGCTACAACGACACGACGCCGGTGCTGCAGGCGCTGATCGACGCCAAGGTCGAGAACGTGGCCTTCGGCACGATCTTCGATCCGGGCACGGTGCAGCAGGCCATCAAGGCGGGCGTCGGCGCGGAAATCGACGTCGTGCTGGGCGGCCATACCGATCCGTCGATGGGCGGGCCGGTCAAGGCCAAGGCCATCGTCAAGATGCTCTCGGACGGCGAGTTCAAGAACGACGGCCCGATGAATGCCGGTGTCGGCACCTCGATGGGGCCGACGGCGGTGCTGCGCATCGGTGGCATCGACGTGGTGACGATCTCCAACCGCATCCAGACCATCGATCTGCAGGTGTTCCTGAGCCAGGGCATCGACCCGCGTACCAAGAGCGTGGTGGTGGTGAAGAGCGTCCAGCACTTCCGCGCTGCCTACGCGCCGATTGCGCGCGAGGTGATCCTGGTCGATTCGGGCGGCATCTGCTCGCCGGACATCACGCGGCTGAAGTTCACCAAGCTGCGCCGGCCGATCTGGCCGTTGGACGGGGTGAACGATCCTTATGCAGGAGCAGGGGTGCGTGCATGAGCACCAAGTTCGAGGCAACGGGCCCGCTGCCGGGCGCGGCGTTCGGCGCCACGGTACGGTTGCGCGACGGCGGGCAGGGCGCCGCTGCCGTCGTCGCGGCGGCTGAAACGGCGCCCGACGAGCTTGCTGCGGCGCTGGCCGAAGCCAAGGGGATTCTGCTGGTGCAGGGCCTCAACGATATTGCCGACGATCCCGACCTGCTCATCCGCTTCAGCCGGCTGTTCGGGCCGGAGGTCGAGGACTATCGCCACAATCTGACCGATCTCAAATCGGTCCATGTGTCGGTGCCCCAGATCCTCCTGGTGTCGAACATGCCGCCGGTCAGCAAGGCGCCGCCCAAGCGGCCCGAGCCGCCGCTGGCGGCCGACGGGCTGATCCCGGTGCAGTACCCGCATCGCAAGGGCTGGCACACGGATCAGAGCTATCGCCGTCCGCCACCCGACATTTCGCTCTTCTATGCCGTGACGCCCGCGGCGCGGGATACCGGGCAGACGCTGTTTGCCAACGGCATCCTGGCCTACGAGGCGCTGCCCGCTCAGCTCAAGGCCAAGGTCGAGGTCGAGGGACTCCTGGGCTTGCATGCTCAACCGGGCAGCGGTCGCGGCCGCGAGGCGGCGCTCGCCGGCCGACCGCCCCGCGCCTTTGCCCCTCACGAGCGTTCGCAGCCTCAACCCGTCGTGCGTGCACATCCGGTCACGGGCGAGCGTGCGCTCTACCTCTGTGAATGGGGCCAGATGGACTGGTTCGAGGGGCCGTTCGTCGGCATGGAGCCTGGCCCGCATGGCGCGGGGGCGGCCCTGCTCGACGAGATCATGGCCCATCTGACCGAGCGGCGCTTCTGCTATGCCCATGAATGGACGCAGGGCGATGTCCTGATCTGGGACAATCGCTGCCTCATCCACGCCGCGACCTGGTTCGACGGCGAGAAGGAGCAGCGCCTGATGTGGCGCACGACCGTCCACGGCAATCCCGGCGCCCACTATGTCGGCGAGGCGAAGAGCTGGATCCCGGCGGCTTAGGGATGATTCGAGCAAGAGATCCATAGCCCGCGAAACCGTCATTCGACAGGCGACGGTATCGCGGCCGGAGTGCAGGAGGCGGCAATTCGACAGTTCATGGCGCTGCAGTCAGCGTCCGCGGAACAGACGAGTTGGCCGTGGAGCATTCATCGACCAAGATGATCCACTCGTTCTCCAGGAAGGAGCCCGTCATGACCGTCAGCATCACTCCGCTTACGCCCCTATTCGCCGGCGAGGTTGGCGCGATTGACCTGCGCCGGATCCATGATCGCGAATCTCTGGAGGCGATCCGCGCCGGTATGGACAGATACGCCGTGCTGGTGTTTCGCGATCAGAATTTCACCAACGAAGAACAGCTCGACTTCGCCCAGCGTTTCGACGGCACGCTGCACGCCCGTACTTCTTCCTCGGCTATTGGCAAGAATCGGTTCGGCAACGAGGCGTTGGCCGACGTCTCCAACGTCGACAAGGACGGCAAGATCCGGGACGCGAACAATCGCATGCGCGCCTCCTCGGTCGCGAATCGCCTGTGGCACACCGATGCGTCGTTCGTCGATCCGCCGGGTCGCTACTCCATGCTATCGGCTCGGGTGGTGCCGCCGGTGCGTGCCGATACGGAGTTCGCCGACATGCGCGCCGCTTACGATGCGCTCGACGAGGAAACCCGCACCTCTATCGAAGAGCTGCGCGTTTATCATTCTATCGTCTACTCGCGCCACGTACTCGGTTTCGATTTCAGCGACGATGAGCAGGATAAGCTGAAGGGGGCCGTCCATCCGCTGGTGCGCACCATCCCAGGCTCCGGTCGTCGAGCGCTTTACCTCGCCTCGCACGCCGCCCATATCGTCGACTGGCCCGTGCCCGAGGGTCGGCTGCTTCTGCGCGACCTGATCGACCACGCCACGCAGCCGCAGTTCGTCTATCGCCACATTTGGCGGCCGCATGATTTCGTGATCTGGGACAATCGGTGCACCATGCATCGCGCCCGGCCGTTCGACGACAAGACCCATCGCCGCGAGCTTCGGCGCACCACGACGCTGGACCTGCCGCTGCCGGCTTCGGCTTAGACAACGGCTCTCAGCGCTTCTCGCGAAAGAATGTCGTCAACGCATAGCGTCGGCCCCGCGTTACCGGGCCGACCTTGTGCAGGAGCGAGCAGGAGAAGACGGCGGCGGCTCCCGCCGGAGGGCTCACTCGCACGCCGGCATATTCGG
>Ga0209792_1001361_pt1 | contig 11996 bp, 10 predicted proteins | sample EBPBio142005_DNA_FD_185860 | JGI IMG/M metagenome (GOLD analysis project Ga0209792, IMG submission 185860) | Wastewater treatment Type I Accumulibacter community from EBPR Bioreactor in Madison, WI, USA - Reactor 1_6/14/2005_ DNA (SPAdes)... | ecosystem: Engineered > Bioreactor > EBPR >...
GCCGTGAACCGCAGGTGGACGGCCCGTCGCTATCGAGAGGTTGTTGGGGTTGGTGAAGGAGGGGATGACCGAATGGGCGGTCCGCACCGTGCCTTTCGCCTTGATCTTCTCCAGCGCCGGCATCAGACCCGCCTTGATGGCTTCGTCGAGATAGGCCGGCTCGCAGCCGTCGAGGCAGATGGCGATGGCCGGGACGCGCGGCCACTGATAGGTCCGGCCGTTGGCTTCGACGGTCACGGGGGACATCTGGTTCATGGGTTTCTTCCCTGTTCCTGGCTTCGCGCCATCAGCTCGTTTGCTTCCGGCCCGTTCTTGCTCAATTCAGATCATAAGCCAAATCGATATTCTTTATTGGTGTCATAGATCAAATCTATGCTTGCGATTTCATCAGGCGGCTTTCCAGCAAATCGCCGCTGCGCTGAAGGATCGGATAGGCGATCGTGACCACCAGCGAATTGATTTCCTTGAGGCCGCGGGCGATCTCGATATGCATCCCGCTGGTCTCGATGCTCTCGCGGGTGCCCGATTGCAGCCGCTTGAGATGACGCTGGTGTGTCAGTTTTGAGAGGCCGCGCATGCGCTCCTTTTCCGCGACGAGCTGGCGGGCCGAAGGCAGGTCCTGCGAGACCAGCACGTTGAAGGCGAGATGCATGTTCTCGACCACGCGCTCATGCAATGCGGTCAGTTCCGCCCAGCCCTCGTCGGAAAAGCGCCAGTTCTTTTCGGCGCGCTCCTCCGCCAGCAGCAGCAGGTTCTTGGCGATCACATCGCCGGCGTGTTCCAGATTGATGGCGAAGTCGGTCAACTCGATGCTGCGCTGGGCCTCGTCCGTCGTCATCTCGCCGCGATTGACCTCGGCGAGGTAGAGCTTGATGTCGGTGTGGGCGTCGTTGACGGACTCGTCCATGCCCCTGACGCGCTTGATGTCCGCCGCGCCGCCATTCTGCAGCAGGCCCATAATAGGGCGCACCATGAGCTCCACCATCTCGCCCATGCGCAACAGTTCACGTGTGGCGCTGGCCAGCGCCAGGCGGGGCGTGTGGATGACAGACCGGTCGAGCGCGCTGACGCGGGTGGCTAGAGCGTCGGCGCTGTCCTTTGTCTCCGGATCGCGGATGAGCCGCCGTGTCAGCCGCTCCATCAGGCCAACGAAGGGAAGGCTGGCAATCAGCAGCGCCAGGTTGAATGCGACATGGAGGTTTGCGAGCGCCGCGCCCGCGTCGCCACCGAGTAGGCCGACGGGAATACGAAAACTCTCGACGGCTGCCAGCGCCACGATGGAGCCGATCGCGCGGAAGATGAAATTGCCGACCGGGATGCGCTGCGCCGCAACCGGCATCCCGCGCGACAGCCAGAAGGCGATCATCCCCGCGCCCAGATTGGCGCCGAGGACGAGCGGGACGCCGGCTTCGAGCGGCAGCAGGCCCTGCGCGGCGAAAGCCACCACCATCAGAATCGCGGCGACGCTCGAATGGATCAGCCATGTGAACACCGCGCCGGCCAGGAAGGCCGTCGCATAGTCGTCCGCGAGATAGGACGTCAGCGTCGGCAGGAGCGACGATTCTTTGAGCGGCGCAGTCGCCATGCCGATCAGTTGCAGCGACAGGAGGACAAACCCGACGCCGAGGATCATCCGGCCTGTCTCGCGGATTTTCGTTCCGGAGAATTTGAGATGCATCACGCCGCCGACGAACAGGCACACGGGCGCAAGCCAGCTTAGGTCGAAGGACAGAATGCGCGTCACGAGCGCGGAGCCGAGATCGGCGCCAAGAAGGAGCGCGAGGCCGACAGACAGCGTCAACATTCCGCTGGCGGCGAAGCCTGCGGCCAGCATGGCAACCGCGGTCGAGCTTTGCAGCATGATCGCCATGATCACGCCGCCGCCCGCGGCCTTGACGACGCCGCCCCGGGTCTCGCCCATCAGGCCGCGCAGCGCCGATCCATAGGCGCGCTCCATGCCTTCGCGCACCATGTGCACGGCAAAGAGCAGGAGCAGGGTCGCTCCGGCCAGATGGAGCAGGATCAGCGAAAAATGCATGGCAGGCACCCGGACGGCGGTCTCCTAAGAGTCGCGCCGCCACGTGCATAAGGTCAATTCGTATGTTTCAATAAACTCATAGGCTGGGGCTATGGAACGAGCCGTCCGTCCAACGATCGATTCAGCGAGCGGAAGGCCGGGAGTCTGGCGCGAGCACGGTCTGGATGAACGCCGCGATTTTCGGGGAATTGCGCCGTTCCTGAAGGCAAGCGAGCGATATTCGGTCCGCACATCCGCATCGCCTTCACCGGCATCGCCATCTACACCTGGGATGTCGCCTTCCGCGCCGCGAACGTGGTCGGCTTCTTCGGCGGCGGCGGCATGGGCTGGTGCTGAAGCACACCACACAGCAGCTTGAAAGCCTATGTTACCGTGCGTTCAGCGGACGACGGCCGGGTTGTCGCCGGTCCCGCAGCGTTGCGTCCTCCCCATTTCTGTAATTATCCATACGGTATGCTTACGCACCATATTGATTGGTGGAAAAACATAAGGTAGCGTACTAAAAGCGGTGAGCCTCGGGCGCGTGTCTGTGGCCCGTCACGCTCGGCAGGTGCTGTCCGCGCCGTCCCATAGAAGCGCGATGCCGCGATCGCTGCGTCCCCACCTCAATGCAGGGGCTTTGACATGACGACGGTGGCGAACGCGCCGAGCCCAACCCCGCGCCTCAGGCCGACCAAACCGGAGACGACACGCGCCATCCTTCTCATGCTCCTGGGCTTCATCTGCTACTCGACCTCCGACATGCTGGCCAAGGTTCTCACGCAGTCGATGAACCCTTTGCAAGTTGCCTGGCTGCGGCAGCTCGGCCTTCTCTCCGGCGTGCTGGTTCTTTTCGCGATCAAGGGTCCTCAACTCCTGCGGAGCAGGCACCCCTGGCTGCAACTCGGGAGGGGCCTCACGGTGGTCGTGGCCGCAACGACGTTCCTGACGTCGATCGCCTACGTGCCGCTGGCCGACGCCACCGCCGTCACCTTTGTCGCGCCTTTCATGGTCACGGCGCTCGCGGCCACCGTCCTGCGCGAGCAGATCGGGCCTAAACGCTGGATCGTCGTGGGCCTCGGCTTCCTCGGAACGATGATCATCATACGGCCGGGCATGAACGCATTTCATCCGGCGATCTTCCTGTCACTGCTTTCGGCCGCGGCCTTCGCCATTCGCCAGATCATATCGAGGCGGCTGAGCGGAACAGACCCGCTCCTCACCACGGTTGCCTATACGGCGCTGACCGCCGCCATCATCCTGAGCCTGCCATTGCCCTTCATCTGGTCAAATCCCGCCGATGGCTGGCAATTGATCATGATGATCGCCATCGCCGTGATCGCCAGTTGCGGCGAGCTTTCGATCATCCGGGCGCTGGATATCGGTGAGGCCGCCGTCCTCTCGCCGCTGCAATATACGCTGATGATCTGGAGCACCGTCTGGGGCTTTCTGATCTTCGCCCAGCTTCCCGATTTCTGGACCTTCGCAGGCACGGCGGTGATCGTCGCATCGGGAATCTATTCGATCTATCGCGAAACCCGTTGATCGTCGCCTGATCAGAACCTTTGACATTGACGCCCGCCATGGCGTCCCGGCGACGCTTGCCGAGTCAGGATGCCCAGCCAAAGGTCCCGGTGCGCCTAAAAAGCGGCCTTCGAATTAATGGCCTTTCCATGTGCTATTAATTGTGTATAGTAGCGTACTAATATCGCGGCACGTGCCTCGATGAGGTTCTGCGGTCAGGGGTGCGCGCCCCGCGTCCGGCGGAGGTGCACCAATGACAGGACGCCATATGCTTTCGGCTACCGAACGTTTCAGGCTCGGCGAGCAGCCGACACCGGATTTCATACGGCAGATGCGTGAGCGGTTTCCGGTCGAGCCCGAGATCGATCAGCTCTTCGTCCGGAAGATGGAGCGGCGCGCCGGGCCGGAATATTCGAGGCTGTCGCTCGATGAACTGCGGAACCGCATCGAAGCGATGCTCGCGGACCTGGGCATCACCGACTACACACTGAGCGATCTGCGCTGGTTCACGGGAGGCGTGTCCAAGATCCAGCTTGGCTTCACCCTCGATTGGGATGATTCCGGCCGCCGGCGCAACGAGCGCATGGTCGTTCGCATGGACCCGAACGAGGGGTCGAATACGACCAGCCGGCTGCGGGAATACGAGCTTCTCAAGGCCTTTGACGGCATCGTGCCGGTGCCGCGGCCGTTCTGGCTCGACCGCGACGCCCGCTGGTTCCCGGAACCGGCGCTGGTCTATGAATTTGCCGAGGGCGTCACGAAGCCGACCATGACGACGACAGGTCAGGTCAGCGGCATGGGCACCAATTTCGGCCCGGAACTGCGCGCGAAGCTGGCGCCGCAATTCATGGATTGCCTGGCGAAGATCCATACTTTCGACTACGCGGCGCATGATTTCGAGAGCATGTCAACGCCGAGCCTCGGAACCACTCAGAACGCGCAATGGCAGCTCAATCGCGCATTGCGCATATGGGAGGAGGACCGCTGCGAGGATCTGCCCCTGATGGATGTCGCGGCGGCCTGGCTGCGCGACAACATGCCGGCGCTCGACGTGGTCAGTATGGTTCATGGTGACTATCGCAGCGGCAATTTTCTCTTCGATGAAAAGGCCGGCCGGATGACGGCATGGCTCGACTGGGAGCGCGCGCATCTCGGCGACCGCCATCGTGACCTCGCCTGGACGACGCATCCGAGCTTCGGCCACTACAGCGAGGACGGGTCGGTCTACTACATCTGCGGCCTGATCCCGGCGGATGAATTCTACGACCGCTACACGGCGGCTTCGGGTCTTTCGGTCGATCCGGCCCGGCTGGAATACTACCGCATCCTCAACTGTTTCCAGATCATCGCGTCGGTCGCGGCGACGGCGACCCGTGTCGCAAGTCTCGGCAAGTCGCATCAGGACGTGCTGCTCACACGCGTCAAAGGCATGGAATCGATCACGGGACGTGAGCTCGTCCGGCTTCTCAAAGGAAAAATCTGATGGATCAGACGGATGTCGGCCTGAAATCCGTGGTGAAGGCGCTGATCGATACAGTCGCGCCGGCGATCGATCCGTCCGATCATCTCGCCAAGGAACAGCTTCGTCTCGCGGCCAGCTATGTGGACTTCGTCCGGCAACGTCTGCTGCTGCTGCATTCGCGCGAGCGGTATGACCTGCAGCATTACCGGGCGCTGGCGGAGCAATTTCTCGGCTTCGGCCTGCCCCTCGCGAGCGAGGCGGTCGCGGCTTTGCATTCCGCCCTCGCGGTGGCCGGGCCATTGGCGAGCGATCCCGCCGCGCCGACCGGCCGCATTCGCGCCGCTGCCACCGATCTCGCTCATGCGGTCGCCACTGTCGTCCAGGCGGCGCATTCCCAATGGAATGAACCCGATCTCGCGCGGCGCATCGACGAAGCGGTGCTGGCGGCGACCGAAGACAAGTTCGAGATGGAACTGCTGTGGTATCAGCCGATCGGCTTCGATCCGTCGCCCCGCAAGGACAAGACGCTCGACGATTTCCTCAAATAGAGGGCTATCACGCCATTGCGCGGATCAGGGTCCATATGTCTGTGAAGTAGCGCTCGACCGTCACGGGATCCTCGAACTGCGGATCGAACAGCATGGTTCGTATCCGTGGATTGGAGATAACGAGCGAGATCGCGCATGCGGCGACCGTCGAGGCTTTGTAACCGCGGAACATGCCGTATTTCTGCATGGCGGCGATCTTGCTCTCGATGATCTGGGAGATGTCGTAGTAGAACGCCCGCACTTCCTCGGCGAGGTGGGGCAAGCGCACGACCTCGCCCAGATAGGCGCGCAGCAGGGCGGCGTTCTTTGGGTTGGAGCCGCGCTCCCACAGCTTGCGGATCAGGGTCTCGAGGTCTTCCCAGCAGTGCTCCTCCCGCACCTCGAGCGCGAACAATTGCGGCGAATAGCGCTGCATATCCCGGATCGCGACCGCGACCAGCATCTCGTCCTTCGATTTGTAGCGGCTGACGATGCTGCGCCGGGTCACGCCAAGTTCCTGCGCCAGCCGCTCGATGGTCGTTTCCTGGAAGCCACGGGTGACGAAGGACATCTCGGCGGCGTCGAGCACCTTCGTCGTCATCTCCGCCGAGGCCTGCTGCGTGGGTCGCCCCGATTTACGTTTCGCCATGGCCCGTCCCGTTATGGATTCGACGTTTGTATCGATTGTGAAGGCGGACGCCAATTCCATCCGGACAGGAGCGGGTTGTGCCTGCCGGCCCACCTGACGGTAATTGAACACAAGCGAATAGTTCGCGAGCGAACATTTTTCTTGACACCTTCGAACAATGGCATATCAATGTGCCATTATGTCGGCTTGGGAGGAATTCGACAAATGAAAGTTCTTGCTCGTTTCGCAGCGTCCGCCGCTCTTGGTCTGGCCTTCGTCGGAAGCGCCGCCGCGCAGGAAGTCACCCTGCGCTTCCACTCGTTCATCCACGCCACGTCCTATCAGCAGGTGAAGTTCTTCGAGCCCTGGTGCGCGAAGATCAAGGAACAGTCCGCTGGCCGCATGGTCTGCCAGATATATCCGTCCATGCAACTCGGCGGCGCTCCGGGCGAACTGTTCAACCAGGCGCGCGACGGAGTCGTCGACATCGTCTACGGCAACCCCGGCTACAGCCCGGGCTCCTATCTGGCGGCCGAGGTGTTCGAGCTGCCGTTCATGCTCAACGACGTCCACAATGGCGCACGCGCCATGTGGGACGTGCTCGGCGACAATCCCGGGTCGGAGTTCGAGGGGCTGCGGCTGATCGCCATCGCCCCGGCCGACTTCCCGATCGTCCAGACGACGGCCAAGCCGGTGAAGACCATGGAGGACCTGGCGGGGCTCAAGCTGCGCTCGGCCGGCCGCTACGGGGCGAAGGTCCTCGAAGCCCTTGGCGCCCTGCCGATCCAGATGCCCGCCGGCGAGATCGTCGATTCGCTCAACCGTGGCGTCATCGACGGCGCCTACTTGCCGTGGAGCGCGGTCAGCCTCCTGAAGCTCGAAGAGACGATGAAGCACTTCACCGATTTCGGCGACGGCCAGAAGCGCATGTATACGTCGCTGCAGATCGTGGCGATGAGCCAGATGTCCTACGACCGTCTTCCGGACGACCTGAAGAAGGTGATCGACGACAATCGCGGCTCCGAGGCGTCCGTCCAGTTCGGCGATGCGTTCGAGAGCACCGCGCAGACGGACAAGAAGAGGTTCGCCGAGGCCGGGGCCGATATCTTCATCCTGCCGGATGCCGAATACGAACGTTGGAAAAAGGCGGCGGAACCGATCGCCGACGAGTGGGTTGCCGACGCCAACAAGAAGGGGCTCGACGGCGCCAAGATGCTCGAGCAGGCCCGCGCCGCCGTGGCCAAATACGTCAAGTAGAATCGAACCTTGTCGGGCCGGCGCTGCGCGCCGGCCCATCCATCAGAGGCTGACAAATGGCTACCTCCAATCCGCTCCCCGGCGGACTGAGCGCCGCTTCCCTTGGCATGCCGCCATTCGAAGACGCCTTCGGGCGGGCGCTTGGTCGAACGACGATGGCCCTGGCGATCCTCGGCGTGCTCCTGATCTGCCTGCTCGCCTGCATGCTGTGCGTGACGATCCTGGCGCGCAAGCTGCTGGGCTGGCAGGTCACCGGCGACTACGAGATCGTCCAGATCACGGCCGCCGTGTCGATGTCGCTGTTGTTCCCGTGGTGCCATCTCACCGGCGGCAATGTCATCGTCGATCTTTTGACCAACGGGCTGCCACGGCCGGTCAACCGTGTGCTCGACCGCATCGGTTCGCTGCTGCTCGGCGCGATGGCGCTGATCCTTGCCTGGCGGACCTCGTCTCTCGTCGGGCAGAGCTATGGCCATGGCGGTTTCACCCCGCTGCTGGCGGTGCCCCTGTGGATCCCGCAATTGATGATGATCCCCGGTCTGCTGCTGACCAGCGTCGTCGGCGTCTATCTGGCCGTCGGCCCACGCGCGCTTCAGGTGCGCGACGAATCTGCTGGAGTGCAGTGACATGAGCGGCGTCGAGCTTGGTCTTGTCATCATCGGCGCATCGATCGCGATGATCCTTGCGCGCGTCCCGATCGCGGTCGCGATGTTCCTCGGCGGCGCCGGCGGTTTCGCTTACATCGTCGGCTTCGGGCCGCTCTTCAACTGGATGAAGGGCCTCGCCTATGCGCGGCTTGCGAGCTTCGACCTGATCGTCGTGCCGCTCTTCCTGCTCATGGGCCAGTTCGCCACCAATGGCGGCCTGTCGCATCTTTTGTTCCGCTTCGTGAATGCGTTCCTCGGCCATTTTCGTGGAGGCCTGGCGCTGGCCACGGTCGGCGCATGCGCCGGTTTCGGAGCGATCTGCGGCAGCTCGATCGCCACCGCGGCGACGATGGCGCAGGTCGCCTATCCGGAAATGCGCCGCTTCGGCTATTCGGGCCGCCTCTCCACCGGCTCCATCGCCGCCGGCGGAACGCTGGGCATTCTCATACCGCCATCGGTCCCGCTGGTTGTCTTCGCCATCCTGACCGGCGAGTCGATCGGCAAGCTGTTCGTCGCCGCCGTCGTTCCCGGCATCATCGCCTTTCTCGGCTACCTGCTGGCGGTCCGCTATCATGTGATGCGCGACCCGGCGGCCGGTCCGGCTGGCCCGAAGTCCACATGGAATGAACGCCTCCGCGCCACGCTGGCCGTGCTGCCGGTGGTCGTGATCTTCGCCGTCGTCGTCATCAGCATCTATGGCGGCTGGGCGAGCCCGACCGAGGCGTCGGCCGTCGGAGCGGTGGCCACCTTCGTCCTCGCCGCCGTCCACGGCATGCGCGCACGCGGCTTCCTGGTGAGCCTCCTCGGCACCGCCCAGGCGACCGCGATGATCTTCCTCATCCTGATCGGCGCCGACATGCTCAATTCGGCGCTGGCCTTCACCAATATGACGAGCGGCATCACACAATGGATCCTCGACAGCGGCTTCGCTCCGCTGGCGGTCGTCGCGGTGATCGTCCTGATCTATATCGCCATGGGCTGCGTGATGGAATCCATGTCGATGATCGTGCTGACTGTGCCGATCTTCTACCCGATGATCATGCAGCTCGACCTGTGGGGGATGACGCCTCAGGACAAGTCGATCTGGTTCGGCATCCTGGCTCTGATGGTTGTCGAGATCGGGCTGATCACGCCGCCGGTGGGCCTCAACGCCTTCGTCGTCAACCGCATCGCCAAGGACGTGAAACTCTCCGACACGTTCAAGGGCATCGTGCCGTTCCTGGCGACGGACCTCGTCCGCGTGGCGCTGCTGTTCTTCTTCCCTTCGCTGGCCCTGATCCTGGTCAACGGCTTCTGACCAGCGGCGTCGCGCCCGCAACAGATCAATGAAAGGCATTGCACTATGATCACCGACAAGGATTCCGACTATCATCCCCGCGACCCGAAGGAGTGGCGGTGGACGGAGACGACACCGCTGATCTTCGCGGTGCCCGAGGCTGGAATTCTGGCCAATCTCTACGTCGCGTCGCGCCCGAATCTCGGCGTCTGCCTGTCGGCGGTCTCGGTGGTCCAGGGCATGTACATGAATGCGCACTGCATCGATTTCGTCGATGCGCAGATGCACCTGCCGGCGCCGGACAATTTCGTCAAATACGAGCTTGAGAACGGCATGAAGGTCGACGTCTTCGACCCGCCGCGCGGCTACCGTTTCCAGTATGCCTACAAGGGCGGCGACGAATGCTCGTTCGACGTCACCTTCAAGGGCCTGCACCGCCCGTTCGACTGCGAAGATCCGAACGAGAACCCATTGCTCGAAAAGCCCCAGGGTTCTGCCTATGATTCCCGTCTCGGCGACCAGTGGGGCAACCGGAGCACCGACGCGAAATACGCGTCCGGCCACTTCAATACGATCGGCCACACAACGGGCGAACTGGTGCTACGGGGCAAACGCTACACCGTCGACAGCTACGACTGCATGGACCATAGCTGGAGCCGCCGCACCGAGGTCAGCCGCCGCTCCGTCTGCTATCTGAGCGCCTGTTTCGGCAACGACTATGGTGTCCACGTCGCCGTGCCGATGGACATTGTCGATGGCAAGACGATCTACGAGGCGGTCCGGTTCGGCTTCGTCATGGAGAATGGCGAAACGTTCGGCGTGACCGAATGCAGGATCGAGGCGACCGAGGTCGATTTGATGCCGACCTTCGCGTGGGTCACGGTCACCGATGTCCGTGGCAAGGTCCATCGTTTCTCGGGCGGCGCGGTCGCCGGCCACCCATGGGACAACTTCAATCCGTCGCACATCGCCTTCCAGTGCCTGATGCGCTGGGAGACGCCCGAGGGCCGTGTGGGCTTCAGCGAGATGGCCAACATCTTCGGCCGCGAGTTTCTCTCTGCCCGGCTTTCAAGGTCCGCGGCTCGGTAGAGCTTCTATGCCATTGCCAGCTTCGCTGCCCGGGCCTGAAGTCCGTTCTGACGCCGCGGGGCACAGATACGGCTATTGCGGCCGTATCCGCGCCCAGCGAGAAGGGCAATTTCATGCGCGGTATCGCTCGACCAAGGTCGCGATCCGCTGCACCGCCGCTAGCGCAGCCTCGTGGTCCTGGGAGAAGTTCAGCCTGATCCCATCGCCCGAATGCGGGCTGAACTCGGTTCCGGGCGTCACGATGACATCGGCCTGCAGCCGCAGAATCTTGACGAAATCCGCATGAGTTACCGAGAGCGCCGGCAGACGCGGGAAAAGGTAGCTCCCAGCCTCGGGCGTTCGCGCGAACACACCGTCTATGCCGCGAAACAAGGCGAGCAAATCGTCCCTGATCGCCTGGTGCTGGCGGATGCGGTTATCCATCCAGCCCTCCGGTTCGGCGAACCAGGTGCGCAAAACAGCTTGGCTGTAGCCGGCCGCCCGCAATGAAACGATGGCCTGCAATTTCTCCATTCGATCGATGATCGAGGACGAGCCGAATGCGACCCCCAGCCGATAGCCGCTCAGTGATTCCGTTTTCGACGGGCCCATGATGGTGACGATGTTGTTGGCATCGATATCCTGCGCACGCAGATGCGTGTAGCTCGCCCCTTCATAACGGAGGCGCGAATAGAGCTGATCCACAACCACCGTCGCGCCGTAGTGGGTGGCGAGCTCGGCGATGCGCCTGATTTCCTCGTTCGAATAGACGACGCCGGTCGGGTTGTTCGGGTTGGAGAACACGAACACCTTTGCCCCGTTGCAGAACGCCGCCTCGAGTTCGCCAAGGTCGAGTCCCGCAGTTCCGGAAGACGCTTCGGCATAGTTCAACTGCACCGGCATCATCTCGCCTTCGAAGAACTCCACGAGCTTCCGGTTCGCGAAATAGTCGGGCTGGACGATCGCCACCTTGTCGCCGCGCGCTACGGTCGCCGCAACGGCAAGGAACAGCGCGCCTTGCGTGCCGGGCGTGATGATCAGGCCGTTCCTGGCTTCGACCGGCGCGCCGGTGAACACGGCCAGCCGCCTCGCGACGATCTCGCGGATTTCGAGATTGCCGCGATATTCCGTGTAGGCCTGTTTTCCTCCGGACCGCACACCTTCCGAAAAGACCTCGTAGGAGCCGGGCGTCGGTTCGTGGGCGTCAACATCGCCATGCGAGAAGTCGACCGGCGTGCCTTTCAGCGGCTCACCGCGCAGCAGTTTTTCGAGTCCAGCCGATTTCTGCCGACCTTCCTGTCCCGGGGCGTTGTCCGTTCCCAATCGGCTGAACTTGAACTGGATCGACATTTTGTCCTCGGGGTTTGGATCGGCATTCTTTCCGGCACCATTATAGGCGTCACGGATATCCAGAAAATCCGGTCAATTGCAGTTTCAGAGAATAGAAATCTATTTTTCCTCGAAAGCTTCGTGTGTCAAACGGCTTCCAAAACTGACCCCGGATCGGCGTCCAATTTTGACCCCCTTATGTAATGCGCGGCGGTCAGCGTTCGCCCGGGCGGAGCTGGTCAGGGTTGCGCAGCCCGGGCG
>Ga0209792_1001362_pt1 | contig 11993 bp, 9 predicted proteins | sample EBPBio142005_DNA_FD_185860 | JGI IMG/M metagenome (GOLD analysis project Ga0209792, IMG submission 185860) | Wastewater treatment Type I Accumulibacter community from EBPR Bioreactor in Madison, WI, USA - Reactor 1_6/14/2005_ DNA (SPAdes)... | ecosystem: Engineered > Bioreactor > EBPR >...
TCGACTGAGTCTGGAACTGAACCTGCCCGAAGAGCTCTGTGGGCAGATCGCCGAAGGCGTGATCAGCCTAATCCACAACGCCGCGGTAGAAGGGATTGAGGGTGAGGACTACCGATAGCTGCGCGTTTCGGCATGCTTGAGCTTGAGCGTTGGCTTTTGGTAGGAGCGCCGTCAAGGGGCCGCTGGAGGTCAGCTGCCGGCCAAGAAGAAACGGTCGCGACTTTTCTCAAAAGCCAACGTTGGCCTGCAGCGATCAGCCGAAAGCGGTCATTCGGCTACGCAGGTGACTTTCTTCGCCTGACCGGCCGCTACGCGGTGCTAAGCAGCCGGTGGGCGCAGAATAGCGTCGGTCGGCAACCGGCCACTTGCGGACGGTGGCGTATCTCCTCTAAAGCGGCCAGTCACATGCGCGAAGCCAGCATAGCGCCAAGTATCCTGCAAAAAATTGTCGACTACAAAACGTCAAATCTCGGGCAATGAGTCCATTGGGCTATGCACCCCCCGGCCACCCACCTTCAAAACATGGGTGTAAATCATGGTCGTCGCCACATCGGCATGGCCGAGCAATTCCTGCACCGTGCGGATATCGTACCCACCTTGAAGTAGGGTCGTTGCAAAAGAATGGCGAAGCGAATGTGGCGTTGCCGGCTTGGCAATGCCCGTCAGTGACAATGCGCGTTTGAAGGCGCGTTGAAACGTCTGGTCGTACATGTGATGCCGGCGTACAACACCAGAGCGTGGATCAACTGAATGCATATCTTGCGGAAACACCCAAAACCAGTTCCACGACGTTCCGGCCCGAGGATACTTAGTGCGTGACCGAAAACCCCTTCATCCGAACAGTAGCAAGGGATCGGGCGTATTTCCAAGCGATGAAGAATTGGTAGCCACAGGATGATTTGTGGTGAAAACATCGAAATTCGGGCTTCTGAGGACAAATAAGTAGAGATCTTCGTGCCAGACCTGGTCATCAATCCGGCAGCGGAAATAATCTTCATTATTTTTTGAAAGGCCCGTCACGGGTAGACCAAAGGCATTATAATTGCCATTACCGAAGAGCACGAACAGGCGAGTTTTTGGAGGCAAGCGATGCGAGTTGTCCAGAACACCCAGATGCACATTGGCGAAGTCGATGTTTCCCATATTATTCTTGACGCCAAGTCGCGCGACGACATCCCGCAGATTCTGCGAGGTTTGCAGTATCTCTACCAAGATTCAGACAAGCGGGCAAAGCTCTTTCAGTTGCTTGAGTCAGACATGGCCCCGAAGGTCGACAAACGGACGGGGCGTCCCGGGATGACGCTCTGGTCGATCTTCGTCTGCGGAGTGATCCGGCTTGACCTGAACATCGACTACGACCGTCTGCATGAGTTGGTCAATCAGCACAACACCATTCGGCAGATGCTCGGGCATGGCTTGTTCGACCCGACGTCGTACCACTACCAAACACTGAAGGACAACGTCACCTTATTCACGCCGGAACTGCTGAACAAGATCAACCAGATCGTCGTCGATGCTGGCCATGAACTGGTCGAAAAAAAAAACGGCAGGCGAAGTCCTGCATGGGCGTTGCGACTCCTTCGTTGTTGAGACGGATGTGCATTATCCGACCGATATCAACCTGCTCTTTGACGCCACGCGCAAGGTGATCGAACTGACTGCGCGCCTGAGCGCCGATCAAGGGATGAGCGACTGGCGGCAGCACGCCTACAACGTCAAGCACCTCAAGCGGCACCTGCGCAGCGCGCAGAGCACAAAGCATCGCAAGGCCCGTAGCGAAGCGCAGAAAGAAGCCAATGACCATCGCCTTATCGAGGCCTACCAAAGCTACTTGGGGGTCGCCCAAGCCTACCTGGACAAGGCCCAGGAGACGCTGAGCAAGACCCCTGCGTGTAGTGGTGCTGGCGGCGTTGAGCATCTGGCAGCCAAACTCGAGATCGAACAGTTCATCGCACATGCCGTACGGCAGATTGACCAGACCCGGCGGCGCGTCATTCTGGGAGAAACCATTCCGCATGCCGAGAAGGTCTTTTCGATATTCGAGACACACACGGAATGGATCAGCAAAGGCAAAGCCGGCGTGCCGGTCGAACTCGGTTTACGGGTCTGCGTCATGGAAGACCAGCACCGCTTCATCCTGCATCATCAAGTCATGGAAAGGCAGACGGACGAGCAGGTCGCGGTGGCCATGGTCAAAGAGACCAAGCAGCATTTTGCCAACCTGGAGGCCTGTAGTTTTGACAAAGGATTTCACTCACCGGCAAACCAGCAGGAACTACAGGCGCATTTGAAACTGGTGGTGTTACCGCGTAAAGGCAAGCTGTCGCAACAGGCACAAGCGGCGGAAAGCGCGGAGGATTTTGTCAAGGTGCGACGTCAGCACTCGGCGGTCGAGTCGGCGATCAACGCACTGGAGGTCCATGGTCTTGATTACTGTCCGGATCATGGGATTTACGGATTCAAACGCTACGTGGCGCTCGCTGTCGTGGCCAGGAACATCCATCGCATCGGCGCCATCCTGAGGGACGGGGAAAATCGGCGGGCGAAGCGCAAAACCCGCTACGCAGATCGCGACATGCCTCACAAAATGGCGGCATAGCCCGCCAAGCATTTTTCCATGCAGTAACTCCGGCCGCTGTCCGAGCGGCTTGCTTGAACACCATGACATTCGGGCATTAAGGCTCGCAATCGACAGAAGTCTGCCTGCGCAACTCGGGACGAACGACAAATTCACGGCCAACCGAGATTTTCAAGTCGGCGCGCGCGCCAAAAACCGGGGTTTTCGGTCAGGCACTACTTACGGTCAAGGGCATCCGGCACTACGGCTTGCTGTCGCCTGCGCGCAAGAAGGACGCGTTGGCTGCGGCACGTGCCGCGCTCGATGTACCACCCCCGCAGGCGGCGGTGATCGAGTCGGTCGCCGACTTCATGCAACGCGTGGCGCACATTGAGCACGCGCGTTGCTCCCATTGCGGGGTTGGGCAGTTTCGTGTGGTCGCCAGTCTCTTGCCGCAACGTGATGTCGTGCATCCGCGTGGGCCGCCGTGATGATCGGGGTCGATTCCTGTCTTTCCGACCAATCGGACGGTGGCGCCGTCCGCGGGGCGCTTCGTCTGAATGGCCGCCGATTGGTGCAAGGACTCCCACGTTTACTGCCAGCGCCCCGGCTCGTCGGCCTTCCGCCAGCTTTACTGCCCATCGATGAGCAGTTGACCGCCGGCCGGCTTCATGCCAAACGATTGACTTCGGGCCGTGCAGCCTTACAATCCCCATAATGATCACCATCGTGGCGGTTCAGTCCAACAAGGTTTATCTGCCGCGACCCGCCAGCGGTTGAGCCGGGCGCTTTCGGGGCGGCAGATAAACGCTATTCGTTAGAGGTCTATATGAGCACTATCCCAATCTCTATTGCAACATTTGAAAGTCTCAATGTCATCACCGTTCACGCTGGAAGCAATTGCCCTGCTGGCGGCGACTCTGGGCATGGTGGTCGAACTGTTTTCGGCATCACGAATGACGCATCAACCGATCTCCGTGTCGGCGTAAACGGGGAGACGCCTGCGGAAGTAAACTCCGTGGAAATCGTGATCGGCGGCGATACTGAATGTGAGACCTTTATTCAAGCGCTTGAGCACGCGCTTAGTGTGCTGAAAGCACAAGTAACAGCGAATGGATTGACCAAGGACGAGAAGATATTCGAATAACCGCCTAATTTTAGACGCCCTCGATATGCGAGCCACCGCAAATCTTGCCGTAAAAGGTACGCGCTACTACAAGGCCGCCGAGTTACTACAGCGAGGGTCGCTACTATCGGGCGTGGCAATACGCCTCGAACACCAACCTGACAATCCTCATGACAAGAATGCTGTCGCTGTCCGAGTAAAAAGAACTGGCGCAACGCTTGGCCATGTATCAAGGGAATTGGCTTCAAAGTACGCGGCTTTAATTAATAGCGGTAAGATCATTGAGGCCAGCATCGCTAATGTTGAAAAGAATGGGACATACATAAACATCCACGTTCGAGTTGTGTATGAGCAGTCGGATGAAAAGTTGGCGGAAAAACACAACTCGCGTCTTTGGCTGTCAGCTTCTGGCATGCCCACAGAAGCCGGGGTCTACGCGATACGAAACATTGATTCAGGCAGACAATACATTGGTTCCTCAACCAATCTTAAAGATCGTATTCGTTCACACATCAGGGACCTATCCCTTGGATGCCATGCAAATCATGCGCTTCAATCCGATTTTTTTCACCTTGGGGCGGATCAGTTCGAGGCCAAGGTATTGGTGAACGGCGTCTCTCCATCAAACTTGGCTCCGGTGGAGGCGGACAGAATTACGTCATTACTAAATTCAGGAGCTGCCTTGTACAACCTGACAGCGGATGGACAGGGTACAGGACGTAATTCCCGTGGCTACACCGATTCTGAACCGGTCTCCGATCGACTTGCGAAGAAGCACGCCGAGGCAGAGCAACGGCGAATAGATGAAATATTCTTCAAGAAAAGAAAAGACGTTATTGATGCATTCGATCCGAAACTCGCCGCGTTACTCCCGCAAACCAGCTTCTGGACTTACGTTGTGGCGATTTTTTTTGGCGCACTTATTGTTTTGGCTATCGTGATCCCGAAAGTTAACGATGGAAGTCTATTTATTATCTCTGCAATCTTGGCTTTGGTAGTCTCTCCGTTCATAAGCGGCCACTTTCAAGAGAAGGCAAAACAATCTGCACAGTACCAAAGTTTGGTTAAGCAGCGTGATGAACAATTGGGCGCAATCGACAATGAGCGTGGAAAAATGCGAGACCTCTAACATTGCGCTCCACACGGACGTGCCAAAAGCGGCGCTTCGCTTGCATTTTGCACGCCGGCGAGCTTGGGCGTTAGGCCGCAAGTCCCTTACTTCACGAATGGACGAATCATGAACCTCAATGATGAAATTCAGGCAGCCCTCAACAGCCGACCAGCACACCCGAAGGGGATTCGGCTCAGCGTTTCCGCGTTCCAGGAACTTGAGCGCGGCGGCTTTATTACTCGAGGTAGCGGGGGACCGCTCGGGTTGGTCGAGTGGGCAACGAATGTTCCTTGGTACTCGAAGGATATCTTCGCGTGGTGCGATCCATCGTTCCAAGGCCAGTTTGAGCTTCCTGTGGGCTAGGAAGCGGCTGCAAGTGACCGCCAAATCGCTGCACGCTTTGATAGCTTCGCTTCGCTCGGCGACACCTGAGCCGCGGCGTTAACCTGCACCCATGACGGATCGGCTTGAACGACACTGGTTCCGGAAGGGAAACGGAGCTAAGCCCGCCGATTTTGCGGATGGCTTTTTCATCGCTGAGCTCGAATTTCAATGCGAGTTCGGCCTGCGCGCCTTCGGTGAGATGCAGAATGCCTTTTCCACCGACCCGAGGCACCCAGCGCTCATCGCGCTTGCTCACGCCCTCCTCGTCTATGCTGGGAACGTCGCGAAAATCCTAACAGCCCCTGCAAAGGCCTCGCCAAGAATGCGTTCGAGAACCAAGCGAATCCAAGGTATGCTTGGCTTGGAAGGCGCAGACTTTGAGCAGATCCGTCTCGCTAGAAACTACTTTGAGCACTTCGACGAACGGATGGACAGATTTGTGGGTTCGCATTCCGGCCTCCTCATCCACCGCCGAGTACAGGAATCCTACCCCACTGAGGTCGAACTAGACGACGGGAGGAAGTTCGAGCCTGCGTTCCTCCAGTTTCTCGAAACGAGTACGCTGCAGTTGATCCTGTACGACCAGACATTCTCGTTGCCAGCGATCATCAAGACATTGGAGAACATACAGTCGAAAGCGAAGGAATGGCTTGCGGCGCGAGGTCCGGCGGCGGCCTAACATCGCGTTCCAGGGGAGCCACAACAGCGGCGTTGCCGCTGTTGTGTCCCCCTGAACGCGCCGGCGTTGAACGTCTGCTTTCCTTCGCGCCGGCGGTCGGCTATGGGTCGATCGCTGCCAGTGGCCTGAAGACTCTGAACGACTGCTCTCAGTCAGATCCGGCCTTTGGCGCTCGGCCTCAGCAGTAGTGTTCTGGCTGGCCGCTTGTGGTTTGGGAGCGGCCACTGAGCTTTTGTGGTTTGGTGACGGCAATCGACCCGAACGAGCCATTCACAATTTGAATGCCATAAGGCCGCTATCCGGGGCAAAGCGGCCGAAGGCAAACATCGGGCAATCACAAAGCGACGACCGGCGTAGGGGCCTTCTCGACGTCTGTCTGTCATACTCTGATAATGCTGCCATGCCCCCCGTGGGCCACGTTAGCGATTGCATTGAGACCCACGGCTGCACTGTCGATGGGATGGGCGAAGAACGATAGGCAACCCAGGGAATCAGAGTGTGGCACACGTACAGATCTTCCTCTCCACCGTCAGCGCTGAATTCCGCGGCTATCGCGACGCCCTGCGCCACGACCTCACGCGCCCGAACGTCTCCGTGGCCGTGCAGGAGGATTTCATCGTCACCGGCACCGAGACGCTCGACCTGCTGGACGACTACATCCGGCAGTGCGATGCGGTCATCCATCTGGTCGGCGACATGACCGGGGCGCTAGCGCAGGCGCCGTCGCTGACGCTGATCCGCAGTCGCTATCCTGACCTGGGCGAGAAGCTGCCGCCCCTGACCCCCTATCTTCAGCCCGGCGCACCGGCGCTGTCCTACACCCAGTGGGAGGCGTGGCTCGCGCTGTACCACGGCAAGCCGCTCATCATTGCCGAAGCGGAAGATACCGCGCTGCGCGATAGAGATTACGCGCTAATTTCGCAGCAGCGCGCCGCGCAGCAGGCGCACCTACAGCTCCTGGCGGAGATGGAACGTTACCCGTTCCGCTTCGACAGTCCCAAGGGGCTGGCGGTGGAAGTGTTGCGCTCCAGGTTCTTCGACATCTTCGTCGCCGCGGGATTGGCCCGGCGTGTAATCCACCTGCCGTATCCCAGCCTCGGCGATCTGTTCAAGGGACGCGACGCCGTGCTGGACGAGTTGCGCCTCAGCCTAACGAATGCCCCGGTTACCGGCGCCAGCGCTATCGTCGGACGAGCGTTGCACGGACTGGGCGGGGTGGGCAAGACGCGGCTGGCCGTGGAGTACGCCTGGCGGCACCTTGATGACTACGCCGCATTGCTCCTGGTCGGCGCCGAGGGCCCCGAAACACTGCTGCGTAACCTTGCCGCCTTGTGTGCGCCGGCGCTGCTCGACCTGCCGGAACATCAGGTCACGGAGGAAGCCGCCCAGGTCAGCGCCGTGCTCGCCTGGCTGAAGCGCAATCCCGGCTGGCTGCTGATCGTGGACAACGTCGATACGGAAGCCGCTGCACAGGCAGTGGAACCCCTGCTGCCGCAACTTCCCGGCGGTCACGTGCTCATCACCAGCCGCTTGAGCAACTGGAGTGGCGGTGTCCAGGCCCTGCCGCTCGACGTGCTGCAGGAGCCGGTCGCGGCCGACTTCCTCCTGGCTCGCACCGACGCGCGGCGCCGCAAGCAGGCGGACGATGCCGCCCAGGCCCGCACCCTGGCCGGGGAACTGGGGGGTCTCGCCCTCGCCCTGGAACAGGCCGGCGCCTACATCGCCCAGCGCCGCCTCACCCTGGCCGGCTATCTGGTGGAATGGCGTGGCCAGCGCGATAAGGTGCTCGCGTGGTACGACCCGCGCCTGATGCAGTATCCCAAGAGCGTGGCGGTCACCTGGCAGACTTCTTTCGACCAAATCGGCGAGCTGGCCCGGCGACTGCTGCGATGCTTGGCCTGGCTGGCGGCAGCGCCAATTCCGGAATCATTGCTGGACGTGGCGACACCGGGGGTAGCGGCAGGGGGCGATGCCTACGCCGCCCTGGCGGAACTGGAGTCGTACTCGCTGGTGACCCGCGCCGACGAGACGCCCAGTTTCACCGTCCATCGCCTCGTGCAAGAGGTGACGCGTCGCGGCACGGATGCTGCGACGCTCGGCGAAGCGCTTGGCTGGATCGACGACGCCTTCGTCGGCAACCCGGAGGACGTGCGGTACTGGCCGGTACTCGACCCGCTGCTGCCTCACGTCCGCGCGGTCGCCAGCCATGCCGATGAGGCAGGCCTCGCCGCGCCAACCGCGAAGCTCATGAATCAGGCCGGGCTCTTGCTACTCAAAAAGGCCCTGCACGCCGAAGCCGAGCCGCTCATGCGCCGGGCGCTGTCGATCGACGAGGAAAACTTCGGCGCACAGCATCCCAACGTCGCCATCCGCCTCAACAACCTGGCGGCATTGCTCCAGGGCACCAACTGCCCGGACGAGGCCGAGCCGCTCATGGGCCGGGCGCTGGCCATCAACGAGGAGAACTTCGGCGCACAGCATCCCAACGTCGCCATCAGCCTCAACAACCTGGCGCATTTGCTCCAGGCCACCAACCGCCCGGCCGAAGCCGAGCCGCTCATGCGCCGGGCGCTGGCTATCGACGAGGAAAGCTTCGGCGCCGAGCATCCCAGCGTCGCCATCCGCCTCAGCAACTTGGCGGCATTACTCACGGCCACCAACCGGCTGGCCGAGGCCGAGCCGCTCATGCGCCGGGCGCTGGCGATCGACGAGAAAAGCTTCGGCGCCGAGCACCCCGACGTTGCCCGCGACCTTAACAACCTAGCGCAATTGCTCAAGGCCACCAACCGCCTGGCTGAGACCGAGCCGCTCATGCGCCGGGCGCTGGCCATCTTCGTTGCAACCCTAGGTGCGGACCATCCGAATTCACAGCGCGTGATAGGCAACTACGCTTCCCTGCTCGGCGAGATGGGCCACGGAGAGGAGGAGGTGCTGGAAAGATTTCAGTCGCTGGGGCGGGAACTGCTGGGTCAGTCGTCCACTTGACTTCTTACAAGCGCCAAGAAGTCCGGCGGCGGGGGTGCGACAAATGGCTCGTATTCGGGGAGCACCGGACGCTCGAAAGCGAAGTCCGACGGCATAGCCACCGTCTCTTCCTGGCCGGCTGCCGACCGACGCCATTCTGCGCCCACCGGCTGCTTACCGGCGCATAGCGGCCGGTCAGGCGAAGAAAGTCACAGGCGCAGCCGAATGACCGCTTACGGCTGAGCGTTCCAGGCTAACGTCGTCGGTTTTCGAGAAAAGTCGCGACCGTCTGCTCATCGCTGAAAGCCACCAAATGAGGCCTCCCTCAGGCCTCTCCAGACAGTGCTCATCTACCCATCGCTAGGCCGCGCGGTCAACTAAGGAGCCCGACCCAACCGGCGCCATCGAATTCAGGCGCGCACTCGGCCACCTACTTATGTCGGACCAGAGAGCGCAGAATGGCGTTGGCGATTAGCCGGATGATGGTGACGGCGATCCTCAGGGAGCCGCTCCGCTCGCAAAGCGCGCTCGTCCGAAATGCGTTCGGCCACTCGGGCGTCGCCCCGCACAATAGCGCTTTCTTTTCGGCGCGTGCCCCGCTTGGGCTTTCCGGTGAGCTCGCAAGTCCACCCACAGCAACCTGCTCGTCCACAGATTTATCTTGGCGCTTCGCTTGCCGCTGCAGGACTTGCTCACCGACGGCGAACAGAAAGAACCGTCAAAGGCCAGCCTTTGTTCGTTGCCAGCCGCAGGCAGCAACTCCTACATCGGCAGTCCGAGCACTTGACGTCATCGCTGGTCTTTCCCGCGGGTGGAATGCTGACGGCCGATATCTGTGATCCAATATCCGTTTGCGAAGACCATACGCCCTCCATAGGACGAAAGCCAATGCCCGAATCCCCTGAACAGGCGACCGAACGCTACCTTCGCAGCGGCGAGCACGATGCCCACTTCCGCGCCTGGCCGGGGAACGACTTCCTCGCCCGCATCCACGGCGGCGACGCCGCGCTGCGCTCGGCACTCATCTCCGCCATACATAGCCGTACCGAGCACATCGCCTTCCCTGAAACCGTCGCCGACATCGACGTTGTTGCCTTCACCCGCGGGAAAGTGGCGCCGATGGTGCGTGGACTGTTCCCGGCTTACGAACAGGCCTTGGTCCTCGATCTGCTCGAACGTTCGATCATTCTCCTCACACCGGCCACGATCGACGCGTTCCTGCAGAGCACGCGCGGGCTGGCGACCGCCTGGAATCTGGCGAACCTGTATCTCGGGGGACTGGGCGCGGATCTCCTCGCCGAGGACGCTCCCCGCCTGCTGGGACTGAGCGAGGAGACAAGCTGCTATCTGTCGGCAGCCTCCTTCGACGCGCCCGGTCGCTTCGAAGACTTCGTTGTCCACGAGGCGGCACACATCTTCCACAACTGCAAGCGCGAGACGATCGGGCTACGGGAGACCCGGACGCGTGAGTGGCTGCTGGAGATCGATTACGGCAAGCGCGAGACCTTCGCCTACGCCTGCGAGGCCTACAGCCGCATGCACGCGCTTGGCGACGGTCCGCGGGGTAGGCAAGAGCTGCTCGCAGAACACGAGCGGGGATCAATGCCGTCAGATGAACGCGTCGATGCCATGGAGTACGTGGACATCCTGCGCGAAGCCGTTGCCGCCCGCAACGGCTGGAAACGGATCCTCCAGCGCTGTTCACCTCCGCGCGTGGCGCCACGCGCCCGGATGGGAGCAGCGTGATGCGACCGTTCATGGAAGGACAGTGCCCTCCTCTACTTCAGATGCAGACCCCGGGATGACCAGCCGCATCACCGATCTGGGGAGCCTGCGAAAGGCACTGCGAGGAATGCGCCGCGGCGATCTGCTGATCATTGCCGAACGTGCGATGGAACTCGTGCCCAAAGCGACGTTGAAGGCTCTCGTGGGCGACTACGTGCACGTGGGCGACTTGGCGGAAGCGAGCGCGACACCAGACGCCTTGCTGGACGAGGTGCAGACGTTCCACGTCGATAGTCTGGCCGGCCGCTATTTTGAGGACTTCGCGGTGAATTACCGGAACTGCACGGAACATTCGCGCGGCACGGATGCCTTCATCGCCGAGTTCAGCCGTCTACTGCGCGGATGCATCGGTGCCGCGGACAGCGGACAATACGAATTCGCCCGCCAGGCGTTCGAGCTCCTTTTCGGGCTGCTTCGGCATATCGACGAGTGCCACGACGACGTGATCTTTTTCGCCGACGAGGGCGGCTCCTGGCAGGTGGGCGTCGACTGGCGCAGCGTGTTCGCTCCCTACTTCCGGTGCCTGGCCGAGACCGCTACGGCAGAGGACTTCGCGAGATCCGTCGATCAGGCCATCGAGGACTTCGCCGAACATGACCGACCACAGTATCTGCGCAGCGCACACGCGGTGGCGAGTAGCGCACAGCGAGCGGCGCTCGAACCCGTTGGAACGGGGCGTCCCTGACCGCAAGCGTGGCTGACCACGGCGCTTGGGCAAGACGCTGCCTTTCGCGACCTCATTGGTAAGCCCAACCCCGTCGTTGTGGTCTCGCGCTACAGGCGCGTTCGTCGAGAATTACCGCACGGGGTTACGTGGTCTGATTGCAGGGCCTATCCTTGTGCCGACACCACAACACCACTCGCTCCCCGGCAGGACGACCTCAAGAGTGGCGCGGCGCGCTGTGCTCGCGCACCCAGCGCGCGAACGTCGCTTCGTCGATCTGGCCGGCCGCGACGGCGAGCACGGTCAGCGTGGCATCGGCCTGACTCGCCACCAGGCGCCAGCCGTTGAGCGCCAGAAACACGCCGACCGCCAAAAAAGCGACGCGCTTGTTGCCGTCGACGAAGGGATGGTTTCGCGCCAGACCGACGCCGTAGGCCGCGGCCAGGTCAGCCACGTCCGGTTGGCCATAGAGCGCAAGGTTCAGTGGCCGCGCGAGTGCGGAGTCGAGCAGGTTCTCGTCACGCAGCCCGCTGGCACCGCCATGCTCGGCCAGGCTCTCGTCGTGCAACAATTCGAGCGCGCGCCGGTCGAGCCAGCGCCAGCTCACTTGGCGAGCTGGTGGAAGGTGTCGCGGTACTCGTGCATGAACTCGCGCCCGATCTCGAGTTGCTGGTCAAGATCAGGGTCGTAGGGCGTCAGCATCACGCCATTGGCTGCGTCGGT
>Ga0209792_1001363_pt1 | contig 11982 bp, 13 predicted proteins | sample EBPBio142005_DNA_FD_185860 | JGI IMG/M metagenome (GOLD analysis project Ga0209792, IMG submission 185860) | Wastewater treatment Type I Accumulibacter community from EBPR Bioreactor in Madison, WI, USA - Reactor 1_6/14/2005_ DNA (SPAdes)... | ecosystem: Engineered > Bioreactor > EBPR >...
CTCAGCACCCACAGGCCGTAACCGTGGCGCTCCCAATGGGCAATGTTGGTTGCCACGTAGTCCTTCGTCGTCTCGGGCGAGCGCACGCCGCCGAGATGGCGGGAAACCTCCGGATCGAGATGCAGCGCGACCAGATCCGCGAGGTGATCCACGCGCAGCCTCTCGCCGATCAGCCGCGCGGTCCTGAACGGTGCGGCGTTCATTTGCGCAACTCGGCATCGAGCGCGTTCAGAAGTTCACCGAAACGCCCGCGTCCGCGACACGGCGAGGGGAAGCGGCAGAGGACGTCGCGCGGGCGGGGATCGTCCGGACGAGCCACCTCGAAGACCGGCAGCGCCCGACGCACGCACGTAGCTGCGTAGAGCGCGACCTGTCTCGACTCGTCCTCTTCGAGGTGCATTCCGTCTGGTATCACACCGCCGCCGGCCGATGCCATCGGCGTCCGATCGAATCCCGACACACTTGTCACTCCCGCCTTCGGCGGCACGGTCCCAATCTCTCCTCTATCGAAACTGCAACGGAGCGAGAGCAATGACGACGATGCACAGGACCGGAACGCGCGAGGAGTGGCTGGCGGCACGGCTGAAGCTGCTCGACGCGGAGAAGGCGCATACGCGGCAGGGCGATGCGCTGGCGCGGCAGCGGCAGGCGCTGCCGTGGGTGCGGGTGGACAAGGACTATCTGTTCGAGACGGAGCAGGGCGCGGCCGCGCTGGAAGACCTGTTCGGGGCCGCTCGCAGCTCCTGGTCTATCACTTCATGTTCGGGCCGGACTATACCGTGGGCTGCCCGTCCTGCTCGTCGATCGCCGACGGCTTCAACGGCATCGTCGTGCATCTCGAAAACCACGACGTGGCCTTCTCGGCCGTGTCGCGTGCGGCGTTGCCCAAGCTGCTGGCCTTCCGGAAGCGCATGGGCTGGAGCTTCCCCTGGGCCTCGTCGCTGGGCGGCCAATTCAACTTCGACTTCAACGTCTCGTTCACCGAACAGCAGCAGCGCGACGGGACGATCGACTACAATTTCGAGCGGGACGGCCATTCGATGGGTGCGGGCGAGCCGCCGCTGGCCGTCGTGCAGACCGCCGCCCAGACCGGCGCCGACGTACCGACCTTCGTGCGCGACCGGCCGGGCCTCAGCGCCTTCGTGCGCGAGGGCGGCGCGATCTATCACACCTATTCGAGCTACGCGCGCGGCATGGACGCGATCTGGGGCATGTACCCGTGGCTCGACCGCGCGCCCAAGGGTCGCAACGAGCCGGACGGCGGCATCTGGTGGCGCCACCACGACAGGTACGAAAGGGCCTGAGCCATGACGCGCCGGTTCGGCCCCTGGCTCGGCCTCGCGGCCGCTCCCACCTTCGCCGCGATGGCACTGCTGACGGCGGCCTCCGGCGACGGCGCGATGGGCGCGCTCTGCATCTCGCAAGGGGGGCCGGGGCAAGGGGAGCCGGGCGCGTCGCCGTTCGGCGGCATGGTGTCGATGTACCTGCTGATGAGCGTCTTCCATGCGGCGCCGTGGCTGAAGCTGCTTCACCGCCGCACGACAGGAGGAACGACGTGAGCAGGCCCTACACCGGCGGCTGCGCCTGCGGCGCGGTCCGCTACGAGATCCCGGGCAAGCCGCTGGCGATGGCCGACTGCCAGTGCCGCGCCTGCCAGAGAAAGAGCGGCACCCGCCACGGCTCCTACCTCACCTTCGCCGGCTGACGCTCCGGCCGTGTGCATCGCCGTGCACTCGATTGCACGGCGATGCGCTCACAGCTTGTCGGCGCCGGACTTGCTTCGCCTTGTCTTCAACGCATCGACGGCGCGCTCCAGTTCCGTGTCGTAGTAGAGGACGCTCACGCCGTCGCGGGGATCGTCCTTCACCATGAGCCGCGTTCGGAGGTTCAGCCACATCAGGTCGCGCGGGGAGACGCCCTCCGGGTTGGCGGGCTTGCCGAACTCGGCGGTGTAGGCGGCGGCGAAATCGGCGAAGGGCGCGCCTTTGGCCTCGGCGCGGATGCCGTAGAGCCGCTCCGAAAAGGCGCGATCGGCGGACGGCGGCGTGACGAAGAACACCACGCGCGCATCGTGGCCGGCGACCTTCAGAGGAGCTTCGCGCACGCTGAGCCAGGCCACGGTGTAGAAGCGGCACATCTTGATGCCGATCTGTCCGGCAACCTCGCCGGGCGGGAAGTTCAAGGCGGCCTCTGTCGACAGCGCATCGCCGGAGCAGATCAGCCTGACATCGCCCGGGCTTGTACCGGGATACTTCTGCCGACGAAGGTCCGCCAGCGGCGCCCCGAGGATGAACCCGTGCAAGCCGACCGAATCGGGCAGGAGATTCATTGACCTCGCCGCCGTGCCCGGGGCGACGGCCGGCGCGCCCGTGCCGTCCTTTGCCTGGCGCTTGAGCGCCTGGAACGTCTCGTTGTCGAGGAAAGTGAGGGCGCCGGATGCAAGTCCGCTGGATTCTTCCTGCAGCACGATGCCATAGGGCAGGCCAAGCCAAATCAAGCGCTTCGCGTCGCGGTGCGTACCCTCCTTGGTCCGTATCGGAACGGTTTCGCCGACGTCCGGCGCGCCATAGCGGCTTGTCACGGCCTCGGCCAGGTCGTCGAACACTGCCGGCGCGAACGGCGCCCCCATGTGATAGAGCCGCTCCGATGTCGCCGGATCGCCGGACCTGGGGGTGAAGTAGAAGGCGACCAGGAGCTTGTGCCGGCCAAACCTCAGGCGGGCGGTGTCCCATCGCCCGCTTCCGTCGCGCCCGACGAAGAGGCACAGCTTGACGCCGATCCTGGCCATCCCGGGTTCCGGCGCGAGGTCCAGTCCCGCCTGCCGTGCCAGCGCATCGCCGGTGCAGACGAATCGGATATCGTCCCCCGGTTCCCTGTCGGGATGCCCCTTGCCGCGTACCTCGTCGAGCGTGGCGCCAAGTGCGAACCCCTGAAGACTGGGTGGCCCCTTGAGTGCGTCGGCACGGGCGGCCGTGCCGGACAGAAGAGGGGCCAACAGAAGAGGCAGGAGAAACCGGAGCATCGTGTGGCTCCTCTTCTTGCCTGTTCCAGCCGCACTCACAATTTGTCGGCGCCGGTTTTCTTCGCCTTCTCGGCCAATCCTTCGACGAGCTTGAGGAGTGTAAAGTCGCTGTAGGCAATCTCCAGCGTATCGCCCGGTCCCGTGTCCGAGACTTCGATCATGAAGATGCCGTTCCTGTCGTTCCCCCATTCGAGCATGCGCACGTCGCGCCTGGTCTTGCCTCCGGAGACCTTCCGGTCCGTCTTGGCCTCGCCGTACTTGCGGAGAAGGGCGAGGAACATCTCATGGAAATTGGCGGTGTTCGACGAGACGGAGATGTTGAACAGACGTTCCGAGGTCGCCGGCGTGTCCGACTTGGGCGTGAAGAAGAACCGCACGATGGCGTCGTGGCCGGCGACGTCCATCGCGGCGTCCCGTATCCGGTACTTGCCGAGGACCTGGAAGCTGCAGACCTTCATGCCGGCCGCCACATGGGGCTTGCCGAAGGGTTCGAGGTCGAAGTCCAGCTCCGCCCCCAGCTCGTCGCCGGTGCAGACCAGTTCGATCTTGCCCGCGGGCTTGTCGGGATGGCCGAGCTTGCGGACCTCGGCCAGCGTCATGCCGAGATTGATCCCGCGCAGGCCGAGCGGGTCGGGCAGGTCTTTCGCGAAAGACGGCGCCGCGATCAGTGTCCCGGCCAGCGTCCCCACGAGCGCCGCGAGCAGCGCCATCAGCGCCATGGGCGAAATCAGTTTACGCATCGTTCCCCCGATTCTCATTGCAGCTTCTTCTCGTCGGATTTGGCCTTGTCCTCGGCCGGAGGCTCGGCCTTCTGGCTCAACGCCTTGTCGAGATAGACGACGCTCGACGATTGCCCCGGCTCGTCGCCGATGAACAGCGAGACGCGCGCATCCTGCCACAGCCGGTATCTCCCGATGCGGACGTTGGCCCGGCCGAGCTGGGCGGTATAGGCCCTGACGAATTCCTCGTAATGGGCCGGCTCGGCCTTCGCCACGATGAGATAGAGCCGTTCGGAGGTCGCGGGATCGTCGGACTTCGGCGTCGCGAGGAACGTCACTTCGGCATCGCGACCGGCGACCTTCAGGGGGGCTTTGTGCTTCGCGCCGGCCTCGACGGCAAAGAAGCGGCACGCCTTGACGCCGATCGAGCGCAGCGCCTCCCCCGGCAGCAGTTCGATCTCCTCGGCGTTCGACAGGTTGTCGCCGGAGCAGATCAGCCTGGCCTTGGTCGCGGCCGGACCGGGAAACTTCTGCCCGCGCACCTCGACTAGCGTCATGCCGAGGTTGAAGCCGTGCAGCCCGAGCGGGGTGGGAAGGTCTGCGGCATGGGCGGCACCAGCCAGCAGGGAGGCGGCCAATAACAGCGGCAGGCCAAGGCGGATCATGTGGCGGCTTCGCTACAGCTTATCCGCGCCGGACTTCTTGGCGCTCTTGGCTTTCTCGTCGAGGAAGGCGCCCAATAGCGCTTCATCGGAGTATTGGATCATCATCGTTCGACCCTTCGTCAGGTCTTTGATCGGGCGGCCACTTTGAAGGAGGCCCGGAAGTTCGCCCATCCGGTATTCCTCGATCTGGATGGTCGATTTTTTTCCGTACCATGAGAGAGTTTTGCCATCGAGTTCTACAGTATCGTTCGGTTCGCCGAACTTGGTTTTGTACGAGTCCACGAGGGAGTCGAAGTTCCGCGGGCTTGTCGAGACGTCAATCGTGTAGAGCCGCTCCGATGTTGCCGGAACGGCCGACTTTGGCGTGAAGAAGAACCGCACGGTGGCGTCGTGGCCGCCGACATCGACGGGCAGGCTTCGTATCCGGTCGCGATCCAAGGCGTGAAAGCCGCAAATCTTTGCGCCGGCGGCGACATAATCCTTGTCGAAGGAATCGAGCACGAGAGCGACCTGCCTCTCCTGCTCGTCGCCGGTGCAGACCAGTTCGATCTTGCCCGCGGGCTTGTCGGGATGGCCGAGCTTGCGGACCTCGGCCAGCGTCATGCCGAGATTGATCCCGCGCAGGCCGAGCGGGTCGGGCAGAGGCTTGGCCAGAGGCGGCGCTTGTGCCTGCGCGGGGGGAACTGCTGCCAGCGACAGCACGGCGATCACCAGCGGCAGGACGAGTCTCGGCATGTTTCCTCTGGGCATTCTTCTTTTTCGACCACTCGCCGGGTTCACCGGCAGGCGGTAGTATCGTTCGTCATATTATCGTGTATCGGTTGTTCCCGGCAAGATTATGGCTGGAGGCGGCGACTCACACCGCCTTCGCCCAGTCGCGCAGGACGAACTTCTGCACCTTGCCCGTGGAGGTCATCGGCAGGTCGCGGAAGACGACGTGGCGCGGGCACTTGAAGCTCGCGAGGTTGGCGCGGCAGTGGGCGACGATCTCCTCGGCCGCGGCCCTGGCGCCGGGCTTCAGCACCACGAAGGCGCAGGGCGTCTCGCCCCATTTCTCGTCGGGCTTGGCGACGACCGCCACGTTGGCGACGGCGGGATGGGCCATGATCACGCCCTCGACCTCGATGGTCGAGATGTTCTCGCCGCCCGAGATGATGATGTCCTTCGAGCGGTCGCGCAGCTCGATATAGCCGTCCTCGTGCAGCACGCCGAGATCGCCGGAATGGAACCAGCCCTGCGCGAAGGCGTCCTTCGTGGCGGCGGGGTTCTTGAGATAGCCCTTCATGGTGAGGTTGCCGCGGAACATCACCTCGCCCATGGTCGTGCCGTCGCGCGGCACCTCCTTCATGGTCGTGGGGTCCATCACCGTCACGCCGTCCTGTGCGGTGTAGCGCACGCCCTGTCGGGCCTTGAGCGCGGCGCGCTCGTGTGCGGGCAGCCCGTTCCATTCCTCGTGCCAGGAGCAGATCGTCGCCGGGCCGTAGACTTCGGTCAGCCCATAGACGTGCGTGACGCGGAAGTTCTCCTTCTCCAGCGCCTCCAGCACGGCGGCGGGCGGCGGGGCGGCGGCGGTCATGAACTCGACCTTGCGCTTCAGCGGCCGGCGCTCGGCCGGCCCGGCGCCGATGATGAACTGCATGATGATCGGTGCGCCGCACATGTGGCTGACATCGTGGTCGGCCAGCGCATCGAAGATCGGCTTCGCCGCGGCGCGGCGCAGGCAGACGCTGGTGCCGCCGACCAGCGCGAGCGTCCACGGGAAGCACCAGCCGTTGCAGTGGAACATCGGCAGGGTCCAGAGATAGACCGGATGCAGGCCCGTCGGCCATTGCACGGCGTTGCCGTAGGCCGAGAGCGTGGCGCCGCGATGGCTGTAGACCACGCCCTTGGGGTTGCCGGTCGTGCCCGATGTGTAGTTGAGCGAGATGGCGTTCCACTCGTCGGCCGGATAGGCCCAGACGAAATCCTCGCGGCCGGTGTCGAGGAACTCCTCCCAGGTCGTGTCGCCGATCTGCGCGCGGTCCTCGCAGGCGGGATCGTCGATGTCGACGACCAGCGGCTGGACCTTCGCAATCGCCAGCGCCTCGGTGACGACCCGGTGGAATTCGCGGTCGACCAGCAGCACCTTGGTCTCGCTGTGGTCGAGGATGAAGGCGATCATCGCCGCGTCGAGCCGGGTGTTCAGCGAGTTCAGCACGCCGCCGGTCATCGGCACGCCGAAATGCGCCTCGTACATCTCGGGGATGTTGGGCGCCATGATCGCCACCGTGTCGCCGGTGCCGATGCCGACCCGGGCCAGCGCCGAGGCGAGCCGCCGGCAGCGCGCATAGGTCTCCGCCCAGGTCTGGCGGCGCGCACCGTGGATCAGCGCGACGTGATCGGGATAGACGCCGGCGGTGCGCTCGATGAACTGCAGCGGGGTCAGCGGCGCGTAGTTGGCCGGCGTCTTGTCGAGGTCGCGCTCGTAGATGTTGTGGGCGGCCAGCGCCGTCCTGTGCGAGACTTGCCGCGGCGTCGCCAGCCGCGCGACGGAGGGCCGGCTCTTGACCGAGCGGCGCAGGCCGGGACGGGCAAGCGACTTCGGCGCGGTCTTGGGTGTCGACTTGGGTGTCGACTTGGGTGTTGCCCTTGTCGTTGCCCTGGGCGCGACGGGCTTGCGGGTGGCGGGCTTGCGGGTGGCGGGCTTGCGGGTGACGGCCTTCCGGGCGGGCGCCTTCCGGGGCGCTGGCTTGCGCGGGACCGGCTTGCGCGGGGCGGCCTTCCGCTTCGGCGCCGCCGCCTTCTTCGCCTTCGCAGCCTTCTTGCGGCTGCCGGCGGAACGCTTCGTCGTGCCGCTGCTCTTGCCGCTGCTCTTGCCTCTGCTCTGGCCGCTGCCCTTGCCCGTCTTACGCTTTGCCATGATCGCTTCCGTCTGCCTCCTCGAAGACGGGCACTTTCTCACATGCCCAGTGGTCTACTCCAGCACAGAACGCCGCGCCGAGGCCGAAGGACGGGCGCGAACCCCGCGCCCGGCGATCCGGCCGGCGATCCGGAAGGGCTTGCCGCGCGATCCGGTTTCGCTGTTTCATGCGGCCGATTCTCGGGGACAGCAAGCATGACGGTTTACCTGCCGGGTCGCGCCGGTTCGAGACGTCGCCGCCGGAAGATGCTGCGGCGGATCGCCTTCGTCCGGCGCAATCGCTGCAGCGTGCTGCTCGCCATGCTCTGCGCGCTCATCGTCCTCAGCCCGCTGATCGCCGGCTCGACGATCGGGGGCGCCGTTCTCGTCTCGGCCCTGGTGTCCATCCTGGTGGTGGCGCTGTGGGCGCTGCGCGTGCGCCGCGGACTGTTGTGGAGCGCGGGGCTGCTGGGCTTCGTCGCCGTCGATGCGGTGGCGATGCGCGGCTTCGCGGAGTCCGTCTTCGCCCATGTCTCGACCGCGGCGATGAGCGTCACCATGGTCATCGTCACCGTCGCGCTGCTGAAATACGTGCTCGACTGGCACGTCATCACGGTCGACAAGGTGTTCGGCGCCATTTCGGCCTATGTGCTGGTCGCCCTTACCTTCGCCAGCCTGTTCGCCCTGCTGCAGGTCGTCGAGCCGCATGCCTTCGCCCACAACGAGACCGACAGTCACCTGTCCTGGATGGACATGATGTACTTCTCGTTCACGGTGCTGACCTCGACCGGCTTCGGCGAGATCACGCCGCGCACCGGCATGGCGCGCAGCCTGATCATCCTCGAACAGATCGTCGGCGTGATGTACGTCGCCTTCCTGGTCGCGCGACTGGCCAACCTCTACGGCAGCCAGCGCGCCCCGAAGTAGTTTTCTGTCGTCTCGCGCGGAGTAACCTCCGCGCTTGAGCGTAGCGAAGAACCTCGTCGCCGCCTGCCTTCGGCGGGCAATCGGCATGAGATCCTTCGCTTTACTCGGGAGGACAAGAGGCAGCGAGCGAATATCCGGTGGTCGTTACCCTGTCCGGGAGTCGTTCCGGTGCCGGCGTAACGCGGCCGCCGCGTGGGGCATCAGGAAGGCGGCGAGGTCCTCGACCACCGTCGCAAGGTCGCCGGGGTCGTGGGCGACATCCTGGACGAAGGCGCGCCATTGACGCTTCTTCAGTTCGTCGGTCGCGAAAGCCGGTGTCAGGGCATCGGGCAGGGTTTCGGGGATCGACGTTTCGCGCCGCGCGAAGGTAGCGGCGATGGCGCGAGCCAGCCTGTCGTCGGAGAACGTGTACGACCTGCCCAGCATCCAGATGTCGTAGAAATCTTTCATCCGGCTGTTTGCGAGCCCCAGCGCCACCATCGCCTGAAATTTCTCGGCGATAACGGTCTCCCGGGCATAGGCCCTGAGACTCGGCGCAGGAAAATCGAGAAGTACCGGATACTCCAGCCGTTCGGCGTCGGGCTCCAGAGCGTCGCCGAAGCCGACGTCGATCGTAAGACCGATCCGCGCGCCGCCTATCGACGCCGTCGTCCGAAACCTCAGGCCGCCATAGGCCTGCTCTTCGCGAATACGGTCGACGCGCAACGCCTCGTGGTCGAAGATGACGCCATCCTTCGCGTCTCGCGCCATCACCTCTCGAAAGGTCGCGAGCATCGCTTCCGGGCTCGGGTCGCCGAAGCCCAGAAAGTCGAGGTCGCGTGTCGCCCGATGCGGATCGTCGAACCAGCTCATCATCAGCATCGCGCCTTTCAGGACGAAGCGGTTCGCATGGCGCGACCGGCCGAGCCGGAACAGCAGTCTTTCGAGAGCGAAGCGGGTCAGGATCAGGTCGAAGCTCTGGCCCTTCGCCTTGGCCAGTTGCAGCAGGCGGGCGCGGGTCGAGGCGCCGATGTTCCTTATCTCCCTAGCCATTGACGGTGAGCGCTTCGAGATAGGGCCGGATCACGGTGGCGACACCGCCGCGCCCGGCCTGCCGGGCAATCTCGCCGGCCGTGGCCTTGCGCTGGCGCAGCGCTTCCTGCAGGCCTCCCAGCGCGACCGGAAGGCCGATCTTGTTGCGGTATCGAAAACAGTCCGCGACGGTCTTGGCGACGCCGAAGATCTTCACCGGCACGCCTTCGATACGATGCATCTCGACGTCCTTTCGCAGCAGGTCGTCGGCGAAGCGTACGATGCGAAGGGGCGTGCCGTCCGCTTTGGGAGACCAGTCCTTGCCACCGATGGCCAGCCATACCCGCTTCGGAAGCTGGTCGGTCAGTCCATGAAAGGCGAGGGCGGAGACGAGGCAGACGACGCCCTTCGGCACGCGCTTGGCAGCCTCGGCGAGGCTGTGATGGGCGTCGAGCGTCGCGTCGGGATGCTGATAGAGACCGCGTGCCAGCCGCAGCACCTCGCCATCGCGCTCCATGCGGCTCAGCGTGGCGCCCGTCACGCCGGCCTCGCGCAGTTCCTTCAGGCGTGCGATCCCATGGGCGGCCAGGAAGGTGTGCGCAATCTGCTTCTGAGACAGGGTTTTTGTCATTGATACGTAAGCTCGGAATATCGTAAGTATTATCCGAGGTTTTGTATCATGGATTCGGTGACAGGAGAAGCCCTACCGGCGCTCACGGCGCCAGATTGAACGACTCCAGGAAACGCCTTGTATCGGCGGCCTGTTCGATGCCGGGCCTGCCGTCGACGACGAGCTGGTAGAGGCGGCCGCGGACCCAGTAGATGCGGGTGACGGCGACGTTGCCGCCGGCCTGCACGACCGTGTACGCGCGGCCCTCGGAGCGGCCGAGCTGCAGCTTCTTCTCGTCGCGCCAGCTGTTGCCGGCGGCGGAGCCGTTGCGGACCTGCGTCAGGATCGAGTCGGCCGCCGCGTTCTTCGTCACGCTGGCGGGATAGTCGACATAGGACGCGACATAGGCCGTGCGGTCGACCACGACGGTGGCTTCCATCATGGGCACGCTGGCGCCGCCGCCGGTCGGCACGGGCACGGTCGCCGTCTTCGGAACCGCCGGCATCTCGACGCGATAGCGGCCGCCGTTCGGCTTGTATTCGATCCAGCGCGTCGGGTTGTAGGTCTGCGCAACCGCGACCGCGCCGGTGCTCGCGATCATGCCGCCGGCGAGCAGCAGCATCGCTGTCGAGGCGAGCATCGCCACGAGGCGGATCATGGCTTCACGAGCGCGAAGGAATCGAGGAAGCGGCGGGTGGCGGGTCTGTCGGCGACATCCGAGCCGAAGCCCAAAACCACAATCCGGAAAAGACGGTTCCTGGACCAGACCACGCGCATGACGAAGGTGAGATTGTCGTTGGTGGCGACGACGAATTCGCGGGCAGGCAGGCCGTAGACGGTGAGGGCCGCGTCGCTGCGCAGCTCGCCTTGCCGGGCCATGCTGTCGCGCGCGCGTTCGAGCAGTCTCTCCGGCGGCACGCCGTGGCCGATGTCCGGCGGATAGTCCATGTAGGCGACAGTGTAGTCGGCCTTTGACCAGCGAAGGGTTGCTTGTACCTGCGTGGCGACACGGCCGCCCGCGATGTCGATATTCTGGGCCGCGACCGTGGGCGTCCCCGGCATCTCGACCCGGAAGCCGCCGCCCGCGGGACGGTACTCGCTCCAGGGCTGCGCGCCGGCCGCCGTGCCGCCGCCCCCCAGGCTACCGAGCGCGAGCACTGCCGCCACGCCGACAAACCACATCACGAAACGTCCGAACATCGCGCGCACTCTTCAACCTTGGTCGGGGGCGGCATAGTTCCACACCTGGATTGCCGCGGTCCATGGCCGGGGTTTAGCTTGCCTCGCACGGGATGAAAACGTGGCGCGGCAGGGGAGGAAAAAACATGGCGGTCGGGGACAAGTATCGCGCACTGCACGCGCGCTCGCTGAGCGATCCGGAAGGCTTCTGGGCCGAGCAGGCGGCGGCCATCGACTGGTCGAAGCGCTGGGACAAGGTGATCGACGGCGCCAATCCGCCCTTCTACCGCTGGTTCGAGGGCGGCGAGCTGAACGCCTGCCACAATGCGCTGGACCGCCATGTCGACGGTGGCCCCGATGGAAAGAACAGGGCGGAGCAGACGGCGCTGATCTACGACTCGCCGCTCACCGGCACGAAGAAGAAGTTCACCTATCGCGAGATGCGCGACGAGGTGGCGCGGATCGCCGGCATGATCGCCGCGCAAGGCGTGGGCAAGGGGGATCGCGTCATCCTCTACATGCCGATGATCCCCGAGGCCGTGATGGCGATGCTGGCCTGCGCGCGGCTGGGGGCGGTGCATTCCGTGGTGTTCGGCGGGTTCGCCGCCAAGGAGCTGGCCAGCCGCATCGACGATTGCGCCCCCCGGCTGATCCTGACGGCCTCGTGCGGCATCGAGCCCAACCGCATCGTGCAGTACAAGCCGATGGTCGACGAGGCGATCGCGATGGCCGCGCACAAGGTGCCGCGCGTGATCCTGCTGCAACGGCCGCAGGCCGCGGCGGCGATGGAGACGGGCCGCGACCTCGACTGGAACGACGCACTTGCCGCCGCCACGCCGCATGGTTGCGTGACCGTGAAGGCGACCGATCCGCTCTACATTCTCTATACGTCCGGCACGACCGGCCAGCCCAAGGGCGTGGTGCGCGACACCGGCGGCTACTGCGTGGCGCTCTCCTGGTCGATGAAGAAC
>Ga0209792_1001365_pt1 | contig 11964 bp, 19 predicted proteins | sample EBPBio142005_DNA_FD_185860 | JGI IMG/M metagenome (GOLD analysis project Ga0209792, IMG submission 185860) | Wastewater treatment Type I Accumulibacter community from EBPR Bioreactor in Madison, WI, USA - Reactor 1_6/14/2005_ DNA (SPAdes)... | ecosystem: Engineered > Bioreactor > EBPR >...
GTACAGCAGAACCAGAAATTTACGACTAGGGGATAGTCATGAAACAGTCAGAAGCATTACAGCCTTACCGAAACAGGAAAAAGGCTTACTGAGGAAGGATTGGTCGTTCTTTCCTGCAAAGAAGTTCAATAGCCAACCAACAGGCCCGCAAGGGCCGCAAGGAGAATGAGATGAAAGCAAAATTCACCACCGACAAGTTCGACGCAAGCGTTTCAGTTGAATTCGACGCCGAGTCTCCTGATTTCGACAATTACGAGACAATCCGCAAGACGCGCACATTCTCATGCCCGCGCGACGGAGGTTACGTGATCGAGCACATTGGCCGTGGCAATACTGCGCAGGTGTGCGAAAGGCTGTCCAGCAGGGGCAGCACGCTGCATTGCTCAAACATCGACAATCTTCCGGCGCTTATTCGGCGCGAGTATCGGGCGATGGTTCGCGCAAACAACAGGGCTGAAGCATGACAAAGCGCAAAGGCAACGCCCCATGCCAGGGGCGCCAGCCGACCATTGCCCCACGCGGGCAGGTGACGAAAATCACGGCCCGCGTCAGCGAGCAACAGCGCGCAGAGTACCTGCGTCGCGGAGGATCGAAGGCGCTACGGGATTGGCTGGACGGAGTTACTCCGGCGGATACCCAACCAAGGAAAGACTACCGAATGCTTGCACATGGCGAGCTGATACAGGTCGGTGATGAGCGCGTATGGCTCGGGGAATGGGTAAAGGCAACAGAGCAAATGATCGGAGAAAAATATCTGTTTGCCACTCATGCACCACATAGGCGAGAAGTAAAGTAACTCCAACAACCAGCCGCCCGCCTATAGGCGGCTCTTTTTTCTAAAACCATCTAGCGCCGACCGCACAGACGAGACGCCTATAGGCGTCTTTGTCACATCTTAGGCAGCGTAACTCCCGTCTGCCCTTGGTACTTCCCTCCACGGTCCTTATACGAAGTCTGGCATACCTCGTCAGACTCAAAAAATAGGACTTGTGCTATTCCCTCGTTGGCGTAAATTTTGGCCGGTAGCGGTGTTGTGTTCGAGAATTCTAGTGTCACGTAGCCCTCCCACTCGGGTTCAAACGGTGTGACATTGACGATGATCCCGCACCGTGCGTATGTGCTCTTTCCGAGACAGACAGTCAGCACGCTACGAGGAATGCGGAAATACTCGACCGTGCTCGCCAGTGCGAACGAGTTAGGCGGGATGATACAGTGATCGCCTTCGACCTCGACGAATGATGCTGGATCGAAGTTCTTAGGATCGACAATCGTTGAGTTGATGTTGGTGAATAGCTTGAACTTGTTTGAGCAGCGAATATCGTATCCGTAGCTCGACGTACCGTATGAAATGATCTTCCTGCCTTCAGTTTCTCGTACCTGCCCAGGCTCGAATGGCTCGATCATTCCGTGATCTTGCGCCATTCTGCGAATCCACTTGTCTGACTTTATCGTCACTGCATCATCCCCATAACACTCCCTTCCGTCTAAACGCGACCTCTAGCGCCTCGTGCGCGTCCAGCAGCGTTTGTTCGTAGTCTCTCAGCCGATATACAGTGGACAGATAGCATCGGTGTATAGCTGCGCTTTGCGCTTTTACCGGCAAATCATCAATGCACCGATCTACGATACGACAGCGATCAGCGGCAACATCATCGTACTGGTGTTCTGATGTTTCTTTTGTCACTACCCCGCCTCCTGTCTCAAATACTGGCGACCTTGACGGGTATCCGATTCGCATCCGGTAGCCTTTTGACCAGTTTGCCCATTCTACCAAAATACCTGATACGGCATTTTCCTTACTCACTGCTTGGGCTTGTACTTCCGGCATTTTACTTTCGGAACTCCATTTGCGCACGTCCGAACGACGGCGCCCCATAGCGTTGTCTCTTTGATCGTTGCACACCCGTTGCATGTCCTGCCCTCCCGTCTCATTGCTACCAGTTCAGTATTGCCGTATACCCACCGTTCCAGTTCAGCCACTCGCGGACCTCGCATCTTCCAGTTCAGAGTCAGTCATCCCCATCTGAAAAGCGGCCTGATCTTCTGACGCCTCACGAGATAGCTGCATGCTCTCAGCGAGGATTGCCGACCTCTCTACCCATGCCTCTATTTGATCTACTGTCATGACCTCAACATATCAGCACGGTGAGCCACAAACCTTGCTCCCACTTCCATTCCAACCGACAAAGATGCATCAACGCTGTTGTTTGTTGGTAAATCTCGCCACTCTCTCCACGTCTCGCACCAACTGTCAATATTATCAGCCAGACTCAATGCGCCGTCTGACAACGGAAAATTGCCGCGAAGAATATTTGCAACAATTTTTGCTTCTCTTTCAAGCCCAGACAAGTGAGGCTGTGCAGGAATTCTAGACCGATTGCTTACGAGAACGCTGGCTACTCTTACCATTTCATCCGATAATGCGCTCATTCTCTCAGCTATTTTTGCCACATTCCTTGTGGTCATGCGCTAACTTCCTTGATGATTACACCCTGCAGGGCCAATAGGTGCCGTTTGAGTTTGTAAATCGGGGTAAGCCTTCCCTTGAAGTCCTCGATAACAATCTCCCCGCACAAATTCCGGTAGCAGAAGTCAGCAAAATATCGGATTGGTGGGTTTGCTCTCTTTGCCCCAGGAAGTCGAACACCTGGCGCGATTTGTATCTTATGTTGAGTCCGCAGGTCGTATATTTCCCCGCCTTCCTGCATGCACCGCAACACTTTGTACCGCTCGCTTTCGCCTTTGCTGTCGAATGTAATCCCATCGACAACGGTTTTTACATTTCTGTGCTTTGATCGTTTGGCCATTGCGATCATTTCCTTTTGTCCAGCTTTGATCGAGTCTCGCTCGCCACCTTCCGCATGAACGCATCCCCCAACAGTCCCGCCCACAGCTTCAGGCATTCCCTGCAATACTGCCGCTCGTGTCCATTGCGCACGATCCATGCGACCGCTTCGGCGTGCGTTGGAGGACGTGTTTCTGGCACTCATGCCGCCATGTCTGCAATCAGTTCAGCAGCTTTTGACGAATACATGGCGCGAATATCCTTTAGTTGGCTTACAGTGTAATGCTTAGCCGGGTGATGACCGTCTATCGAATCCAGAACATGCTGCCCGTATATTGCAGCAATTCCAACACGAAACCCGGCCCGGTTCCCGCCAAGATCAACATTACATCTGTGGCACTGCCCATGCACATTCATCTCGTCAAATCGCAACTCGGGCGCAGCGCCAACGCTACGATAGTGACCGGCCTGCAACTCTGTCATTTTCCCGCATGAAATACAGGGAGAACCATAGTCCCTGGCTCGAACATACGCATTGAATGCCTTTTGCGCCATAGCCTCAGCGACCGACAATGAATTCAGCGACCGACTTCTGATCGGAGATCTCTTCACTCTTCCGCCATCCATTTCGGCGCCATGAATTTAACGCCATGCTCGATACCAAACGACAAAGATAGTTCAATCATGTCACTCATTTCCTTTATTGACATTTTACTCGTTCTGGCTCCTATTGACACAAAACCCGTTCCGAATATGTCTGGCACTATCTTCTGTTTTTTTAGACCTGCAGAGATTACGTCTTTCCACTCGCTAGGATCGAGTTTATTACCGTACCAAACCACTTGACGCGATATGTCTGTGAGGTGTGCCCACATACAAGCATTGGCTTGCAGGCTTCGTGTGCTTTTCAGCGGCGTCCATGTGATCTTGCCAAGCAGGCCGTCGTCCATCGCCGCTCTTGCGCGCGCTAAAATATCCCGCAGGATGTCTCGGACGTTGGCGAGCGTGACTACCTGCTCTAGAGGCTCGTGGATCACGACACCACCGCCTTGATGATGGCCGCCTCTGCTGCGAAAAACTCATCCCACAGCCGGTAGCGATCGTCTCTGTCGTCAATCGTCGCTGGAACCGTGCCGCCGTCTGCAGTGACGAATTCCAGCCCCTGCCGAAGCGTGTCCGGGCCTGGACGCAAATCTTGTTTAACTGCGCGTCGAAGCTCATCTACCTCGCCGGCAGAAAACCAGCCTTTCGCCACCCTGTCGGCTGCGAACATCTCAAAATTTGTCGCCACTTCACCCCCTTATGTCTACCTATTAACCCATGCCTGTTGGTGATGCCAGAGCGAAAGGCGAACCCCTCCCATAGCGGAGGCGTTTACCTTTGCAACATGCCTGCCGGAGCCAGCCGTCGCTTTCGGCGATTTCAGACTTGCGCCACTCCTCTAGCTGCCTTCTGCTGAAGGCTCAAGACAGGCCACTGTCCGCATGATTCGTGTCTCCCCGGCGCGCTCTGAAATCCACCCACGCTGTCACCTGCCGCCTTTCTTGTGACCCTTCCAACACCGCCGTTCCGCTGGTTCCCCCTTGCATACTCGGTGTCGTCTTTGCTCCTCTACCCTGCGATAAACCTCCTCAGCATCTGGCTGGCCCTGAACAAACCAACATCCCGATGCAAGTCGTTGAAGTCCTGCCCAACTGTCGGTGGAAGAAAGTAGCGACATCCTGATTCTTGCGCTGCTCTCTCTCCCGTTCCAGACTCATCGTTATCGGCTACCACAAGCGCCCCAGGGCACACAGACGCCATTCTTTTCAGGTTGCCGGAAGAGAAGGTTACGTGTATCCGATACCTCGCCTTGAGTGCTCCTAGTGCAGCTTTGAGACTTAGCGCTGTGGCGTACCCTTCGCAAAACCAATCCTGCCCTTTGCCGTCAATAAGGAATTCCGCTTCTGCCGTTTTCTGGCCAAGCAGGAATTTCTTATTGCCGTCAATGTTTATTATTTGCAGCCCGACAATAATTTTACCAGACCTCATCGGAATGCACAGCAATGGGTTGTGTTCGTTGGTTTGCCACACGTTCGAAAGCGCTTCTGGAAACCCTTTAGAGTCGAGATAAGCGTGCTTTTCGAGAGAGCACTGGCTTAGTATCCTCACTGCCTTTTGGGCCGCCCTACGATGTCCTGCGGCAGTCTCAGCGTCTTGTTTTTTTGCTCTCTCGATTGCCGCTTGCCTTCTGATTTGTATCTGTTCTTTCGTCAAAAAAGGGCGCTTGCTGTCGTCGGTCCATCCTTCCAGTCTGGCATAGTGAAATAGTGTCCCTGCGGTGATTGCTCCTGCTGGACTGATCGACTTCCAAACGGCTTTGGCATCGTTTTCGTTGTACGAGGATTCTTGGCTGCTCCATCGATCCCATATGTCGAATCCTGAATCGCCAAGCTCAGACTTGACGGCCATGCCGACCTCGACCCACACATCGCGATCTATGGCAGGAATGAACGAGATTGCTGACTCGATTCTAATGGCCTCGTCTATCACGCCGTTTTCCTTTTCGCAAAGGCGATGTTCCGTGATCGGACGAACTGCACGACCTCGAAGCTTGGCGCCCGTGGTTCAGGCTTTGCCATGCTCGGATGCACGCCGAACTTCTCGTGATAACGGTGATAGGCGGAGCCTGGATTCTGGCCTTTGGACTCGGCGTACCCGAGAAGCTGCGCATAGAAAGCTGTCTTGTATTCGATCGAATATTTCTCTGTTTTCTTCGCCGTAGCCAACTCGAACATTTCGCCGGCAACCTCGATAACTGATGATTTGCGCTCGCGCTTGAATCCGCAATGCGCGCACGTGTCCGACTGTCCGGGCCACAAATGACCGCAGGCGGGGCATTTGGCGGCGTCTTTCTCTTGTTCGGTAGGCTCGGGCTTTGGTTTCTCTGCGCCGTCGTCAAGATCATCAACGCCGTTCGCGCAAAGTTCGTCCCATACCTTCTTAAATCGCAGGTAATTTCCAGAGTGGTCGAGCCATACCGCTTGTTCTTTCCCTTCATGCGGGCGCATTACCCGGCCAATCTGTTGAACGTGCGAAGAGAACGATTTGGAAAACGGCCTTGCAGATACGCCAATCATCACGTCAGAGCAATCAAATCCCTTGGTCAATAGGTCTGTTGCTATCAGTCCGTGAATTTCCGTATCTGGCTGGCTGAAGTCTGCAATGGCTTGTGACTTGAACTCATCATCGTCCTGGTAGCTGATTGATACAAAGTTGTAGCCGGCATCGGCGAACTTTCTTGCTAGCGACTCTCCATGCGCAACGCCAGAGCAAAAAACGATTGTTTTGCGCGGACCTCCGAATATCTCGTGAGTTTTCTTGACCCACTCGCTGACAATATCTCCGGTGATCTTCATCCCTCGGTCGGTAGATTCCTTCGATGACCATTCGCCGGCTACTTTTTTGGCGCCGGTCATGTCTATTTCTTTGGCGATGAACACGCGAGGGGAAATAAGCCATCCATCGGATACAAGCTGGTCTATCGTGATCGCTGATTCAACGTTGGAGTAGATCGAGCCAAGACCCTTGGCAAATGGGCTGCCGGAAAGCCCTACGACTTTAAGCCCTGGATGGTTCTTGATGAACGATGCCGTTTCCTTGCGAACACAATGCGCCTCGTCGATCACCAGAAGATCGACGGCGGGGAAGCCTTCGCGCTTTTCGAGCGTCTGAGCTGTGCAAATCTGTATCTTCTGGTCCGGTCGGTAGCGGTTCGACCCCTGCATGATCACGCCATGATCAATCTCGTACTTCCATAACCTTTGGCTTGTCTGCTCGCAAAGAATTCGCCTATCAAGCACCATCGCTGATCGCTTCCCTTTTGCTGCCGCGCCAGCCATCATTGAGATAGCTAGCTCGGTCTTGCCAAAGGCGCACGGCCCATAGAGGATTTGCGCGTGATGCCCGCGAGCAAACCCGCTACGTAGCTTCTCTAGCCCCGACACTTGGTGCGGGCGCAGTTGCAAGCTCATGCCGTCTTCGTCCCTGCGAGCTTGTCAATCTCTTTCCGCTGCCTGCGAATCTGCGTCTTCAGTTCCTTGTTTTCTTGCTGTAGCAGGTTTCGCGAAGCAGTCACCGCCCGCAACGTCGCCTCAAGCGTCTTGATTTCCGCCCGGAGTCTATCGACCAAGCTGAGAGCTTCTGCCTTTTCTTCCTCGCCAAGCTCTCCTTGCGCGGCGATTGACAGCGCATTCTGAAGCTCTGCAATCTGGTCGTGCGCCTGGTCGAGTTCGGTGTATTCTGGCTCTTCGTCGATGCGGTCGTTTGCATCGTCGTCAGCATCTTGATCACCGCCTGAATTGTCCGTATTTGCTGGCTTTGCGGTCTGTTCGGCGTCGTTTTGGCCAGAATCGGAATCAGGCTTTTCTTCGTCTTTTGGTGGTAATATTACCAGTTGACGGTTTCGCTCATCGAGAACAAGAGGGTGCGAAACATTGCAAATCCGGGCTATTTCCCGACTGCTCAACGCGGTCCATTCTGGATCGTCAAGCAGCGTCCGAATCGCTTTTCGCTTGTCTGCGTTGCTTCTCGGAAGTCCGTGGATCGCGTTAGCTCCAAGCGAGTGCAGAACGGCGTCACGAAGCGTGCCAGGCGTGATTTCTTCCAGGATTTGCTTCTTTCCGGCTGTTTGTGCGCCAAAGTAGCGATGGAAGCCATCAGCAAGCCAATAGCTTTGCCCGTCGAAGTACAGTGTAATTGGCGGGAACGTTGCGCCATTTTTGTAGCCTTCCGCGTATTCGGCGATAGTTGCTTTGCAAAGCCTTGTGCGTGCTTGCGCCTTGCTGTCGATCTTTATTTTTTCAATTTCGATCACGATCCGACTCCCACGAATCTACGACGCACAACCTCAACGCCAAAAAAGTCGCGCAACTGTTTGTCCAGAGTTTTCCACGCGCCTTCTCTTGCATCTTCTTGAAGGTGTTGAATATCCTTCAAGCGGTCCTGGCACTGTTTCGGCAGCGGGTACGGAAGTGCGATGAACGAGTGAATAGGGACGGTCGGTATATTTGGTAACGGGTTAAGTTTGTTGCTCATGCTGCAATTCCTTTAATCTCTTCAAAAGAAAACAGGTCTGGCATGGACACTTCTCTTTCCATCGACTGTAGGTAATGCACGGAGTCAAAGAAGTATCCGGTATTCAGTTCGCTGCCAGCGCCTTTTCTGCCGAGCTTGATAGCCCTGCATGGCACAGTACCAAGCCCGCAAAATGGGTCATAGACAAGCTCGCCGGGGTTTGAGTACCGCGTGACCAGGCGATCTACTATGTCAAATTGCAGGGGGCATAAATGGAGCATTGCCCTGGCGCGTTTCTGGTCTGTGTTCAGCGTCAGCATACGATTTACGTCGTGCCATACGTCGTCGCAATGGCTGCCTGGCGCAAGACTCATGAAAGACGAGGGTAATGCGTGTCTGCGCTCTAGGTTTTCACCTATCCTGATATGGAACTTGTAGTCGTAAATGTTCTTTAAGCTAAATTCTGTGAATGCGCGAGCCAGCTTGTCTGGCCCCATTTTTGATAGTTCTTCAGCAGTAAGCTGCCGATTTCCAGACGAACGCCACAAAGCATGAGCATCCACCTGCCAGCGTGCTCTTGTGTAGTCAGACTTGCTTTTGGTTACTGGAACATCGGCATATCCGCGCATTCTGTCTGACTGAGGTTTGCGAAACAAAAGAACGTACTCAGGCGACCCAACGCCCATTTTCGTGCCGTCTTTGCACTGCTCGGACCAACCAAGCCGATAGGTCTGGTTGTTTTCACGAACCACATCGGTAACGACGGTGATCATTCCCATGTAGTCAAATCCGTGCTTGCTGGCGTGCATGATCGCTTCACAATGGAATGGGCTTACTGTTGGTGCCCCTGCGCCGGTCACGTTTCCGAACATGATCCGGTCCTTTACATGGCAGCAGTACATCCGGCCAGGCTGAAGAATGCGCAACAGCTCCGGGGTCAGGAAGTCCATCTGCGCCCAAAACTGATCATTGTTCGCCGTATGTCCGAAGTCGTTGTAGCTCGGTGTGTATTCATAATGGTTCGCAAACGGAATCGACGTAACGATTAAATCGACGCTGTTTTCAGGCTTCATGCGAGCTTCGATCACACAGTCATTGTTCGCCACTGTGTATAGGTCGCTTGAAACCTCGATTCTCTCTACTCCGATCGTGCGCGACAGAACGTCTGATAACGACAAGTGGTTAAGTCCATGCTCTTTGATGATGTCTGTCATGTTGCCCACAAGCTCCTCGTGTTGGCGCCACTTCGTTTGCAGGGTGCGCATGATTTCTCGCTCTGCTTCCGAGTAGATAAAGTGAATTTCACAGGCTTTCGTTTGCAAGAACCTTTGAATTCTGTGAATTGCTTGAATGATGTCGTTGAAGCTGTAGTCAATGCCGACAAAAATCGCTTTGTGACAATGCCGCTGGAAATTGCAACCGCTGCCAGCGACAGAAGGCTTTGCACTCAAGTATTGAATTTTTCCGTCCGAGAAGTCGATAACCGCCTGCTCGCGCTTATCCAAGTCTTGCGATCCATACACAGCGACTGACCCGGGGACGGCCTTTGCGATGTCGTGCCTTTCGGCTTCCTGATGGTGCCAAAGCAGGTAATGGCTATCTGGATCACCTTGAAGGATCTCCACCATCTTTGCGATTCTTGCCGGCCTGCTATCGCGCTTCTCTGTGGCAGCGTCTTTCAATCCAATGGCTGCATCACGAAATAGCTTCCCCTGACCGTCTTTTTCTTCGCCAGCGTTTGCAAGGTCAGTTTTGACCTCGTGATAGCTGATTTTCAGCTCTGGCAGGTCATACCCATCATCACTAAAACCAAGATCAGAAGGTTTTTGCAGGAAGATCGCCCACGAATTGAGCCATATCCAAAACTCTTTTTCTTTGTGCGGGTAAAGGGTCAGATTGTTTGCTTGCGTGCTGTCACGCTGGAAAAACCGGGTAAGTGCTTGCCCGGTATCCATAACGCCAAGGAATCCTGCATAGTGGATTAGTTCTTTGTAGCGGTTCGGGCTTGGCGTAGCTGTCGCTACGAACTTGTGTTTGACACCAGCGAACAGAGGCAAGAATTCTTGATAGGTCTTACTGCCGTAACTGCGCAACACACTCGCTTCGTCCAAGCTAACGACTGCGAACAACGATGGCGACAGCTTGCCGTCTCGAATGCTCTCGTAGTTCGTCAGCCAGATACCTGAAAATTCCGCGTCGAATTCTTCCGTTCGACGAAGAAACCGCGTCTCAACGCCGACCATCGCAGCATCGCGTTTAAATTCTTGACGGACACCGAGAGGGCAAACGATTAGGCCAGCTCCACCAGCGAGCGATTTCGTGATGCGCACTACTTCAACTTGCTGAAGAGATTTGCCCAAACCAAAAGACTCGAACAGCGCACGGTTTCCGCCTTTAACTGCCCATTTCACACATGCGCGTTGGTGTGGTTTAAGGATTTTGTGAATGTCGCCGTCTTCGATTTCATACCCATCGAACGACGCCATAGCGATCTTCTTGCGCAAGAAAGCAAGGTAGTCGTCAGTTGTTTGCTCGTAGCTCATGACTGAACCATTGCAGAACGACGAACCGCCTTGTACGCCAGCTCTGCAATCCTGCAAAGACCGCAGAAAGCGATCATTGCCGGCGCCATGCCGATGGCTATATACGCACCAGAAACAGCCACTGGCGCGCGCGCCATGCGTGCGGCGTGGTATTCGATCCAGCGAGGATTGTTTGTGAGCAATGGCCGCAAGGCGCGCTCTTGCTGCGGCGTCATTTCAAAAACTCCCGGATGATTGCCAGAGTGCCGTCGATCTGCTTCATAGCTTCGCGCATAGCTTTGTTTTCGGCGCGCAGCTTGGCGTTTTCCACTTCGAGCAGTTGATTGGCGGATGCCTGGCCGAAGTACGTATCTTTGCTTGCACCTTCGCCTGCTATGCCGCCCAACAATCCGGTTACGCGGCACTGAAACCGATCTGGTGCGCTTGCTTTTTCCAAAATTCCAATCATTTCTTCTTCTCCTTGTTGGCGCCTACGCAGATCACTGATCGGCCATCGCGTCGGCAATTCCTTGATACGTCCTGCTTCTATCTTTCCATCGTGTTTTGCTTGGTGACATCTTGTGAACCCTCGGCTCACGACCAGAAACAACAGACGTCGGCGCAAGCTTTGTAAGCCCCTTCAACCACAAGCACGTGGCTTTTGTTTCTCCGTGCCCGAACTGCCACGGCTGTATGATCTGGTCAGGCTTCCTGATCCGCGAACTGATGATAGAAACCGGGTTTTCTAGGCAAATCATTGGTACGTCAGACAGCAACAGAAGACGCACAAAATCAAGTGCCTCGTCTTGCACTCCACTTGATTTCTTTGCCGCGAAATGGCGTGCTCCGCTTACAGCAAGGTGCGTGCATGGCGGGTGAGCAATCATCAAATCCCACGACTGTTTGAGCATGTCGCGAACGTCGCCCTGGTAGTGCTGGCCTTCTGTCTCGATCGGGAGGAAGTCGCAGCTCCATGAGTCGTGACCTTTGGCGGCAAACGCATCGCGGACACGGCCTGAATATTCGCAGGCGACCAAAACCCTCATGCCGCACGCACCGCAACAGGCTTTGCCCTGCTCTGCAAAATCTCAAGCTGCTTCATCGCTTTGTTTAGAACTGAAGCAGCGCTGCTTATGGCTTCGACGATCCGCACTTCTTCATCTTCTGGCGCCTTGCGATCCGGCCTTGCGTGCAGCAACTCGTCGCACAGGTACATCAGCGGGTCATAGGCTTCGCAGAACTGCATCAAGAGAAGCACTTGCGAGAATCGAAGGTGCTCATCACCGTCCGGGTTCAGTTGGCTTTTGAGCTTCGCGTATGCGCTTGCTGGCTTCATGTCCGGGTAAATGCGATGCGCGCACTCCTGCACCGTCTTACCGCTATTGCCGATCATTGCTGCCAGTGCGTCGTATTCGTCTTCGTAGAAAAGTCGTGTCATTCGCCGGTCCATCCTGATGACTCCTAATAGTTAGGGTTCGTTAGGGGTGCGTGATTCGGGCAAAAAAAATAGGCTGGAAGCTATGGAAACGACGACCAGCGCTACAGGAAGAAAAAAGCCAGCCCCGAAGGGCCAGCAAACTGCCGCGCGCGACTTGACCGACT
>Ga0209792_1001366_pt1 | contig 11961 bp, 5 predicted proteins | sample EBPBio142005_DNA_FD_185860 | JGI IMG/M metagenome (GOLD analysis project Ga0209792, IMG submission 185860) | Wastewater treatment Type I Accumulibacter community from EBPR Bioreactor in Madison, WI, USA - Reactor 1_6/14/2005_ DNA (SPAdes)... | ecosystem: Engineered > Bioreactor > EBPR >...
TGCCGAGTACGCACCGCAGCTGCTGCGCAGCATGATGGGGCCGGGCGCCAGCGGCCCCATCGTGGACCATGTGCTCTACAACATCCGGCTCATGGACGACAAGGGCTTCCAGGCCGCCATCAAGGCCACGAGCGAGTTCCTGGAGGAAGACATCATCGCGCGCGTGCGCATCCCTTTGCTGTGTATTGCCGGCGAGCTCGACGCCACCTGCCCCCCGAACGTGATGCGCAAGATGGCCGAGCTGGGTCGGGGCGAGTTCCATCAGATGCTGGGCGTGGGCCACTACGGCTGGGCCGAGCGTCCCGACGAATACCACGGCGTGCTGCTGGACTTCCTGCGCCGCCACGTGCCTGCCCACTGAACACAAAAAACATAGGAAAACAAACCATGAATCGCTTTTTCAAAAAGACCCTGGGGGCCGTCTGCCTGCTGATCGCAGGCCTGGGCCTGACAGCGCCACCGGTCAATGCGCAGGACTGGCCGACCAAGCCCATCACGCTGATCGTCCCGTTTCCGCCCGGCGGTTTTGCCGACAACGTGACCCGCGCCGTGTCGGCGGAGCTGTCCAAGGCGTTGGGCCAGTCGGTGGTGGTGGACAACCGCGCCGGCGCTGGCGGGCGCATAGGTACCACGGCCATCATCAACGCGCCCAAGGATGGCTACACCATAGGCCTGGGCGTTCCGGCCACCTTGTCGCTGCTGCCCGTCATTGACCCCAAGTTTGCCAACCTGTCGCAGCAGTACGCACCGATTTCCATGGGCGTGCGCGGTTATTTGGCCATCGCCGTTAACCCGGCCAAGAAGCCGTTTTCCACGCTCAAGGACTTCGTCGAATACGGCAAGACCCATCCCGGCAAACTGGCCTATGGCACGCCAGGCGCCGGTACCAGCTTCAACCTGTGGGGCGAGGTGATCGCCGATGCCGCGGGTTTCAAGGCCCTGCATGTGCCCTACAAGGGGGAGTCGCCCGCCGTTACTGATTTGCTGGGCGGGCAGATCGACTTCATGCTGGTCACCGGCGCCGCCAAGGCTTATGTGGACAGCGGCAAGCTGCGCGTGCTGGCGACCACGGGCCCGGAGCGCTGGAGCGCCTTCCCGAACGCTCCAACGCTCAAGGAGGCTGGTATCGCCGCTGGCGTGGTCGCCAGTGGCTGGATGGGTTTCATCGCCCCCGCCGGAACGCCCAAGCCCGTGCTGGAAAAACTCAATGCAGCCCTGGTCACAGCCTTGCGCCAACCTGCTGTGGAGCAGGTGCTGGTTACCCAGGGTTACGCCGTTGTCGCAGGTAAGCCCGAGCAGCTAAGCGACACCGTCCGGGGCGAGGTCAAGCAGTTCGGCGACATCATCAAGGCGGGCAAGGTCACGCTCGAATAAACCAGCGCAGGCCAAGCGCCTGCCAGGCTGCGGCGCCGCGTTACGGCAGCCGCCATCAATTTTCGGACACAAGGTTTATGCCCCGGCGGTGCTCGGGCAGGGATTCGCTCGTCCCGGCCGGGGCGGTGACAACGTTTTTTTACATGGCAACAAAGGAGTATGGGAGACATGGCTTATCCACTCAAGACTGTGCTGCTGACCGCAGCAGCGGCCGCATTGGTCATCCCCGGTACGGCAAGTGCCCAGTCCAGCATCCAACTGGGCGGGCGAGTCAAGCTGGGCGTCGACAATGTGCGCTACTCGGGCGGCACCGCGCCGACCACCCAGGCCACGCGCGTGACTGACAACTCTTCCAACTGGTACTTCAAGGGCACCGAGGATCTGGGAGGCGGCAACCAAGCGTTCTTCCACCTGGAGACCACCTTGCAGGGGGACACGGGCGCGATCGGTGCGCCGCGCTTCTTCGCGGTGGGCCTGGGCAATCGTGACTGGGGGCGGGTGCTGATGGGCGTGTGGTCTATCTACTTCGCATCTGACAGTGCCTTGAGCCCGGCGAGCATCAGCGATGGCCAGCCCTACGCTGCCGGCACACTGAACGTGCTGGGCGCCATAGGCAAGCGCGGCCAGTACTTTGCGGGTGGCTTCCTGCCCAATACCCTGCGCTATGAGTCGCCGCGCTGGGGTGGCTTCGCCTTCACAGCGGCCTACCTGTTCGATACCGAAACGGCGGGCCAAAGCTCCAACCGATCGCTGAATTTCAACCCCACCTACATCAACGGGCCGTTGACGTTGTACGCGAACATCTTGCAGCGCAACAACCAGCCTCGCGCGGCAGGCAATTTCTCCACCACCTTCGACCAGAAGGCCGTACGCCTGGGAGCCGGCTACCAGCTCGCCGAGGGGCTCAAGGCCGCCATTCTGTGGGATCGCAACACCGTCGATGGCAGTGCCGTCTCCGGTGGCAAGATGAGCCGCGATGCATGGGCCATTCCAGTGAGCTACCGCACCGGTCCGCATCTCTTCACGGGGGCATATGGGCAGGCGCGGTCGTTGGAGCGCGGCGGCATCAAGGCCAACGATACGGGTGCGCAAATGCTGGCTGTGGGCTATGAGTACTTCCTGTCCAAACGCACGTCACTGGCGGCCAACTATTCCACGGTGAAGAATCAGAGCGGGGCCGCCTACGATTTCTGGCATCCCAACGATGTTCTGCCAGTGGGTGCTACCAATACCGGTTTCACCTCGCGCTATATCTACGCGGGCATCAAGCACACGTTTTAGACCTTTGGGGGCGTGTCAGCAGTACCTGGCGCGCGTGGCGCAGCGCGGCCGGGGGTGCCGGCCGGTTTGGAGCACCTGCATGCTGCAGCCGCAGCGGATGGGTAGGGTTTAGCGGCATATCACGGGGTCGATGGCGGCAAGGTAAACACCATGTTCGCCGCGCCGCGGAACTGGCCCTGGGTGACCAGAAAGCGCAGCGTGGCATGGTCCCCAACCAGTTCGCCCAGGTTGCTGCTGGCGGCAGCGCGTTTGCCTACCAGCACTCCATAGAGATTGCCATTCGCCAGTCTGGCGGCCGTGAAGTGGTTGCCAGTCGCGCTCAGGTACACGCCGGCGCACAGACTGGGGGCCGAGCTGAAGCTGTTGCCCTGCAGCACCACGGTATTGAACAGCCCGTCGAACCTGCGCGCCAACAACTGCTTGACCATGTCCAGGCCCAGGTTCAGGCGCGTGAGCTGGTTCTGCGCCAGCACCAGCTGGCCACGGCCGGTGGGCACCTGGAAATCGCCGTTGGCCAGCAGATTCGCAAGCATTGTGGCTGGAGGCGCGGTGCCCGCCACATCGGGCGCAGGCATGCCGTAGAAAGAAAGGTCGCCGGCGATCACGTTGTGCATGAGTTCGCACAGGCCCTGGGTGTTGGTTATTACCACCGAGGCCGTTGGCGCCGTGGCCACCTCGCATTGGTGCATGCGCAGCTCGGTCGTGCCGTCCACGGTGATCCAGGGCGGGGCCTGGGGCGCGTCCTGCTTGCCATCGACGCGCAGGCCGTGCAGGCCCAGCTGCTGGTTGTTGGTGAGCTGCAGCTGGGCCTTGGTGGACATGGACAGCTGCAGGTCGCGCAGCTCCAGCGCGGCAAAACCGCCCAGCGATACAGGCCCGGCGACGGCGATCATGGCGGTGGGCCCGCAGCCGTGCAGCGACAGCCGCATGGAGGTGTCGGTCTGGTTGGCGGAGAGGCTGTCCAGCACATGTTGGCCCGGCAGAAAGCAGATGCACAGCTGGCCGCCGCGTTCCTTGAGCAGCTTTTGCAGCAGTTCGGTGGTCAGTTGCTCGAAGTTGCCGCCCTTGCCTATGGTGACCGCGCAGCCGCCGCCGGCCTGCACCGGTGCCTGGGCCATGGCGGCAAACACCAGGGTCTGCTCGGGCACGGGGCTGGCGCCGCTGGCCAGCAGATTGGCGCGCACGCGCTGCGGGCCAGCCGCACCAAGCTGCCATGGACATTGGGCTTGGCCCAAGGCATCCGTGGTGGCATCGGCGGTGCCCAGCGTGCCGCCACCCGCCTCGACCGTGAAGCGCACGCGTGCGCCTGCAAGAGGCAACGTGCCGCGCGCTACGCGCACGCGCAAGGGCTCGGCCAATGCGGCGCCGGGTGCGGCCTCCTGGCCGTCGCCGCCCACGTAGAGCAGCTGCGTCAGCCGGGTGAGTGGCGGGAACCACTCGCGGCAGTCGGTGATGCCGCTCACCAGGCCGCCCGCGTCCACCGTTACCAGGCCCAGGCGCGCCCAGCCGTCGCACACTCCGGTGGGTGGCGCTGGCTGCGGCGCGCCATCGTCATCGAGCGGCCATTGGACATCGGCCGTGGCGGTGCGCGCCGGTATCTGCCAGTAGTCGCCCACGCGGTAGCTGCCGCCGGGGGTGAAGCGCACCTCGACACCGTCCTCCAAAGCAAGCCAGCTGCCCTCGACCAGGGCGACGGCGTTCTGGCCGGCCGCCGTGGGGCGCTGCTCCCAGCGCCGCAGGATGGGGTGCAGGCTGGCGTCCTGGCCCAGGCTGCCCGTGGGCACGCCGGCCAGCACCAGCTCCAGCGCGTCGTCGCCGTCGTTCAGGTATTCGAATAGTTGGCCGGCGCGCTGTTGTAGCGCCGCCATGTCGTCCATCAGCTCCACGCGGTCGTGGGCCGACAGGTCCAGGTTGGCGTCGCGGCCGCGTGCCGCCACGCGCACCGTGGTGCGGTTGGCCACGGTGTCTATGGACACGCTCTGCACGGCGTAGGCCACCGAGCCGTTTTCGCGCGACCACTTAAAGGTCACGGCGCCCGTGCCTGTGTCCACACTGTGGATCTCCACGCGGTACAGCTGGTTTTCCAGGCGGCGGTAGCCGGCGCTGGCCGCGATGTCGCAGACGCTGGTGGCCGCCAGCTGCGGCTCGGCGCGCGCGGCCAGGCGGGCGCCGGGTGGTGTGGTCAAGCTATCCCAGCCAGCCACACTCGCGCCGCAATCCCAGGGCAGGTTGTTGTCCGGATTGCTTGGCGCGGGCAGCGCCAGCGCGCGCACCTGGGCGATCTGGCGCGCGCGCGTGGCCGTGTCGGGCCCGCCCAGGGCGACTTCGCGGATGGCCGGGTCTTCGAGTGCGCTGATGTGGCGCTGCCAGGCGCGCAGGTAGATCAGGTATTGGCCAGGCGCCAGGCGCTGGGCCATGCCGCCGTCGGGCTGGTTGGCCAACGACGCGCCTTGCTCCCATGCGCAGTGCTGGCCCTGGGCGTAGTAGCAGCCCGCGCCGATCAAGAGGCTGGCCGCGGGCAGCGTGGTGGGCGCACCCGCGCCGCCGGCCGCCACGCGCCAGGCCTGGCCGGCGCCGACCAGCCAGGCATCGGCGGCGCCCGCCACCGACAGGCTGGTAAGCAGAGGGGCGCCGGCCACGGGCTGCGCCGTCCAGCTGCTGCCGCCGTTGCCGGTGGCCAGCAGCGTGCCGCCGTCGCCGGCCGCCCAGCCGGTGTTGGCGTCGCGCATGCGCAGCGCGTGCAGCCGGGCCGTGCTGCCGCTGGCCGCCGCGCTCCATGTGGCGCCGCCGTCGCTGCTGGTCAGCAGCGTGCCGCCGTCGCCCGCGGCCAGGGCCTGGGCGCCGCTCAGCACCAAGGCGCGCAGCGTGGCCTGGGTGCCGCTCGCTACGGCTGCCCAGCTCTGGCCGCCGTCGGTGCTGCGCACGATGGCGCCGCCCTGGCCCACGGCCAGGCCGTTTAACGCACTGGTGAAGGCCACGGCGTAGAGCCGCGCCACGCCAGTGGCGTGCGCCGTCCAGGTCACGCCGCCGTCCACGCTGGCCAGCGCCAGGCCACCGTCGCCCACGGCCCATGCGTGCTGGGCGTCGAACGCGGCCACGCCGCGCAGGGTCTGCAGCGTGCCGCTGGCCTGCGCCGCCCAGGTGGCGCCGGAGTCGCCGCTGCACAGAATGGTGCCGCCGTCGCCCACGGCCCAGCCGGTGGCGCCGGCGCGCGCCAGGGCGCGCAGGTGGCGCGTGCCGCCGGTGTTGGCCACGGTCCAGGCGCCGCCGCCATTGCCGGTGACCAGCAGCACGCCGTCCTCGCCGGCAATCCAGCAGTTGTTCGCGTCCTGGGCCAGCACGGCCAGGGCGCGCATGCCGCCCGTGAGCGCAAAGCCCGCGCCCTCGGCCGGGCCGCCGCTCGCGCCTATGACGTCGCGGGCCAGGTGCTCGTGGCGGTGGCGCGCGATGTCGCCCTGTTCGTTGAAGTCCGCATCGGTGAGCACGCGGCCCTGCTGCAGGCGCACGGCCGTGTAGTGCTTACGCGGGTCGAAGGTCTCGCGGGAGAGATCGCCTTGCATGGTGGTACCTCCGTCAATTGGCGAAATACACCCCGGCCGTCAGGCCCAGGCGCAGGTATTCGGCGAGCGCGTCGGCCAGATTGGCCTCGCGCTGGGGCTGGCGCAGCTGCTCGTAGGCGCCCATTTCGGCGCCGCTCTCGGCGCCGGTGCGGATCTGCACCGCGCAGCGCAGATCGAGCTGCGCCAGCGCCGGGTCGCCGTAGCGGCGTGACACGAACAACGGCCGCACCGTGGCCTCGACCTCGGCGCGCACGGCGTCTTCCGCGGCCGCCGTGGGCGGTGGCAGGCCGGCCGCCTTGGCCGCGTCGCGCAAGGCGGCGATGCGGGTGTCGCTCTCCAGCTGGGGTTGGCAGCGGTAGCGGCGCGGCACGCTGGACGCGGGCGGCACATAGCAAAAGCGCACGCAGCCGGTCTGGCGTCGTTCGGCGACCACGGGCGACTCGAAGATGCAGTCGCTGGCCGCAAGCGTCTGCCCATGCACGCTGCCGAAGAAGCTGCTGCGTTGCAGATCCAGCGCGGCCTGGGCCGCATCCAGCGCCGTGCCTCTAGCGGCGCCCGCATCCACAAGGCCGACGACGCTGTCGGCCACCGCGACGCTGGTGACGGGGCCGGCGATGGCAATCGGCGCCGTCAGGCTGGACAGCACGCGCAGCGCCAGGCGTGGGCTGTCGCCGCCCACCGTGATCTGGGTGGCACTGGGCAGCACGGTGCAGTGCGCCAGCTCCACCTGGCCCAGCGGCCCGGAGATGGCCAGCGGCCCCTGCAGCAGCAGGCCGCTGATGAACAGGGCGCCGGGGTTGCTGGATGCGGCCGTGGCCGTGCCTACCACCTGCAGCCGCCCCTCCCAATGTGCTCGTACCTGCGTCGCAGAAAAGCGCCCGGGCAGCCGCCCCACGGTGCCCGGCGGAGTGCCGGGGATGGGAACCAGCGGCCATTGGCCGGCGACGACCATGAGCCGCGAGCCCTCGGCGATGTTCACCGTGAGTGGCGCGCCATCGCTCTCGCTAACGCTGTCCATGAGCACGATGACGCCGGTGCGGCCCGCGGGCAGCGCATTCCAGGCCGTCACCGCGTCGCGCAGCGTGGCGAACAGGCGGCCAGTGCCGCCCAGCGGAAGCAGGTGCGTGACGCCGGCCTGCCATACGCCGGGGTCGAAGAAGCCGCCCGTATCTTGGTCCACCGCCGTGCCCTCGGACAGGCTGGCGCTGGCCGCGCGCAGCGCGTCGCCGCGGTCGTAGGGGCCGCCGCCGATGTCGGCCACGCTGCCATGGGCCGCCTGCAGCCAGATGCGCTGCACCTTGGCGCTGGCCGGCAAGGCGATGCGCCCGCGCCGCACGTCGATGGCAGCCACGCGCGGCGGCACGGGCAGGGTCACGGCGTTGGGTATCTCGCAGACCCACAGGCCCTCGCGTGCAATCTCCACGGGGGTCGTCTCGCCCACCAACTGGGCGAACACGCGCAGCACGGGAGCCTGGCCGGTCATGAACAGGAGCGCGGGGCTGGCGCTGCCGGCGCGCAGCCGCTCCAGCTCGGCCTGCAGGGCGAGAGGGCGCAGCGGGGCGCTCACGTTTTGCTCGCCCGCGGCCTGGGTCACGGCGCCGCCGGTCTCGGTGCGCGGGGTGTTGAACAGCGGCGCGTCCACACCCGCGGGGTGCATATACCACCAGCCGGCGCCGCTGTCGCGCGCGCTGATGAAGTCGGCCTCCGCCTCGCCCGGCACGCCCTGGCCCAGCGGCTGGGCGCGCAGCCGCCACAGGAAGATGCCGACGTTGGGGATGTTGAAGCGGCCGCCGGCGGTGTCGGCATTGCGCACCTCCAGCAGGTGGGCGAAGGGGTCGAAGGCCCCGGCGCTGGCCTGGGCCAGGTCGGCGCGCGCGGCGTCGCGCACGCCGGCGGTGGCCATGGGGGTGCGGCGCACATGGTTCATGTGCTGGGTGGTCGCCAGGCGCTCAAAGAACTCCACGGCCGCGGCCGGCCAGCCGGTCACGTCGCGCGCCAGCTGCTCCAGTACCAGGGCCGTGCCCTTGCGGCGCCGGTAGGCCAGTGTGTTGGCCACCCAGGCGCGCGCGCTCACGCCGGCCGAGGGCACGGGGCGTATGGGCCGCGCGCCCACCAGGTCGCCGATGTAGGGCACGACCCATTCGTCGCAGGTCTCAATGAACCAGTTGTCGTACAGGCGCGCGGTGTCGGCCTCCAGCGCCGTGAGCTCGTCCTCGATCACGGCCAGCAGCGCGCGCAGGGGCTGGCCCTGTTCAAAGTCGCGCAGGCGGTGGATGGCGGGCAGCAGCTGGTACAGCCGTTCGGGGGTGAGCAGGCTCATGGCGTGGCCTCCAGCAGTTGTACGGCGGCGGGGTTGATCAGCAGCAGCTCGGCAGTCTGCATGGCGCCGGCCGCATCGTCCCAGCGCGCGCCGAAGGCCGGTAGCACCTCGGCCACGCCGCTCAATGGGCTGCCCGTGCCATAGGGCTGGAGCAGCTGCAGCTGCACGGCGACCACGCCCGGCAACTGCTGCAGCAGCGTCGTGACGGCCGCGGCCGTGACCGGCTGCGCCAGGTCGCGCGCGTCGAAGCCATAGGCCTGCAGCAGGGCGGCGCCGCCCGCGGCGAGCACGGCGTCCACCTCGTACTGCGGGTCGATCACCAGGCCGGCGCTGCAGCGGAAGTAGCGCAGCGCGGCGGCATTCAGGTCAAAGCGTTGCGACGGATCGGACTGGTCGGCGATTGCCTGCCCCAGGTTGGCCAGCACCTGCGCATCCGGCGCGCCGCCGGTGGCGCCCATAACCGACACCAGCACGCGCGCTGTGCCATGGACGATCACGAGGTCGGCGCGCGCCTTGCCTATGCCGGGGAAGGCGCGTGCGAAGTCCTGGTAGTCCGGCAGCGAGACCACACGCTCGAAGGCCAGCAGCGTCAGCGTGGCGTTGCGGCGCGCGTCTTCCAGCCTTTCCGGATCCTGGGCGCCGCCGGCCGGCAGTGGGTTGCTCACGCCGCGCAGGCCCAGCGGCATGGCGCGCAGCATGGTCAGCGTGCCGGCGGCCACCTCGCCATTTGCGCCTATGCCGGTGCGGTAGCCGGCGCGCAGGTTCATCTGCCCGGTGGGCAGGCGCGCGCCCTGGCGGCCGTCGCCAAACAGCAGCGTCATGCGTGCCTCGTTGTCTATGCGCGTGGCAAACACATGCTCGTCGGGGCCGGCGCCGTAGAGCGAGGGGCGCTCGCTCCACAGCAGGCCGTTGACGCGCAGCACCAGCGTGCTCTGCGCACCGCTGGCGCTGGCGGCCGACAGGTAGGTGGTGGGTGGGCGGCGCAGCGTGAACTGCTGGAAGGGCTGGGAGGCATCGCCGTTGCCCAGCACCTCCTGCACACTCTCGCCGTGCGTGGCCGCGACCACATTGGCGTGGATGACGAGGCTCTCGCGCTGGTAGCTGAACTGCAGGCCGAGCTTGCCCTGCAGGACCAGCGTGCTGCGGCCGTTGGCGTGCACCACGTCGCCCAGCAGCGCGATCTCGGCAGCCTGTATGCCGGGGATGTCGCTGCGCGGACCCACGAAGGCCAGCGGCTTGCCGGGCGTGAGGCCCAGCACCATGGTGGAAAGCTCCACGCGCAGCGTGCCAGCCGCCACGGGCTCCTCGATGGGTAGATCCACCAGCGGCCGGCGCCGGCTGGCCACATGGGCCGTGGTGTCGCGGAACTTGAAGTCCTCGGTTGGTGCGCTCGCAAGCGGTTGACCGCTGGCGTCGGCCAGGCGCAGCGCCATGGCACGGGCGGACAGGCCATAGTCGGCGCGTGCCGACTCGCGCGCGTCGAACAGCGCGTAGGTGGTGGCCGCCACGCTGGGGGAGTCGAACACCATCCAGCTGCCGGATTCGAGGCCCGGTGTCGGCCGTTCCAGCACCGCGTTGCAGGGCGGGTATTGCGTGCTGCCAAGGTTTCCCGTGCCCTGCGAATTCACCCAGATGCTGCGTGCCGCGCCCAGCGTCGATGTGCCGGTGGTCGTATCGCCCTGATCCCAGCCCTGCGGATAGGGATCACCATGCAGGTTGCTCGCAGGTAGCGATCCCCACCTGGGCGCGTTGTGGCCAAAGAAGCCCAGCCTGGCGCCAAAGCTGAAGGTGCCGGCCTCGGGCGCCACGGGCTGGGCCGGTGGCTGCAAGCTGGCGGAAATCGCCTGCACCAGCTGCAGGCCGCTCCAGCCCTGGATGGAGACCATGGCCTGCAGCTCGCCTTCCTGCCAGGCCTTGCCGCTGATGGTGTTCTTGATGGTGCCGGTGTTGAAGGAAACGTTTTCCACCTGGGCCTGGGCGTAGTGGCCGAAGAACAGCACGCCCACCGGCACCTGCCACAGCAGCCGCGGCGGCGCGGCCGGCTTGACCGGGTCGGGCAGGGGCTCCAGCGCTATGCGCACGCGCTGCAGTGATCTTTCTTCGGTGACTTCGGTGGCGCGCAGCACCAGCTGGTGCAGGTCGGAGCCGTTCTTGCCCACGAACAGCAGTAGCTCGCCGGCCTGCAGGGTGTTGGCGTCGCTGCCCAGGTACACGCGGGCAACCTCCAGCGCATCGACCGTCGCATCCACGGGCAGTCCCGGGTCCAGGCGGTACAGGTCGCCGCTGGCCAGGTTCGGGTGCAGGCCGGCGGTGCTGGCGGGCAGGCTGCCCTGGGGCAGCAGCAGCACCAGCCGGCGCGGTGCGCCGCTCACGTCCAGCAGCGCCATGTCGGCGGGGCGTGTCAGGCGCGGGCGCAGGGCGTTCCATTCGGCGTGTGCCAGCAGCTCATCTGTCGTCTCGAATACCTGCGGCAGCTTGCCCTGGGGCGGAACGCTTTGTATGGGGCTGCCCGCGGCAATGGTGCACACGCCGGGCGCGCCCGGCGCATCCTCCACGGTGAACATCAGGTACACGCCCGCGGCCACGCCGGGCCGCAGCTCGTAGCCCACGGCGCGCGCCAGCTCCAGCACCGAGCGGCGCTCGGTGGCGGTGCGCAGAAAGCCCTCGTTGGCGATGCGCTCCTGGTAGAAGGTCAGCACGTCGGCCACGCAGGCGGCGGCGTCCACCAGGGCCACGCTGGCGTCGCTGCTCTCGCGCGTGGTCAGGGCCGCCAGCGGCCTGGGGGCGCTGGTTCCTAAGGCTAGGTCGCGCCACAGCGGCAGCTCGTCCAGCATGCGCTGGTAGAAGCCCGGCTGGGTGTCTATGCGCCAGGCCAGCGCCGGCAGGCCCGGGGCGTTGTAGATGGCCGGGCGCGGCTGCTGGCCCTCGCAGCAGTGGCAGCCGGTGAGGGTGACGTCGCTCATGGCTGGCCTCCCATTGCGTGCACCTCAAAGGCGATCTTGCCGTTCTGCGGCGCGTTCGGGTCGTTGTCCAGGCGTGCGATCTCCAGGCGCGCCATGTCGATCTGGCCGGCCGCTATCTCGCCCGCGGTTGCGCGGCCCAGGCGCTGAAAGCGCAGCGGTTCCACATAGGCCACGCCGGTCACGGCCATGGTGGCGGCGATCACGGCGCTCAGGTACACCGGGTCGCCAAAGCTGAACTGGTCGGGGTCGAAGAAGCCGCCGGGCGCCGTAGCAAAGCGCTGCAGCAGGCGCTGCTCGACGTCGGCCGTGAAGTAGCCCGGCTGGGCGCAGACATGCAGGGCAATATCCAGCGCCACATAGGCCGGTGCGTCGATTTCGACGTCGTGGCCGGCTAGGCGGTAGCGGTCTATGAAGGCGCTGATGCTGTCCTCGAAGTCCTGGTCCACGGCCGCGCCGCCGCGCC
>Ga0209792_1001367_pt1 | contig 11955 bp, 11 predicted proteins | sample EBPBio142005_DNA_FD_185860 | JGI IMG/M metagenome (GOLD analysis project Ga0209792, IMG submission 185860) | Wastewater treatment Type I Accumulibacter community from EBPR Bioreactor in Madison, WI, USA - Reactor 1_6/14/2005_ DNA (SPAdes)... | ecosystem: Engineered > Bioreactor > EBPR >...
ATGCATCAGGCTCAATTCCCAGACGCAGGCAACGATGCGCTCATCCTCAAGCGGCGATAGGAACAACCCCGCGTCCCGCTGGTCTATGGACCACACCCGGTGCGCCAAATTGTTGGCATTGTTGAACCGAGAGAGCAGCAGGTAAAATCCATCGTCAGCCAAGTGAAAGATCGCAAATCCACAAGCATGATCGTTCGGTCGTTCCATGCGAGCCATTTCGACCGCCAGAGCTTCCATCAAATGACCGGCGCAAGGAAAGTCCGCCACATCCCGGCCTGTCCCGAGTACGCCATAGACCTTCGCGCTCCAGCCGAAACGCGCGATACCCAGGTCAACCACCTCGCGCGGTTGATAGCTTATCGGATTAGGCGACACGGCGTCATTTTCCGTTGGGGGCATCGAAGGCGTGCTCAAACGTGAATGCCTCGCGCGTCGGGCCGCTGTCATGCAGCAGCTCAAGACGCTTGACCGCATCACCCCAGGTCGGGATCAACCCCGGCGTGACCCACCACATTGCATAGGTCGGCCATTCCGGTTTGCGAAACCACGCGTGGCGTCCGATCAGCGCCTGTTTGTGGAAGCCGGAATAGACGAAGGCGCGAACCGCAGCGATCGACTCCCATAACGACAACGTCGAAGCGCGCGTATCGGACACGGTCTCAAAGCCGCCATCGTAAAAACGCGGCACCTTAAACGCTCCCCACGCCCCCCAATCGCGCTCAAAATTCGTCAATTCTGTCCGATCGTCGATTTCCACTGCCCTGGCTATGAAGCCGGGGGATTGCTCGGCCTGCAGGAACGCTGCCGGGGTAAGGTCCTCGAAACCTTGCACCTCAGGATTGCCATACGGCGCCTTCATTATCGCGAAAGTGGTGAAAGCGATGACAGCCATGGTTTATTCTCCCGCGGCGGTACTAGAGGCCATACCGATTACTCATTAAATCATACATGAATTCGAACTTATCATCACGTCAATCAATTCTGCATTCCGATTTGATGTAACTATTGATGGCATTTCTGACCGACCAATAAGCCAAAGCCCCAACCAGCCCGGTTGGATTGTACGCGCTGGTTTGCGGAAATGCGTTTGCACCGACAACGAATACATTGGGGACATCCCACGATTGGAGATAGCGATTAAGCGCAGAGGTTTCCGGACTGTCGCCCATGATCGCACCGCCGTTGTTATGAGACGTCTGGTATACCGTCAGATCGTAGTGCGCACCGTGCGGCTTTTCATTAGACTTCACATCGAGCGGGCCAAGGCTGATCGCAAGCTCGCGGGCAACGCCCGTCAGGAACTGCGATGCAGCGACCTCGTTCGCGTCCCAATCGAAAGTCATACGCAACAGCGGCCTGCCGTACGCGTCAGTGTATGTCGGGTCGAGGTCGAGATAGCGGTCGGCATAAGGCATACACGACGCCTGAATCTCGAAATAGGCCGTATGCCTGAAGTGCCGCGCCACGGCCTCCTTCCAGCCTTCGCCCCAGGCTGGAGCACCGTCAGGCAGTGGGATGCCTCTTACCGGACCGGTTCCGGGCTGCCTGGCCGCGATGATACCGCCCCCGATGAAGCCGACTTTCGAATTGTCGAGCTGCCGCCCGTTGAAATCGTCGATTGCAATCCCGGCACCACCAATGCCCATGAATGGATTGGCCTGCACATCCCGATCGAAGAACAGATTGACTTTCGACACGTTCTGATAGGTGTAGTTCCGCCCGACGACGCCCTTGCGGCTGTTCGGATCATATGGTTTGCCAATCCCCGAAACCAGCATCAGGTGGACATTGTAAAGCGCCGATGCGCAGAGGAATACCATCGCGGCGCGCTGCGTCTGCTCGGTCCCCGAACGGTCAAGGTACGTGACGCCGATGGCCCGCGTTCCGGACCTGTCCAGCTCGACCTTCAATACCTGCGCATTCGCCGCAATCTCGAAACCCGACTGGCCGTCCATCGCCGACAGAATGTTGAGATTGGGACTCGCCTTGGCATCGTTCAGGCAAAGATAATCGCTGCACAGACCGCTCGCCCGGCACGGTGACATGGTGCAGCCATAGGGGTTGGTGTAGTGCCCCGACGCGTTGGAAGCGGGTATTGGAAATGGGTGATAGCCAGCCTGCTCGGCTGCGCCCTGAAATAGCTCAGCCGAGGCATAGAGCGGGTTCGGTGGTAGCGGGAAATGATCGGACCGGGAGCCTTCAAACGGATTGCCGCCAGGCTGCCTGATGCCGTTGAGCACGCCGGCCATACCCGTTGTGCCACACACCTTCTCGAAGAAATCAAAGCACGGTTCCAGTTCTTCGAACGTCACTGGATAGTCGCGCAGTTCCATCCGTTCAGGAACGAAATTCCTGCCGAACCGTTCGACCAAATCGGTAGCAAGGCACAGGTCTTCGGGAAGCGCGCGAAAGTGCGTGCCGGACCAGTGCAGGCCGGCACCGCCCACCCCAAAGCCCGGTTTGAACGATCCGATCTGCCGGTATGGAACCGCTGTCGCGCCCGAGGTATGACGGACGGTAAAGGTTTCGTCGGCAAGCGATTGCACATATTTGCGATGCACCGATCCGGACAGCTCATCCGTGCGCTCGTGGTTTCGTCGGCCCAAGAACGAGCGCCGGTCAGGTCCTCGTTCGAACGCCAGAACCGACAATCCCGCATCGGCGAGTTCCTTGGCAATGATGCTGCCGGTCCACCCCAAACCGACGACGATCGCATCGAATTCCCTGGAAGGTGTTGCCATCACCGCCCCGCCTCTGAGACACTTCTCGGCCGGGAATCGTATGGTTCGATCCGTTCGCGAATGGCCTCCCGATAGTCTGCGGGGTAGCCTGGATAGCCGATCATCCGCCAGCTCGCCATGTCCGCATTGGAGCCATGAACGGGGTCTGAGAAATAGCCGATCCGCGTCTCCGCCAGCAGCATGGCGAAAAAGCGGGAGGACTCGATCGCCGCGAATTCTATCTCGCCATCTTCGATCTGGCGCATCACGGTCTCCCTTTCGGGTAGCGACAGCTCGGGAAATCGGCGACCGAAGCTGCGCTGGCAGTATTCGTCCGATGCGCGAATTCCTTCGCGCAGTATTTCGCACAGCGTAAGCGGCCCCTGGTAACCGAGCAGGCGAGGTGCCTCGCAAAAGGGTCCCTGACGATACCACAGTTCGCCCCGCGCATATGGCGAAGCCATGTGGCGATCGATGAACTGCGGAACGCCGGTTCTGATCGCGCCGGGGCCAAAAGCCGAATCCGGGATCAGGCGGTCGCAGAATGCGATCAGGAAATCCCGCTCGATGGGGGAAAAGAAACTGCCCCAGACGCCGGCCCCAGTCTGGCCGGCTTGGCCGTCATGCATCGTTCAATACCGCGTTCGAATACCATGCAACATCGGCGTCGAGGTTCGCGATGATATCAAGCCAGTCCGGTTCCCACAGCTCGGCACCATTGACCATCTCGGTCATGCGCCGGAACAACGGATCGTCGGCCACCACATCCTTGCGTCCGGGCAGGCCCTGGGCGATCGTGCTGACGCTGCGCTGCGCCTGATCGCCAAGCAGGAAATCAATCAGCTTCTTGCCGGCCTGCGGGTTCGGGCCGCCAGCGACCAGGCCAATGTAATAGGAAAATTCAAAGATATACCGCTTGCCGTCCGGTGCTGCCGGCAGGAACGGGTGCAGATTGGGAAAATCGCTCATTTGCGGCAGGTTGGTCTGCAGATCGCCATTGGCGACAAGCAACCGGCCAGAATTGATCTCTTCTTCCAGGCCCTGCGTATGCGCACATGGCGGCTGGCAGTTGCGTTGCAGCTTGCGAAGAAATTCAATGCCGCCCTGTTTGCCGCCGAACGCCTTGAAGCACTGCAGCAACAGGGCCGTACCGGCGCCGGACCAGCCTGGCTTGGAATACTGGATTCGGCCTTTGAAGCGGTCATCCAGCAAGTCTTCGTAGCCGTTCGGGACAAGGGCTGGATCATCGGCGTGTGCAATCAGGCACGGAAAATCCCGCACCAGCAAGTGAAACGCACCGCTCTGGTCACGCAGCGGTGCGGGCGCCGTCGGGGTCAGCAAGCCCTCTGCTTCAGCCATGTGGACGAACGGCGGCAAGGTAATGACGACATCCGCCTTGGGCGCTTCGCGCTCATCAATCAGGCTTTGCACCGTCGCGCGCGAATGCCCCTCGCGGCACTGCACTTTCACCCCGTTCTCCGCGGCAAATTGGTCCAGCAGCGGTCCAAGCCAGTCGGTTGGATCATCGCGCAGTCCGTTTACGCAGTAGAGCGATACCGCTTCGGTCATATCATCGTGGTCCTCTTCCCTTTGCCTGCGCGGCACTGCTGAGCTGCGGGCAGACTGCCGATCGTCATGAAATCCTGCGGATGATCTGTTCCAGCGCGTCACACGCCCGCGTGAGATCGCCGGTTGCGATGTTGAGCGCCGGGAGCAACTTGAGGGTCCGTGATTGCGGACCGCATGTTTCGGCCATAATCCCGCCGCGGTAGAGTTCGGCGGATACCCGTCCGGCTGTTTCACCGGAGGGGAACTCGATGCCGCGCATCAGCCCGCGCCCCCTCAGTTCCAGCCCGGACGCCAGCGACCCGATCACCGCGAGTCGTTCGTCCAGATACTCGGCAGTGGCGCGCACGCGGCTGGCGAACCGGTCGTCTTGCCAATAGGACTCGAGCGCAGCGCGAGCTCCGACGAAGGCAAGATTGTTGCCTCTGAAGGTTCCGTTATGCGCACCCGGTTCCCAGACGTCGAGGTCGGGCGCGAGCAGAACCAACGAAAACGGGGTGCCAAAGCCGCTCAGCGATTTCGAGAGCAGGACGATATCGGGAACGATTTCTGCCTGCTCGAAACTGAAGAATTTGCCCATGCGGCCACAGCCGGCCTGGATATCGTCGACGATGAGCAGAACCCCATGCGAGCGGAGCAAGGCCGACAAGGCCTGCAACCATTCCGGCGATACGCCGCGCAGTCCACCCTCGCCCTGAACCACTTCGAGGATCGCGGCGGCAGGCTTGTCTTCATCCCGGCACGTTTCAAGCCGGTCGGCGATCGCTTGGACCGAACCGACCGGCTGTTGATCATCGCCGTCGTAGGGCCAGAACTCGACATGATCCAGCGGCACGCCAGCAAAGGACCGTGAACGCACGTTTGTCGTCGCCGCCAGCGCGCCCAGGGTCATGCCGTGAAATCCGCGATGAAACGCGGCAATGGTTTGCCGACCGGTCTTGCGCCGGGCGATCTTGAAGCTTGCCTCAACCGCGTTCGTTCCGGTCGGCCCGGGAAACTGCAGCTTGTGGTGCAATCCCCGGGGCTTCAGGATGAACCTGGCGAAGGCTTCGATGAACCGCCCCTTCTCGACGGTGTGGAGATCGAGCGAATGAACGATGCCGCCCTGGCGCAGATGAGCAAAAACCGCCGCCATGATGGCCGGGTTGTTGTGCCCGTAGTTGAGGCTCCCTGCACCCGACAGCAGGTCGAGGATACGGCGTCCGTCGACCGTTTCCAGCCATGACCCCTGAGCCCGCTCGAACACGTCGGGAAAGCTGCGGCAATAGGTCCGCACTTCGGATTCGAAGAGTTCGAAAATGGCCAGATCACTTGTGTGCCCTGGGGAGCCAAGCGGACTGCGCTGGTCCGGTCCGACGCGGTCGAGCTTCGTCATGCCAGGTCCTGTATTGCTGAGAGGATGTCGCGTGCCCGGATCGAGACCAGACTGAACGAGCCCGCGTCGCCCAGTCCGTGGGAATTTTCGCAAAGCCCGTTCAGGAACAGGGGTGGATAGGATCCGCCGCGTGCGAAGTTGACCCGGTAGTTTCTCGAAACATCGATCCCTCCCGCATCGGTGATCAAATCGGCGGTGAGATCCCGCAAAGGAGCCGGAATGGCATCAGGACCATCAGCACCCATATCCAGGAAACCTGTAGCGAAAACGGTCAATGCAAATGGAATGGTCTGCTCGGTGCCAAGATACCGCTCCCTGATCCGGAGCGCGTGACCGGCGCCGGTCGACGTAAATTCGACCAGCTCGTGATTGTTGAGAATCCGCAAGGGCTGTTCGCCAGCCAGACCCGCCTGATAACGCAGCCGGTACAGGTCATCGAGAACATCCTTGTCTACGGACGAATAGTTCGTGCGGCGCAGCTCCCTGCCGATCTCCGCCCGCGCTGCGGGTGGCAGGCTGTAGTAGTAATCCGTGAACTCCGGAAAGTAGACATGATCGCTGAACGGCGAGGTGTCCTTAAGCTGCAGCGAGAAGGATCGATGCACCAGATACAGGTTCGAAAAACCACGGCGCAGCAGGTCGATCGCAATTTCCGCGGCGCTTTGCGAAGCTCCGACGATGATGATCGGATCGGTCCGTTGCCGGTCTGAAACGTGAGCCAGATAGTCACTCAGGTGGATTACCGCACGATTGCCCTCCACCCCGGGCACTTTCGGGATCCGGCGCGCGCGACCGGTGCCGACAATCGCAACCTTCGCGAAATGACAATCGCCGGTTGCCAGGGTGATCTTCCATTCCGGACTGCTTCCAGTGGTCCGTTCCAGGCGCTCAACACACGACGGCTCGATCCATTCCTCGAAATGCGATCGGACCCAGGTTACATAGTCGGCGAACTCAAGCCGGTAAGCATAGGTTAGGCCCAGGTTAAGATATTCGAAAAACTTGTTTTTCTCCTTCAGGTAGTTCGCGAAGGTGAAGAACCCCATCGGATTCACCGGGGTTGAGAAATCGCGGAGCGGATTGTGTTGGATATCGCTGCCGCTCAGCAGCATGTGATGTTGCCATTGCTCGCTCGGCGCTTTTTCGAAGAACCGGGCGCTCTGGTCGAAGCCCAAATCCCGCATCGCAACCGCCAGGGCGATGTTGGACGGACCAAACCCGATGCCGGCAATGAAACTTCGACTTTCCGCCATTTCAGATTTCCCAAAGGACACGTGCATTTTTTGCTGTCTGAAGAATTGAGCCGCTGTGTTTGCGCACCTCTTCGGTTTTGATTGCGGGTTGATCGTTCATGCCATGCATTCGGCTGCGACAAGCTCCTCAGCCACGCCGATGCTCGGTAGCCTTTCGGGCAGATGTCTGCGCGCTTGCGCGCTGAATCGCGGCATTATCGGGGCGAGATCGCCGGTGAACAGGTCCGGAGCCAGAGCAGCGACTTCCACCGCGCGGCCCTGCCTTAGCATGGCGTCCAACAGGTCCAGTTTGGAAAGCGCGCGCCGGGCCAGGGACTTCATCGACAGTCCGGTGATCGGGCCCGGCGCTGCCAGCCCGCGATAGGGGCTGTCGGCCTGGCTGCCGTCACGCTTGTCCCAATGGTTATACGCCCCTGCAATCCGGTCGATGACACCGGCAATCCTGGCGATCGAGTCCGCCGCCAGTTCCTCAACGAATGACGCTTCGTCAAATTCCGGTCCGTGCAGCGCAAGGTAGAACCGGATCAGGTCCGTATCGTGCTTTTCCGCGAAGTCATTGGCCCAGATCGCATGGCCCTGGCTGGTCGAGAACTTTGAATTACCCAGGTTGTAAAAGCGATTGACGACCAGCGCATCCGGTCGCGGCCAGTCATAGCCGCATTGCCGGCCCACAACAGCAAGCACGCCATGCAGAATCGTATAGAAATAGCCGTTGTCGAAACCAAGAAACTGCAAGTACCGGTCGCCCGGTGCAATGCGCCCGGCCTTCGCCGCAAGGTGATGGAAATGGCCGGGGTACATTTCCGCCCAAGGGTCGATCGTCTGGCCTGGCAGGCCAAGCGGTGCCCGGACCCCCCGTTCGCAGCCCTGTCTGGAAAGAGCTCTACGACCCAGTGGCCTGCCGAGCCAGAATTGCAGGTTGGCCCGCAACTTTGGGCACTGGATGTCGCAGCTGTTCAGCCAATCGGTCAACCCGCCGCGAAAACGCTCAAGATCGACCACCAGCCGCTCTTCCTTCCGGAACGAGACCGGCCCGCCGAGTCCGGGGTCAAGCAGATCATATCCCGAATTCGGCTCGCCGCACGATTCACAGATGGTCTCGCAGGCCGGTGTGAGGCAGCGGCTGCAGTATCCGGGCAGTTCCGGTCCGTTCAGATAGGCCCCGGACGCCGGGTCGATCGCCGCAATGCTCTCGGCTATCTCGCAAAGCCCGGCGTCCAGCGCCTTGTCGAAAAACTCGGCAATGAACTCGCAATAGGTGTCGTCGCAGCGGCCGAGTTCACCGAACCCCAACGAATAACGGCCAATCGTGTCCTCAATGTCGGCCTGGGCCCTGGCGAGCAGCTCACCGGACGAGCAGCCCAGTTTGCGCGCGCGCACGTCGACATATGTCTGAAAATCATCGGTACTGATTGCCGAGAAGACCTCGCCCCCCTGCATCATCAGCGACCGGGATACGATGTCCGCTGCAAGATACGGGCCGCTTAGATGCCCAAGGTGCAGGCCACCATTGGGGGTTGGCGGGGGCGCGATGACGAGCGTGCGAGCTGCAATCGGGTCCATCGGACTATTTCTGCTGCAGCTTATTTATGATGCCCTCACGTGCCGCGGGCGAATCCCAGTATATGCTTACGAATTTGAGGTTTCTGTTTTGGTCCTCATTTTTGATCCTGTGCCGTGAATTGCGCGGAATAACAATTACATCACATGCGCTTACCGGTTCGGACTCCTCGTCAATCTCGATAACGCCCCGACCCTCGATCAGAATGAATGTTTCCATTTCATCATGGCAGTCCCAAGTCGTTGCTTCACCGGGGCGTACGCTGGCTATCGCCCCGCCCCAATAAGTCGGGTCACATACGCCCTGCCAGGGAAACAGCCTCCGAAGGTCACAGCCATATTCATAGCTGGATTTGGAATCAGCCTCTCTGTCGATGTGAATCACCGCGATAGTTCCAACTAATAGTTTATTATATTTATCAAAAGTTGCAGCCTCATTTGGGGAAAGTCAATAGTATATTGTGAATACACTTATCTATTCAGCTGGATTGTTTTTCATAATTTGCCGAATTATTTACAGTTCAAATTCAGCAAAGCACGGCTCAGGGCACAGCCGGATCGGATAGCTGCGAAACTGGCCGTGCCGATCACGTTTCTGATCGCGGGCACCCCTTGCACAGCGGATGCGTCCCCACCTGCAACCGGCGACTGAAGCGCGTTTTATCCTTCAGCCCGGCGTACGCTCCTCGACCGCATCAAGTGCGCTCGCGAAGCCCTGGTCCCTCAGGAACGCGAGCAACGCCCCAGTGTCCCATTCCGGCTCGCGTGAGGCAGCGCCGTTCGCCGGGTGCGTATGCAGTGGCTGATTCAGATGGGCGATAAACGCCGCGGCTTGCGGAGAAACTTCCCAGCCCGGCTGCGCGCTGTTCAGCAATTGCAGCAGGAAGGCGTCATCAGCGCTGACAAGCGAGCAATCGAGGCGCAGGTTCAGTGCCGCCCGGCTTGCGGCAGCCTGCCCCAAAGCAAGGTCGCTATCGGAAATTCGGCCCGCCGCACTGGACCATAGCACCACCAAATCGGCCCAGCCGGTTACTTGTCTGGCATAGTCCAGGCTTGGCCCCAGCCGGTCGTCGAGCGGGAAATGCGACAACCGGAAATAAGTCTCTGCGGGATCGTGCAATGCCGGCCACAGGCCTGGCCCACAGTCCTCCGTTCCGGGATTGCCGTCGGCAGGATAGGCACGTCGCAGTCGTCCCATGCGCCACTTCAGCGCCACGCTGCCATCGCCCGCTGCAGCGAGAAGCAGATCGGCCGTTTCGTCGACAATGTCGCGGCAGATGAACAGCAGATTGCGGTGATCGCCCGTTTCGGCCAGCGCCTGCGCTGAATACTTGCGCCGCTTGATCATTTCCAAGGCGCAATGGCGCTTGAGCCGCAGGTGGTGATCGGCGATCGCTGCCTTGAATGCGGCTATCGCCTCGAACCCAGCCACGGGCAGCCCCGTTGCAACCCGGTGCAACCTGATCCGTTCGGCGATGGAAAAATTGTCGGCCTGGGTATTGCTCGGCGGCTGGCAGGCGCAGAATGCCGCCAACCGCGCGATCAGGGCGCGCAGCTCGTCCGGATCGAGCAGCGTAACATCCAGCCGGCGCTCACCGCAGGCCACGCTGACGTGATCGCGGCCCGATAGCAGGCCGCCCTGCAGGTCCTGCCGGGTGCAGATTGCAAAGAGATCGATATCGGAGCTGCGCACGGCCAGCCCGTCTGCGATCGACCCGGCCAGCAAGACCGGGCAGTCCGGCGGCAGACCCACGGTGCTGCGCAAAATGGTGGTAATCGGGTCTGGATCGACACCGGCATTCGTCAAGGCCAGGCGCCAATCGGCCCCCGTCACCGCGCGCTTACTCACGCTGGAACGGATACCTTGCCAAGCAGCGCATGAGCACGCGGTCGCAGGGTACTTTCGTAATACTCCACGGCGATTTCGGCGAGCACCCGGCGCGAGAGGATGCCGTAATGCTCAAGTCCGGCGTTCTGATCCTCGGCCAGAGCCAGCGCGGCCGAGCCACGGATATCCTCTTCGAGCTCGCCAAGTCTGGTCCAAAGTGTCGCGGCAAGACCGGGTTGCTGCTCCAGCAGCCACTCGACCGTCATCCACGCCAGATCAGCGTGGACTGCCTCTTCGGCAGCGATAATCGTCCATATTCCGGCGGCCTCGCCGGTGGTATGTTCGCTCGCATACCGGGCCTGTTCGGCAGCGATGCCCTCCTCGATGCAGCCATCGCAAAAGGTCGCAATGCAGATGTCACTGGCGGTTGGCTGCGTTTCGATCGACCCGACGACGTCAAGCGCGGTCGGGCCGATCGGCCGGTCAAGCAGCTTGCTGGCGAAGCCGAACGCCAGGCGCGCGTGGCGAACCTCGTCAGCAATCGCCGCAGCCGCCCGCTCCAAAAGATGCGGGGGCGCGCCGATGCCAACAAGTTCCAGCACGAATTTGGCGAACGAGGGTACGGAGGCGTGCTCGCCAAGCGCAATACGCGCCCAGGCTTCGCCAGCACGCCTCCGGTTGTCAGGCTGCATTTAGTTGGCAATCCAGTCGCTGCGGTCCGCAAGTTCGGCAAGGCGCGTGCCTTCGACGCGGAACGGGCGCCCGACTGCAACACCCGCAACCGATGCGAGTGCACGTCCTGCCGAAATCCGACCCACCAATACGCCCGATTCGACCAGCGAAAACGTGTTGGCAAGATCGCCATAACGCGACGACTTGGCCGCCGCTCCGGCCAGACCCTTTGCCTCTTTCGGCTTGTCGAGTGCGAGATACAGCAGTGCAAGCCGGCCGGACACGAACGGATCTCCGGGAAGATCCTTGAGTGCCGCCGAAAAGGCCTTCACGGCCTCGTCCTTGCGGTCTTCCTGGAAGAGCGCCTCGCCGAGCAAGCTATGGGATGAATAGGTTTCGCCCGATACCACCGACTGGACTTTGAGCTTCGGCGCTGCCGCAGCAAGGCGCTGGGCCGCCGCAAGCGCTTCGTCATGCTTGTTCTGCTTGAGCAGCACAATCGCGTAACGCGCCAGCGCCTCGGCCGAAATGTCGGCGTTGGCATCGCCGATCAGCTTGCGATATTCGCGTTCGGCCCATTCATCCTGATCAGCCAGCTCAAAAAGCTGGCCTTGCGCAAGGGCAACCGCATCGTCGCCCAATGCGCTGACCCGCTTGAGCGTAGCGCTCACTCCGCTGGAAACTTCGGCAGCGAGTAAGGCCTTCGATTTGTCAAATTGCCGAGTCATCTACAATCCCTTCTTGTTTTCAGTTGTAAGGATGCGACTCAATATATTATTATTGCTCAATCCAAACACTACTATTGACTTTCGTCAATCCCTCAAGACAATTGAATATCGCATGTGCTTGTGAACAGTGATGTTTTTATATATTGAATTGATTTAATATTTGGCATTTTAAACGCGTTATCCGCGGTCGGCTTTCACTTCTGGTGAAATGGAACTGACGATTGAAATGAATCACCGGATACAGGAAGCAGGC
>Ga0209792_1001370_pt1 | contig 11905 bp, 15 predicted proteins | sample EBPBio142005_DNA_FD_185860 | JGI IMG/M metagenome (GOLD analysis project Ga0209792, IMG submission 185860) | Wastewater treatment Type I Accumulibacter community from EBPR Bioreactor in Madison, WI, USA - Reactor 1_6/14/2005_ DNA (SPAdes)... | ecosystem: Engineered > Bioreactor > EBPR >...
ACGCGATCGAGGACAAGCTCAACGTGCCCAAGCAGGTCGGCGAGTTGACCACTCGGGTGCGCGAGTCGTACCAGCGCAACCCGCTGCCGTGGATCATCGGGGGCATCGCCGCAGCCGTGGCGGTCGCCGCGGTTGTCGCGTGGGCCGTACTGAGCGACGACGACTGATCGCCACCTCTCGATTCGCCCGCTCGACCCCGCTCAGGGGAAGATAGGCCTATGGCAGCCAAACCACTGGGCGGCCTCCGCGTGCTGGTTCCCCGCGGTGGGAAGTGGGGGGACGGAATAGCGGCGACCCTCCGAACCCTCGGGGCGATTCCCGTGATCGCCCCCATGATCAACTTCGCGAGCGCCGACGACGGTGCTGCACTCGCCAACGCGCTCCACGAGCTGCAGGACGGCCAGTTCGACTGGATCGTCATCACCAGCGCGACCACCGTCGATGTGTTCGTGGGTCACCGCGTGAGCATTCCCTCGAGGACGCGCATCGCCGCGGTCGGTGAGACGACCGGCGCCGCTCTCCAGCTGGCGGGATATCGTGTCGACTTCACGCCCAGCGACAATTCGGCGCGGGGTCTCGTCGCCCAGTGGGACACCTCGCAGATCTCCGGCCGGGTACTCGTGCCGCAGTCCGACCTGGCCGAGCCGACTCTCGTGTCGGGGCTCGGCGGACTCGGCATCGATGTGCAGTTCGTCTCGGCCTACCGCACCGTGGGGGTGCCGGTCTCCGATGCGGTGCGGGCGGATGTCGCATCCGGTCGCATCGGAGCGATCCTGGTCAGCTCGGGTTCCGTGGCCCGACAGATCGCCGCCCAACTCGCACCGCTGCCCGAGGGCACGGTCGTCGCCTGCATCGGCCCCCGCACAGCCTTCGACGCGCGTGCTGCGGGACTCACGGTCGATGTGATCGCCGAGGAGCGATCGGCCGACTCACTCGTGGCCGCGCTCGTCGAGCACGTGGTGCAGCCCTAGCCGATCAGCAGAGCGAGCCCCAGGAGCACGACACCGATCACGGGGGCAACACCCTGGATCGCCGCCGAGCGCACGAGCTTCGGCGACGAGATCACGAGCACGAGTGCTGCGCCGACCATGGACCCCGCGGCGAAGAGGGTGACCGCCAGTCCCGCCGCGGTGTGAGCGGTGCCGATCAGCACGACGCCGAAAGCCACGCCGATGGCGAGGAAGAGATTGTAGAAGCCCTGGTTGAAGGCCATCGGCTTGACGGTGTCGGCGTCGGCCTGCGACTTCAGGCCGAAGAGCCGCCACGTCGCCGGTTTCGACCACCGCACGCTCTCGAGCACGAAGATGTAGACGTGGATGAGGGCGGCGAGCGACACGAAGACCGACCCGGCCACGAGAAGCGCAGTGTTCATGCCCGACAGCATGCCACCTTTCAGCCGATCAGTGTGGTCTGCTCCACGTTGATCATGCGAGTGTAGAGCACCTGCTCGTTGACGTCGAGATTGTTGATGATCGTGAGTGCCGCGACGATTCCGTTGCCCACGAGTTCATCGGCGGTCTCTCCGAACTGCACTTCCAGCACCACGTTGTCTGCCCGTTCGTCGTTGGACACGCTGTCCGGGTCCTGCCAGGTGCCCGCCGCGGCGAGCTCGGTCGAGGCGCGCATGAAGTCCAGTGCCGACGCCTTGAACCGCGGCAGCGCGAAGGTCAGCAGCTCCTGCTGCACCCGCTCGAGCCGGGTGTTGGTCTGCTCGTCGCCGAACAGCAGGGCGTAGAGCACGTCCTTGGCGCGCTGCAGCAGTTCCTCGCCGGCGGCGCTGCGGTGCTCGGCGGTGAGCTGCGCGGTGCCCTTGGCCGGGGCATCCGCCGTCAGGTGCCCGGATGCCTGCAGGGACTCCCGCGACACGGTTGCGTGCTCGGCGGTGAACGCCGCGAGTGACTCATGGGTCAGCGCGATGCCCTTCACCCGTTCGATTCGCTCGGCGCGGGCACGTGCCTTCGCCTCGCGCTCGACCTTGCGGTCGATCTCCGCGAGGCTGTGCGCGTCGAGGGTGAGCCGCACGATCTGGTCGATCAGCCAGTCACGGTCGGCGCTGGCGAGCTGCTCGCGCAGGCGCTCCTCGAACTGCGGCGTGAGGTCGGCCTGGATGGCCCGGACGACGGCGTCGATGTTCTGCATGGGCAGAGTATGCCCAGTGCGCGAGCGAAACTCCAGCGACTCAGCCGAAGAGCACTGCAGCTTCGTCGTAGCGCGACTGCGGCACGGTGTTGAGCTTGCCGAGGGCGTCCTCGAAGGCGACGTGCGTGATCGAGGTTCCGCTCAGCGAGACCATCCGGCCCCAGCGGTTGTGCACGACCGAATCCACCGCGGCCATTCCGTAGCGGGTGGCGAGCACCCGGTCGTACGCGGTGGGGGTGCCACCGCGCTGGATGTGGCCGAGGGTCGTCGCCCGGGTCTCGATCCCCGTGCGGGCCTCGATCTCGGGAGCGAGGACATCCCCGATGCCTCCCAGGCGCGGACGCCCGAAGGCGTCGAGTCCGCGCTCGGAGTGGGCGTCATCCATGGTGTCGAGCTTGAAGCCCTCCGCGACCACGACCAGGGGCGCGCGACCGCGGGCGTGCGCGGACTGAACCCACTCGATGATCTGGTCCATGCTGGTCTTCTGCTCGGGGATGAGGATCGCGTGGGCGCCCGAGGCCATGCCGGAGTGCAGGGCGATCCAGCCCACGTGGCGTCCCATGACCTCGGCCACCATGCAGCGCCCATGGGAGTCCCCCGTAGTGCGCAGCCGGTCCATGGCCTCGGTCGCGATCTCGACCGCGGTGTCGAAACCGAAGGTGTAGTCGGTCGCGGAGAGGTCGTTGTCGACGGTCTTGGGAACGCCCACGATCTTGATGCCGGCGTCGGTCAGGCGCTTGGCGGCGGCGAGTGTTCCCTCGCCGCCGATCGCGATGAGGGACTCGATGCCCAGTCGCTCCATGTTCTCGCGCACCCGCTCGGCACCGCCATCACCCTCGAAGGGGTTGGTGCGGCTGGTGCCCAGGATGGTGCCGCCCTGCTTCGCGATGCCCTGGATGTCCTTGCGCTCGAGCGGCATGATGTCGCCCTGCACGACTCCGCGCCAGCCATCCTTGAAGCCGACGAACTCCTTGTCGTACACCTTGATGCCCTTGAGTACGGCTCCACGGATGACTGCGTTGAGGCCGGGGCAGTCGCCACCGCTCGTGAGGATTCCGATGCTCATGCGTCTATCTTGCCGTGTCACCGGGATGCCCGTGGTGCGCAGCCCCTCCCCGGCGCTAGAGTCATGCCGATGCGCCTCAAACATGAGGTCGCGCGCAACTTCTTCAAGGAGTATCCATGACTGACGCCGCACCCGCACCCGTTCCGCCCGCACCCGCGCCGGCGCCCGCCGCATCGGATGGCAAGACGCTCGGTATCGTCGCGCTGATCGTGACCTTCTTCTTCTCGCTCATCGGCATCATCCTGGGCTTCGTCGCCCGTGGACAGTCGAAGCGCGCGGGAGTGAAGAACACGCCGGCGACCGTCGCCATCGTGTTGGGGTTCATCTTCCTCATCGTGGGGATCGTGCTCGCGATCACCCTCCCGGCGCTGCTGTTCTCCGCCTGCGCGGGGCTGGAGCCCGGTACGTACCAGATGTCCAACGGTGGAACCCTCACCTGCGGCTGAGATCTCGAGTGACGCGGCGCTCGGGGTCATCCCCGGGCGCCGCGCCCCGTTAAGCGGAAAGGACCACCCGTGACAGTGCTCAACGGGGAACCCACCGGTGCGTCGTCGACGCCGACGCCACCTCCTGCGGCATCCCCCCAGTCGCAGCAGGTCGGACTCGTCGCCGGCGTCATGGCGCTGATCTTCGCGTTCGCGTTCCCCATCGCCGGCCTGATCATCGGGGCGGTCGCCGTCGCCGAGGCGCGCAAGGGTGGTTACCGCAATCCGCTGGCGCTCGCGGGCCTCATCCTCGGTGCCGTCCTCACCGTGCTCACGATCATCATCGTCATCGTGGCGATCGTGTTCAGTGTCAGCCTCATCGCGGAGGTCGCGACCGTGTGTCAGGGCGACGCAACGGAGGGGACCTTCTGGGGCATCCCCTACACCTGCAGCTGAGCTGCGTGTTCGTCGCAGTGGATCACGGATGCCGCGGCGCACGCCTCGCACACCACGAGCTGAACCCGGCAGGCCGGGTCCGCGCAGTTCTGCATGCGCCGGGATGACTGCCCGCACGACACGCACGTGCCGATCACCCGCGCGTGGTCGCTGAACTCGACTGACATCCGGTTGTCGAACACGTAGAGCGCGCCCTCCCAGAGGCCGTCGTCGCCGTACGCCTCGCCGTAGCGCGCGATGCCCCCGTCGAGCTGGTAGACCTCGCCGAAGCCACGCGATCGCATCAGCGACGACAGCACCTCGCAGCGGATCCCGCCCGTGCAGTAGGTGACCACCGGGGTGCCCTTGAGGTGGTCGTAGCGCCCGCTGTCGAGTTCGGCCACGAATTCGCGGGTCGTGGAGACCGGGGGGATCACGGCATCCCGGAATCGCCCGATCTGCGCCTCGAACGCGTTGCGACCATCGAAGAAGGTGACCTGCTTCTCGGCGACCAGTTCGTGCAGCTGCTCGGGGGTGAGCCGGGTTCCCCCGCCGATCACGCCCTCCTTGGTCACCCTGAGTTCGTCGGGCGCGCCGAAGCTCACGAGTTCGTCGCGCACCCGCACGCTCAACCGGGGGAAGTCGACGCCGGTACCCTCGCTCCACTTCACATCGAGGGGCTTGAACGGCGCGTACTCCCGGGTCTTGCGGAGGTAGCGTTTCACGGCCTTCAGGTCGCCGCCGAGCGTGCCGTTGATGCCGTGCTTCGAGAGGATGATGCGCCCGGTGAGTCCGAGCGACTCGCACAGGTCGCGCTGCCACAGCCGCACCGCCTCGGGATCGGCCAGCGGTGTGAACGCGTAGAACAGGATGATCTTGGGCACGGTCACACGGCAATGCTACGTTTCACGGCATGCCCGCCTCGACGCTGTACGCCCCGCGCGAGCCGGTGAGCCTGTCGTCGACGCTGCGCCCGCTGCGCCGCGGGTACGGTGACCCGACCCTGCGGGTGGATGCCACGGGGGTCTGGCGCACGCTGCTCACACCCTTCGGCGGCGCGACGCTCCACCTCGCGCGCGCCCCGGAGGGAATCCGGGCCACGGCGTGGGGCGACGGCGCCGAGTGGGCGATCGAGGGCGTGCCCGAGCTGCTGGGGGCGGGCGACGACTGGTCGGGCCTGGATGTCTCGGCGACGCCCGTGCTCGCTGGCGCACTGCACCGCAATCCGGGCCTGCGGCTCACCCGCACCCGGCAGGTCGTCGAGATGATGGTCGCCGCCGTGCTCGAGCAGAAGGTGACGGGAAAGGAGGCGCGATCCGCGTGGCGGTGGCTCCTCGACCGGTACGGCGAGCCCGCACCGGGTCCGGCTCCGGCGGGCATGCGGATCTTCCCGCCCCCGGAGGTGTGGCGGCGCATCCCCTCGTGGGAGCTGCATCGGGCCGGGGTCGGCCCGGAACGCTCGGCCACGATCATGCGGGTCGCCTCGGTGGCGTCATCCGTCGAGCGCACCCTGGAGCTGGGACGCGGCGGACCGGCCGTCGAACGTGCCCTTCGCAGCGTCGTCGGGGTCGGGGTGTGGACGGCGGCCGAGACCATGCAGCGTGCCCACGGCGACCCAGACAGCCCCAGTGTCGGCGACTACCACCTGCCCGCCCTCGTGGGCTGGGCGCTCGCCGGAGAACCGGTGAACGACGACGGGATGCTCGAACTGCTCGCGCCCTGGGCGGGACACCGCCAGCGGGTCATGCGACTGATCGAGTCGAGCGGTGTTGTGAAGCCGCGCCATGGACCTCGCGCGACCGTGCAGGACCACCGGGCGCACTAGTCGGCCCCGGCAAGGCCTGCCTCCCACCCCCCCCGCCCGCGCGAGTCAACGGCGGCGAACCTGTCGACGCGAAACCTGCCGCCGCAAACCTGCCGTCGCCCACCTGCCGTCGCCCACCTGCCGTCGCAAACCTGCCGTCGCCAACCTGCCGGCCCACGCAGCGGTAGCTTCCTTCGAGAGACTCCGAGAACTCAGGACATTTGGTAGTCATCCGAACAAATGTCCCGAGTTCTCGGAGTCTCGAGGGCGGGAGGTCGAGTGTCTCGAGGGCGGGAGGTCGAGTGTCTCGAGGGCGGGAGGTCGAGTGTCTCGAGGGCGGGAGGTCGAGTGTCTCGAGGGCGGGAGGTCGAGTGTCTCGAGGCAGCGAGGTCGGGTGTCGAGCGGCTGGCCGTCCGGGGCCGGGGCGAGCGGCGGCCGCTGTCGGTCTGAAACGTGGAGCTCTGCTCGCCGATCCTCCCCAAGCCGCGCCAGCCGCGCGTATCCCAGGGTTGACGCGAGTGGTGGGGCAGGGCAACTCTTCCACGAGAGCATCGAGGCATGCTGCCCCAAGACACCCTCGCCCGTCTCGGCGGAGTGGCACGCCGTGCCGAACTGATCGAGGCCGGATGGTGGGATGAGCACATCGAGATGGCGGTCACCTTCCGACGGATCGTGCGGGTGCGAAAGGGGCTGTATGCGTTGCCGACCGTGTGCGCAGAGGGGCTGGTGGCTCTGAAGGTCGGGGGGCGGCTCGCCTGCGTGAGTGCGCTCGCCCACCATGAGGGACGATGTGCGGACCCCGCCGAGGTGATCCATGTTGAGGTTCGCAGCACGGCATCTCGCCTCCGTCTGCCCGTCGATCGGACCGTCGTGGTGCACTGGACCCGCCGGCGGCACGCGGGGAGCCGGGTCACGGTGAGCGAAACCGTCGCTCGGGCGCAAGCGGCGTGCTGCCGTGGGTTAGCCTGACGCGGTGAACCTGATCTTCCGCACCATCATCCGCATGATTCGCAGCCGCTCCGCGTCGAAGCTCACCATGACCGACGTCGGTCGCATGGAGTTCCGGGTCGTGCCCACCGACATCGACGTGCTCGGCCACATGAACAACGGCGTGTACTTCTCGATCATGGACCTGGGCCGCATCGACCTCATGATCCGCGCGGGTGCCTGGCCGCGCCTGCGGGCGAAGGGGTACTACCCCGTGATGGCCAACGAGACGATCAGCTTCCGTAAGTCGCTCGACCTGTGGACGAAGTTCACGCTCGAAACCAGGCTGGCCGGTTACGACGAGAAGGCCGTGTACTGCGAGCAGCGCTTCGTCGTCGACGGGGAGATCTACGCCGTGGCGATGACCCGGGCCCGCTTCCTCAAGAAGTCCGGCGGCGTCGTCAGCACGGCCGAACTCGCCGAGGTGGTCGGCGCGGATGCCACGAGCCACCAGCCCGAGGCCTGGGTCGCCCAGTGGGCGGCGCAAGTGGCCCTCCCCAGCACGCGGCAGCCCGCCCCGAGCGTCTGGGACTAGTCAGCTCGGCGGCCAGCTCACGGGGTCGCCGTCCATGGCGAGCCGCTCGTAGTAGGGGCGCTGCGAGGGCAGGTAGTCCGAGGCATCCGGGGCGGGCTCACCCGAGAGGTGAGACCTGAGGCGGTCGAGCGCGTACTCCCACCGCGGTCCGGCCTCGCCCGCGGCACGCCAGTCGCTCACGCGCTCGCCGACGAACAGCATGGTGACGCCGTCCACCTCGGCGAGGGAGATGACCACGGGGGCACCGTCGTCGAGCACGACGCGCAGGGGTGCATCGCCCTCCGTGACCGCAACGGCAGCGCCCAGCCACTTGCGCTGATGGTGGGGCTTCGTCAGCCAGGACCACACGGTCGTGGCATCCGCGGGGATGCGACGCTCGAGCAGCAGCTCGAGTCCGCGCCGGTCTCGCACCACCCGGCCGGTCGGTTGCACTGCCATGCTCCGACCCTAGGCCTCCCGGGGGCCGTACGCGAAGACCGAACCCGGATCGATCGCGGAGCGGACCGCGGCAAGCCGCTCGAAGGCGGCGGGAGACCACGCCGCCCGGAACTGCTCCCGGTCGTGATCGTCGGCGAAGTTGATCGTGGATTCGGCGGCGACCCAGGGCGCGATGCTCTCGACGAACGCGCTCGCCGCGGCGGGCAGCACGGCCTCGAAGAGGCTCACGTCGGGCACTCCCAGCAGGTGGAACGCGAACTGTGCCGCGCGGCCCCCGACCGACGAGCCCTCGGGGACGTCGACGTGGGTCGCCCCTCCGAGGTGTCGGAGCTCCGCCCCGATGAACGGTGCGCTCGATCCGGAGCCCGCGAGCGCGAGGAGCAGGGTGGCGAAGTCCTGATCGGCGTGCGACAGCAGACCGCCGCGACCCCAGCCCGGGCCCGGCTGGGTGGGATCGCTGTGGATGAGGGCGAGCTCGGTGATGGCGAGGGGGCGGACCCCGTCGAGGTAGACCGGCGCGAGCGCCCGCAGCGGTGCCGCGAGCTGTTCGCCGGCCGCGACATCCCCGATGCGGCCGAAGCGCAGCATGAGCAGGCGACGACCCCGCAGCGGCGCGGGCACCTCCTCGAAGCCCGGGAACTGGATGATGGCCACGCTCGTCGTCACGTCGGTGGGGGCCGTGCGGGTGTAGTCGATCCATCCGCGCAGCGCCCGCTCGATGTGCTCCTCGGCGAACACGAGCGCGCCGCCGTAGATCGAGTGCGCGGGGGCGAGCTCGACGACGTACTCGACCACGACCCCGAAGCCGCCCTTGCCGCCGCGGAGGGCCCAGAACAGCTCCGGATTCTCATCGACGGATGCCGTCACCAGCTGCCCCGCGGCGGTCGCGATCGTGATGCGGCGCACCCAGTCCGACGAGAAGCCGTGGCTGCGCGAGAACGGTCCGAGCCCGCCCCCCAGCAGGTAGCCCGCGACCCCCACGCCGGTCGAGGACCCGGCGATCGGGGCGAGCCCGTGCGGCGCGGCCGCCTCGACCACGGTCGACCAGCGGGCACCGCCGCCGATCGTCGCCAAGCGGGTCTCGGGGTCGACGCTGACCGACGACAGGCGACCCAGCGAGATGATCATTCCGCCGGCACTCGGCGCGTGAGTGCCGTGGCCAGTGGCGAAGCTCGACACGTGCAGTCCGGCGTCCCGCGCGTAGGCGATGGCCGCGAGCACATCGCCGGGCGAGGCGGCACCCACGACGATATCGGGACGCTGGGGGTAGGCGGTGTTGAAGCCCGCGAGCTCGGCGTCGAAGCCCTCATCGCCGGGGACGAGGACGGGACCGGACACGGCGGCTTTCAGCTGAACGGGATCTGACATGACCTCGACTGTAGCGAGGCGCACGGACACTATCCCGCCTCGAGCACCGCCATGGCAGCATTGTGCCCCCCGATGGCACTGACGGCACCTCCGCGCTGCGCGCCGGAGCCGCAGAGCAGGATGCGCGGATGACGGGTGGCCACGCCCCAGCGTTCCGCGGGAGTGGCGAGAGCCGCGTCATCCTCGGCGAACGGCCATGCCAGCGGTCCGTGGAAGATGTTGCCGCCGGGCATGTGCAGCGCGTGCTCGAGGTCGAGGGTGGTCTTCGTTTCGATCGTGGGGCGGCCCGCGGCATCCGTGAGCAGCAGCTCCTCGACGGGCTCACCGAGCACGGCGTCGAGCGAAGCGAGAACGGCGGCCTGGAGTTCGGTGCGGCGCGAGTCGTTGTTCAGCTCCGAGACCAGTCGGTCGGGCGTGTGCAGCCCGAACACCGTGAGGGTCTGGGCGCCGGAGGCCTGCAGCTCGGGGGAGAGGATGCTCGGATCGGTCAACGAGTGGCAGTAGATCTCGCACGGCAGGGGGTCGGGAATCGAGCCACCGGCGGCCCGGTCGTACGCGGCGGCGAGCTGAGTCCAGGTCTCGTTGATGTGAAAGGTGCCGCCGAAGGCCGCGGCCGGATCGACGCTCGGGTCGATGAGCCGCGGCAGCCGTGACAGAAGCAGGTTGACCTTCACCTGGGCGCCCTCGGGCCGCTCGGCGGTTGAATTCGTCGAGGCCTCGCCAGGGATCTCGACGGGCTCGATCACCGGGGTCTCGCCGAGCAGGTCCTCCAGCACGGCGGGCGCCACACCCGCGAGCACCCAGGTCGCACCGAGGGTCGACTCGCGATCCCCGACGAGATAGCTCACCTCGCCGTCCGGCGTGATCGAGGTGACCTCGGCCCCGGTGAGCAGCTCGGCGCCGGCCAGGCGAGCGGCGCGCGCGAGCTCGCCCGTCACGGCACCCATTCCGCCCACGGGCACGTCCCAGTCCCCGGTTCCGCCGCCGATCACGTGGTAGAGGAAGCAGCGGTTGGCGGCGAGCGACTCGTCGACATTCGGGGCGAAGGTGCCGATGAGAGCGTCGGTGAGCACGACGCCGCGCACGAGGTCATCGGAGAAGGTGCGCTCGATGCTCTCGCCCACCGGCCGCTCGATGAGGTCGGTCCAGAGGCGATCGTCGCCCACCGCGGCACGCGCTTCGGTGCGGGTGAGGAGAGGCTCCGTCACGGTGGGGAAGAGCGCCTGCGCCAGGCGCGCTGTGCCCGAGTAGAACGACGCCCAGGCGTCGGCGTCGCGGCCGAGCGCCGTGGCGGTGGCCGCGGCATCCGCGTTGTCGATCAGCAGTCCGCGGTCGGTGCCCGGCGCCGGTGTGTAGCTCGAGAACCGGCGGCGACGCAGGGTGATGTCAAGACCGAGATCGCGGATGACACGCCCCGGAAGCAGCGACACCAGGTACGAGTAGCGCGACAGCCTGGCGTCCACGCCCTCGAACGCGGTCGCGCTGACCGCCGCACCTCCCAGCACGTCGAGCCGCTCCAGCACGGTGACGCGTTTGCCGGCGAGCGCGAGGTACGCGGCGGCGGCCAGGCCGTTGTGCCCGCCGCCGACGATCACGACGTCGCGACGGTCATCCCGCGGCGTCGACACGTTCCCGCTCATCGGTACTTGTCTCACCCGTGATCGTCTCCTCCGCGCAGACCGGTGGGTTGATCACGTCTAGCACGCGGCGTGAGGCGGCGAGGAGGGAATCCTTGTGCTCGTCATCGAGCACGTCGAAGAAGTACTCGCGGATCGCGTGGGCGTGATCCCGCATGGCGCTCGCGACGGCCGCGCCGCCCTGATCCGTGAGCACGACCCACACACCTCGAGCGTCATCACCGCACTCCACCCGAGTGATGAGACCGCGCTGCTCCATGCGGCTCAGCTGGTGCGACACGCGACTCTTCTCCCACCCGATGATGTCGGCGATTCGCCCCGCCCTCAGCTGCCCCGTGGGCTCCTCGGACAGCGCGGAGAGGATCTCGAAGTCGGCCGACGAGATTCCCGCGTCGGCCTGAAGACGACGCTCCAACGTGAGTTCGAGCTGGCGACGCATCACGAAGAACGTGCGCCAGAGTTCGCGCTCCTCCGCGGTCGTGGTTGTCATCCCCTCAGTGTAGGCAGCCGGTCTCTCACGCGGCATAGTTGCGCGCAACCGGCCCCGCGACGCAAGAGTCGTGCGTCGGACTGCGACCTTCGCTTGGCTGCCGCGATTAAGCTCGATGCATGCTGCCCGAGTCCGATCTAGCCGACGAGGCCGTCGCGACCGTACGCCGGTGGCTCACCGAGAGCGCCGACGTTCCTGCCGGAGCGAGCGCTGCACGCCTGGCGGGTCTGCTGAAGGATCCGAAGGGCCTCGAATTCACCCTCGGATTCGTCGACCGGGTCGTGCGCCCCGAAGACCTGCGGGTCGCCGGCCGCAATCTCGAGCGGCTGAGTCACTCGATCCCCTCCTTCCTGCCGTGGTACCTGCGCTTCGCGATCCTGCTCGGGGGTGGCTTCGCGCCGCTCGTGCCGTGGCCGATCGTGCCGATCGCCCGCGGGGTGCTGCGCCGCATGGTGGGCCATCTGGTGATCGATGCCACGCCGGAACGGCTCGACAAGACGCTCGCGCGGTTGCGCGGCCGTGGCATCCGGCTCAACCTCAACCTGCTGGGGGAGGCAGTGCTCGGCCAGGACGAAGCCGAC
>Ga0209792_1001372_pt1 | contig 11894 bp, 8 predicted proteins | sample EBPBio142005_DNA_FD_185860 | JGI IMG/M metagenome (GOLD analysis project Ga0209792, IMG submission 185860) | Wastewater treatment Type I Accumulibacter community from EBPR Bioreactor in Madison, WI, USA - Reactor 1_6/14/2005_ DNA (SPAdes)... | ecosystem: Engineered > Bioreactor > EBPR >...
GCGGCCGACGGGCAGCTTCGGCATCGGCTCATCCAGCGGCACGTTCTCGACGACGTTGGCGACGAGGCGGAACCTGTCGCGCATGTCGCTCAGCGCGACGACGACCGCCGGTCCTGAGTCGGCCGTGAAGACCAGGCGCACCGGGTCCTCCTTGCCGCCGATTCCGAGCGGGTGGATCTCGAGGCTGGGCTTCGCAGTGGTCAGCGAGGGGCTCACCTCGAGCATGTGGGCGCCGAGGATCTTCTCCTCGCCCGGTGTGAGGTGGTACGTGTAGTCCTCCATGAGGGATGCCCCGCCCGGCAGACCCGCGCCCATGACGTTGGCCACCCGCACGAGGATCGCCGTCTTCCAGTCGCCCTCGGCACCGAAGCCGTAGCCGTCGGCCATGAGCCGCTGCACCGCGAGGCCGGGAAGCTGCCGAAGGGCGCCGAGGTCCTCGAAGCTCGTGGTGAAGGCGGAGAAGCCGCCAGCTTCGAAGAACGACCGCAGTCCCAGCTCGATCGCGGCGCCGTAGCGCAGCGAGTCGTGTCGCGCGCCGCCCGTGCGCAGTTCGGGCACGACATCGTAGCTCGCCTCGTACTCGGCCACGAGGGTGTCGATGTCGGCGTCGGTGGCCGAGTGAACGGCATCCGCGAGCTCGTTGACTCCCCACGTGTTGACCTGCACGCCGAAGCGGATCTCGGCCTCGGTCTTGTCGCCCTCGGTGACGGCGACGAAGCGCATGTTGTCACCGAAGCGGGCGAGCTTCATCGAGCGCGCCGCGGCCCAACCCGATGCCGCACGGGCCCAGGTGCCGATCGACGCGGTCACCTCGGGGTTGCTCGCGTGACCGACGACCGTCTTGCGCGGCACGGACATGCGGCTGAGGATGTAGGCGTGCTCCCGGTCGCCGTGCGCGGCCTGGTTGAGGTTCATGAAGTCGAAGTCGATCTCGCTCCATGGCAGCGCGACGTTGGCCTGGGTGTGCAGGTGAAGCAGCGGCTTGTCGAGCGCGGTGAGCCCGTGGATCCACATCTTCGACGGGCTGAACGTGTGGGCCCAGGTGATGACGCCGACGACCGAGTCATCCGCGTTGGCATCGAGCATCGCGCGGCGGATCGCATCGGAGCTCTTCAGCACCGGCTTCCACTCGATGGTGACCGGGATGTCGCTCGACGCGGCAAGCTGGGCGACGACCGCCCGGCTCTGCACGGCGACCTGCTCGAGGGTCTCGGGGCCGTACAGGTCCTGACTGCCGGTGAGGAACCAGACGACGTTCTTCGTCAGGTCGGGGATGATGCTGCGGCTCATGGGTGTCCTTGGATTGTGGTGGTCAGAGGGCCTGCGCCGCGGCACGCTCGATGGCGAGGCCGGCACGATAACGGTCGAGGTAGCTGGCGAAGCCGGCGACATCGTCGGGGTGAGGCTCGACGACGGTGAAGGCGGCACCGGGGAAGACGTGGTCGTGCAGGTAGTCGGCCAGCGACTGCAGGGGCTCGCCGCCGGCTTCCACTCCGGATGCCGCGTACGAGGCCAGCACCGCGATCCCCCACGCACCACCCTCCGAAGCCGTCTCGGCCACCGATACCGGTGCCTGCAGCGCCGCGGCGAGGAAGCGTTGCGCGACGCGCGCCGTGCGGAACACCCCGCCGTGCGCGAACATGCGGTCGAGCACGACGCCCTCCTCGTCGAGCACCGCCATGCCGAGGCTGAGCGTGGCGAACACCCCATAGAGCTGCGCCCGCATGAGGTTGCCGAGCGTGAAGCGGCTGTCGTTGGTGCGCACGACGAGGGGTCGACCCTCGTCGAGTCCGACGATCGGCTCGCCTGCGAGCTGGTTGTACGCGAGGATGCCCCCGGCGTCCGCCTCGCCGTCCAGCGCCTCCAGGAAGAGCGCGGAGTACGCCGCGTCGGCGTCGAGGGGCTGGCCCGCGGCATCCGCGAATCGACGGAAGATCGACACCCAGGCAGCCAGCTCGCTGGCACCGTTGTTGCAGTGCACCATCGCCACCGGGTCGCCCGCGGGGGTGGTGACGACGTCGAGTTCCTCGTGCACCCGCGCCAGCGGACGCTCGAGCACGACCATCGCGAAGATGCTCGTGCCGGCGCTCACGTTGCCGGCGCGGGGCGCCACCGAGTTGGTCGCGACCATGCCGGTTCCCGCGTCGCCCTCCGGGGGGCACAGCAGGATGCCCGGCCGAAGTCCCCCGCTGGGGTCGAGCAGGGCCGCCCCCTCGGTGCTCAGGGCTCCCGCATCCCGGCCGGCGGGCAGCAGCTCGGGAAGCAGGTCGGCCAGGCGCCACGGCACCCGCCCGGACACGAGTTCGTCGTAGGCGCTGAGCCGCATCGCGTCATAACCGCGGCTGGAGTCGTCGATGGGGAACATGCCGGAGGCGTCGCCGATGCCCAGCACCCGCGCGCCCGTCAGCTTCCAGTGCACGTAACCCGCAAGGGTGGTTATCGTGGCGATCCTGGCGATGTGCGGTTCGTCGTCGATCACGGCCTGGTGCAGGTGCGCGATCGACCAGCGCAGCGGGATGTTGACGCCGAACCGCGCTGTGAGTTCGGCCGCGGCCGGTCCCGTCGAGGTGTTGCGCCAGGTGCGGAACGGCACGAGGAGCTCGCCCGCCGCGTCGAAGGCGAGATAGCCGTGCATCATCGCGGAGACGCCGATCGCGCCGAAGACCTCGGGACGCACGCCGTGCCGTTGCTCGGCGTCGGCGGCGAGGGCGGAGTAGGCAGCCTGGAGGCCGGTCCAGACATCCTCGAGGGCATAGCTCCACCGGCCGTCGATCAGCTGGTTCTCCCACTCGAACTCACCGACGGCGAGCACGACCGAGGGGTCGGGACCGACCAGGCACGCCTTGATGCGAGTCGAGCCCAGTTCGATGCCGAGCGAGGTTCGACCCGCGCGGATGTCGTCCGCGGGGGTGCCTGTGGCGGGCGCTGCGTTCATCGTCGATCGTCCTCGTTCTGGCCGTACACGTTCTGGTAGCGATCGAAGAGTCGGTCGATCGCGTCCTGAGGGATGGGGATGAGCGGGCCGGCCTCGCGAGCGAGGTGCACGGTGCGCGCGACATCCTCGACCATGACCGCCGCCTTGACCGCGTCACGCGCGCTGGTGCCGATCGTGAACGGGCCGTGGTTGCGCATCAGCACGGCACGCGAGCGGTGCCCGGACAGCGTCTCGACGATTCCACGGCCGATCGAGTCATCCCCGATGATCGCGAACGGACCGACCGGAATCGGGCCGCCGAACTCGTCCGCCATGGCGGTGATCACGCACGGGATCTCCTCGCCGCGCGCCGCCCAGGCCGTCGCGTAGGTCGAGTGCGTGTGCACGACCCCGCCGACCCAGGGCATGGCGCGGTAGACGTAGGCGTGTGCCGCCGTGTCGCTGGACGGCGAGCGCTCCGAGCCGGGACTGCCGGGGATGACGCGCCCGTCGAGATCGCACAGGATCATGTTCGCAGGCTCAAGGTCGTCGTAGTCCACGCCCGACGGCTTGATCACGAACAGGTCCGCGTCCGGAACGCGGCCGGACACGTTGCCGCCGGTCCAGACGACGAGGTTGTTGCGCACCAGCTCGTAGTGCAGGTGGGCCACCTCGTCGCGCACGGCGGCGATTGAGGCCTCGACCTCGAGGCTGAAGGTGTTCACGATTCGCGATGTTACCGGTAACACGGAATCGTCGTCAAGAGTCATGCGCGCCGGGGCGCGGTCGAGCTCCTCACCACCAACTCCGGTGCGATGAGGGCGCGCTGCGGCACGGCCAGCCCCTCCAACTCGCCTAGCAACGTCTCCACCGTCAATTGGCCGAGCGCGCGGAAGTCCTGCCGCACGGTGGTCAGCGGCGGAAGGAAGTGACGCGCGTCGGGCACATCGTCGAATCCGACGACGCTGACGTCCTCGGGAACGCGCAGCCCCGCCTCAGCGAGCGCGTGGATGAGCCCGAGCGCCATCCGATCGTTCGCGGCGAACACCGCGGTGACCCCGGACGGCAGGATGCGGCCGAGCTCGTAACCCGAGTCGGAGGTCCAGTCGCCGACGGCAACGGGGGGCTGCGGAGCGCCGATGGCCGCCAGCTGCTCTCGCCAGACCTGTTCGCGCGCTCGGGCATCCAGCCAGTCCAGCGGGCCCGCCAGATGCAGGATGTCACGGTGGCCGAGCTCGATGAGGTGCTGCATCGCGAGGCTCGCGCCGAGCCGCTGGTCGACGGAGACGGTGAGCAGGTCGGGCTCGGGCTCGGGCTTGACCACCAGGGTCGGCAGTCCGGAGGCCCCCTCCCGCAGCAGGTCGATCGAGTCGGTGCGCGGACTGATGAGGCAGAGGGCGTCGATGCCGATCGCCGTGAGCGACTCGACCGCGTCGTGCGGGGTGACCGCCCGGTCCACGGCGATCGAACTGACCGTGTACCCGCGATCGTGGGCCGCGTCCTCGATGGCGCGCAGGGTGCTGCCCGGGCCGAACTCCACGACGCTGTCGACGATCACCCCGATGCGACGGGTCGTGCGGCTGGCGAGCGCCCGAGCGGCGCTGTTGGGCCGGTAGTTGAGCTCGCGCATCACTTCGAGCACGCGCTCACGGGTGGCGGGCGCGATGCTCGGGTGGTCGTTGATCACCCGGGAGACCGTCATGTGCGAGACGCCGGCGAGCGTGGCGACCTGGCGGATGTTGGCCGCCTTCGGTGTGTTCGCCGCCGTACTCATGTCGGCGACTCTAGCGCCCTCCCCTCCCGCGAGTGGCCACTTTCGGTCGTTATGGCGGCGTCCATACCGACCGAAAGTGGCAACTCAGGGGCGGCGGGCCAGGGAAGGGTCAGGGGAGCAGGGCGAAGGCCCGCACCGGGAACGTGCCGAGTCCCTCGAACGCCGGGGGCGCGGCCGTGAACCGGGCGCCGCTCGGGGGCAGCTCGCCGAGGTTCGTGAGGTGCTCCACCACGTGGATGCCCGCCGCAAGCAGACCGGTGTGCACAGGTCGCTCCCCGCCGCCCTCGGTGTCGTCGATGTTCAGCGAGTCGATGCCGACGAGGAGGGCCCCGGAGTCGCGGAGGTGGTCGGCCGCGTCGTGCGTGAGGTACGGAGCCCCCGCGAGGTACTCGGCGGTGCCGAAGTGACGGTCCCATCCGGTGTGCACGAGCACCGCCGCGCCGGCGACGTCGCGGTCGTAGAACACCGACGCGGGGATGCCTCGGCTCGAGGCATCCGTCACGTGGAAGACCTCGGTCGGCAGGTCGACGAGCGTGGCGAGGTCGAGGCCGGCCAGGTCGGTGCCGCCCTCGTAGCGGTGGTACGGAGCGTCGAGGTAGGTGCCGGTGTTGCCGATCATCGTGACGATGTCCATGGCGAACTCGGTGCCCGGCGCGTACTTCGCGCGCGAGTCCGCGTAGGTGAGGTGCGGCGTGATGACCGGTGCCGGCAGCCCGGGGTAGGTCACGAGCCCTTCCCGGATGACGTGGCTGAGATCCACGACCCGCCGCGCGCCGCCCGCGACCCGGGCCTCGATGCCGCGGGAGCCCCGGTGCGCCTCCTCGACGATCGCGAGACCGGACAGCCGCACCTCCCCCACGAGCGCGAGACCGAGGTGCTGCACGAACAGGCGGGCCACGTCGGACTCGGTGACGTCGGCCGAGGGCAGGTCGAGCCGGAATCCGTCGGCACTCAGCGATCCGCCGTTGACGAACTCGACGACGGCATCGAAGTGGGCGCGGTACTCAGGCATTCCTTCTCCTCTTGACGAGCATGACGATCAGTGCAACGACAGCGAGTGCCGCGGGGAACACGAGGTTGGGCCCGGCGAGCACGAGCAGACCGGCCACGAGCACGACCGACACCACTGCCATCCACCAGCCCGCGGTGAACCGCTCGAGCAGGCGAACGGCGGCGACCATGCCGAGGGCGTAGACGGCCACCATGCTCGCGGTGTGGATGAGGATGAACGGCGTCAGCTCCGAGCCTCGCCAGGTGAGCAGCGCGAAATAGCTCAGCTCGATGACGGCGACGAGCGCGAGCCCGCGACGCGGCACGGCGCCCGGCTCGGCGCCCCTCGCGAACCACCGCGGGAGGTGACCGTCGCGACCGAGGGATGCCGCGAGCTTGCCGAACGCCGGGACGTAGGCGTTCAGCACGCCGATCGACACCACCGCGGCGATCACGGCGACGACGACAGGACCCACCCCGGGAATGGTGACCGACACGAGGTCGATGAGCGGCACGTGGCCGTCACGGCTCGGAGTGGTCGTGACCCCCACCGTCACCACCTGGAGGGCCAGGTAGGCCGCACCGACCACGACGATCGCGATCGCGGTGGCCAGGGGGATCGTGCGCCGTGGCGACCGGAACTCTCCCGCGATGTGGGTGACCGCCTCCCAACCGGCGAACGCCCACACGAAGAGGCTGATCGCCACGGCGACGCCCGTCCAGCCGTGCGGCAGGAACGGCTGGAAGTTCTCGCTGCGCACCACCGGTGCCGTGACGGCGACCACCCCGACGACGACCACGACGAGCAGGCCGGTCAGGCCGAGCTGCACCCGTCCGCTCACGCGCATGCCGAAGAAGCTGATCGCCAGCGGAACACCCAGAAAGGCGAGGGCCACGAACGGCACGATCGCGCGATCGGCGCCGAGGGCGGCGACCAGGTACTCCGCGCCGAGGGACGCGACCACCGGCGCCCCGAACTGCACGCCGAAGAAGAACCAGTAGCCGGCCATGCGGGCCGCGGTCGGTCCGAGGGCGAGCCGCACGAAGGTCGCCACGCCGCCCGCGTCGGGGAACCGGGCGGCGAGCGCGGCGAAGGTCCCCGCGAGCGGGATCGAGAGGGCCAGCACGACCGCGACGGCGACGATCGAGGCCGGACCGGCGGCATTCGAGGCGAGGCCCGGAAGCACGAGGATGCCCGTGCCGAGCACTGCCGCGATGTACAGCGCCGAGGCCTGAACGACACCGAGGCGCCCCTCCGGAGCCTCGATCGCGGCAGAATCGGGGGTCGCTGCGGCGGTGGTCACGAGCCTATCTTGGCAGTGGCAGTTATCCGCTGTCTCGCGAAAAACAGACAGCCCGCACCAAGATCGCGCCAGCGACCGCGCGGGCTACAGCCGGTCGAGGGCTCCGAGAACATCCGAGATGAGATCGTCGACATCCTCGATGCCCACCGACAGCCGCACGACGTTGTCCGGGACCTCGAGCGCGGTGCCCTTCACCGATGCGTGGGTCATTTCGGCCGGATAGCCGATGAGCGACTCGACGCCGCCGAGCGACTCCGCGAGCTGGAACAGCTCCGTGCCCTCGGCGAACTTCTTCGCCTTCACCGCTCCCCCGGAGACGGCGACCGAGATCATGCCGCCGAACGCCTTCATCTGGCGCGCGGCCAGTTCGTGACCGGGATGGTCCGGCAGGCCGGGGTAGTACACCGCGTCCAGCTTCGGATGCCCGACCAGGGCCTCAGCGATCGCCTGGGCGTTGGAGGAGTGACGGTCTACGCGCACGGCCAGAGTCTTGATGCCGCGCACTGTGAGCCAGGCATCCATCGGGGACGAGACGGCACCCACGCCGAACTGGAGGAAGCCGACCTTCTCGGCCAGCTCCGGGTCGTTGACGATGAGGGCGCCGCCGAGCACGTCGGAGTGCCCACCGAGGTACTTGGTGGTCGAGTGCACGACCACGTCGGCCCCGAGTTCGAGGGGGCGCTGCAGGTAGGGCGAGGCGAAGGTGTTGTCCACCACGACCAGCGCGCCGGCGGCATGCCCGATCTCCGCGAGCGCCGCGATGTCGCTGACCTTCATGAGCGGGTTGCTGGGGGTCTCGACCCACAGCACGTGCGTGGCATCCGGTCGCACCGCGTGGCGCACCGCGTCGAGGTCGCTCATGTCCACGGTCGAGATGGACACCCCCCAGGGCACGAAGACCCGACTCACGAGCCGGTGGGTGCCGCCGTACACGTCGTTCCCCATGATGATGTGGTCGCCCGGGTGCAGCACGGCCCGCAGCAGCGTGTCCTCGGCGGCGAGCCCCGAGGCGAAGCTGTAGGCGTGGCTGCCGCCCTCGAGGGAGGCGAGCAGGGTCTGGAGCGAGTCCCGCGTGGGGTTGCCGCCGCGGGCATATTCATATCCACCACGGAAGCCGCCGATGCCGTCCTGCACGAAGGTCGACGTCATGTAGATGGGCGGAACGACCGCTCCCGTCGTCGGGTCGAACTCCTGCCCGGCGCGGATGGCACGGGTGGGGAAGGCGTACTGCTCGTCGCTCATGATTGCTCTCGTTGCTGGGGAATGGATCAGGTGCTCAGGAAGGCGAGCAGGTCGTGCCGGGTGACCACGGCGGCGGGCTTGCCGTCGCTGGTCACGAGCAGGGCGTCCGACTTGGTGAGCGCGTCACGCGCCGCCTCCACCGAATCCTGCATACCGATCAAACCGAGGGGCGGGCCCACGAATTCCGCGAGGGCGTCGGTGAGCTGGGCGCGACCGCTGAACACGGCATCGATGAGGGTGCGCTCGTCGATCGAGCCGACCACTTCGCCCATCACCACGGGGGGCTCTGCGGTGAGCACCGGCATCTGGGAGATGTCGTACTGGCGCATCTTGTCGATCGTGTGCCGCACCGTGTCACTGGGATGCACGTGCACGAGCCCGGCCAGATCGGTGTTCTTCGTGCCGACCATGTCGGCCACGGTGCGATCCTCGCCGGCCGAGAGGAAGCCGTAGGAGCGCATCCACTTGTCATTGAAGATCTTGCCGAGATACCCGCGGCCGCCGTCGGGCAGGAGGATGACCATGACGTCGTCGGGACCGAGGTCGCGTGCAGCCTTGAGCCCGGATGCCACGGCCAGCCCACTGGAGCCGCCCACGAGCAGCCCCTCCTCGCGTGCCAGCCGCCGGGTGTACTCGAACGACTCCGCATCCGACGACGCGATGATCTCGTCGACGACGCTCGGGTCGTAGGCGGTCGGCCAGAAGTCCTCGCCGACACCCTCGACGAGATACGGACGCCCCGTGCCGCCGGAGTAGACCGAGCCCTCGGGGTCGGCGCCGATGACACGCACCGCACCGTTCGAGACCTCCTTGAGGTACTTGCCGACTCCCGAGATCGTGCCGCCGGTGCCGACCCCGGCAACGAAGTGGGTGACCTTGCCGTCGGTGTCGCGCCAGACCTCGGGACCGGTGGTCTCGTAGTGGCTGAGCGGGCCGTTCGGATTGGAGTACTGGTTCGGCTTGAAGGCGCCGGGGATCTCGCGGGCGAGCCGGTCGCTCACGCTGTAGTACGACTCGGGGCTCTCGGGCGCGACCGCGGTGGGTGTCACGACGATCTCCGCGCCGTAGGCCGTGAGCACGTTGCGCTTGTCCTCGCCCACCTTGTCGGGAAGCACGAAGACGCAGCGGTAGCCGCGCTGCTGGGCGACGAGGGCCAGCCCGATGCCGGTGTTTCCGCTCGTGGGTTCGACGATGGTGCCGCCCGGCTTCAGCAGGCCCTTCGCCTCCGCGTCATCGATGATGCGTGTCGCGATGCGATCCTTGGACGATCCGCCCGGGTTGAGGTATTCGACCTTGACGAGAACCGTCGCGGCGATGCCGTCGGTCACGCTGTTGAGGCGCACGAGCGGCGTGTTGCCCACGAGGTCGATGACGGAGTTGGCGTACTTCACGGATCAAGGCTACCGTCGCGCCTCCGCACGTTACGCGATCAGGCGCGAACTGCCGCTCTCCACGACGACCCCGACGGTGCGAAGCGCCGCCTTCGCCTGGCCGAGCCGGTTGTCGATCTCCTGGCCGATGTCGCGCGCGAGCCGGGGTCGGGTCTTCACGAGTTCGTCGAGCACCGCGGTCGGCACGAGCAGCACGGCGAGGTCGGTGCTCGCGGTGATCCGGGCCGAGACACCCTGCCGGGTGAGGGCGGTCAGCCCGAGCACGTCGCCGCGGCTCAGGGTGCCGAAGGTCACCTCGGCTCCCACGTCCACCTGGGTCGTGAGCGTCGCCGTTCCGCTCACGATGTAGCGCATCCCGTCGGGGATGACGAGCGGGCGCTGCACGACCTCGCCGGCGCCGTAGCGTTCCAGGCGCAATCGGGGCGCGATCACCGCGAGGTCGTCCGGCGAGAGATACAGCGCGGGCGCCACCCCACCCAATTCGGCGAGCACGTTGTCGGCCGTGTTGAAGTTGTCCGTGAGGTCGCCGTCGAGGTGGAGGTCGGCCCGGCGAGCCGCGTACCACAGTCGCGTGCGGAACTGTCGAAGCGTCGCCGAGTTGTTGCCCGGGCTGACGATCGGGATGTCCACCTCGTACTTGGCCTTCTCGATCGGGGTGACCGTCGCGGGTTCGCCGGGAGCGGCGAAGGGCAGGTCGGCCGCCACGCGGGTGCAGACGTCGATGACGACGTCGGGCGCGTCATCCGTCGAGAACTTCACGGTGAGGGATGCCTCGAACGGCGCGTCGTTGCGGGTCAGGTTCATGAACGAGTCGCCCGCGAGCGACGCGTTCGGGATGATCTGCACGCCGCGCGAGGTCTTGAGGTGCACCGCGCGCCAGTTGACCTCGACGATGCGACCGCGCAGGCCGCCGGTCTCGATCCAGTCGCCGAGCTTGAAGGGCTGCTCGAACAGCAGCAGCAGGCCCGACACGACCGAGCCGACCGCGTTCTGCAGCGAGAGACCGATCACGATCGAGCCGACACCGAGCGCCGTGAAGAGCCCGCCGATGTCCGCGCCCCAGACCACCGAGAACAGCACCGCCAGGCACACGATGATCAGGATGACCCGCACGATGTCCACGAAGATGCTCGGCACCTTGCTGCGCCAGCTGGTCTCCTTCGCGGTCACGAAGAGTGCGTAGTTGAGGCCGTTGAGCAGCACGAGGATCAGCAGGAACCCGAACACCGTGCCGGTGATCTGGGTCCAGTTGAGGTCGACGTTCGCGTACCTCGCCTGGCTGAGCAGCAGCAGCAGGGCTCCCACCGGGGCGACGTAATTGCGCAGCAGCAGAACGATGCGCGTCGCCCGGCTCCCCCGTCGCTCGAGCATGCTCTGCACCTCGGTGAGCACGAGCAGCGTCACGGGCAGGCCGATGACCACAACGACGGCCGGCCAGAACCACGGCTGGATCCAGATGTCGCTCACGGTGTCTCACGCATGGGTGTCATCCGGGTCGATGCGCCAGACCCGCTGCGCTCCGCTGCCGGTGGTCACGTAGCCCCAGTCGCGCACGTGCACGGTGTCGGGCATCCGGTCGACGACCGCCTGGGTGAGGAAGATGCCCGCGTCGTTGTTGTTGCCCTGGATCTGGAAGGCGAGGTTCACGGCGTCGCCCCACAGGTCGTAGGCGATGTGGGACTCGCCCACGAGTCCGGCAGTGACGGTGCCCGTGTCGATGCCCGCACGCAGGTTGAGACTCGTGCCGTGCTTGCCGCCGAACCGTTCGAGGATGCGCTGCAGCTCGATCGCGAAGTCCACGGTTCGACGCGCATTGTCCACCCTCGGTATGGACAACCCGCAGCTGGCGAGGTATCCCGACCGGGTCGTGCGCACGCGCTCGATGCCGAACCGGTCTGCCGCCTCGTCGAAGCTGCGCAGGATCTCGTTGAGCAGCTCGAGCGCCTTCTCCGATTCCATGTTGCGGCTGAACGCCTCGAAGCCGACGATGTCACCGAACATGACGGTGACCTCCTGGTGATCCTGCGCGATGGTGCGCGCGCCCTCGCGGTACTTGCGCACCAGCGGCTCGGGCATGAGCGAGAGCATGAGCCGCTCGTTCTCGTCCTGCTGCGCCTTGAGAAGCTGCTCCTTCACCTGCAGGCTGCGGCTCATGTCGTTGAAGGCCGCGCCCACGTCGGCGAGCTCGTCGCTCGTGCCGGCGTCGACCTGCACCCCGGCCTCGCCGCTCGCGATGCGACGGGCGGCATCGCGCAGCCGGCGCAGCGGCCGAACGATCA
>Ga0209792_1001373_pt1 | contig 11887 bp, 8 predicted proteins | sample EBPBio142005_DNA_FD_185860 | JGI IMG/M metagenome (GOLD analysis project Ga0209792, IMG submission 185860) | Wastewater treatment Type I Accumulibacter community from EBPR Bioreactor in Madison, WI, USA - Reactor 1_6/14/2005_ DNA (SPAdes)... | ecosystem: Engineered > Bioreactor > EBPR >...
CTATCCAAATTTTGTATTTTTAAATTGTAACTAAAAAATAAACCTCTCTAAAACAGCTTTTAAAAAGGTTAAATTTTATTTGTTTAAAAAATTATTTTGACAAAGTAGGGGTTGTGCAACAGTTACCGATGTTAGCCGACGTTTTTTTATTTCATTTTCTTTCGTCAGTTGATAAAATTGCATAACCATAATTATCTGACCAACCTGATTTTAACGGTAATAATTTTCTTGTATGCGCTTCTCTAATCATTCCAACTTTCTCTAAAACACTTATTGAACCGAAGTTTTCTACAGCGCAACCAGCTTCGATTCGATGTAATTTTAAATCTTGAAATCCAAAATCCAATATTTTTCTTAAACCTTCTGTAGCATAACCTTTATTCCAAAATTTGAAGTCATATTGAAACCAAATTTCAGCATTTTTATAATGCTCTTTTCCTAATTTAATTCCGATTAGTCCAATAAATTGGTTTGTTTCACTTAATTCAACAGCAAAAGTAAAATTTGAAATTTGATTTTTTGAATTTTCGATAATCCAATTTTCAACAGTAATTATAGTTTCATTTATATTTTTAGGAATTTTAGAAGTATTGAATTTTGCTGTTTCTTCTAAAGATTGTAATTTAAAAATGTCTTCAATATTTAGTTTTGAAATTGGTTTTATATTTAATCTTTCGGTTTTTAAATTTAGATTCATCGTGGTTTTTATTCTTAACACGTAAGTTTGGATAAAATGTTGGCTAACGTTCCTGCCGCTTCACGAAGTTGCGGATTTTCAACACTTTCGTTTACAAATATAGACAAAATTTAGTTTCAAAAATTACCAATTCTGATAAATCCCAAGCCCCGCAATTTCGTGAAACGGCTGTTAGCCGTTCGGTTTTCTTTTTCTATAGTTTATATTTATAATCTTTTGAAATTTTATCAATGTAATTTCGAGCAACATTTAATGAAACATTATTTTCATCTTTATATGCTTTCATTGCGTTTAGTTTTTCGCCTTTTTGTATATAATTCAAAACTTTTTCACTTACTTTTCCGTCATTTCTGTTTTCAAAAGAAATTCCCCATTTGTTTAAAAATGATTTTTCAATTTCAGAAATTTTAGTTGTTGTTGTTTCAAATGTTGGGTGTTTTGAATTGATTTCTTGCATCGCAATAAATGCTGGATGTTGCATCAACATTTCTTGATATTTTTGTATTTCTTGTTGATACTCTTGTTCAGCTTCAATTACTTTGTTTTTTTCAGCTAATCTTTTTTCATTTTGCAACATTTTGTATTCTGAAAATTCTTTTCTCCATTTTCTTTCCTTTTTGATTAAGAAAAAAAGTGGAGTAGCAAAAACAAAAAACACAATTATTTTTATTGTTAAATCTGTAGTTGTTGTGCTTGGCAAGAAAATGCTAATAAAAAACATTAAAGACAAAAAGCCGAAAATTATAATTCCAAGAATTCTAAAAGGATTTGTCTTCCATTTATCTCTAATTTTAGCTTCTTTAATATCAGCTTTTTTTATGTTTGATATTTCGTTTTCTTTTTGTTTTAAGTCAAGAAGCAAATTATCGATATTATTTAAAACATTAGCTGAATAAACGCTTGCGTTTATTTCTGCTTTTTCTTTTATTTCGTTAAGTTTTTCAAGAATTTGTTTGCTAAATAATTTGTCATTTATTTCTTCTAATGTTTCATTGGCTTTTAATAATGAAACTTTAGTTTTTTCATAAAATCCATTTATTAAATAATTTAAAACCATTGGGTCATTAATTTTTTCCAATTGTTCAATTATTTCATTTGAATTATAAGATAAAGCTTTGTAGAATTTTTGTTCATCTTTTAATTCTTCTTGACGAATTTGATTTTCTAAAATTTTGCGATTAGTTTCGTTAGCAACTTTTAGCTGATTTTTCATATCAGTTAAATGAGCATTGCTTTTTCTTTGTTGAACTAATATTTGTTCACTAATTTTTCTGTTTTTGTATGTGTTATAAGTATTAATTACACTTACACTTCTGTCAAATGTTGAAAGACTAACGTTAATATTTTCACTCATATTTCTTTAAAATTTCTGGTTTTTTTTACGTTCCGCCAAACTGACGGCTAACGTCCCAGCGCTTTGCGAGGTTGCGGACTTTTAGCACTAAAGTTTCTGATAATTACTAAACTTTGATTAAGGACAAATGTTTCTAAAAAAGCACTTACCCCGCAATCTTGCAAAACGCTTGTTGCAAGAAGCCTTTTATTTGTAGGTTCTAATTTATTTAAGATTTGTATTTAGTGTTTTACTTTTTTTTATTATATATTTCAGGTTCGTTATTAGGTTTTTACTATTCATTATTAGGTTTTGCAGGTACAATATTAGGAATTGCGGGTTTATTATTTGGTTTTTGCTATTTGTTATTGTTATTTTGCCTTGCGTTATTATAAATTTATAATTTCTTATTAGTATTTTACTATGGCTTATTATAAAAAATATTAAAAACAAAAGGGCGTTAGCCCTTTTGTTTTTAATAGTAATTTAATATTTCTTACCATATATTTCTAATCTATATGAACCACCTCTATTAAATTTTATTTTTAAAAATGATGTTTTACCATTATCTGCTATAAATGATATAGTTGCTATACCGCCCTCTCTATAAATAATCTTATTATCAATTTCATTATTTAAATAACTTAAATCTTTATTTGATGAAAATGACTTAGAATTGGAAGTATAAACAATATTAAAGCCATCATTTTCTTTATCTAAAATATGCCTGTAATTATTGCAACCTATACTAATTGATATTGAACTTGACTCATTTGCATTTTCATCTAATACTTTAATTTCTGAAATGTTATTTTGTTCTATTATTTCATAATTAGAGCTAGTATTAGATGAGGAGCTCGATTTGTAGTTGTTTTTTTTAACATCAGAAGAGCGATTACTAATAATATTTTTATCTTTAATATTGTATAAATAATAATTGTCATAAATATCGCCTGGGCTTAATTGAAGAGTATTTAAAGGTAGTTCCAAAACATAATAATCTGGTGCTAATTCATTAGCTTCGTGATCTAATAAGTATGGATAATCAATAGAATAAAATTCATTGGGTTTAAAAACCTCTTCATTATAAGTCAAATCATACAAACCACTTCTTTTTTTTACATCGTCACTAATTGGATTTATTGAAGATATAGGAATATAATAATGATTTTCATTTGAAACTTTGAAAATACGTCCTAAAACAAGGTATTTACCGAAATCGAATATTGGTTTGAGGTTTGATTTATTAAATATACAAGAATTAGTAAAACCAATACCCTCTTTATATTTGTTAATTATAATTATATCAATACCTGGCTGTTTAACTAATTTTACTTGATATGTTATTTTATTATAAACTACTTCTGTGGTATTAAATTTATCAAATTGCTTACTTTTTGAAATGTTATATACATCTTTTGCTTCTTTAGATAGTTGATTGCTACTTTTAACATTTGGGTTAGTTTTTGCATTTTCGTTTGATACAATTGTATTTTTTGTAACTGTTTTACTATTTTTAGAATATGATCTTGTCATTGAATTATATCCTGTGGCTATTTCTCCTGTAAATTTGTAGCATTTTTCATTTTCATAATCTAATTCATTGTTTACATATTTTTGTGCACAGAATATACCATTACTTGCATGAAATGCGTTTTCAAATTCAACAGGAATAATTATTTTACCAGTCTTTATATTTATATAACCATATAAATAATTATAGTGACTATTTTCATTATTTTCATTATTTAAAGCACAACGAGCCACACCCATTATACCTCCTTCAGGAGGAAAAATATAAATAATTGGTATTGTAATTTTGCCATTTTGATTAGCAATACCATACTTCTCATTTTTTTTTACAATAAAAAATTTTTCCTTAAAGTAAGTTTGGTGAAATTCTGTTACATTTTCATATTGATCTTTCCAATTAGTAGAATTTTGAGAAGAACATATTACAGAAATATAACAAAGCGTTACTGAAAAAATAATCTTTAATTTCATAAATTATTAATTTTATATATTGCCTACTATCTTTTTTGGGTATCTGTTCGGCTTCTTTTCCCCGCTACAAGTTTTATGCGTAATTTTTGTCATAAGGTTTCTTGCAACGTTTGGCGCTTTGCGAGGTTGCGGATTAAATAAGCCTTAACTTTTAGGTTATTACTGAACTTTATTGATAAGCCAAAACTTTAAATTAAGCACTTACCCCGCAATCTTGCAAAACGCTTGTTGCAAGAAGCCTTTTATTTGTCGGTTATACTTGGTTTAATATTTGTCTTTATGCTTTTATCTCCCATTATTATCTTTTGCTGGTTCGTTATTAAGTTTTTACTATTCATTTTTATTTTTTGCGGGTTCAATATTAGGAGTTGCGTATACGTTAATAGGAATTGCAGGTTTATTATTATTATTTTACTATGTGTTATTAGAATTTGCAGGTTTAATAAAAGGAATTGCAGGTTTGTTATTTGGTTTTTGCTATTCAACTTTATTCTTTTACTCTACGTTATTTTAAATTTATGAATGATTATTTGGATTTTACTATACCTTATTATTAAAAATAGAAAGAATAAAACAAAAGGGCGGTAGCCCTTTTGTTTTATCTCTTTATTATTTCTTCACAACTTTAACTGTTTGACTTCCTTTTTCTGTTGATAACTTAACAAGATATGTGGCAGAAGTAAAATTTGAAATATCTATTTGATATTTTTCTTTATTTTCTTTTATCGTTTTTAATAACCTGCCTTGTAAATCATAAATTTCTATTTTTTGAATTTGATTGTCAGTTGTATCTATAAAAAGTAGATTTGCTGTTGGGTTTGGATAAATTTTTACATTATCTAAAATTCCATTTACTTCGCCTGTTGATAAGGTAGAAGAAACATTAATTGTAATAACCGTTTCTTTAATTTTTCCTTTATTGTTTGCCAAATATGAGTATAAATACCACGTTTTTGGTGAGGTTACAACTGGAGCGATAAAATTTACTTTTCTATGATTTTGGATTGAGTTGATAGGAATAGAAACTAAATTAGCTATATTACTATCTACATTTTTATTCATAGACCAGTAGAAAAACTGTGGGTTACCTGCTGTATCTGTATCTGATTGGTATTGTAAACCTAAAGTATCGCCCGAGTTGATGTTAAATGTGATTTGTGTTGGTGCTTCGGGTGTATCGGTTGCTGGTATGTCTTTATTGTCAAATGTATTTCCAATACCTATAAAATCGTCAATGCTTGGGTCTGAATTTGTAGTATTCATAGTGTTTGCCATTCTACCTGCTGGAGCATTACCATTGTTCAATTTTTTAAAAACAAAACGGAATAGATTTGCCGATGCAACCGCCATTCTTGCACGAGTTACAGTTGCTGTTCCGTCCACTTCAACAGTTTGTCCGCTAGAAACATTAATATTTTCAACGTCTTTTAAAGTCCAAACATTTTGGGTTCTGTAACTGTCAATAATATTATCATTTTTTACTACATCAATACAATGTAAAATTCTACGCATTGCAGCGTTTTGTTCTGGTTCGGGTTGGTTGATAACAATTTGTGATAATTGACTTTGAATATATTGTGAAGTAGGAGCTAAAACCCAAGGTGTATTAGGTGTTGTAGCATTCCAATCGTGTAAATTAATTTGTAAAATTTTGTCCATATACACACAAAGTTGAGCAACCGTAATTGGACTATTTGGATTGAAATTGTTTGTAAACTCTAAATGACCTAGATTTTTTGCTGTTTGAATGTATGGGAAATATTGATTACAAGATGTAACATCTGCATAAGGCAAACCAGTTGTGTTATACGTTGAAATGATACCTAATTTAATGCCTGCTCTAACTAAAACTGTAATTGCCTCTGCTTTGGTTAGGCTTGTGTTTGGAGTAAATGTAGTATTGCTTGTTCCTCTAAATAATCCATAGTTTCTACTTTTGTAAATACCTTCTTTTGCCCAATGGTCGTTTTCAATATCTGCAAAATTTAAAGTAGAAGGGTCTGGCATTGCAACGTATAAATCATTTGCAATAGGTGTACATTGTAGTAATTCTATATTATCAACAAAAAATATAGACGCATTATTATCTAAACCAAAAATGCCAAAAGTACCAACTTTACCATCTGAAGTATTTCCTGCTTTTAATTCGTTAGGTAAAGGAAAGTATAATGTTTTCCAGTTGCTGTTATTTAGAATTGACAAGTCAAATGATGATGATGAAATTTCATTGCCTAAATCATCATAAAACTTTATTATTCCTTTACCAGTAGGACTAATTGTGCTAATTTTTGCATCTAATTTTAAATATTTAAAATCCTCTGCAATACCTCCAAAATACATTAAGCTATGTTTTAAAGAGCTACGAACAAGACCAGATGTGCCAATGTTATAATTTATTGCAGCTGTTTCATTTAGAATATAAGTAACAGAATTTAAAGTTGTATTAGTAGCACCGTTATTTATCCAACCAGAATCATTTTTATAATGAAAATCTCCATTAAATACACTGCGTGGAGCGATACCGTTAGGATTAGATGCAGATAAACCTTCTCTTTCTGCTAATGCTTGGTTAAGTTGGGTTAAGGTTAATTTATGATTTGGATTTATCAATGGCAAATCATTGTATCTACCACCAATTCTACTATATGCAAACCCAGTTGAAGAACGACATTCGTTAAACATAAAATTATTTGCTCCCATTGGAGCACCAACACCATTTCCAAACCATAAATTTGTACCTCCAATTTCATTATCAGTAACATCAATATTTGTATCTATTGTTGCTCTATACCACTTATGAACATTTGAATGAGCACCACCACCACTAATAATTACAGGAGATAATGTATTGTTATCCATTTCTCTATTAAAATTATTTAAACTTGGAATAGGCAAACCGTCAAAAGCAAAAACATTTAAACTAACACCACTTGCACCTTCATATTCTCCGTCTTTTCTATAATAATTGTCTGCTTTTAATATGTTTTTGGGAAGATTTAGTTGACCGGTAGTTGCGTCTAAACAACCAGCTAAACTACAATTTGTTGCAACACCAAAAACACTAGGTAAGTTAGATGGAATATAACTAGTACCACCATAAAGACCAGTCATATCACCAAAAGCTGTTGCAGGATGAGGGTCTAAAAAAGTCATTTGTTCAATATTTATATTTGGGAAATAATACAAAAGACGATGAGCTAATTGTAAATTTATTATTGTTCCTCTACTGTGACCAACTATATGTTTCGGTTTATTTAAAAATTGTTGTAAAGAATAAGAGATTGGAGCATTGTTTGGATTAGCAAGTTTTAAAATCGTAGCAAAAAGATTATCAGCACTTGCCTCTAAATAACCATCTCCACCAAAGTTTTGACTTAATAAACCATTGTTTGAAAGGTCTTTCCAATCATAAACCAAAACGATTTCTTTATTTGGGTCAAAAGTTCCTTCTAAAACTTCTATTTGTCCTGTTTCTTTATTGTTTTTGTACATTATACCACCACCAGCTCTCTGCAAAATATCGTGTCCCATTTTTGCAAAATCAAAATTATTGTCAACAATTCCGCCACCAGCTTGAAAACCGTGAACCAATACTGTTATGCCAGGTTGTGCGTTTAAGTTACTTGGCTTTTCAGCATTATACAAATCGGTTACTTCTTGGTTTGATAATGCTGTACTATAAATTCTAACATTGTCTATTTTTCCATTAAACCACGAATTTCCACCATTGTAATTTCCAATTATTACTGGTGCAGTAGAAATGTGTATCGCTCCAGTTATAGCTAAAGTATTTTTTAGAATTCCATTAACATAAACTTTCATTTCAGAATTATCATAAGTACAGACAATATGTTGCCATTGGTTTACTTGTAAAATATCACTTTCGCATTTATCCCAAATTAAACTACCACCTCTAATTATCTGAAAAGATGCTGTACCATTATATAATGATAATTGATAGGAATTGCTTCCCGATTGAAATTTTGACAAAACTTTAATATCCCCTGATAAAGTGTTAGGCAATACCCAAGCAGATAAAGTTATTGTATTTGTTAAATCGAATATTGGATTGTTACCTACTACAATTTGATTATTTGTTCCGTTAAAAGAATACGCTTTTGAGCATTCTCCAAATCTGTCAGTAGTTGTTGTAGCTCCGTTTATAGCTCCATTATTATTGTTTCCACTTTCATCATCAGCATTGTTGTTAAATGGATAAAATGCTACTAAACCATCAGTTGGCGCAATTGGTTCTTGAGTTCCAAAAACTGAAATTTCATACCAAGAAACCCAAGAAGGGCTTGAAGTCGTTAAAACTTTCAAATATCTAATTCCATTTAAATTTGTATAATTTCGAGTAAACTCTTGATGATTTGAAGTATAGAAATTAAAGTTATCAACTTGTTGCCAATTTATTCCGTCAATTGATGAATATACATAATGTGCAGTATCTCCGTCTGGACTTTGGGAAACATTAAAAACAATGTTATTTACAGTTGAAATACTACCTAAATCAACAGAAACCCAAGCAGGAGCATATCCTACTTGATTCCAAGCAGTGTCTAAATCTCCATCAAATGCTAGGTTACTAGCATTTCCACCGCTTGAGGATGAATTTTTATTTAAACTGATATTTGTTTGCGAAAAAATGCTTTGAAAAGAAAGCATAAAAATAAAAAGGGTAATTATTTTTTTCATAAATATTTGGTTTAGAATTATTTTACAAAATAGGTTAATCTTTCTTATATAAAAAAATGCAAATACACGAAACAGTCGTTTTTTGACGTGAAACGGTAAATATATTTAGTGTATCAGGTGTTTTATTTAGCGTAACGTCGGTCATAAGGTTTCTTGCAACGTTTCGCGGCTTCAAGAAGTGGCGATGAACCAAGACCAAGCCTTCACAAATATAGAAAAAACTTTTAATTAAAGACCTTTCCAATTTCTGATAAATCCCGAGCCTCGCCATTTCTTGAAACCGCTGTTGGCAGTAGCTATTTTTTTATTTTGATGTCCATTCCGAACATTATGTAACCAAGCACAAATCCTTTATTTCCAATTTGTACATTTAATGGTTTTATTTCGTACGCAAATCTACTTTTGGTTGAGTTTATTCTAATTCCAATCCCAGCAGTTCCTCCAAAATATAGTTGATTAAAATATCTTGAATTTCTAATTTCATTTTCGCCACCAGTTCCAAATAAACCTCTAGAATAATTTAAAAATCCGCCAGAAGTTATTAATAGTGAAACTGATTTATATTTAACCAAATCATAATTTACATTCATACCAATTGAAGTAATTCTGAAAAATTGTTCCCGAGTATCAGTTATTCCGCTAGAATTAAAACCTCCATATAGTAAATTAGGATTAATTCTGAATTTTTCTTTTTTCCCAAAACTTTTTTGATAGCCAACTGAATAAACAAAACCCAATCCACTTTCTTCAATTCCATCATTTATTCCAACTCCGATTCCAGTTTTAATTGAGCTTCTTGTAAATTCATTTTCTTGTGCATTAATTTTTAGAGAAAATAGTAATATTACAATTAATAAATTTATCTTTTTTTCTATCATTTTCCGGTCTGTTTTTTTATAGTTACTGCCAACGTTCCCACGCTTGTAGCAGTGGCTTGTGATTTAAGACTGAACTTAACAAACACAAACCAGATTGTTGCCGACAGCGGTTTTTCCGAAGGAAAAACCAAGCCCAAGCCATTGCTACAAACGTGTGTTGGCAGAAGCCTTTATTTTATTTGTTGTTTTAGTTTTTCTATTTCTTCGGTTGCAATTATTGTCTTTCCACTTTCGTCAATTAATATGTAATATGGATTAGTATATTCTTTTAGTTCAATTTTTTTTGCAAAATCTCCTAATATATTAATATGTTTTGTTCCGTTCGGATATAAATTATCATAATCAATTATATAGCAATCTTTAACATTTAGTTTTGACATAACTTTTTCAAGATTATCTTGCATTTTGCTATCACTTTTATCAGAGCTAATATTTATTATATCAATATTATTTTCTTTACTTATTTTTAATAGTTCAGGAAAATCTTTTATGCAAGGAGAACAATAAGAAAACCAAAAATGAATGATAGTTTTTTTGTTAATTCCTTTTTTTAGGTTTAAATATTTTTCAGGCGTTATTTTTACAATATTCGGTTTGCTAATTTCATTTTTACAATTTATGAATATCGTAATTGTAAATAAAAAAAATATTATTTTTAATAAAATGCTTTTTCTCATACGTTATGTTTTTTTAAGGTTTCTGCCAACGTTTCGCGGCTTCATGAAGTGGCGATTAACCAAGACCAAGCCTTCACAAATATAAACAAAACTTTTAATTAATAACCTTTCCGATTTCTGATAAATCCCGAGCCTCGCCATTTCTTGAAACCGCTGTTAGTGGCTGTGTTTTCTTTCGTTTAGGTGTTTTCTAATTATTTCTGCTAAATCTTTTAATAATTCGTTATTCACATTTGTGCTTAATTGTCTTGTGTGAATTACTAATTTAGTTTTGTCTTTATTGTAATGTAGAAAATACCAATTTCCAGAAGAATAGAATTTTGTTCCAATTTCATCGCCAATATATTCTACTTCAAAAATGTCGTTAATCTCTCTGTTGTTTTCATTATTAGTTATGTAGTTAGAACAAGCCAAGAGAATTACTGGAAATTTTTGAATAAATTCAGATGTTTTTAAAATCTCTTTTCTACTTGAAATATTTGTCTTGTTAGCTTTTGAAGTTGTTTTAGATGGCGAATCGTTAATTTCAGATGTGAAAATATGATTTAGAAAATCTACTTTAAAATTTTCGCTTTCCTTTTCTAAAATATAGTCAGATAATTTCTGATATTTACTCCAAGTATTTTTACCCCAACTTTTTCTTAACGGATGTTTTTCGTCAACGTAATATTCTAAAACTTCGCAAGTTTTATTTTCTATGTGTTTTTTCCAATCTTTTGCATTATTTCGATACCATTGAAAACTTTGTAAATCGTCAGTTTCGATAGCAGATTCTTTTCCAATGATTAGGATTTTTGAGTTTGGATTTCCAGTTCCGATATAAAAATTGTCAATCCCTTTTTCGACGAATTCTATAAAATCTTTTTTGTACATAATTTAGCCTGCATTTAAACCTACAATTACAAATAGAAATAGAAAAACAAAAATTGCAAGGAACAATTTGTATTTATAAACAAATCGTATTTTTTTGTATTTTGATAAGGTTTTTGTTGCCAGATTTAATCTTTCTGGATTACATTCAATATATTTTAATTCATAAACACATTGTTCATATTTTGTTAAAACTGCATCAGGAAATTTGTTTCTGATTTTTGCAGTTTCTCCACTATGAATTCCCAACCATTTATTTACTTTTAGCTGTATTTCTAATTCTTGTAAAATTTTAGTTATCTCTTTTTCGTTATTTGGAATATCAATTGCAATAACTTGATTAACCGCATTTATTACAGCACCATCTAACAAGTATAAATCTTTCTGCTTTAAATCTTGTTGTTGAATTTCTAGCCTTTTTTGGTTTATTTCGTTTACGTTAGCTCTGTTTTGAGCGTTTGTATTTCGATGTGGCGTTGAATGACTATCGCCGAAAACAAAATTTGAAACGACTTTTCCAGCATCTCTACCGACTTGTCTTTTCAAAGAATCAAACATTTTACTCATAATCTTTATTTTATGCGGTTTTTTGGTAACATAGCCACTAACGGAAAAAGTATTTGCGAAGGGCGGGCTAAATTTAACTGCAAGTTCAATTTCGACCGAGCGAAGCAAGTTGCTTTTTCAGATTGTTAAATTACAAAAAAATACAATATGAAAAGCAAGTTGC
>Ga0209792_1001375_pt1 | contig 11881 bp, 11 predicted proteins | sample EBPBio142005_DNA_FD_185860 | JGI IMG/M metagenome (GOLD analysis project Ga0209792, IMG submission 185860) | Wastewater treatment Type I Accumulibacter community from EBPR Bioreactor in Madison, WI, USA - Reactor 1_6/14/2005_ DNA (SPAdes)... | ecosystem: Engineered > Bioreactor > EBPR >...
GCAGGCGTACCTGCGTCGCCGGAAGGACTTGCCCGATCGTCCCGGGTTTCTCCGTGCCTTCATAGGGGTTGCACGAAACCACCCCGGACGTTTCGGTAAGCCCGTAGCCTTCGACCAGTCGCGCACCGCTTAACGCCTCGAACCGCTGTTTGAGCGGCAGTGGCAAGGGTGCTCCACCGGAAATGCACACCCTGAGCGACGAAAAATCCGTCTTGGCCGCCTGCGGATGGTCGATCAGCGCTTGATACATGGTTGGAACGCCCGGAAAGGCGGTGGCCTTGACCCGCTGAAGCGTCTTGAGCGCCTGGGCTGCATCGAACCGGGGCAACATGGCAATGCATCCACCGTTGAGGACCGTGCGGTTAAGCACCGATACATTGGCGAAAACGTGGAACAGTGGCAAAACCCCGACAATGACGTCGCGTGCCCCGGCTTGGGGATCAAGCGCGTTGACCTGCCGGGCGTTGGCGGTGATGTTTTGATGCGTCAGCATCGCGCCCTTCGGCGCGCCAGTGGTTCCGCCGGTATATTGCAGCAAGGCCAGGTCAACCACTGGATCCAATGCGACCGGAGCGGGTAGAGTCCGCTCCAGCACTTGCTCCCAGCGCAGCACGCCAGGAGCCGGCGGAATCCTGGTCAACGCCTTGCGGCCCAGGACAGCCAGCAGGATACGCTTGGTCAGCGGCAACATCGCCCCGAGCGAGCCGACGATCAGCGTCTCAAGGCCCGACGTCCGTTTAACCTCCAGCGCGGTCGGCAGCAATGCCGCGGAATTCAGGGTTACGAGCAGCCGCGTTCCCGAATCCTCAACCTGAGCGGCGAGTTCCGGGGCGGTATAAAGCGGGCTGAAATTGACAAGAGTCGCGCCGGCCAAGGCAGCCCCATAGTACGCCGAAACATAGATCGGAACGTTGGGCAGGTAGAGTCCGACCCGATCGCCCTTGACCACCCCGAGCCGTTGCAATCCAGCCGCGAAAGCCACGGCCTCGGTATGAAGCCGGGCGTAACTGAAGCGGCGCCCGAGAAAGTCGACCAGCGGCCGGTTGCCATATTGCGCCGCAGCGGCCGCGAACATTTCTGGCAAGGCGAGTGGCGGCAAAGCCAGCTCCCACCCCGTGGGGTGGCCATAACGATGGGGCTGCGGCATGGCGGCGGCAGCTGCAAGATCGGCATCCATGTCAGAACCTTAGTCCCGCGGTCGGGAAAAGGCCATGGCGTTGCCTGATCTCAATCTTCTCCGGCGGCTTCGGCTGCGCGCTTGGCTTCCAGCCACGCAGCAGCTTCGGCTTCCTGCGCCGCTTCACCGGCCGCCTTGGTCTGCGCTTCGCGCTCGGCGCGCAGTTCCTCGATCAGCGCGCTGCGATCATCGCCAAGCCGGGCGTCGTCACCAGCCTGGTCGATCAACCCAGCCTTCTTGGCGGCCTTGGCCACGATCCCGTCCAGTTCGCGCTGACTGCACAGGCCCAGCGTCACCGGATCCTTTGGCTGGATATTCGCGATGTTCCAGTGGCTGCGATCACGGATGGCCGCGATCGTATTGCGGGTGGTGCCGATCAGCTTGCCGATCTGCGCGTCCGAGATTTCCGGATGATGCCGCAGAATCCAGGCGATGCCGTCAGGCTTGTCCTGACGCTTGGAGACCGGAGTATAGCGCGGCCCCTTGGTGCGATTGACCGAAACCGGCGCCTTTTGCATCTGCAAGGCATAGGCAGGATCAGCCTGGCCTTTTTCAATTTCCGCCACGGTCAGTTCTCCGGAACGAACCGGATCGCGCCCGGTATATTTCGAACTGGCCAGATCGTCAGCCATGGCCTGCACTTCCAGCAGGTGCAGCCCGCAGAATTCAGCAATCTGTTCAAAGCTCAGTGCGGTATTGTCGACCAGCCACGAAGCGGTGGCATGCGGCATCAGCGGGGTCGGGTTGGTCACGGGTTCACTCCGTTCAAAAATAGAAGGGCCGCCCCTGCACGGAGCGGCCATTTGCGGCGCATTTAGGCGCAATCGCCGCGCGGGGCAAGCATGCAAACCGCATGTTAGCGATTTGATTGCTAAAACTACTGCATGCGATGCCTGAAATGGTGGAGGAACCGATGACCCGCTTTCTACTAATTGCCATGGTCAGCCTGATGCTGACAGCCTGCGGGCGCGGGGGTGAGGATTTTACCGTCAAGGTCGACCGGCCGGCCGAGCGGGTCGCCGCAGCATTCAGCCAGGCTTCGGTAGACAGCGAAATCGGCGCCCTACTACCAGGTCTTAAAGTGGTTCGCAGCCAGCCAAAGCCCGACACGGTGATCTATACCATTCCGGGCGACGGTTCTTTCGAAACCATCGTCAAGCTGACCTTCGCTGGCTCCGCCGATGGCAAGGCGACGGTTATTCACGGCGCTATCGACGTGCCCAGCACCGAGGTCACTTTCGACGGCAAGCAGATGGTAATCAGCGAAAGCAAGGTCGAACGGATTGTCGCTGGCATCCTGCGTTCCGCCGCCAGAAAACTGGAAAAGGGTGAGGACATCGCCAACGAGCAGCGCGATTTCTCCCGGATGCTAACCGTGTTGGCGATCATTACCGATTCGAAAAAGCTGCAGCTGGCCCAGGACATCAGCAAGTACCCGGAATGGTACATGGCCGGGCTTGGCTGGCTTTCCGGCGCCGACGACGGGGTGGACAATCCCTACGGCGACTTCCCCGTGGGCGAAGATCCCACGATCAACGCGCGGCAGGACGAGTACCGCCAGCAACGCGCCGAAAGCGAAGAAAAGGCCAAAGCCGATCAGGCGTCTGAGCCGATGGATGCCGCCGCGGGCGATTCGGCGGGTGGGGACTATTCGGGTGGCTCGGACGAATAGCCGTCTGCCGCGTCTGACACGATCCGCTCTGGCAGGCTTGGCCGCGACAATCCTGCTAACCGGATGCGGCAGGGGCAACACGGCGCGCGAGTGGGTTATCCTCGCACCAGAGCCCACCGTAAGGGCTGAACTGGCCACCATCGCAAGCTGTCCGTCCCCATTGCAACGGCTGAGAATCGCAAGGCCGCCACTGCGTATCGAGGGGCAGGTTCCCGGGCGGGTCATCCTGGCCATCGGTGCGAGCACCGCCACGCGGACCAGTACGCTGCGCTTTACGATCGCCCGCCGCAACGGGCAACCAGCGGCAGGCGTGCGCCTCGGCTGGACCTTCGCCCTAGCCGATGATGCCCGCGAGCTTGACCTTGGCGAGGGCCGCCTGCTGAACCCGCCTTTGCTGGCCCGGGATCTGGAAACCGCTGTGAACGGCTATATCGACACGCTCGGGCTGCCACAGACCGCAGACCTTGGCCGCAACCGCGCCCGGTCTTGCCGCCAGATCGGTCGCCTGCTTGATGCGCTGGCCGCGACCTCTGATCCCGCCTTGCGGCGGACGCTCCAACGGCAAAAACGCCGTGACGCGCTCGGCTGGCTGTTCAAGGACAACTATCGGCTCAGAACGGACAGTCCTGACACCGCCGATTGGGAAAGCGAAGCGGATTACGCCGAATACGGATACTAGCCGACACGCAGTACGATCTTACCGATGTGGTCCCCCGCTTCCATCCGGGCATGGGCCGCTGCCGCCTCGGCCAAGGGAAAGGTTTGATCCATCACCGGATGCAATTTGCCTGCCGCCACCAGCGGCCAGGCAAGCCCGGCAATCTCCTGCGCCAGCAAGGCCTTGAACTGGTTGGACCGGGGCCGCAGTGTTGAGCCGGTCAGATGCAGGCGGCGGCGCATTACCTCTGCCATGTTGATGGTCGCCTGCAAGCCGCCTTGCACGGCGATGGTTACATGCCGGCCATCCTCGCGCAGGCATTTGAGGTTGCGGGCAACGTAGTCTCCCGCAACCATGTCGAGCACAAGGTGCACCCCCTGCCCGTCGGTGATCCTCGCCACCTCCTCGACAAAATCAGCGGCCTTGTAGTCGATCGCATGGTCGGCGCCGATCGCAAGCGCGGCGGCACATTTGTCCGCCCCGCCGCAGGTTACAATTACTGTCAGACCGAAATGCTTGCCGAGCATGATTGCCATGCTGCCGATCCCGCTGGTCCCGCCATGGACCAGAATAGTCTCGCCTTCGCTGGCGTAACCACGCTCGAAAACATTATGCCACACTGTGAACAGTGTTTCGGGCAGGGCTGCCGCTTGCTCCATCGGCAGGCCATCGGGTACCGGCAGGCAATGGTCAGCCGGTACGCGGCAATATTCGGCATACCCCCCACCCGGCGTGAGCGCGCAGAGCTTCTGCCCCAACAAGGCGGGATCGACACCCTCGCCCAGCGCCACCGCTTCGCCAGAAATTTCGAGCCCGAGCAGCGGCGATGCACCGGGTGGCGGCGGGTAGAACCCCTGCCGCTGAATGACGTCCGGGCGGTTGACCCCCGCAAAGGCGACCCGGACGAGCACTTCGCCTGGGCCTGGTTGCGGCACGGGTAGTGTAACCAGTTGCAGCACATCGGGGCCACCGGGGGCATTGAAATGCGCCGCCCGCATGGTTTGTGTTAGCAATTCAGCCATTTACCGGTTCCCTGTTGCAGTGGGGCCACGCCTCGGCCCCTAGCTGCTTGACCAGTTGACAGCAAGCGCGAGCCGTCCGATTCTGCGGGGTAATGGATGATGATCTGCCCCGGCCAAAAGGTGATGCCGCCAGCCAGCTGGCGCGGGAAGCGCTTGACCCCTATTCGCTCGACGAACTGACTGAGCGGATTGCCCTGCTTGAAGCCGAGATTGACCGGATCAAGGCGCACCGCGACAAGGCGGGCGCCCACCGCGCCGCTGCGGATGCCCTGTTCAGGCCGCGCACGGGCTGATGGGCGGATCCGCCCCTTTTTATGAGCTGGGGGCGCCCCATATAGGTTTGGTTAGCCCTGTTTCTTCATATTCTCCGGCAATGGCGATTTCATTGCGCAGAGTCACCCGCCTCAAAGAGAGACCGATAGATGCCCAGTTTCGCCCAGAGCCTTGAAAAGACACTGCACGCCGCGTTGAGCAACGCGACCGAGCGGAGTCATGAATATGCGACGTTGGAGCATCTGCTGCTGGCCCTGATCGACGATCCGGACGCAGCGCAGGTGATGACGGCCTGCGGGGTCGACCTGGCTGAATTGACCGAGGTGGTGAAACAATACCTTGATCAGGAATACCAGTCGCTCAAGACCCAGGAAAAGAGCGAACCTTCGCCCACCGCCGGTTTTCAGCGGGTGATCCAGCGCGCGATCCTGCATGTCCAGTCCAGCGGCAAGGACACCGTAACCGGTGCCAACGTGCTGGTTGCACTGTTTTCCGAACGCGATAGCTATGCGGTCTATTTCCTCCAGCAGCAGGATATGACCCGGCTCGACGCCGTCAGCTTCATCAGCCACGGCATTGGCAAGGGCGGTCGCCGCATCGAGGACCGCAATCCGCAAGGCAGCGAGACCCCCGAGACGCCGCCACAGGAAGAAAAGAGCGCAGCCAAGGATGGCAAGAAGGACTCGGCGCTTGACCAGTTCTGTATCAATCTCAACGAAAAGGCGATGGCGGGGAAGGTCGATCCGCTGATCGGGCGTGGTCCAGAAGTAGACCGGACGATCCAGATCCTGTGCCGCCGCTCCAAGAACAATCCGCTCTATGTCGGCGACCCCGGCGTCGGCAAAACCGCGATTGCCGAAGGACTGGCCCGCAAGATCATCGAAGGCGATGTGCCCGAAGTGCTGCAGGACGCGGTGATCTATTCGCTTGATATGGGCGCGCTGCTGGCTGGCACCCGTTATCGCGGTGATTTTGAGGAGCGACTCAAGCAGGTCGTCAACGAGCTCGAAAAGATGCCAGAAGCAGTTCTTTTCATTGACGAAATTCACACCGTAATCGGGGCCGGAGCGACCAGCGGCGGGGCGATGGATGCCTCGAACCTCCTCAAGCCGGCCCTGTCTGGCGGCACTATCCGCTGCATCGGTTCGACCACTTACAAGGAATTTCGCAATCACTTCGAAAAGGACCGCGCGCTGCTGCGCCGGTTCCAGAAGATCGATGTGAACGAGCCAACCGTCGAGGATACGATCAAGATCCTCAAGGGTCTGCGTTCGGCCTTTGAAGAACACCACAAGGTCAAATACACCCCCGATGCGATCAAGACCGCGGTCGAGCTGTCGGCGCGCTATATCAATGACCGCAAGCTGCCTGACAAGGCGATCGATGTGATCGACGAAGTCGGCGCGATGCAGATGCTGGTCCCGGCCAGCAGGCGCAAGAAGACCATTACCGCGCGCGAGATCGAAGCGGTAATCGCCACCATGGCTCGAATCCCGCCAAAGTCGGTATCCAGCGATGACCGCACCGCGCTTGAACATCTTGAGCGCGATCTGAAGCGTGTCGTTTTCGGTCAGGATCAGGCGATCGAGGTTCTGTCGAGCGCGATGAAGCTCAGCCGGGCCGGCCTGCGCGATCCCGACAAGCCGATCGGCTCGTTCCTGTTCTCCGGCCCGACCGGGGTCGGGAAGACCGAGGTGGCGAAACAGCTCGCGGCCATCATGGGCATTCCGATGCAACGGTTTGACATGTCCGAATATATGGAGCGCCATTCGGTCAGCCGTCTGATCGGCGCTCCGCCAGGTTATGTCGGGTTTGATCAGGGCGGATTGCTGACAGATGCGATCGACCAGCAGCCGCATTGCGTGCTGTTGCTCGACGAAATCGAGAAAGCCCACCCCGATCTGTTCAATATCCTGTTGCAGGTGATGGACAACGGTCGCCTTACCGATCACCACGGCAAGACGGTCGATTTCCGCAATGTCGTGCTGATCATGACCACCAATGCCGGGGCTAGCGATATGGCGAAGCAGGGCATCGGATTTGGCGATGTGTCCAAGGCCGACGCTGGCGATGAAGCCGTGAAGCGGATGTTTACACCGGAATTCCGCAACAGGCTCGATGCGATCGTGCCCTTCGCATATCTCGGCACCGATGTGATCGCCCGCGTGGTCGAAAAGTTTGTCCTGCAGCTTGAACTGCAACTGGCCGAACAGAACGTCCACATCCAGTTCGATGGCGACGCCCGCGAATGGCTGGGCAAGCGAGGCTACGACAAGCTCTATGGTGCCCGGCCAATGGCGCGGCTGATCCAGGAGAAGGTCAAGCAACCGCTGGCGGAAGAGCTGCTGTTCGGCAAGCTGCGCCACGGCGGAGAAGTCCACGTCTCGGTCAAGGAGGAGGTGCTGGCCTTTGAATTGACTCCCGCGCCGCCCAAGCTGGATCGTAAGGCGAAAAAAGCGGCGGAAGCGGCAGCGACTAAGCCGAAGCCGAAGCCCCGAAGCAAAGGCAAGGCAGCACCAGAGGCCAGCAGCGATTGATTGCCGTCAATTCGCCGGGATCTGACCGCGGCTAGGTCCGTGCCCTGCAGTCCTGCCCGGAGCCCGCATGATGACCAGTGCCACCGCCCCTACGGCGCAAGCCACGCCCGCTAGCCCGTTCGCACGGGTCGGGGGCCATGCCGCGCTCCGGAGGATCACCGAGCGGTTCTATGACCTGATGGAGCAGGAGCCTGCCTTTGCCGAGCTGCGGGCAATGCATGCGGCTGACCTGGCGCCCATGCGCGAATCGTTGCCGCTATTCCTGGCCGGTTGGGCCGGCGGCCCGCGCGACTGGTTTGATGCCAATCCCGGCAAATGCATGATGAGCATGCATGCCCCGTTTCCGATCAATCGCCAGACCGCCGGGCAATGGGCCAAAGCGATGACCCGCGCGATCGCCGAAACCGAACTGGCTGACCGCGAGATCGCCGATGCCATGGCCGATGTCCTCGCCCGGATGGCCCACAGCATGGCGCGGGGCTGAACTCGCCAAGGCCATCTGGTTTGGCTAGGCTTCCGATCCATGAACTCCATCGATAGATCGCGCCGCCGACTGGCGATTGCCGCCGCCGCCCTGGCTGGCTATGTTGACGCGGCCGGGTTCCTCTCCGCCAATCGCTATTTCGTCTCGTTCATGTCAGGCAATACCACCCGCCTCGGGGTGGACGTGGTGACAGCGCCGGCAATGGCAGGAATCCCGGCGCTGCTGATCGCTGGCTTTGTGCTCGGCGTGTTTGGGGGTGCAATCCTTGCCGCCAGGGCAGGACCGCAGCGCAAGTTCGCGGTGCTGTCACTCGTTGCAATACTGCTTGGCGCAGCTGCCTGGACCGGATCGATCAGCTGGAAAATGGGCCTGCTCGTATTGGCGATGGGTGCGCTCAACAACACGTTCCAGAAGGATGGCGAGGTTTCGGTGGGGTTGACCTACATGACCGGCGCACTCGTCCGGTTTGCCCAAGGTCTGGCCGCCCGGATGCTGGGGAACGGCGGCGATGGCTGGGCCAACTGGCTGATCCTGTGGCTGGGGCTTGCGATCGGCGCGGTGGCAGGTGCCTATGCCTTGATCAACTTTCCAGCGCTGGTGCTATGGCTGGCAGCGGCATGGGCCTTGCTCTTGGCACTGTACGCGCGGATGATCATTCTCAGCTAAGTTGGATCAGCTTGTCGCGCCCAGTTGCGCCGCGCAACAAATGCAACCGTGACGTCGCCACGCCAAGCGCGTCGGCCAAGAGACCGATTACCGCCTGGTTGGCCTGGCCGTCCTGTGGTTTGGCGCGAACCTTGATCAGCACTACGCCCGTACCGAGGTCAACGCTCTCAACCCTCGCCCCCGGCGTCACACGCAGCGCCAGCCGCCCTTCGCCATCGGCCAGGGCCAGAATCGCGTCCGCCGGTGGGTACTCAGCTTTCGGCCTGGCCATCGTACAGCGCGGCGTGGTGGCGGGCATTTTCGACATAGTGCGCAACGCCCATTTGCAGCCCGGCGATCATCCTGTCGTCCAGCTCGCGCATGAACGTCGCTGGCCGTCCGCTCCACAACTGCCGGGCGGGAATACGCTTGCCGGGTGGCAGCAGCGCGCCGGCTGCCAGCATGCCTGCCTGCTCGATCACGCAGCCGTTCATGGTTTGCGCGGCAAATCCGACAAAGCCCTTGTCTTCGATCACGGTGCCGTGAAGCATCGCCATATGGCCGACGAGCACGTCTTCACCGATCAGGGTCGGATAGCCGTCAGGCGCACCGGGCTGGGGTCCATCGCAATGAATCACCGTGCCGTCCTGGATGTTGCTGCGCGCGCCGATAACGATCCGGGTGACATCCCCGCGCAAAACGCAATTGTACCAGATGCTGACGTCGGGGCCGATTTCGACGTCGCCGATGATCCGGCAACCCGGAGCAATGAACGCGCTGTCGTGAATCCGCGGGGCCTTGCCGTGGATGCCGATGATGGTCGTATCGGGTCGGTGCTTGGTCATGGTCGTCCCAGAAAGTTGCGCCAGGTGATATAGGGGAGAATCGACGCGCGGTCATCCGTCCACGGCTGCGGTGCGGGCGGTGCCGGTTTGCGCCACGGCATGGCCGGAGCGGCTGCCGACAGTGCCGCCAGGCGCGAAGGGTCACGGGTGATCGCAACCCAGGTCGATCCGGTCCACGGGCTGCCGGTGGGCGGCTCATCTTCCCGCACCGCTGCATGCAGGCCGCGTGCCCTGATTTCGGCGGCAAGCGCCGGTTCAAGGTTCATGTAACGGTTGGAAATATGAACCAGCAGCACGCCCTGCGGTGCAAGGGCATCAAGATAGACGCCAAATGCCTCATGCGTGAAGAGGTGAAGCGGAATCGAATCCGACGAAAACGCGTCAATCGCCAGCAGGTCAAACGAACCGGCCCGAACTCGACCCAGATTGACCCTGGCATCACCAAGCACCACCTGCGCCTCGGGCGCGCAATCCCGCAGGAATGTGAATGTGCCTTGGCGTGACAGATCAAGCACCGCCTCGTCGATTTCAAACATGGTCCAGGCTTGGCCAGGCCGGGCATATCCGGCAAGCGAGCCGGTACCAAGCCCAACCACACCAAGGCGCACCCTACCCGGATAGAGCCGCGAGCCGTTGGCGAACCCGATGCCCACCCCCGAACCCGGTCCGTAGTAGGATAGCGGCAGGCACCGCGCCGCCGGGTCGGTCGATTGCTGGCCATGCAGGGTGGTGCCATGAGCCAGGGTCCGCAACTGGCGCTGGGGATAGTCGCGAACGGTATAAATCCCGAAATAGCTGCGGGTGCGGATCCCGGCGAGATCCTCCTGCGCGGTCTGCCACCCACCCTGGGCGAGCATCAGAATACCCAGCAAGCCGACCGACAACCAGCGCCACGGGACCAGAACCAGTCCGATCAGCGCGATACCCGCGGACAATGCCCAATGCAGAACCTCACGATCCTGAGTCTGATTGGCGTCATGCAGCAACCAGATCAATCCGGCCAGCGTCACGATCGCCGCACCCAGCGCGAGATGTTTGAGTTCGCTCTGCAACCCTTTCAGCCGCGTCCAGTCCAGCAGGCCACTTCGCGGCATCAGGGCGGCTGCGCCCAGCACCAGCAGTGGATACTCCCACACCCAGTCGAAAACCAGCGGTGCGAGCAGGGCGGTGAACAACCCGCCCAGAGCCCCGCCAGCCGACATGGCAAGATAGAAAGTGGTCAGCTGTTCCGGCGCCGGTTTCAGGTCGTAAAGGCGGCCGTGCAGCGCCACGCAGACAAAAAACAGCAACGCGAGACTGGCGATCACCGGCAGAAGCCCATTAGACCCCTGAGAGACCATCGCCAGACCTCCGATAGAAAGCAGCGCAAGCCAGGTCTGGTCAGCAATGAACCGGGCTGGTCCGCGCCGATCGGCAAAGGCAATCACGAAACTGAACAGATAAATGCCAAGCGGGATAACCCACAGCAGGGGCATGGCGAAAATATCGGTCGTCAGGTGGGTGGTGGTCGACAGCATCAGCCCGGACGGCACCGCCGCCAGGGCAATCCACAAAGCCAGCCGGCGCGGCGCGATGGGCGCACCCATGGCACGCGACGGCTCCGCGCTCCCCTCCAGCGTCAGTCGCGCCCGCGCACATAGTGCGATCAGGCACAGGAGCGCGATGTAGCCCAAGGTCCAACCCCACGCCTGAACGCGGATCGGCAACAACGGTTCAACCAGCAGAGGATAGGCTATCAGGCCGGCAAAACTGCCCAGGTTGGACGCAGCGTAAAGCGCCCACGGCTCTCCGGCTGCAGGATGCAGGGCATACCAGCGCTGCATCAGCGGCGCCTGCGCCGACACCAGGAAGAACACCGGCCCGATACTGAGCGCCAGCAGGGCCGGAACCCAGAAAACCTCTGTTCCGGGCGCGGGGCTGGGCAAGTCGACCAGCCCGACCGGCAAAGTCACCAGCGCCACCGCAAACAGGATCAGATGAAGCCGCGCCTGGCGTTTCAGTGGTAGCCTGGCAAGCCGGTGCGCATACCAGTATCCGGCGAGCAGCAGCGCCTGATAAACCAGCATGGCGCTGTTCCAGACGTTGGGCGCGCCGCCCAGCCGCGGCAAAGCCATCCGCGCCACCATCGGCTGAACCAGAAACAGCAGGAACGAACCGGTGAGGATCGTGGCAACGAACAGCGCCCGGGCTGGCTTTGCCGAAACTCCTGCCAAGCTCATCCGGGACGCCCGATTCGATAAGTGACATGGCGAAGCAGGGGGCTGTTCGCGGCGACACCGGGATGATCGAAGTCGAGCTCGGGCAAATAGACCATGCCCAGCCGATCCATAACCGCCCGGCTGGCGCGGTTTTCCACCGAGGTGATCGCCCAAGCGGCATCGTCTGGCAAATGATCAAAGGTCCATGCCAAGGCCCCGCGGGCAGCCTCACTGGCATAGCCCTGGCCCCAGCAGTCGCTCGCCAGACGCCAGCCGAGTTCGGCCTTGCCGTCAACCGGTCCGGCATCGCCCCGAATCACGCCGCACCAGCCGATCAACCGGGCATCATCGCGCCGCTCGACCGCCCAAA
>Ga0209792_1001378_pt1 | contig 11871 bp, 11 predicted proteins | sample EBPBio142005_DNA_FD_185860 | JGI IMG/M metagenome (GOLD analysis project Ga0209792, IMG submission 185860) | Wastewater treatment Type I Accumulibacter community from EBPR Bioreactor in Madison, WI, USA - Reactor 1_6/14/2005_ DNA (SPAdes)... | ecosystem: Engineered > Bioreactor > EBPR >...
CGGCGTCGTCGATCTGGCGGCGCTGGAGCGGGCGGGTTTCGCCTACGACCTCGCCCGCAAGGTGATCGATGCCGCCGATCCCGACACTCTCGCCGGCACGCTGGACGAAGCCTGACCGGCTCGCCATGGTTTCAAAGGAAGAGGCTCCTATGACCGTCACGATCTGGCACAACCCGCGCTGCAGCAAGTCCCGGCAGACGCTCGACCTTCTCCGCAGCAAAGGCGTCGAGCCCAAGATACGCGAGTATCTCAAGGAGCCGCCGAGCAAAGCCGAGGTCGAAAAGCTGATCGGCCTCGTCGGCGGCGATCCGGCCGAGCTGATCCGCGACGGCGAGGCCGAGTTCAAGTCGCTGAAACTCGACAAGACCAAACTCGGCAAGGCCGAGATCGCCAAGGCGGTCGCGGCCCATCCGATTCTGCTGCAACGTCCCATCGTGGTGTCCGGGTCGCGTGCGGCGATCGGCCGGCCGCCGGAGGCCGTTCTTTCACTCCTGAAATGACGCCATGATCGGACGGCTACGCCTCTGGTCGGGCTACGTCCTCTTCTTCTTCTATGTCGTTACGCATCTCCTTAATCACGCCCTCGGCCTGATCTCGCTGCGCGTCCTCGAAGCGGGCCGCCACTGGTTCGTCTTCATCTGGCACAATCCCGCCGGCCAGACCGTTCTCTACGGCGCCCTGTTGATCCACTTCTCTCTCGCCCTGTGGTCGCTCTACCACCGCCGCGCGCTGAAGCTGTCGCACTGGGAGTGGCTGCAATGGAGCCTCGGCATCCTGGTCGTGCCGCTGGGCATGATCCATGTCGTCGGCACGCGGCTGGCCCACGAATTCTACGGCGTCGAACCTGGCTATCCCTGGGTCCTGGGGTCTCTGTTGGTCGGCGGATGGGAAAGCATCGCCCGCCAGTTCTCGCTGCCGATGGTGGTCTGGGTGCATGCCTGCATCGGGATGCACTTCGCCTGGCGCCTGAAGCCCTGGTACCGCGATGCACTGCCCTATCTCTATGCCGGCGCCCTGCTCGTGCCGGTGGCAGGTATCGCCGGCGCCGCCATCGCCCTGCGTGATGTCGCCGATCTCGCCCAACGGCCGGGCTTCCTCGAAAACCTGTTCGACCGCGTTCGCGCGCCAACCGCCGCGCAGGTCGCGAACCTGTACATGATCTCCTACACCCTGCAGAGCGTGGCGCTGGCGCTGCTGGTGGCGATGTTCGCCGCCCGACCGTTGCGCGACCTCTGGGAACGGCGCGCCGGCGTGGTCCGCCTCGACTACGGCGAACGCAAGAGCGTGACGCAGCCGGCCGGCTTCACGATTCTGGAGATGAGTCGCATTGCCGGCATTCCGCATGCTTCGGTATGTGGCGGTCGCGGACGCTGCTCGACTTGCCGGGTCCGGATCGGCGGCGTCGATCGCGACAAGCTTCCACCCGCCGAGCCCGAGGAAGCGAAGGTTCTGGTACGCGTCGGCGCGCCGCCCAACGTGCGCCTCGCCTGCCAGGTCAGGCCGCCGCCAGGCCACTACAGTGTCACCCCGCTCCTGCCGGCCTCCGCAGGGCCGGTCGAAGCCTACCGCCGCCAGCCGCAAGCCCATGGCGGCGAGCAGTACATCGCCATCCTCTTTGCCGATATCAGAGGCTTCACCTCGATCTCCGAAGGCAAGCTGCCGTACGACGTCGTCTTCCTGCTCAATCGGTATTTCCGCGCCACCGGCCAGGCCATCGAATCCGCCGGCGGACGGCTCGACAAGTTCATCGGCGACGGCGTGATGGCGCTCTTCGGATTGAATCGTACGCCGGAAGTCGCCTGCCGCCAGGCGCTCGATGCCGCCCGACGCATGTCGGAGGCGCTGACCGATCTCAACGAAGCTCTGTCGGGCGATCTCGACCAGCCCTTGCGCATCGGCATCGGCCTGCATGCCGGCCCCGCCATCGTCGGCGAGATGGGCTACGAACGCGCCGCCCAGATCACCGCCATCGGCGATACGGTCAACACCGCGAGCCGGTTGGAAACACTCACCAAGGAATTCGGCGTAGAGCTGGTCGTCTCGCAGGAACTGCTGGACCGCGCCGGTATCGGCCTCGACGATGCCGCTCGTCACGACGTCGAGATTCGCGGGCGGCAGGGGCGCTTGGCCGTACGCGCCGTCAAACGGGCAAGCGATCTCACGCCAATGTCATAAGATTTTCGTTGCCCGGCGAGCGGCGCCGGCAAGAATCGCGACTGTCTCCGGGAGGAAATTATGCGCTCCATTCTCGTTGCGGCCATGACGTCGGTAGCGATTGCCGTGTCGATGCCTGCCCTTGCCGCCGGCGGAGGGGGCAGCATGGAGCAACCGCAGACCAAACCCGTCGACGCCAACTACACGCGCGCCAAGGCGATGATCGAGGCCAAGGACTACAAGGGCGCGATACCTTTGCTGCAGCAGGTCGTGGCCAAGGATCCCAGGAACGCCGACGCCTACAACCTCATGGGCTTCGCCACGCGCAAGTCGGGCGATGCGGCGGGTTCGCTGCAATACTATCAGCAGGCGCTCGCCATCGACCCCCGCCACATCGGCGCCTACGAATATCTCGGCGAAGCCTATCTGATGATGGGCCGGCTGCCCGAGGCCGAGCAGCAGCTGGCGCGCCTCGACTCGCTCTGCACTTTCGGCTGCACCGAGTATCGCATGCTCAAGGCCGCAATAGCCGACTTCAAAGCCGGCAAGCGGCCGACGAACTAGGCGTGGGCTCAGTGCGCGACGAGCAGCGGCACCGTCATGGTCGCGAGCAGGGTGCGGCTGGCGCCGCCCAGAACCATCTCACGCACGCGCGAGTGGCCGTAGATCCCCATCACGATCAGGTCGACATCGCGATCGGCGGCACGTGACAGGATCACGCCGCCGACGTCGGAGCCGTCGGCGCTGTCGTGCTGGAGAACAGCATTTACACCGTGGCGGGACAGCCATTTGGCGATCTCCACCCCCGGCTCGCTGCCCGACGACGTCTTCTGCGGGTCGATCATCAGCAGGGTCACCTTGAGAGCAGTCTTCAGGACCGGCAGGGCGGCCGTCACCGCCCGCACCGACTCGCGGCTGCTGTTCCAGCAGACCATGACATTGCCACCCGGCATCTTCGCGGCGCCGATATACGGCACGATCAGCGCGGGCCGTTCGGTCGCCATCGCCACACGCTCGACCAAGTCCGAAGGCGTCGCCGGCACGGCCTCCGGATCATACTGGCCCAGCACGACCAAATCGGCATAGCGCCCGACCTCGATCAGACACTCGTCGGTCATGCCGGACACCGTCCGCCATTCGCTGGAACCGCCGGCGCCGCCGGTCACCTTCTGAAAAGTCGCGGAAGAGGCCGCCTCGTCGCTTCGGGCCGTCTCTTCATAGCTGGCGTAGAGCGCATCCATGGCCACGCTGGCATCGGTGAACATGGGCGCCTGGAAGGGCTGACGGACATGCAGCCCGATGAGATGCGCTCCATGTTGCCGTGCAATATCGACGGCGATCTTAAGCCGCCCCTCCGCGCCGCGCGTCGCATCGCAGTGCACGAGGATGGTCTTGTAGCCCATGAAGGTCCTCCAGAGGTTGCCCGGCTACCTTACAATACAACGCAATTGCTTGTGCAAGGGTGCGAAACTCTCTCTCGCATCGGTACTTGCAGCCTTTCCCGACCGTCCTTTCGCCCGCTATGCTGGCCCGGAATAAACGCCCGTTTACGCCGCCGCATTCGGAGGGCCTCCCGCGATGAGCACCGCCACACCCGTTCCTCTTGTTTTTGGCGACTATGCGCTGGAGGACCGCTACCGGCTCGGCAAGGGTCGCGTCTACATGACCGGCATCCAGGCGCTGGTGCGCCTGCCGATGATGCAGCGCCAGCGCGACCTCGCGGCCGGCCTCAATACCGGGGGCTTCATCTCCGGCTATCGCGGCTCACCGCTCGGCATGTACGACAATGCGCTATGGGGCGCGAAGCGCTACCTCAAGGACAACAACATCCACTTCCAGCCCGGCCTCAACGAGGATCTGGCGGCGACGGCGGTGTGGGGCAGCCAGCAGACCAACCTGTTCCCCGGCGCCACCGTCGATGGCGTGTTCTCGATCTGGTACGGCAAGGGTCCTGGCGTCGATCGCTCGATGGACGTGCTGAAGCACGGCAACGCCGCCGGCACGTCGCCGCACGGCGGCGTCATCGCACTGGCCGGCGACGACCATGGCTGCCAGTCCTCGACCTTGCCGCATCAGAGCGAGCAGGTCTTCTCGGCCGCGATGATCCCCGTCGTCAATCCGGCGACGGTTCAGGAGTATCTCGATTTCGGCATCCTGGGCTTCGCATTGTCGCGCTACTCGGGCTGCTGGGTGGGCTTCAAGGCGATCTCCGAGACTGTCGAGAGCGGCGCCTCGGTCTGGGTCGATCCCGAACGCATCCAGATCGTGATGCCGACCGACTTCCAGCTCCCGCCGGGCGGCCTCGGTATCCGCAACCCCGATCCGCCGCTCGAAGCAGAGAAGCGTCTGCACGGGCCGAAGATGGACGCCGTGCGCGCCTTCGTGCGCGTCAACGGCTTCGACAGGATGGTGATCGATCCGCCGCGCCCGCGCATCGGCATCATGACCACCGGCAAGGCCTATCTCGATACGCGCCAGGCGCTGGAAGATCTCGGCATCGACGACGAGCGCGCCAAGGCGCTGGGCATCCGTCTCTACAAGGTGGGCGTGACCTGGCCGCTGGAGCCCGAAGGGGCGCGGCGCTTCGCCGAAGGCCTGCAGGAAGTGATCGTCGTCGAAGAGAAGCGATCGAACCTCGAAGACCAGCTCATCCGCCTCCTCTACAACCTGCCGGCCGACCGTCGCCCGTTGGTCATCGGCAAGGCCGACGAGACCGGCCGCATCATCCTGCCGAGCGAGGGCGAGCTGACACCGACCGGCGTCGCCATGGTGATCGCCAACCGGCTGATGAAGCACCAAGGCGAGTCGCCCGAACTGCGCCAGCGGCTGGCCCGCCTCGAAGCCAAGGAGAAGCTCCTGGCCGCCCCGCCGCCCAAGGTGGCGCGCACGCCCTTCTTCTGCTCGGGTTGCCCGCACAACACCTCGACGCGCGTGCCCGAAGGCAGCCGCGCCATGGCCGGCATCGGCTGTCACGGCATGGCGATCTGGATGCCGGATCGGCGCACCTCGCTGATCTCGCACATGGGCGGCGAAGGCGTCGGCTGGGTCGGCCAGGCGCCGTTCCATTCCGACAAGCATATCTTCCAGAATCTGGGTGATGGCACCTACTACCATTCCGGCCTGATGGCGATCCGCCAGTCCGCCGCCGCCGGCGTCAACATCACCTACAAGATCCTGTTCAACGACGCCGTCGCCATGACCGGCGGCCAGCCGCACGACGGGCCGCTGACCGTGCCGGAGATCACGCGCCAGGTCGAAGCCGAGGGCGCGAAGAGGGTCGTCGTCGTCACCGACGAGCCGGACAAGTATCCGATGAACGCCGGCTTCGCGCATGGCGTCACCATCCGTCATCGCGACGAACTCGATGCCGTGCAACGCGAGCTGCGCGACATTCCGGGTCTCACGGTGCTGGTTTACGACCAGACCTGCGCGGCCGAAAAGCGCCGCCGCCGCAAGCGCGGCACCTTCCCCGATCCCGCCAAGCGGGTGTTCATCAACGACGCCGTCTGCGAAGGCTGCGGCGACTGCTCCGACAAGAGCAACTGCGTGTCGGTCAAGCCGCTGGAGACCGAACTCGGCCGCAAGCGTCAGATCGACCAGAGCAATTGCAACAAGGATTTCTCCTGCCTGAACGGCTTCTGCCCGAGCTTCGTCTCGGTACACGGCGGCGCCGTCCGCAAGGCACGGAGGCCGCAGCTCAAGGTCGTGCAGGACGATCCCTTTGCGTCTCTGCCCATGCCGACGCTGCGGCCTCTGAGCGAGGCCTACGGCATCCTGGTGACCGGCATCGGCGGTACCGGCGTGATCACCGTCGGCGCCCTGATCGGCATGGCCGCCCATCTCGAAGGCAAGGGCTGCACCGTGCTCGACTTCACGGGCCTTGCCCAGAAGAACGGCGCGGTGATGAGCCATGTCCGGCTCGCCCCCAAGCCGGAGGACCTCCATGCCGTGCGCATCGCCGCCGGCGGCGCCAACCTGGTGCTGGGCTGCGACATGGTCGTGGCGGCGTCACCCGCCGCCCTCTCGCGCATCGAGCAGGGCGTCACCAAGGCGGTGATCAACGGCTACGTCCAGCCGGTCGCGGCCTTCGTCATGAACGGCGACATGGATCTCGGCGCCGAAGCGATGATGAAATCCATCCGCGACGCCGCGGGCGACGAGGCAACATCGTTCATCGACGGCACCGGCCTCGCTACGGCGATCCTGGGAGACTCGATTGCGACCAACCTCTTCATGCTGGGCCATGCCTGGCAGAAGGGCCTGATCCCGCTGTCGCTGGAAGCGATCGAGCGCGCCATCGAGCTGAACGGCGTTGCCGTCGAGACCAGCAAGCGCACCTTCGCCTGGGGCCGTCTGGCCGCCCACAATCTCGCCGCCGTGCAGGCCGCGGCCAAGCCGACGCTTCGTGTCGAGAAGCCGGTTGCCCGCACGCTGGCCGAGATCGTGTCCAAGCGGGTCGAGCTCCTCACCGCCTATCAGGACAAGGCCTATGCCGAGCGCTACCGCGCGTTCGTCGACAAGGTCGCGAAGGCCGAGAAGGACAAGGCGCCGGGCCGTCGTGGGCTTGCCGAGGCCGTCGCCAAGTCGCTCTACAAGCTGATGGCCTACAAGGACGAGTACGAGGTCGCCCGCCTCTACACCGACGGCGAGTTCCTGAAGAAGCTCGGCACGCAATTCGAAGGCGACTACAAGCTCACCTTCCATCTTGCGCCGCCGCTGTTCGCCGATCGCGACCCGACGACGGGCCAACTCAAGAAGAGCGAGTTCGGAAGCTGGATGATGCCGGCCTTCCGCCTGCTCGCCTCGCTGAAGCGCCTGCGCGGCAGCAAGCTCGACATCTTCGGCTACACCGAGGAGCGGCGCATGGAGCGCCGGTTGATCGGCGAGTACGAGGCCACCGTCGAGACGCTGCTCGCCACGCTCGGCCAGGACAATCACGCGATGGCGGTGCAGATCGCCGCGTTGCCCGAGACGATGCGCGGCTTCGGCCACATCAAGGAGAAGAACGTGAAGGCCGCGAAGGAACGCGAAGCAACCCTGCTCGCTGCCTACAAGAGCCCGGCCACACGGTCCGTCGCGGCCGAATAGAGCAACGCCTCCGAAACGAGGACGGGACGCCTGCGCTCCCCTAAGGGGTTGGGGAAGGAGCGCAGACGTCCCGGGTACGCGCGCTGTCTGCGAAGGGAGGAATGCAGCCAGCGTATTTGTCGCTATAAGCCCGTTCGCCTGGGGAAGGTAATCACAATCTGCGGACGAGTATCGCACCCCAACTGCAATCGCGGGCGATCTTGAACGCGTTGGCGCGTCAGGCGCGACCGCTCTGGTGCGAGAAGGATGCCGGATCGAACCGGCCGCCGGGCCCACCTTTGCCGCCGAGGCGATCGAGGGCGCGTTGCCACTTCGCGGCGAAGTCGACATCGAATACCAGCTCGGCATCGCCGTCGACGACCAGCCAGGCATTGTCCTGCATTTCGCGATCGAGCTGGCCGGGTGCCCAGCCGGAATGACCCAGCGCCAGCCACGCATGCTTGGGGCCGCTGCCGCCGGCCATGTCCCTCAGAATTTCGAGCGAGGCGGTGAGCGCCATGCCGCCCTCGATCAGCAGGGTCTCCTCGCGCTTGTAATCGGCTGAATGCAAAACCAGGCCGCGCGCGGTTTCGACCGGGCCGCCAAACAGCACCGGCCGTTCGGCCGCCGCCGGCGATACTTCGATCCCGAGCTGCTTGTAGACCTGGCCCAGCGGGAGATCGTCGACCTTGTTGTTCACGATGATGCCCAAAGCACCATCGTCATCGTGCTTGCAGAGAAACACGACGCTCTTCTGGAAACGCTCGTCCGGCATGGACGGTGCGGCGACCAGGAAGCGGCCGACCAGCGTAGCGGCGGGGGAGCCTGACCCGGACATGATTCTATAATCCTCTAAATCCATGGGGATTGTCCGGTCAAAGATCAAGGGTCACAGCGCCCGCATAGACAAAGGCCGGAGCCCGGCCTAGGGTCCGCCGGTTCGCAAAAGGCCGCGGTTGGGCGGCATTGGAGGAGCAGAGAATGGCGAAAGTCGGCGACAAGGTGCCCAGCGCCACGTTGCGCACCATGGGTCCGGAAGGCCCCAAGGCGGTCACCACCGAAGAACTTTTCGCGCCCGGCAAGAAGGTTGTTGCCTTCGCGCTGCCGGGGGCGTTCACCCCCACTTGTTCAGCAAAGCACGTGCCCGGGTTCGTGGCCGAAGCAGCTGCCCTGAAGGCGAAGGGTGTCGATACGATCGCCTGCATTTCCGTCAACGATGCGTTCGTCATGGGCGCCTGGGGCAAGGACCAGAAGGCCGGCGATGCCGTCCTGATGCTGGGTGACGGCAATGGCGAATTCACACAGGCAATGGGCCTGACCATGGACGGCTCGAAGTTCGGCCTCGGCACGCGCAGCCAGCGCTACGCCATGGTCGTCGAGGACGGCGTCATCAAGAACCTCTTCGTCGAGAAGCCCGGTGCGTTCGAAGTGTCTTCGGCCGAGCACGTGCTGAAGAACCTCTAGCGCCTGGGCCCATCCACGGCCAAAATCGACGGCGGAGCGCAAGCTCCGCCGTTTTCGTTTGGGGCAACATGACTCCGGCAGAACAACCGCCTCTCTTCACCGGCCTCTTCCAGGTAAACGGCGCCACACGCCTCTACGGCACGATCGGCGACCCGATCCGCCAGCTCCGCATGACCGCGATCATGCCGCAGGTTTTCGCCGCCGTCGGCGCCAATGCCGTCTGGCTACCGTTCGAGGGCGGGTCCGACCTCCTGCCGCTGATGCTCGAAGCGCTGGCCAAGATGCGCAATCTCGGCGGCTTCACCGTCACCATCCCGCACAAGACCACCATGCTCGACCTGCTGGGCCGCGCGACCCCGCGCGCACTGGCAGCCGGCAGCGTCAACCTGGTGCGGCGCGACGGCGACGGCACGTTGATCGGCGACAATGTCGATGGCGTGGGCTTCGTGCGCGGGTTGGAGGCGCAGGGACATCGCGTGCGCGACGCCAGCATCTGGCTGGTCGGCCTCGGCGGTGCCGGCGGCGCAATCGCGGCGGCGCTCTGCGAAGCCGGCATCGGCCGCCTGCTCGTGACGGAAATCCAGGACTCGCGAGCGAGCAAGGGGATCGACCGCTTGCTGCACCACTACCCGGACGTACCCGTGGCCGAGGTCAGTTCGCCGCCCAAAGGCATCAATATCGCGATCAACGCGACGCCGCTCGGCCTCAAGCCCGGCGACCCGCAATCCTTCGACCCGATGACCCTCGATCCCGAAACGGTCGTGGCCGATGTCATCATGAGCCCGGCCGAGACGCCCTTGCTGCAGCGCGCCCGGACCCACGGCCGGCGCATCCATCACGGCCGGCACATGCTCGATCATCAGGTGCCGCTCTATCTCGACTGGTTCGGCATCGACACCAAAGGCATCGACATCGTTCGCCTCGTCCGCTCCATCGGCTGAAGCGAAGGAGCCGGCCGGCTACAGCGTCACGCCGCCGTTCACGTGGATCGTCTGGCCGGTGATGTAGCTCGACGCCGGCGAGCAGAGGAAGGCGATCAGGGCGGCCACTTCGGCCGGCTTGCCGTAGCGGCGCATCGGTATCGACTCGCTGATCTTCTCCATGCCGGCGCGAGGCACGGCGACATGGGCGTCGGGGTCCTTCTCGATGAAGCCCGGCGCCACGCAGTTCACCGTCGCGCCCGAGGCGGCGAGGTCGACGGCAAAGACCTTGGCGAAGGCTTCGAGGCCGGCCTTGGCGGCGGCAGACGCCGGGAAGGTCACGAGCCCACGGGCAAAGGCATGCGCCACGAAGGAGGAAACGCCGATCAAGCGGCCGGCCGCGCCGGCCTTGAGAAGCCAGGGCTTGGCAGCCGTCGCGAGCTCGAAGAAAGCCGCCGTCATCGACGCCTGGCTGGCATCCCAGCCAGCCCGGTCTATATCGCCGACCTGGCGACGGTCAGCAAAGCCTGCGTTGCTCACCACGATCTCGAGGTGGCCGAACCTGGCGACCGTCTCTTCGATCAGGCGGGCCGCCGTGCCGGACTCGGCGAGGTCGCCTTCCAGGATCAACGCCTGGCCACCGGCACCCGTCACGAAGTTCGCGACCCGTTCGAGCCCTGCGCGGTTCTTGCGGGCGTGAAGCGCCAGCGCGGTATCGGGAGCGGCAAGAGTACGCGCCGTCGCGGCGCCAATGCCGGAAGAAGCACCCGTGATGAGGATCACTCGAGGAGAAGCTGTCATGCCAACAGGAGTAGAGTCCTATCAGGCCACCGGCAAGCCCATCGAGGACGGCTGCTTGCGGGCCACACTAAGGCGCGAAGAGAGATTGGCGACCCAGTGAAGCCTGTTCCTGTGTCTGCTGGCCAGCCGGCTTGACCTGAGTCAAGGTCGCCGGCGCCGACCGCGTCATCCTTCGCGCCTCACGAGGCAGGAGAAGAACATGGGCTACAAGACCATCCTGGTGCATTGCGACGCCGATCCGAAGGTCGCGCACAGACTAGCCATCGCGGTGGAGCTGGCCAAGCGCCACCAAGCCCACCTCGTCGGCGTGCACATCCAGGAGCCGTTCGAAGCGCCGGCCATGTTCAACGGAACCTCGGTAATGGGCAACTTCTACGCTGTCTTTGAAGAGACCACGAAGGCAAACCTGGCGGCCGCGAAAGCAGCCTTTGCCAAAGCTGTGAAAGGGGCCGAAATCACGACGGAATGGCGGTCCGAGGAGGGCTACGTGGACTCACGCCTGGCCGTCCATGCACGCTACGCCGACCTCATGGTGCTTGGGCAAGCCGATCCCGATACGCCGTCTTTCACGCCGCTGGATCTGCCCGAAACCATGGCGTTGTCGACCGGCCGGCCGATACTGGTTGTGCCGTATGTCGGCGCGCCGGCAGAGCCTGCCAAGACCGTCATGCTGTGCTGGAATGCGAGCCGTGAAAGCGCCCGTGCGGCCTCGGATGCGCTGCCGTTGCTACGTGCCGCCTCCAACGTCATCGTCCTCTGCGTCGATGCCCACTCGTCGACATATGGACACGGCGCCGAGCCGGGCGCCGACGCCGGCCCGGATCGGCACGACAATGATGTCGTTCGCGGTCAGCGCCGTCATGCCGAAGCCGCCGATGAAATAGGCCGAGCCATCGACGCCCGCGAAGCGCTGGTAAATCCCCGCGACGCGCGGAAGCCGGTAGACGAGCATCATCGTCCGGTCACCGTCGCCGCCGAAATCGAAGCCGACCGAGGGCCCCTGCCAGAACACCTTCCGGTCGCCGGCATTGCGGGTATAGAGCACGCCCTCGCCGTAGCGCAGGCCGCCGACGAAAGCCCCGGATGCCTCCTGCCCGAGAATGTAGCCGTTGGGTTCGCCCCAGCGCCGTGTCGCCTCCTCGATAGTGAGCGCCAGCCCACGCGAAACGGTGCCGAAGAACCGGTGGCCGGAGCCGACAAGCTCGCGCGTCGTGAAGGTCGCGTTGCCCGGCCGCGTCCGCTGCTGCGCAAGAACCTCGAAAGGAAATGCTGCCATGATGAGAAGCGCCAGAACCGGCAGGAGCCGTGCCAGCCAACGGGCGGAACCGGCAACATGCCGGGCGCCGTGGTTGAAGGGATCAGTCTCGGGGGTGCGCTTTGAAAGGCGTGCCGTCATGTCTGCCTCGATCGGTCCGGTCGTTCGGGTTGGGAAAGCGGATTGGGAAGGGATAGGGGCCGGATAAGC
>Ga0209792_1001379_pt1 | contig 11869 bp, 11 predicted proteins | sample EBPBio142005_DNA_FD_185860 | JGI IMG/M metagenome (GOLD analysis project Ga0209792, IMG submission 185860) | Wastewater treatment Type I Accumulibacter community from EBPR Bioreactor in Madison, WI, USA - Reactor 1_6/14/2005_ DNA (SPAdes)... | ecosystem: Engineered > Bioreactor > EBPR >...
AGGAAATCAGGCTCGGACTGGGCACGCCAGATCTTGCAGCCGCCTCAAAGCTCGTGGCCGACGAACACCAGCGTCGGACGCCCAGACTGGGCATTTGCGACGCGGGTCAGTGACGCCGCCGCGGCCATCGCCAGGCCGCCCGCCATCGCAGACCGTCTGTTAAACATTGGAAAATTCTCCTGCTGGACGCTTACACACAGGAGAACTATGGGTGGCTTGGGACCTCCGGTGAAGCCGCCGGAGGACGGCTTCACCCGCTTGTGATGGCGGCAGCGTCTCACGCCGCGCGCTTCTTGCTCTCCTCGACGATGCGCTCGGCCGTGCGGCCGACCAGCTCCTGGAGATGGTCGAACTCGGTACGGAAGCTGCCGACGCCCTGGGTGACCGAACGGATCTCCACGATCATGTCGGCGATCTCCGCTTCGGGCATCAGCGCCGAAACCTCGTCCCAGCCGGTCCAGCCCGGGCGCGTGTCGTAGCCGAGAAGTTGGCCACGCCGTCCGGAGATCAGCCGCTGCAGCCGCGGCGTCGACTCGCTCGGCCCCATCACCGTCACCTTGAGGATCGGCTCCAGCAGCACGGGCTTGCACTTGGGCATGGCCTCGCTCATGGCGATACGCGCGGCCATCTTGAACGACATTTCGGAGCTGTCGACCGAATGATACTGGCCGTCGAACAGCGTCACTTCGAGATCGACCACCGGCTGGCCGAGCGGTCCCTCCTTCAGATATTCGACCAGCCCGGCTTCGACCGCGGGGATGAAGTTGCGCGGCACGACGCCGCCCACGATCTTGTCGACGAAGCGGAAGCCCGAGCCGCGCGGCAGCGGCTTGATCTCGACCTTGATGTCGGCGAATTGGCCGTGGCCGCCGGTCTGGCGCTTGTAGCGGGCGTGCTGCTGCGCGCCGGCCTGGATGGTTTCGCGATAGGCGACGCGCGGCGCTGTCGTCTCGACGGCGACGTTGTAGCGGCCGGCGAGCTTGTCGACGGCGACCTTGAGGTGCATTTCGCCCTGACCCTTGATCAGCAGCTCGTGAGTCTCGCCGCGCGCCTCGAAGGAGAGCGAGGGATCCTCCTCGACGATCTTGTGCAGCGCGCCGGAAAGCTTGACCTCGTCATTGCGGTTCTTGGCGGCGAGCGACAGGGCGAAGACCGGAGGATCCGCCGTCGGGAAGTCGGCCGACGCAGCGACGCCGCCCGCCGACAATGTCTGTCCGGCCGAGATCGCCTCGACCTTGGCCAGCGCCACGATCTCGCCGGCCTTCGCTTCCGTCGTCTTGTCGAGGCGCTGTCCGAAAGGCCGCAGCAAAGTGCCGATCCGCTGGCCGCCCAGCGACTGGCCTTCGGTGAGCGTGCCCGACCAGACGCGGCAGAGCGAGAGCTTGCCGGCATGGCTCTGGTGCAGGACCTTGAAGCATTCCGCCATGGCCACCCCGTTCGACGGCAAAGCCCGACGCTCAGCCGTCGTATCGACGAAAGGGGTGTCGTGACGCAATGCCTTCAAGAGCCGTCGCACACCATTCTCGCGATCGCCGGCGCCCAGCAGGACGGGCGAGATCTGGTCGGAGCCGAATTCCTCGTGCAGGTCGCGGTAGATCAGCGACTTCTCTGGGGCAATATCCTCGATGAGCTGTTCGAGCAGCGTGTCGTCGAATTCCGAGAGCGTTTCCAGCATCTCGCGGCGGGCTTCGCTTTCGCGCGGCAGGATCTCGGAAGGCATCTCGATCAGATCCGAGGCACCGCTCGACTTGTAGCGATAGGCGCGTTCGCTCACGAGATCGACATAGCCCACGGTCTCTTCGCCGCCATCCGAGGTCGACCGGCGAATCGGCACCTGGCGCAGCACGAGCTTGCGCGTCGAGATGGCCTGCAGCGCGGCCAGCATGTCGCGCACGCGGACGTCGGCCGAATCGATCTTGTTGATGAAGATGATGTGGGGAAGGCGGCGGTCTTCGATGTACTTCAGCAGCGGCGTCAGGGCCACGACCCGCTCGGGCGAGGGTTCGCAGACGAGGACGACGGCGTCGCACACGGCAAGGGCCGTGAAGGCATCGTGCTGGAACTCGATCGAGCCTGGCACGTCGAGGAACGTCCACTGGTCGCCCAGATAGTCGACCGAGGCCATGTTGATTTCGGTGCCCATGCCGCGCTTGCGGGCTTCGGGGGAGCCGTCGCCGATGGAAGTGCCTGCACGTGTCGAACCGCGCCGGCCGATGGCTCCCGTAGCGAAGAGGATGCTCTCGAGCAGACTGGTCTTGCCCGAGAGATACGGCCCGCACAGCGCCACCACGCGGTGCGCGCCGCTACCTGGTCTGCCCCCAGGAATGGTCTCGGTCTTGAGTTCGGCCATGACAACGTCCTCCTTCTTCGCGAATGCAGTACGCGTAGAAGCCCCGGAGGCGTCTCCAGGAAGGACGGGCTAACCCGCGGCGCCTCGTTCGGAGCGAAGCCCTGTGTCGACGAAATCGTTCCACCGGGGGCAGGCCGAGTCAATCGGCCGGCTGGGACTTGTGGATGAGATTTCGCTGGGAGGCCGTCGATACGCCTACTATCGACGGGCCATGACCGAGAGGAGCGAAGAGAAACCAGGCCGCCGTGGCCGGCCGCGTTCGACGGCGGCGGAGATTGCCATTCTCGACGCGGCCTACGGGCTCATCGTTTCGAAAGGCCTGGCCGCCGCGACGATGGATGCCATCGCCCGCGCGTCCAAAGTTTCCAAGATGACGGTCTACAAATGGTGGCCGTCCCGCGAGGCGCTGCTGATCGACGCCTTTCTAAGGCATGCGTCGTTGATGCTGCCGCTCACGGAAGAGGGCGATCCGGTCGCGACGTTGCAGGGCCACGCCGCGGCCTACGCCGAAGCGCTGATGAGCGAATTCGGCAAGGTGCAGCTTGCCGTCATTTCCGAATGCATCGCCAAGACGGGCTCCGCACAGCTCTTCACGGAACGCTATCTCGACATCCGGCGAAAGACCGCCACAGCGATCATCGAGCGCGGCCAGAGGGAAGGCTCGATCATGGCGGGCGTTGCAGCGGGCGATCTCTACGACCGCATCTACGGCACGCTTTTCTACCGCTTCCTGTTCCAGTTCAGGCCGCTGTCTGCCGACTATGCGAGGAAGCTGGTGGCCTCCCTTCTGACGCCTCGCTGAGGTGGCGCCAAGCCGCGGGAACGACCCGGCGGTAGCCTTGTCCCTGATGGACGATCCGCGCCGCGACCAGCCGGTTCAACTCGGGAAGGGCATGAAAGGGGACTGACGGAAACGCATGATGCTCGGCGTGGTAGGGCATGTTCCAGGCGAACCAGCGCACGATGCCGTTCGTATAAGTCGTCCGCGTATTTTCGAGCGCACTCGAGGAATGACCGCAGCCCGTGTGTTCGGAATAGAGGTAGGGCCTGAGGAAGAGCTGGCCGATCAGCACAGGAACGATCCAGACCCATAGTAACAACGGCGAGGCCAGAGCGGCCGATCCTGCCGCGAGCGCCAGGTAGAGCGCGGTGTAGGCGCGCGCCTCCCACACGATCAGCCCGCGCTTGTCCGCCGGCACCCAGGGCGCTGCGACCGTGCCGGTGATCGCATGGTGCAGCATCAGCAGCAGACGATTGCCGAGTTGCGGCACGCCGGTGAAGGACAGGATCCGTCGCGGCAGCGAATCGGTCCGCGAGCCGACAATCAGTTCGGGATCCTTCTCGAGGTCCTGCGTGTGGCGGTGATGATCCCAATGGAAGAGGCGGTAGTATTCGTAGGGCAGGCCGATCAGCACGCCGCAGAGCTGGCCGACGACCGGGTTGAGGATGCGCGTCCTGAACGCCGTCTTGTGCGCGGTCTCATGCAACGGCGTGAACAGGAAGGCGATGCAGAAGCCTTGCACGGCCATGAGCGGAAGGGCTGCCAGCACGCCATAGGCCGTGGTCAGCACCGAGATGAGTGCTGCCATTGCCGTGATCAGGCCAAGCTGGCTCGCGATGCGCATCATTGCCGGCGCGTTGTTCTGCACCGAAAGCGCCCGGATGGCGGCGGGACCTACCGACGGACCAGCCATGTTGGCATCCTCCATTTAACTGTACGGATCGTACAGTAAATAAGAGAGTGGTGGCAAGAAAAAGGGCCGGTCCCCGAAGGGCCGGCCCTGTTCCTTTTATATATCGGAGCGGCTCAGCTCAGCGCGGCGCAGGCGCGCTGGATGCGGCGTCCCGCCTCTTCCAGCAGGTTCGTTGCCGTGGCGTAGGAGATGCGGAAGGCGGGACCCTGGCCGAAGGCGGAGCCCTGCACGACCGACAGACCCTCGGCTTCGAGCAGGTAGTTCACGAAGTCCGTGTCGTTCTCGATCGTCTTGCCGTTCGGCGTCTTCTTGCCGATCGTGCCGGCACAGGACGGGTAGACGTAGAAGGCGCCTTCCGGCCGCGGGCACTTGAGGCCCTTGGTCTGGTTCAGCATCGAGACGATGAGGTCGCGGCGCTGCTTGAAGACGGCGACGTTCTTCGGAATGAAGTCGGTCGGGCCGTTCAGCGCCGCCACCGCCGCCGCCTGGCTGATCGAGCTGGCGTTCGACGTGCTCTGCGACTGCACCGTGATCATGGCGTTGATCAGCGCCTGCGGACCGGCGGCATAGCCGATACGCCAGCCCGTCATGTTGTAGGCCTTCGACACGCCGTTCATCGTCAAGGTACGGTCGTAGAGCTTGGGCTCGACTTCGGCCGGCGTCGCGAATACGAAGTCGTCGTAGACGAGCTTCTCGTACATGTCGTCGGTCAGCAGGTAGACCTGCGGATGGCGCAGCAGCACGTCGCACAGCGCCCGCAGGTCGGCCTTGGTGTAGGCAGCCCCCGTCGGGTTGCTGGGCGAGTTCAGGATCAGCCACTTGGTCTTCGGCGTGATCGCGCGCTCCAGGGCCTCCGGTTGCAGCTTGAAGCCGTGCTTTTCCTCGCACTGCACGATCACCGGCGTGCCGTCGCCGAACAGCACCATCTCCGGGTAGGAGACCCAGTACGGCGCCGGCACGATGACCTCGTCGCCCGGGTTCAGCGTGGCCAGCATGGCGTTGAAGATGATCTGCTTGCCGCCCGAGGTGACGACGGTCTGCGACGGCTTGTACTCCAGGCCGTGGTCGCGCTTCATCTTGGCGACGATGGCTTCGCGCAGCGCCGGCGTGCCGGGCACTGCGGTGTATTTGGTGTCGTTCTCGCGAATGGCCTTGTAAGCCGCTTCCTTGATGTGGTCGGGAGTCGGGAAGTCGGGCTCGCCAGCGGCAAGGCCGATCACGTCTTTGCCCGCCGCTTTCATCTCCAGGAACTTCGCCTGCGCGGCATTGGTCGGAGAGGGCTTGATACGGCTAAGACGATCGGCAATAAGAGCCATAACGCGATGCCTCCTTTCAGGCATTGAAAAAGCGCGCGAAGGTACTGGTGGACGTTCGCCACTGCAAGAAAACGCGCAGTTCTCCGGAGGCTATCGAGGGCTATTTCTCATAGGTGCTCGCGATATCGCTGCTCGGCCTTCTGCAAAACCTTCAGGTGACCTCTCCGAAAAGCCATTAACTTATTGTAATATATAGGCTTTTATCCTGTGCGGATCATTTGCTTCGACATGATCGGCGTACCGCTGCTCGGCATGTGGTGCGCCCTACCGATGGGCACCTGGACGCCCCTTAGTCGACGAGGCGGATCGACGCCTCGACGGTCATCTTGGCATCGCCGAAGCCGATGCGCCGCCCGCTGACCGGAGCGGCATCGCGGTAATCGAGGCCGACCGCGACCCTCAGACTGTCGCCGCGCGGGCTGATGCCATTGGCAGGATCGAAGCCGACCCATTCGAGGCCCGGCACCCAGGCCTCGGCCCAGGAGTGGCTGGTGCGGCCGACATGCAGGTCGGGATCGTCGTTGCGCAGGTAGCCGCTGACATAGCGCGCGGGGACGCCGAGCCGCCGGCAGCAGGCGATGAAGACATGCGCGTCGTCCTGGGCGACGCCGGCGCCGCGGGCCAGCGCGTCGACCGCTGTGGTGTCCACCGTGGAGACTCCGGTCTTGTAGGCGATGCGCCTGGCAATCCGATCCATCAGCTCGTGCAGGACGGCGACGCGCTGTGCGGGATCGGCGGCGCGCTCGGCAAGGCCCTCGATCAGCGGGTCGAAGCTCGCATCGTGGCGCGCCAGCCCGGTGTTACGCAGCCAAAACGGCGCCGGCAGCGTCGGCGCGTCGGCATAGCGCAGCCATTGATCGACACCGCCGTATTCGTAGAGGCCGTGCACGACGATTTCGACGGCTTGGTGCTGATGTGCCAGCGAAAAAGTCGTGACCTGATTGCCGTGACCGTCGACCCATTCCGAACGCTTGCCGGGGCCGTCGATGCGCCACGACACGATGCGCTGCCCCGTGGCCGGCTTGGGCGTCAGCCGCACATCGTGGATCGAGTGGCGGGAGGGCTGGTCGAAGTCGAAGCGCGTGGCGTGGTGGATGGAGAAGCGCATGGTCCGTCCCTCAATCCAGCAGGAACTGTCGGCCGATCTCGTCGTTCAGCGTCGCGATGTCGCCGCGCAGCGTGCCGAGGAACTTCGCCAGGCCGACATCGAACACCTGGTCGATCCGGGCGTAACGCAACCGGGCATGCAGCTCGCCGGCCAGCCGGTCGGCCTCGCCGTGCGTGCCGTAGGCGTCGGCCAGCTCGCGCATGTTGAGGTCGACCATCCAGAGGCAGTGGTGCACCGAGCGCGGCACGTCGCGGCGCAGCATCATCAGCTCCGCCACTTTCATGGGATGCAATGAGCTTCGATAGATACGCCGGTAGGTACGTACCGCACCGATGCAGGCCAGCAGCTCCGACCAGGCGAAGTAGTCGAGGCCTTCGGCATTGGCATCGCCATCGGGCCGCAGCAGGTGGAACTTCACGTCGAGGATGCGGCCGGTATTGTCGGCACGTTCGAGGTAGGCGCCGAGCTGCAAGAAGTTGTTCGCCTCGTCGCGCAGCAGGGTCACTTGCGCGGCGCCGAAGATCATGACGGCCTGCTTCTTCACCGATTCGATCAGCGCCCCGCGGTCGAGCGTGGCGCGGTCGCCGCGCAGGCGGCCGCTCAGCTCCAGCCACAGCCCGTTCAGGCTCTCCCAGACATCGACCGTGATGTTATTGCGCTCCTCGCGGGCATTGCGCCGCGCCGCGCCGATCGAGTTCACGATAGAGGAGGGGTTGTTCTCGTCGAGCACCAGGAAGTCGATCAGGCTGGCCAGCCGGCCACCCTGGAGCTGGCTCTGGCGGAACTCGTCCTCCATGCCGAAGATCGCCGCGACGCCGGCCGCTTCCTCGCCGCGCGACTGCAGGGCCATGCGCTGCATCGCCTCGATCAGCCGTGCCGTCGACTTGGCCCGCTGCAGGTAGCGGCCCATCCAGTAGAGGTTCTTGGCGGTGCTGCTCAGCATGGCGCTACCTGCCGCCGGCCGGCGCGTCGGGCGCCAGCACCCAGGTATCCTTGGTGCCGCCGCCCTGGCTCGAATTGACGACCAGCGAGCCTTCCTTCAGTGCCACGCGCGTCAGCCCGCCGGGTACTATGGTGATCTTGCGCCCGGACAGGACGAAGGGGCGAAGGTCGACGTGGCGCGGCGCCACGCCCTGGCTCACGAAGGTCGGGCAAGTCGACAGCGCCAGGGTCGGCTGCGCGATGTAGTTGTCCGGCCGTGTCTTGAGGAGGCTTGCGAATTCCTCGATCTCGACCTTGCTGGAGGTCGGGCCGACCAGCATGCCCTTGCCGCCGGACCCGTGGACTTCCTTCACCACCAGTTCCGACAGGTGCTCGAGTACGTACTTGTAGTCGTCGGAGCGATCGCAGCGCCAGGTCGGCACGTTCTGCAAAATCGGCTCCTCGCCGAGATAGAAGCGCACCATCTCGGGCACATAGGTGTAGGTCGACTTGTCGTCGGCCACACCGTTGCCCAGCGCATTCACAATGTTGACCCTGCCGGCCCGCAGCGCGCCGAGCAGACCCGCCACGCCGAGATAGGAATCGGGGCGCATCGCCAACGGATCGAGGAAGGCGTCGTCGACCCGGCGATAGATCACGTCGACCCGCTGCGGCCCGCGCGGCGTGCGCATGTAGACGCGGCTTTCGTCGACGAACAGGTCCGAGCCCTTGACCAGTTCGATGCCCATTTCGTCGGCCAGGAAGGCGTGCTCGAAGTAGGCGCTGTTGTAGTGGCCCGGCGTCAGCAGCACGACGTTGGGTTCGACGTCGTCGCTGTAGGAGACCGAGCGCAGCGTGGCCAGCAGTTCCTCGGTGTAGTCGGCGACCGGCAGCACGCGCATGGCCGAAAACAGCTCGGGCGCCAGCCGCATCATCACTTCGCGGTTCTCCAGCACGTACGACACGCCCGACGGCGTGCGTACATTGTCCTCGAGAACGTAGAAATCCTTCTCGCCGACGCGCACGAGGTCGATGCCGGCGATGTGGGCATGCACGCCGCCCGGCAGCGCCAGGCCCTGCGCCATCGCCACGAACTCGGCATTCATCAGGATCTGTTCTTCGGGGATGATCCCGGCGCGGCAGATCTCGCGCTGCCCGTAGGCATCGGCGAGGAAGGCGTTGAGCGTGCGCACGCGCTGCGACAGGCCCTTGTGCAGATACTCCCATTCGTCCCAGGCGATGACACGCGGAATGATGTCGAAGGGGATCGTGGTCTCGTGGCCGTCGGTCGCGCCATAGGCGCCGAAGGTAATGCCGTGTCGCCTATAGAAGAGGTCGACTTCGCGGCGGGTCGCGGCGACGCGCTCGGGGGATGTACGATCCAGCCAGTCGGCCACTCCACGATAGGGCGGGCGGACCGAGCCGTCCGTGCCCGAGTTCATTTCGTCAAATGCCTTTGCTGCCATCCGGCATTTCACCCCCTGTTGATTCACAGTACAAGCAATCGACGGGCCAACAAAGTGGCCCCCTGGAACGGAATTCGAGGGCGTGAGGGGAGGGCAGCGTGAAGCAGGTGCTGATCGATCGCTATGGAACGCCATGGGAGGTCGCGCGCTGCGCCGATGTTCCCGATGTCGGCGAACCGGCGGCCGACGAGGTCGTGTTCGACGTCCTGGCCTTTCCCATCAACCCTGCCGACATGTGGTTCTGCAAGGGCAGCTATCGGTTGAAGCCGCCGCTGCCGGCCACGCCCGGCGCGGAGTGCGTTGGCCGCGTCACCGCCGTCGGATCGGCCGTGACGCACGTCAAGAAGGACGATCTCGTCATCAACCTGCAGCGCGAGAACTGGGCACAGAAGCGGCGCGTGAAGGGCAGCGACGCCATCCCGCTGCCGGCCGGCATCGATCTGCGCCAGGCGGCCATGGTGCGCATCAATCCGCCGACGGCGCAGCTCATGCTCCAGGACTTCGTCGACCTGAAGCCCGGCGAGTGGGTGATCCAGAACGTCGCCAACTCGGCGGTTGGCCGCCTGCTGATCGTGCTGGCGAAGCAACGCGGGCTGCGTACCGTCAACGTCGTGCGTCGGCCCGAACTGGAAGCCGAGCTCAAATCGCTGGGTGCCGATCTCGTGGTCGTCGACAGTGACGATCTCGCGGCGCGTGTCGCCAAGGGCACGGGCGACGCTGCGATCCGGCTCGGTGTCGAGGCGATCGGCGGCGCGGCAACCGGGCGGATCGTCGAGTGCGTCGCGACCGAGGGCACGGTGGTGCACTACGGGTCGATGAGCGGCGAGGACGCCGAGGTCACGCGCAGCAACTTCATCTATCGCGGCATCAAGCTCACGGGCTTCATGCTGGGGCGCGGGCTGGCAAAGCGCAGTCCCGAAAAGATCCGCGAGATCTATGCCGATCTCGGCGGGCAGGTGCTGGCCGGCAAGCTGCACGCGCCAGTGGACACGGTCTATCCAATCGAGAAAATCAAGGAAGCGTTGGCCCATGCCGACAGAGGCGGCCGAAACGGCAAGATCCTGGTGGCGCCCAACGGTCCTGTCTAAATGGTCTTGCCTGAATAGGGCGCAATCCGAGTGAGGGAGTGAACAGATGAATTCCGATGTCGCAGCGGTCGAAAAGGTCCTGCAGGTCTATTTCGATGGCCTTTACGAAGGCGATACCAAGAAGCTCGGCGAAGCGTTCCATCCTGCTTCGCATCTCTACAGCGCAGGCAGCGACGGCAAGGCAGCCGACCTGCCGCGCGCCGACTGGTTCAAGGCGGTCGAGAGCCGTCCGTCGGCGAAGTCCAAGGGCAGCGCCCGGGCCGACCGCATCGTGTCGATCGACTTCTCCGGTCCGGCGACCGCGATTGCCAAGGTCGAGTGCCAGATCCCGCCGCGCTACTTCACCGACTATCTGACCTTGCTCAAGGTCGACGGTCGCTGGCAGGTCATCTCGAAGTCCTTCCACACCGTCACCAAGGAAGGCTGAGAAGAGGCCGAACGGTCCAAGGTCGGTCGGATGCAAGGAAGGAGGGCCGGTAGTGTGCTACCGGCCCTTCCTGCGCCCACCCACCATTGTCGACATAGCGGGAGAGTGCAGGCCAACGATGGCGCATCAATACCGTCAGCCGCAGATCGGTTGCTGAACGAACTCAGTTGGGCGACATCCAGGCAACGCAGCCGGCCGATAGGCGCGATCCTTCTCGGCATGCAACGACTTCCTGCCGAGCGTCATTTCCTTCCCGTCCTGCTGATAGGAGGAATGACAATGACTAGATTCTTCATCATCGCAGCTGGCGCCTTGGCGCTGTCCGGGGGCGCCGTTCTGGCACAGACGAACTCGTCCGACTGGCTGCCGTCGGGTCCAAACTCGGCTCCCGGAGGTGCCAACGGCGCTGCACCCATGATCAGCGTCGGTGATCCCAGTGCCAATGCACGAGATACCGTCAATGGAGGCTCGCGTTCAACGAGTCTGCTCTCGCAAAGCAACAAGAATCAAAGCGCCGCCGGCTTGCCGAGCACCAACTACAACTCGGGCCGCCAGGTACGGTACGAAGAAGCACCCTCGGCCTATCAAAGCCAGGCTCAGTACCAGGGGAGCATGATCGTCAGCGACTTTGCCGACAACCCGCGCGCCGTCGTCGTCATCGACGAATTCGGCAATAGATACAACAGCCGAGGCGAGCGCATCGGCCGCCAGTAAAGCGGCCGGCCATCGATCCTCACGGGCGCCAGCCGCCCGCCTGCGCTGGCGGACGGGCGCGGCGCGAACGGCAGACGGAGACTGCAATGGCTTCAATTGAGTCTGAGGTCCGGGCCCTTTTGGACAGCCGTATCGAGGCCTGTCGAGCAAAGGACATAGATCACCTTATGTCGCTTTACTCTCCCGGCATCGTCTATTTCGACTGTGTTCCGCCCCTTGAGGGCTTCATTGGATCCGACTCGGTGCGGCGTAATTTCCTGCGATGGTTCGACGAATACGAGGGGCCAATCGGCTTGGAAACCCACGACATGGATATTGCGGTGAGCGACGACGTCGCCTTTGCGCACATGCTTCGCCTGGATCGAGGAAACGTGCACCTGGCGAAAGCCGGCCTCGCCGAAGCGTGGTTGCGTTCAACCGTTTGCTGCCGGCGAAAGGGCAGCCGATGGTTGATCACGCACGAACACATCTCCTGGCCCTTCGAATTCAACAAGAATGGCGGGAAGCTCGTCATGACTCGCTGACCTCCGCGAGATAGCGGCTCTCGCGGTTGGCCGAGGCGAAGGGAATGGAAGGGTGAGGCCGAAGCCGCAAAGAAAAAAAGCCTCCCCCGCAGTGGCGGGGGAGGCTTTCGTTTGCCTGGACGAAGGAGAGTGTCTAGCTCTTCACGTCGGCCGCGACCTGGACCTTGATCATCTTGTCCTGCGGTGCGGCGACGGCGCCCGAACCGGGCGCGCCCTTCTTGATCTTGTCGACGAACTCCATGCCGGACGTCACCTTGCCCC
>Ga0209792_1001382_pt1 | contig 11845 bp, 10 predicted proteins | sample EBPBio142005_DNA_FD_185860 | JGI IMG/M metagenome (GOLD analysis project Ga0209792, IMG submission 185860) | Wastewater treatment Type I Accumulibacter community from EBPR Bioreactor in Madison, WI, USA - Reactor 1_6/14/2005_ DNA (SPAdes)... | ecosystem: Engineered > Bioreactor > EBPR >...
TAAAAGATGAAAAGATGACGACTTTCTTCAATCCGGACCGAAGCAACAAGCTGGTCACGCAAGGGATAGACGCAACTGTGGCGGGCCTTGGGCTAGGCGCTTACAATCTGGACACCTTGCAAGGTGTTCAGGACGAAATCGGCAAGATACGAACTGCGCGCAATATCCTTAGAAACTATGGCGCGTCGCTATCCACCAACCTGAATGTGATCCAGATCCGCCAGAACTTTACCCAAAGTGTGATCAATACCAACAAGGCCGGAGCCGACGACCTTACCAATGCCGACCTGAATGAAGAGGGGGCCAATATGCTTGCCTTGCAGACCCTCCAGCAGCTCCAGACCACCGTCATGGCCATGGGGCCGGCCAATATTCTCTCTATTTTGGCTTGACCTGCCTCTCTGGACGAAAATGCAGAAATGCGCCACCATGTGAGCAGGGGGAAGTAATCATGGCATCCGACAAGAAGTTCGTAATATACGGTTTTGTACTGCTATCCGGCATGGCGGCGCTGGTGTGGGAGGTTTTGTGGCAGGTGAAATCGAGCCTTGCCCTCGGCGTTTCCGCATGGGGCACCGCCCTGACGCTTGCCGTTACCATGGGCGGCATGTCCATCGGGGCCTTGACGATGGGCAAAATTCTCAAAAACCGCACGGTCGCAAAACCCGAAAGAATTTATGCCGGGCTGGAATGGATCATTGGTATTGCCGGTTTTTTTCTGGGCGCGCTTTTTTCGGCAGTCGAAAAAATGGATACGGCTGTTTTCTTCCAATCACCAGGCGCGGCTCCAGCCGTTTTCATTCTCGGTATTGCCGCCGCCATCGGCATCCCCACGCTCGCCATGGGCGCAACGCTGCCTGTTCTAGGGTTGATGTCGCAACGATGGAATGCTTCTATCGCCATCATTTATGGTTTGAATACGCTGGGCGCGGCTGCGGGGACGCTGATTGCCGCCTTTGTCCTCATTCCGGCATTCGGCGTCGCGCACACAATCTGGGTCATTTCTGCTTTGAATATAATAGTGGGTGTGCTGGCATGGATATTCTCGTCTTACGGACCTGACTTCGTTGCCAGAGCAGCCGAAGAAAAAACAAGCGTGGTATCGAAATACAGTTTCCGCACATCTCTGGCCGTCGTATTTGTTACCGGGTTTGCAACCTTCGCGCTGGAAGTTGCCTGGTTCCGCTCTCTCCGCGCGGCGTTTATGAGCACGACCGATGCCTTCGCGATTATGCTTTCCTGCGTTCTGATCGCTCTGGGAACGGCGCCGGTCTTTATCGCCGGATTGAAAAAGAGCAAAGACCTAGGCGTTTTGCTGGCATGGGCGGGTATCTTTATCTTGCTGGCGACGCCGATCATCGAACGCTTTGACATGTTCACGCAAATTCAGGCGAGCTCTGCGACTGTCCTGTTCTTTAAATGGTTTATGTCGACGCTATGGGTTGTCGGGCTTCCCGTGATGCTTCTGGGGCTTGCCCTGCCTTGGCTTCTGGAGGAGCAGAAAAATCCGTCGCGCTGGAGCCTTCTGTATGGAACGAACACCTTTGCCGCCATCGTCGGTGCGATTGTCGCCGGATGGATTTTTCTGCCCACGATCGGTTTTGCGCACACGGCGTGGATCGCGGGCGGACTGGTTGCAATTACAGGGATCTATCTCGCCCCGGCGCCATCGCGCAAAGTTATAACCTTATCCGCTATGGTTGCCCTTGCGGTCGCTGCGGTTTTTGAGTCCGGTGTCGGTCGTGACCGCGTGCAAGGGGCTTTCCGTTTCGGGCGCAACGAGGCACCCACCATTCTTAAATCCTATGAGGGTCCGGATTCCAGCATCGCCGTCGCGGCTTATAAAAACGGGGGACGGTCTTTGTTCATAGACGGCTTCATCGCAACCCAGCAGGCGGATGAAGGCGTCATGAAAGACCATACGCATTACATGCTCTGGATGGGGCATCTGCCGATGGCAGCGCATCCGGACCCGAAAAATGCTTTGGTTATATGTTTCGGCACAGGCCAGACGGCGAATTCCGTGCGTAAAGAAAATCCCGCTTCACTGGATATTGTCGATATCAACGAACATGTCTTCGACCTCGCCGAATACTTCCCCGCGAACGAGGGCGTGTTGAACGATAACCGCGTGACGCCTTATGTGATGGATGGCCGCGCCTATCTCCGCCGCCACGACAAGATTTACGATGTCATCACGCTGGAGCCGATGCCGCCGAATTTCGCGGGTGTAAACTCTTTGTACTCCCGCGAATTTTACCAGCTTGCAAAGTCCCGCCTGAGCGAGGCGGGTATGATCGCGCAATGGCTCCCGTTTCACCTGATGACGGAAGAGACGGCAAAATCCATCGCCAAAACCTTTCAGGATGTGTTTCCGAACAGCATCCTCTGGCGCGACCCGCGTTCGAAAACAGGGATTTTGCTGGGCACGAAGGATGCAGATTACGATCTCGGGAAAAACTGGCCCGGTTATGACCGCCTGCCCAAAGCGCGTGACTTGAGCATATCGAAGGTCAGGGACATGGTCGTGCTGGATCAGAAGGAACTTGCCGACTATGGTGCTGCGGGAACAATCATCACAGACGACAACCAGTTTCTGGCCTATGGCCGCGCGGCGTTGATGATCCGGAACAACAATGTCCGCGGCAAACACGCGCTGGTTGAAACATTCAAAGATTAAGTGAAAACTGGTCGGGGCGAGAGGATTCGAACCTCCGACCTCTTGCTCCCGAAGCAAACGCGCTACCAGGCTGCGCTACGCCCCGACCTTGGGAATGGGATTTTATAGGGGATTTGGGCGGGGTTTGTCCAGCCCCTTAGAATTCCCGCTCGACGGTGTAAAGCGCCAAGGCGTCGAGTGTGGCGCGCAAGGGGGAATCCGGCGCCTCGGCCAAGGCTTCGCGGGCCTTCTGGGCGTAATTCCGTGCCAGAGCAAGGCCATCCTTCAACCCGTTGTGGCGGGCGAGCAGGGACTGGGCGCGGACGAGGTCTGAATCATCCTGCTCTTTGTCTTCCATGGTTCGCTTCCAGAAGGCGCGTTCCTCGTCATTCGCTTTTTGAAGAGCAAAAATTACGGGTGCGGTCATCTTTCCTTCGCGGAAATCATCGCCGACCGTCTTGCCAAGTTTTTCCTGTTTCGCGCTGTAATCCAGAACGTCATCGGCGATCTGGAAGGCGATGCCGAGATTCATTCCGTATTCCGCCATGATGCGTGCGGCGTTCACATCCGCATCGGCGATGAGGGGGCCGACTTCACAGGCGGCGGCAAAAAGCGCCGCAGTCTTGCCCTTGATCACATCAAGATATTCTTCCATCGACGTTGCAAGGTTGCCTTGCGTGGAAAGCTGTAAAACCTCTCCTTGCGCGATGATGGCCGAGGCGTCGGAGAGGATTTTTAAAACATGAAGATTGCCGTCTTCCACCATCAGCTGGAAGGCGCGGGAGAAAAGGAAATCGCCAACCAGAACGCTAGCCTCGTTCCCGAACACGGCATTGGCGGATTTTTGCCCTCGGCGCTCGTTGCTCGCATCCACCACATCGTCATGGAGAAGGGTTGCGGTGTGAATGAATTCAACGGCCGTGGCCAGGCGATGGGCACGCACCATATCGCCGCCATAGAGCGCGGCGCTGGCCAGTGTCATCAGGGGGCGAATGCGCTTGCCACCCGCCGCAATCAGATAACCCGCCAGTTCGGGGATCATGGGCACGGGTGAGTCCATCCGCGCCACGATCATGGCGTTTACGGCCTTCATGTCGGCGTCGAGAAGGCGGGAAAGCGCGTCGAGCGGGCTTTCGCTTGAATTATCGGCTTTTATGCGGTTTAACGCTGTCATAGACTTGAATTAGACCAGCGAAAGGCAAGCCGCAAGCGGTTTATGAACGAGAACGCCCCCGAAATCCATGTTTTGAACCATAAAGTCAGGCTTTTACAGGCGGAATCCGGCTTTCGCACCTCGCTGGATTCCGTGTTTGTGGCGGCGGCTTGTCCTGCGGGGGAGGGCGACCGTATTCTCGACCTCGGTGCGGGCGTGGGCGGGGCCAGTTTCTGCCTGCTTTGGCGTGTTGCGGGCAGCCATGTGACGGGGCTGGAGATCCAGCCGAGCCATGTTGAACTCGCGTCCAGAAACATTGCCCTGAATAACGCCGAAGGCCGCGCAAAATTCATCCAGGCCGACATCCGCGCATGGCGGTCGCCGGAAAGGTTCGACCACATCATCTGCAACCCGCCTTATCTGGATGCGGGAACATACACGCCTTCACAACTGGAAGAACGGGCAAAGGCACTCGGCCACGACGATGAAAAAATCACGGTTCAGGACTGGATCGACGCGGGGTTTCACAATCTTAAACCCGGCGGATCGATGACCATGATTCACCGCGCCGACTACACCGACAAAATTTTTCAGGCGCTGGGGCGCAAATTCGGTGCCATTGAAATTATCCCCCTCTACCCCAAAGCGGGAAAAGAAGCCGTGCGCGTGATTGTCCGCGCCTTGAAAGACCGGCGGACGCCGTCAAAAATTCTTCCTGCGATCATTCTGCACGATGTTGATGGCTCCTACACCGAAACCGCCGATGCCATATTGCGGGACGGGGCGGCGATTGGATAGGATGGAAACATGATCGTCATTCGTAAGGCCACTGCCGAAGACATTCCCGCGCTCTATGATCTTTACCGTCATCTGGGAAAGCATGACGAGGGATATTTCGAACAGGCGCTGGAGCAGTGCGACATCCTGATGGCCTACAGCGATGAAAAGCTCTGTGCCTTTTGCCTGTTGAACTGGCAACCCCGATACAGCCTTTACCGCAAACTCGGCATTCCTGAAATTCAGGACCTCAACGTGCTGGAACGCTGGCGGCGGAAAGGAATCGCCACGCTTCTGATAAAAGATGCGGAAGACATTGCGCGGGCGAAAGAATGCGAGCTTGTCGGTATCAGTGTCGGGTTGACCAAGGATTTCGGCCCTGCGCAGATTTTGTACAGCAAGCTGGGCTATGTGCCGGATGGCAACGGCGTTACTTATGACCGCGAAGGTGTTCATGCCGGAAAATCGTATCCGATGGATGAAAACCTTTCCCTGATGATGACTAAATCGCTCTAGCTTCCAAAGCTTCGACCAGAGGCTGGTACCGCGATCTGAAATTCTCGGCACATCGTTTCAATGTATCAAGCGTCTTTCTAGGGAAAATCTGGATGGCCTCATATGATGAAAATTCAAAAGCATTTTTCAAGACGAGCGGCAAGTGGGCGGGAGCCTCTATAGGGTTTGTCATGGCGGCCTCCGCTTCGGGGATCAGGCTGCCATAATAATTGACCGCCATGTTGTAGCCCACGATTTCAAAAGCGCAGGCCGGAGGTTCGCCGAAAATAGATTTCTTCGCCTCTGCAAAGAGCCGTTCCTTATGCATTTACACACCTTTATTTTTTGTTTTATGGCGCGTTTTCTACACATCCAGTCTTAACAAATCAATAATTCCGGTGGCATCATTTGCCATTGGTTTTTTCGCGCAAGAATCGCTATGATTTTTGAAATTTACAATCATGAGGTATGCAGATGGCGCAATGGGTCTATCCTTTTATCGCAGGAAAAACGAAACCGAAGGCGGCCTCGAAAAATCTGCTGGGCGGGAAGGGGGCGAACCTGATCGAAATGGTATCGCTGGATCTTCCGGTTCCTCCCGGTTTCACCGTCACGACGGACGTCTGCACGTATTTCTACAAACACAAAAAATCCTACCCTGCAGAAATGAAAAAGCAGGTATCGGCGGCCGTGAAAAAAATCGAGCAGGCCGTCGGATCGAAATTCGGCGATGCGAAAAACCCGCTTCTGGTTTCGGTGCGTTCAGGCGCGCGTGTTTCCATGCCGGGGATGATGGATACGGTTCTAAATCTCGGCTTGAACGACAAAACGGTGGAGGGGCTGGCAAAAAGATCCGGCGACGCGCGTTTCGCGTGGGATTCCTACCGCCGTTTTATCCAGATGTATGGCAACGTCGTTCTCGGCCTCGATCACCATGATTTCGAGGATATTCTGGAACAGCACAAGCGCGATGTGGATGTTCGTGAAGACACGGCGATTACGGCGGATGGCTGGAAGTCAATCGTCGAAGGTTATAAGAAGATGGTGAAGCGCGAGCTTCGCCGCGATTTCCCGCAGGATGTGGAGGAGCAGCTTTGGGGCGCTATCGGCGCTGTCTTCGGATCGTGGGAATCGAACCGCGCGAAAACATATCGCAAAATCCATGATATCCCCGATGACTGGGGCACCGCCGTCACCGTTCAGGCGATGGTATTCGGCAATATGGGCGAGGATTGCGCAACGGGCGTTGCCTTCACCCGCGATCCTTCAACGGGCGAAAATTATTTCTACGGCGAATATCTGGTCAATGCGCAAGGGGAGGATGTGGTCGCCGGCATCCGCACGCCGCAATCGCTTACCATCAAAGGCCGCAAGAAAGAAGGCAGCGACCTTCCATCCATGGAAGAAGTGATGCCCAAAGTGTTCAAGCAACTGGATGCCGTCCGCAAGAAGCTGGAAAAACATTACCGCGATATGCAGGACATAGAATTCACGGTGCAGCAGGGCAAACTCTACATGCTGCAAACGCGTACCGGAAAGCGCACAGCCGCCGCGGCGCTGAAAATCGCGGTGGATATGGTGGCGGAGAAGGTCATTACGGCCAATGACGCGCTCTTGCGTATAGAGCCGCACGCGCTCGACCAGCTTTTGCACCCGACGCTGGACCCGATGGCGCACAAGCAGATTGTCGCCAAAGGCCTTCCGGCATCCCCGGGCGCGGCATCGGGGCAAATCGTCTTTACGTCCGATCAGGCCGAAGAACTGGCGAAGGCTGGCAAGAAGGTCATTCTCTGCCGTATAGAAACATCGCCGGAAGATATTCACGGCATGCATGCCGCCGCCGGAATCCTGACCACGCGTGGTGGCATGACGTCGCACGCCGCCGTCGTTGCACGCGGCATGGGCCGCGCCTGCGTCGCGGGTGCGGGCAGCATTTCGATCGATTACAAGAAAAAAGTCATGATCGTGCAAGGGGCGGAAATTCCCGAAGGCGATGTGATTACCATCGATGGCGGCACCGGCGAGGTCATGCTCGGCGCGGTCTCCACCATACAGCCCAAACTCTCCGGCGATTTCGCCAAGGTGATGGGGTGGGCGGACAAAGCGCGACGCATGAAAGTGCGCGCAAACGCGGAAACGCCCCTCGATGCGACAACAGCCCATAAATTCGGCGCGGAAGGCATCGGTCTCTGCCGCACCGAACATATGTTCTTCGATCCGCAACGCATCCAGCATGTGCGCGAAATGATTTTTGCCCATACGGAAAGCGAGCGTCGCGGCGCTCTGGAAAAGCTGCTTCCCGAACAGCGGGGGGATTTCTCCAAATTGTTCCAGATCATGAAAGGGCTGCCGGTCACGGTGCGCCTTCTCGATCCGCCTTTGCATGAATTCATGCCCCATGGCGATGCGGAGATGGAGCATTTCGCCAAAGAAGCCGGCTTTAACATCGAAGATGTCCGCCGCCGTTTTTCCGAACTGGCGGAATCGAACCCTATGCTGGGGCATCGCGGTTGCCGCCTGGGTATAACCTATCCTGAGATTTACGAGATGCAAGCGAGGGCGGTGTTCGAGGCTGCAATCGATAACAAGGTGACACCGGAAATCATGATACCGCTGGTGGCGACGGGGCGGGAGCTTTCAATTCTGAAAGCGCTCGTCGATGCCACGGCCAAAAAGGTTTTTGCCGAGAAGAAGAAAAAGGTTTCCTACACCGTAGGCACGATGATCGAGCTTCCCCGTGCCGCATTGATGGCGGCGGAGATTGCCCGCGATGCCGCCTTCTTCAGCTTCGGCACAAACGACCTCACGCAGACAACTCTCGGCCTCAGCCGCGACGATGCAGCACGCTTCCTGCCGAGTTACATCGAAAAGGCTGTTTTCGAAAAGGACCCGTTTGTGACAATCGACCGTGACGGGGTCGGACAATTGGTGACCACGGCCTGCAAAAACGGCCGCTCTGCGAACAAAGCATTGAAGCTTGGCATTTGCGGCGAGCATGGCGGCGATCCTGCATCTATTGCCTTTTTCGAAGAGGCTGGACTGGATTATGTGTCCTGTTCGCCCTACCGTGTTCCGATTGCGCGTCTGGCGGCGGCACAGGCCGCCTTGCGATCGAAACCTGCACCCGCAAAAAAGAAAAAGGCGGCCTAGCAGCTTTTGATGAGGTTCAGGAATTTGGCCGTGTCGGTATCGCTGACCGGCCTGTCGATCACGGTCATCCCTGCGGACATGCCTGATTCAACGCCTTTCGGATCGTCTTCGATGACAAGGCATTCTTTTGCGTCGATGGCGTGGCCGACAATCTGTTGCATTCTCGTCTTTGCCGCGAGATAGGGCGCAGGCTCAGGCTTACGTCCCTGATAGTCTTCCTTGCACAGGATGAATTTGAAATGCGGCGTCAGGTTCTTTGCCTCAAGCGCCGCCATGACGGAGCGCCTGCGGCCGTTCGATACAACGCACATGGGAAGACCTTTTTCCTCGAAATAGGCAAGTGCTTCGGGAATCCCTTCACGCAGTTCGATGCTAGCAATATTGCGGTAGTACCAGCCATCGATGGCGTCCAGATAGGCATCCTTATCCATTTTTAAACCGAGATCAGCGGTCAGCCATTCCCAGTTTTGCGCGCCGTTGTTGGTGTAGATGCGTTCTTTCCATTCCTCATCCAGATGAATGCCCTGCGCCTTCAACGTTTCAAAATGCTTGTTCCAGTGGTGGTTGTAGGTCTTTACCAACGTGTTGTCGGAATCCCAGAAAACATATTTGATGCTCATAGCGGCTTCACCAATCCGTAATCCGTTTCATACAGTTTTTCATCCTTGAGCAAGGCAAGGCCGAGATCTCCGCAGCTGGAGAGCATCGTGCCGCCGTTCGGGAGATCGCTAAACGGCGCGGGGGCGGTACCTTCGATACGCACGGTGTGGATATGTTTCTTGGCCAGACCGCGGTAATGCATACGCGCGGTCAATTCCTGCCCCATATAACAACCTTTTTGCCAGTCGATGCCATTCAGCCTGTCGATATGGGATTCCAGCAAGGTCGCGCGCTCAAGCCCTAGGTCGCGGCTGCCATCCGGAACGGTCAAAGAAATGCGGAGCCTGTCCCACTCGGAAAAAGGCTTTTCTTCCATATCGGGTTTTTCAAACGAACGACGGCCGAGTTTTTCATGGCGTGGATCGGGTAACCCTTCGCTGCCGCCAAACACGGCATAAACGGGATGCGTTTCTTCTACCGAAATTTTTACCTTCGCGCGCAGGCGGAACTTGTTGAGACGGTCATAAAGGTCTTGCGCCCGTGCGCCGCCTTCGCAATCGAGGACGAGAAATCCATCGCCCTCATGGATAAAAAAATCATGGAGGAATTTTCCCTGCGGCGTGAGGAGGCAGGCATAGGTAATCCTGTCCGGAGAGACTTTCTCCATGTCATTTGTGACGAGACCCTGCAGAAAAGATTTGCGATCTTCGCCTTCGATATGGATGAGGCCGCGGTCGGGCAGGGCTACGGAAAAGGGCTTTGACATGGGGGGAGGATACAAGTCTAATGCCTCTATGAAAATACTCTTTATTACGTCCACGCGCCTTGGCGATGCGGTTTTAAGCACTGGCTTGCTGGATTATATGCTGCGCACCTGGCCGGAAGGCAAGTTGACGGTGGCCTGCGGCCCTTTGCCCGCCAGTATTTTCGAGGGATTTCCGAATGTCGCGCGCGTGATCGCGCTCAAGAAGCAAAAACGCAACGGCCACTGGGTCAAACTCTGGAAAGAGGTTTTTGCCACGCGGTGGGACATTGTGGTTGATCTGCGCAATTCCGCCGTGTCTCGACTGATCTTTGCCAAAAAACGCTATGTTTTCGGCTCGCGCAAGGGGGAGGCGCTGCATAAGGTCGAGCAGGCGGCCTATCTGATGAAGCTCTCTTCCGTTCCCGTGCCGCGCCTTTATTTCACCAAAGAGCAGCAAGCCTTTGCCAAGGCGCTGATCCCCGATGCGCCGGGCATGGTGCTTGGCATTGGTCCTTCCGCAAACTGGATCGGCAAGACATGGCCCGCCGAGAATTTTATCGAAGTGATGAACTGGCTGACGTCAAAGGACGGGCCCATGCCGCACGCCCGCGTGGCCGTGTTCGCGGCGCCGGGAGAGGAAGCGCAGGCGGCGCCTGTTCTGAATGCCGTGCCGTTGGAACGCCGGATTGACGGCATTGCGAAAGGCAATCCCGGTGAAGTGGCAGCGGCGCTTGCCCGTTGCGATCTCTACATCGGCAATGATTCCGGATTGATGCATGCAGCGGCGGCGGCAGGCGTGCCGACCTTCGGCCTGTTCGGCCCCAGCTATCCGCATCTTTACGCTCCATGGGGCGACCATACGGGCTATGTCTGCACACCGCAGACATTCGATGAATTGATCGATTTCGAAGGATACAGCCCCGGCGCGTTGAAGCATTCCCTGATGACCGGTCTGACGACGGAGACAGTCATCGGCGCGCTCAAGAATTTCGACCCGCTGTACGAGCAGGTCGCGCGGCATTTATCGGCCTAGATAAGCTTAGTTGTTGACGGCCATGTCCGGAGAGCTGTTGTACGGATTGGCGCTCTTTGTTTCCGGCTCCGGATAACGGCTGTTGTTTTTGTAGCCGTAGAGCGTTTCCATGTATTCGTCGCGGGCGAACTTGGCGCGTTCGTAGGGCAGCGATTCAACACGCTCCCATCCCTTGTAATCCATGCAGCCTTCGAAATCCGTGTAGTTGAAATGTTCGGCGTAGAGATAGCCGTCACGCTTCGGTGAATCCCATCTCTTCATACGTCCATCAGCGGTATTAGGGTCCGGCACTTTGCCGTTTTGCGTATCGGCGGGGAGCGCTTCGCGCAGCGGGCCAAGGCGCTCGAGTTCATCGATCTCCGTAATGCAGTCCGCAATGTCCTTGTGCAGCGTCTGTTGCGCTTTCGGTCCGCGCAGGTAAAGGGCGGATGTCGCATTCTTGCGTTGCCAGTACTGGGCGTCTTCCAGTGTGGGCGTCACCTGACAGGCAGCGAGAAGGGTCGCGCCCGAAAGGGAAAGGAGAAGGAGTTTGGAAGTCTTGAATGTCATTGATTTATACCCGAAGCGAATCTTGTCCCATTATTAAACCACAAGCGCCTAAGGCTTTGAAAGTCCTGAGCGCGTATTCATCCACCATGTTTCCAGAACGGTGCCGTAAAGGGGCATCTGCTCGGGATGGGCCAGCGGTTCCCAATACGCCACGAAATCCGTGGGGTTGTAGTAGAGAGGGACCATGTAAACGCCCGCCATTAAGGATTTGTCGAGCGCCCGCACCTTTTCCACCAGTTCTTCCCGCGTTTTGGCCGTGGCGACGGACTTGCTTAGCAGATCGATGTTTTTATCGCAAATTCCGGCATAATTCCAGCGGGAGGGGGATTTGGCCGCCTCGCAGCTCCAATACAGATACTGCTCCGTCCCCGGGGAGAGGGTGGACATCCAGAAATAGAGGGTCATATCGAAATCATACTCATTCAGGCGGCCAAGGAAGGCGGCGGAATCGAGCACGCGGACATGCGGCGTGATACCAAGGCGTTTCAGGCTGCGAACATAGGACAGGGCGATTTTTTCGTTCGCGGGGTCGTCCAGCATGATTTCAAAGGCGAATGGCTTTCCCGTCTTTGCGTTCACGCGCTTGCCGTCCTTGATGATCCAGCCGGCCTCTTTCAGAAGGCGGTCGGCTTCTTTCATATTCTCGCGTTTTTGTTCGGGGGTCTTGTTTTCAACAGGCGGAGG
>Ga0209792_1001383_pt1 | contig 11827 bp, 11 predicted proteins | sample EBPBio142005_DNA_FD_185860 | JGI IMG/M metagenome (GOLD analysis project Ga0209792, IMG submission 185860) | Wastewater treatment Type I Accumulibacter community from EBPR Bioreactor in Madison, WI, USA - Reactor 1_6/14/2005_ DNA (SPAdes)... | ecosystem: Engineered > Bioreactor > EBPR >...
TCGGGGGTGATCGGTGGCTGGCCCACCGTGCCGCGTATGCCATCGGTGCCAAAGTATTGACGGGTCATGTGATGCTTCCTCTCTGATCAAATGAAGTTCTGTGTGGTGCGCCAGACGGCCAGCGCAGCCACGGTGTCGCGCACATCGTGCACGCGCACGACGCTGGCGCCCTGCTGCGCGGCAAGCAATGCGGCGGCCACGCTGGCGCCCAGGCGCTCTTTGAGCGGCAGGCCCGTCACCGCTCCGAGCGACGACTTGCGTGACCAGCCGGCCAGCAGCGGATAACCGAGCGTGAGCAGTTGCCGCTGTCGTACGAGCAGGCTGAAGTTCTGCTCCACGGTCTTGCCAAAGCCTATGCCCGGGTCTATGCAGATTCGGGATTTTTCCACTCCCAGCGCTTTCAGGTTCAGCGCCTGCAGCTCTAAAAATGAGAGCACCTGCGGCACCGCATCGCCATCCATCGGTGCTGCCTGCATGCTCTGGGGGTCGCCGTGCATGTGCATCAGGCAAATGCCGCAGCGTGGATGCGCGGCCAGCACCTGGGCGGCCCCGCTCTGGCGCGCGGCCCAGATGTCGTTGATGATGTCCGCACCCAGATCAAGCACGGACTGCATCACGGCAGGCTTGTAGGTATCGACGGAAACAGGCACCCCCAGCCGCACAGCCTCGCGCACCACGGGCAGCACGCGTGCCAGCTCATCGGCCAGGGCGACGGGCGGGCTGCCGGGGCGCGTGGATTCACCACCGATGTCGAGAATATCGACACCTTCCTTGAGCAGCTGCTCACAGTGGTGCAGTGCGGCCGTCGTGCTCGCGTGCTGACCGCCGTCGGAAAACGAGTCAGGAGTGACGTTGACGATACCCATCACCTGGGGGCGCGTCATGTCCAGAACGAAGCGGGTGGTTTGCCAGTGCATCGGAGAAAGAAAAGCGTTGGGCGCCTTGCGACGCCCAACGCTTCAATGGTCTGACCGCCGGGTCACGCTGCGGATGGCGCGGGGTCGGGCTTGACGGCTGGCGTGCCGCCATCGGCACCACCACCTCCCGAGGGAGGCGTGCGCGGCGTCCAGTCCTTGGGCGGGCGCGGCTCCTTGCCGGCCATGATGTCGTCAAGCTGCTCGGCGTCTATGGTTTCCCAGTCCAGCATGGCCTTGGCCATGGCGTGCATCTTGTCCTGGTTGTCCTCGATAAGCTTGCGCGCCAGGTGGTATTGCTCGTCGATGATGCGGCGCACCTCGGCGTCCACCTTCTGCATGGTCTCTTCCGAGATGTTGGTGGTCTTGGTGACCGAGCGGCCCAGGAACACCTCTCCCTCGTTCTCGGCGTAGACCATGGGGCCCAGCGCCTCGCTCATGCCGTAGCGCATGACCATGTCGCGCGCGATGTGCGTGGCGCGCTCGAAATCGTTGCTGGCGCCCGTCGTCATCTGGTGCATGAAGACCTCTTCGGCGATGCGGCCGCCGAACAGCATGGCGATCTGGTTCAGCATGTACTCCTTGTCGTAGGAGTAGCGGTCCTTCTCGGGCAGGCTCATGGTCACGCCCAGCGCGCGGCCGCGCGGGATGATGGTGACCTTGTGCACCGGGTCGCACTTCGGTAAAAGCTTGCCGATCAGCGCGTGGCCCGCCTCGTGGTAGGCCGTGTTGCGGCGCTCCTCCTCGGGCATGACCATGCTCTTCCTCTCCGGGCCCATGATGATCTTGTCCTTGGCCTTCTCGAAGTCCTGCATCTCCACGGTGCGCGCATTGCGGCGCGCGGCCATCAGCGCGGCCTCGTTGCACAGGTTGGCCAGGTCGGCGCCGGACATGCCGGGCGTGCCACGCGCGATGATGGCCGGGTTCACGTCCTGGCCCACGGGGATCTTGCGCATGTGCACGCCCAGGATCTGCTCGCGCCCGCGGATGTCGGGCAGCGTCACATAGACCTGGCGGTCGAAGCGGCCCGGGCGCAGCAGGGCCGCGTCCAGAATGTCCGGGCGGTTGGTCGCGGCGACCACGATCACGCCCAGGTTGGTCTCGAAACCATCCATCTCGACCAGCATCTGGTTGAGCGTCTGCTCGCGCTCGTCGTTGCCGCCGCCCAGGCCCGCGCCACGCTGGCGGCCGACGGCGTCGATTTCGTCGATGAAGATGATGCAGGGCGCGTTCTTCTTGGCGTTCTCGAACATGTCGCGCACGCGCGCCGCACCCACGCCGACGAACATCTCGACGAAGTCGGAGCCCGAGATGCTGAAGAACGGCACCTTGGCCTCGCCGGCGATGGACTTGGCCAGCAGCGTCTTGCCGGTGCCCGGCGGGCCGACCAGCAGCAGGCCGCGCGGAATGCGCCCGCCCAGCTTCTGGAACTTCTGCGGATCCTTCAGGAAGTCCACCACCTCCTTGACCTCTTCCTTGGCCTCGTCGCAGCCTGCCACGTCGGCAAAGGTGACGGTGTTGTTGTTCTCGTCGAGCATGCGCGCCTTCGATTTGCCGAAGCTGAAGGCGCCGCCCTTGCCGCCGCCCTGCATCTGGCGCATGAAGTACACCCAGACGCCGATCAGCAGCAGCATCGGGCCCCAGCTGACCAGCAGGGTCATCAGCAGCGAGCCCTCTTCGCGCGGCTTGACGTCGAACTTGACGTTGTTGTTGATCAAATCGCCAATCAGGCCACGATCAAGATAGGTGGCCGTGGTGCGTATGCGGCGATCGTCGTTGGTGATGGCCAGAATCTCGGTACTGCCACCGGGGCCCTCCTGGATGGTGGCACTCTTGATGCGGTGCTGACGCACGTCCTCCAGGAACTCGGAATAGCCGACAGCGCCCGAGCCCATGCCGGTACGGGTGTCAAACTGTTTGAACACCGTAAAGAGCACCATGGCAATGACCAGCCAGACTGCGACTTTTGAAAACCACTGATTGTTCAAGCGGGGCTCCAGATTCAGAAATAGAAAACGGCCGGGGCCGCGTCACGCAAACGTCCCAGCGCATTTGGGGCTCATTTTAGGCGTTTCAACCACGCCCTGCTCTTGAATTAACCCCGCGCCTGCGGATGGTCAAAAGTCACCGAAGGGCTACTTGAGGCTCATGCCCACCAGAAAGGTCTCCGAGGACCTGTCCCGTGATGCCTTGGGCTTGACGGGTTTGACGACGCGGAAAGTATCCCTGAACAGTTGCACCAGCTGGGTATAACCGCTGCCGTGAAACAGCTTCACGACCAAGACACCCTCTGGTTTGAGGTGATGTACGGCAAAGTCCACCGCCAGCTCGATCAAGTGGCTGATGCGCACGGAGTCGACAGACTCCACGCCCGACAGGTTGGGCGCCATGTCCGACACCACCACATCCACGGGACGGCCCTGCACCGCCTGCTGCAGACGCAGGAGCACCTCCTCGTCACGAAAGTCGCCCTGCAAAAAGGTTACGCCCTCGATGGGTTGCATGGGTAGGATATCGAGCGCAATGATGGTGCCCGCGAGTTGTCCGGCCGCGGCGCCGCCGGGCGATAGGCGGCGGCGCACATACTGGCTCCAGGCGCCGGGCGACGACCCCAGATCCACCACCGTGTGGCCGGGCTGTATCAGCCCGAACTGCTCGTCGATTTCCTTGAGTTTGTACGCAGCGCGGGCACGGTAGCCTTCTTTTTGCGCGAGTTTCACATAGGGGTCGTTGACATGGTCGTTGAGCCACGTCTTGTTGACCTTCTTGCTTTTAGTCTGAACTTTCATGCCTTGAGATAATACGACCTATGTCCCAAATTCAACTGACTCCGGCCGAGCGCCGGGAACACCGTGCCAACGCCCACCATCTTGACCCCGTGGTCATGATTGGCGCCGATGGCCTCACTCCCGCGGTGCAAAAAGAAATCAACGCCGCGCTGAACGCCCATGGCCTGATCAAGGTGCGCGTGTTCGGCGACGACCGCGCTGCACGCGAGCAGATGTACCAGCAGCTGGCCGATGAGCTCAACGCCGCGCCCATCCAGCATATCGGCAAGCTGCTGGTGCTGTGGCGTCCGATCCCCGCCAAGGACAAATCGGTTGACGATAACCGCATGCCAGGGCCGCGTGACGTGAAGGTGCTCAAGTTCGGCCGGCCCGGCCAGCGCCCCGAGGTCAAGCAGCTGCGCGTGCTCGGCAACCAGCGCCTGACGGCGGGCGGCCAGATCAAGCGCGCCAAGAAGGCCAAGCCCAAGTCCATCAAGAAGAGCCAGGGCCAGTGATGACCGTGCCGCAACAGCGCCATGTAGTCTGCATGAAGTGGGGCACAAAGTACGGCCCCGAGTATGTCAACCGGCTCTATGCCATGGTGCGCCGCCACCTGAGTGGCGACTTCAACTTCGTCTGCCTGACGGACGACACCATGGGCATCAGAAGCGAGGTGCAATGCCTGCCGATCCCGCCGCTCAAGTTGCCGGCAGGCATTCCCGAGCGCGGCTGGAACAAGCTGGCCACCTTTGCCGCAGACCTGCATGGCCTCAAGGGCACTGCGCTGTTTCTGGACGTGGATGTGGTGGTGGTGGGCTCGCTGGACGAGTTTTTCACCCAGTCGGGCGAATTTCTCATCATCCACGATTACAAGCGGCCATGGCGCGTCACAGGCAACTCCTCCGTGTACCGCTTCGAGCTGGGCGCGCACCCGGATGTGCTGGAGTACTTTCGCGGCCATTTCGAGGAAATCCGGCGCCAGTTCCGCAACGAGCAGGCCTATCTGTCCGACGTGATGCACAAGCAGGGCAAGCTGGCCTACTGGCCCAAGGACTGGTGTCCCAGCTTCAAGTACCACGGCATTCCGCGCTGGCCGACCAACTACTGGAAGGCGCCCTTTGTGCCTCCAGGCGCACGCATCGTCATCTTTCACGGCGAATGCAACCCGCCCGACGCACTGGCCGGGCGGCGCAACCGGCGCTTTCGCCATATCGAGCCCGCCACCTGGGTGGCCGAGCACTGGCGCGAATAGCAGGCTTCTTGCTATGCGCGCGCCGTGCACCACAGCACGCGCAGCGCGCACAGCCACTGCAGCACATACATGGCGCTGCCCGCACCGTGCCACAGGCGCAGGTTCTGGCGCGCGATGATGCGCGGCGCGACACCGTATTGCACCAACAGCGCCAGCAGCAGGCCAGCAATCACAAAAACAATAGCTACTTGCGCCCATTGCTCCTGATGTTCAGCATGCTTTCGCTTGGATATCACCAGCAGCAGCGCGCAACATGCTATCGAAATATAGGCTTGCGCCTCGAACAGCCGCGCTGCCATGTTCCCTGCCATCGCGGGCGCAGGCAGGTGGGCGAACAGCATGGGCACGGCCACGAATCCGATCGCCGACAGGCTGCCCCACCACAGGGCGGCAGCCAGCATGGGCAGGCGTTCGAGCATGACCCGGCGCGCGTCAGATGTAGCTGACGGTAACCACCTCGTAGCGGCGCAGGCCGCCCGGAGCCTGGACTTCGGCGGTGTCGCCCTCTTCCTTGCCTATCAGCGCACGGGCGATGGGGCTGGAGACGTTGATACGGCCGAGCTTGAGGTCGGCCTCGTCTTCGCCCACGATCTGGTACTTGACGGTATCGCCGCTGTCTTCGTCTTCCAGCTCCACGGTGGCGCCAAAGACCACGCGGCCGCCGGCGTCCAGCACGGACGGGTCGATGACCTGGGCCGCCGACAGCTTGCCCTCCACCTCCAGGATGCGGCCCTCGATGAAGCCCTGGCGGTCCTTGGCGGCCTCGTACTCGGCGTTCTCGCTCAGGTCGCCCTGGGCGCGCGCCTCGGCGATGGCGTTGATCACGGCGGGGCGTTCTATGGTCTTGAGGCGGTGCAGCTCGGCCTTCAGTTGCTCGGCGCCGCGCTTGGTGATGGGAATGGTGGCCATGGGTCAGTCTCCGGATTCCAAAAGCAAAAAAGCAAACCGCCGCGCGTTGCCGCGCGGCGGTCCTGTCATGGGCGAATTATGCCGCGTTTGCCGCGGCGCTCATGCCTCTCAGGCCGTCTCGGCCAGGCGTGCGTGCAGCTCCTGCACCGAGTACACGTCCAGCTGGTCCAGGTGCTTCATGCCCTCCACGGCGGCCTCGGCGCCGAAGATGGTCGTGAACGTAGTCACGCGCGCCAGCAGCGAGCTGGTGCGTATGGCGCGCGAGTCGGCGATCGCGTTGCGGCGCTCCTCCACGGTGTTGATGACCATGGCGATCTCGTCGTTCTTGATCATGTCCACGATGTGCGGGCGTCCCTCGGTGACCTTGTTGACCACCTGCACGGCCACGCCGGCCTCTGCAATTGCGGCTGCCGTGCCCTTGGTGGCCAGCAGCTCGAAGCCCATGGCAGCCAGGTCGCGCGCAATCGCCACGGCACGCGGCTTGTCGGCGTTTTTCACGGTGAGGAACACCTTGCCCGAGCGCGGCAGGCGCGTGCCGGCACCCAGCTGGCTCTTGACGAAGGCCTCGCCGAAGGTCGCGCCCACACCCATGACCTCGCCGGTGGACTTCATCTCGGGGCCGAGGATGGTGTCCACGCCGGGGAACTTGACGAAGGGGAACACGGCCTCTTTCACGCTGAAGTACGGTGGCGTCACCTCCTTGGTGATGCCCTGCTCCGCCAGGCTCTGGCCCGCCATGCAGCGTGCCGCCACCTTGGCCAGCTGTATGCCGGTGGCCTTGCTGACAAAGGGCACGGTGCGGCTGGCGCGCGGGTTCACCTCCAGCACGTAGATCACGTCGCCGGCATCGGTTTCTTGAATGGCGAACTGCACGTTCATCAGGCCGACCACATTCAGGCCATGGGCCATGGCCGTGGTCTGGCGCTTGATCTCGGCCACGGTGTCGGCCTTCAGGTAGTACGGCGGCAGCGAGCAGGCGCTGTCGCCCGAGTGCACGCCGGCCTGCTCGATGTGCTCCATCACGCCGCCGATGAAGACGGCGCCGGTGGCATCGCGCACGCAATCCACGTCGCACTCGATGGCGTTGGACAGGAAGCGGTCCAGCAGCACGGGCGAGTCGTTGCTGACCTTGACGGCCTCGCGCATGTAGCGCTCCAGGTCGCGCTGCTCATGCACGATCTCCATGGCGCGCCCGCCCAGCACGTAGCTGGGGCGCACGACCAGCGGATAGCCCAGCGCGGCGGCCTTGGCGAGCGCCTCGTCCTCGGTGCGCGCCGTGGCGTTGGGCGGCTGGCGCAGCTGCAGGTCATTGAGCAGCTTCTGGAAGCGCTCGCGGTCCTCGGCGGCGTCGATCATGTCGGGCGTGGTGCCTATGATGGGCACGCCCTCTTTCTCAAGGCCCAGCGCCAGCTTCAAAGGCGTCTGGCCGCCGTACTGCACGATCACACCCTCGGGCTTTTCCTTGTCCACGATCTCCAGCACGTCTTCCAGCGTGACGGGCTCGAAGTACAGGCGGTCTGAGGTGTCGTAGTCGGTGGACACGGTCTCGGGGTTGCAGTTGACCATGATGGTCTCGTAGCCGTCCTCGCGCATCGCCAGCGCCGCGTGCACGCAGCAGTAGTCGAACTCGATGCCCTGGCCGATGCGGTTCGGGCCGCCGCCCAGCACCATGATCTTCTTCTTGTTCGTCGGCTGCGCCTCGCACTCCTCGTCATAGGTGGAATACATGTAGGCGGTGTTCGTAGGGAACTCGGCCGCGCAGGTGTCCACGCGCTTGTACACGGGGCGCACGTTCAGGGTGCGGCGCGCCTCGCGCACGGCCTTCTCGGTCGTGTGCAGCAGCTTGGCCAGGCGGCGGTCCGAGAAGCCCTTCTGCTTGAGCGTGCGCAGCGTGGCGGCATCCAGCGCGGCCAGCGCCGCATGGCCCTTATCGGCGTACAGCTGGTCCAGGTCGAGCTCGATCTTCACGATCTGCTCGATCTGCACCAGGAACCAGCGGTCGATCTTGGTGAGATCGAACACCTCGTCCACCGACATGCCCTGTGCAAACGCGTCGCCCACGTACCAGATGCGCTCGGGGCCGGGCTCGCCCAGTTCCTTTTCCAGCGTCTCGCGGTCCTGGGTCTTCTCGTTCATGCCGTCCACGCCCACCTCCAGGCCGCGCAGCGCCTTCTGGAACGACTCCTGGAAGGTGCGGCCCATGGCCATGACCTCGCCCACGCTCTTCATCTGCGTGGTCAGGCGGCTGTCGGCGGTGGGGAACTTCTCGAACGCGAAACGCGGAATCTTGGTGACCACGTAGTCGATGCTGGGCTCGAACGAGGCCGGCGTGGCGCCGCCCGTGATGTCATTGCGCAGCTCGTCCAGCGTGTAGCCCACGGCCAGCTTGGCCGCCACCTTGGCGATGGGGAAGCCCGTGGCCTTGGACGCCAGCGCCGACGAGCGCGAGACACGCGGGTTCATCTCGATGACGATCATGCGCCCGTCCTTCGGGTTCACCGAGAACTGCACGTTGGAGCCGCCGGTATCCACGCCGATCTCGCGCAGCACGGCAATGCTGGCGTCGCGCAGGATCTGGTACTCGCGGTCGGTCAGCGTCTGGGCCGGCGCCACGGTGATGGAGTCGCCGGTGTGCACGCCCATGGGGTCCAGGTTCTCGATGGAGCAGACGATGATGCAGTTGTCCGCCCTGTCGCGCACCACCTCCATCTCGTACTCCTTCCAGCCCAGGAGCGACTCCTCGATCAGCAGCTCGTTGGTCGGCGAGGCCTCCAGGCCGCGCTTGCAGATGGTCTCGAATTCCTCGGGGTTGTAGGCAATGCCGCCGCCCGTGCCGCCCAGCGTGAAGCTGGGGCGGATCACCGTCGGAAAGCCCACGCTCTTCTGCACGGCCCAGGCCTCGTCCATGCTGTGCGCGATGCCCGAGCGCGCCGATCCCAGGCCGATGCGCGTCATCGCGTCCTTGAACTTCAGGCGATCCTCGGCCTTGTCGATGGCCTCGGGCTTGGCGCCGATCAGCTCGACCTTGTACTTGTTGAGCACGCCGTTCTTCCACAGGTCCAGCGCGCAGTTCAGCGCGGTCTGGCCGCCCATGGTGGGCAGGATGGCGTCGGGGCGCTCCTTGGCGATGATCTTCTCGACCGTCTGCCAGGTGATGGGCTCGATGTAGGTGACGTCGGCCGTGGCCGGGTCGGTCATGATCGTCGCGGGGTTGCTGTTGATCAGGATGACGCGGTAGCCCTCCTCGCGCAGCGCCTTGCAGGCCTGCACGCCGGAGTAATCGAACTCGCAGGCCTGGCCGATGATGATGGGGCCGGCGCCGATGATGAGAATGCTTTTGAGGTCTGTGCGCTTGGGCATTATTTCGTCTCCTGTGCTGCCGCTGCCATGGACGCGATGAAGCGGTCGAACAGGTGGCCTATGTCGTTGGGGCCGGGGGCCGCCTCGGGGTGGCCCTGGAAGCTGAAGGCAGGCCTGTCGGTGCATTCCAGGCCCTGCAGCGTGCCGTCGAACAGGCTGACGTGGGTGGCGCGCACATGGGCCGGCAGCGTGGCCGTCTCGACGGCAAAGCCGTGGTTCTGGCTGGTGATGCACACATGACCGCCGGCCAGCGTCTTCACCGGATGGTTGCCGCCATGGTGGCCATGGGGCATCTTGAAGGTCTGCGCGCCCAGGGCCAGCGCCATGATCTGGTGGCCCAGACAGATGCCGAAGAGCGGCATGCCAGCCGCCAGGAAGGCGCGCGTGGCCTCGATGGCGTAGCTGCAGGGCTCCGGGTCGCCGGGGCCGTTGGACAGGAAGATGCCGTCGGGCTGGAGCGCCAGTGCCTCCTTTGCCGTGGTCTGCGCGGGCACCACGGTCAGGCGGCAGCCGCGCTCGGCCAGCATGCGCAGGATGTTGCGCTTGACGCCGAAGTCGTAGGCCACGACGTGAAAGCGCGGCGCCTGCACATTACCAAAGCCCTCACCCAGTGCCCACTCGGTCTGCTCCCACACATAGGGCTGGGCGGTGGTGACCACCTTGGCCAGATCCAACCCGCTCATGCTGGGGGCATTCTTGGCGGCGGCCACGGCGGCGGTGATGCGCTCGGGCGTCGCCTCCTCGCCGGTGGCCAGGCCGACGATGGCACCGTTCTGCGCGCCCTTTTCGCGCAGCAGGCGCGTGAGCCTGCGGGTGTCGATGTTGGCGATGGCCACCGTGCCCTGGGCGTTCAGGAACGCGGTCAGGCTCTGTTGCGAACGGAAATTGCTGGCAATGAGCGGCAGGTCGCGAATGACCAGGCCTGCGGCCTGCACCTTGGCGGACTCCATGTCCTCGTCATTGACACCGTAGTTGCCGATGTGGGGATAGGTCAGGGTGACGATTTGCTGGCAGTAGCTGGGGTCTGTGAGGATTTCCTGGTAGCCGGTCATGGCGGTGTTGAACACCACTTCGCCGACGGTGGTGCCGACGCTACCGATGGAATTGCCGATAAAGACCGTGCCGTCTGCGAGCGCCAGGATGGCTGGCGGGAAAGCTGTCTTGAGAGACGAAAGCACTGGGTTCTCCGAAATGAGTCGGGTCGCCCGGAACCCGCAAAAAACGTATCTTGCGGACTGCTGCTTGTGGGGGATTTGCTTTGGATGCGGCCGGGCGACGTTTTTGCGATAAAGCCTCCCATTATAGGGTGACAACACACACTCGCGGTGCGGCAGCAGTTGCCAGCCTGTGCCGCTGCCCATACCAGGAACGGCAAAAATAGAAAAAAGGGCTCCTAACTTGATAGCTAGGAGCCCTTATCGTTGATGGTCGGCGTGGCGGGATTCGAACTCGCGACCCCTTGCACCCCATGCAAGTGCGCTACCAGGCTGCGCTACACGCCGACAAGACTTGTATTCTATAGCGAAAAAAGGCGCTAAATAAGAAGTCCGCGAATTTCTTCCAGTTCTTTTCTTAGCTGCGCCACGTCAATGGTCTCGATGCCGGGGCCATCCGTTTCTTCGGCATCCGCTCCAGGCAATTCACCGGTCGCTTCAGCCTCATCGAGTGCCACGAGCGATGCGCCGCTCACAGCCCTTTCCACCTGTGCCAGCTCCTGCAGCCGGTTGCGCGCCCCGCTGATGGTGAAACCCTGGTCATAGAGCAAATCACGGATGCGGCGGATCATCAGCACTTCGTGGTGCTGGTAGTAGCGGCGATTGCCACGGCGCTTGACCGGTCGCAGCTGCGTGAACTCCTGCTCCCAGTAACGCAAGACATGAGGCTTGACCCCGCACAGCTGCGCCACTTCACCAATGGTGAAGTAGCGCTTGGCCGGGATGGGAGGCAACACGGTGCTCATGACGATGGTGCTCAGACGGTGAACCCACCAAGGGTACTGCCGTGGCCCTCGGTTCGCCAGGGGTCGATCAACTGCAATGGCAAAGCAGTGTTAACCATTTCAGCCCTGAATCTGCTCCTTGAGTTTGCTGCTGGCGTGGAAGGTCACCACGCGCCGCGCCTCAATCGGAATGGCCTCGCCCGTGCGCGGGTTGCGCCCGGGCCTGGGCGCCTTGGTTCGGATCTGGAAATTGCCAAAGCCCGACAGCTTCACGTCCTCCCCCGCAACCAGACTTTGGACGATGAGCTCGAAGAACGCATCGACCATGTCCTTGGACTCACGCTTGTTCAGGCCGATATGCTCGAACAGCAGGTCAGCGAGCTGCGCCTTGGTCAGCGCAGGCGACTCCAGGCTGTCCACGGTGAACTCCATCGTGGTTGATTCCGTGCCCAATGTCATCGCAACCTCGCTCCCGTCTGATTGGCCAACGCCTGCACCACGGTTTGAACGGCCGCGTCGATCTGTGCATCTGTTAGAGCGGCAGTATCGCTGCCCAAGGTCAGGCGAATGGCCAGGCTCTTTTCGCCCATGGCCAAGCTGCCGACGGATGCCGCCTCGCCCTCGCGCACGCGCTGGGGCCGGAACACGTCGAACAGAACAGATGAACGCAGCAACTCGGCCGGCA